>Ga0164320_10000768_pt1 | contig 11019 bp, 9 predicted proteins | sample GuaBasSediGuay11_FD_113736 | JGI IMG/M metagenome (GOLD analysis project Ga0164320, IMG submission 113736) | Subseafloor sediment microbial communities from Guaymas Basin, Gulf of California, Mexico - Guay11, Core 4567-28, 0-3 cm | ecosystem: Environmental > Aquatic > Marine > Hydrothermal vents...
ATGCCATCGCCTGACAGTGTGACGATGCGCGATATCAGTGCCTGATTTTGATCCAGGGCGCGACTTATGGCAACACAGGTGCCGACGTTCTGGCAAAAAATACCAATATCAAAAGCCAGTTTCTCTTTTGGGGTCTGTTTGCCGGTGAGAATTTGAATTAACTGTTTCTCACCACCGGCCGGATACAGGGTCGGCACAGAAACGACACGGGTGTTTTCGAGAGTTTGCATAGCCAGTGCCTGGTTAATCGCATCGATGGCGTCGGGCTTATTGTCTTCGATGGCGATCAGGGTCGATTTCGGCTTTAGAATACGTTGCAGGTAATCGATGCCTTTGACCAGTTCTTTTGCGTGGGTTCGCATCAATATGTCATCGCAGGTGATGTAGGGTTCGCACTCAACGCCATTAATGATCAAGCAGTCAATTCCAAGAACATTAGCGCGCAACAGTTTTGCTGAAGTCGGAAACGAAGCCCCGCCGAGGCCGACCACGCCGGCCTGCCGAATTTGCTGGATCATTTCAGAAGCAGTGAGATTATCGGGGCCGATCGAATCAGCGGGAAAGGCCTCGTCTTTGTCGTCGACATCGATAACGATACAGGCGTCTGACTGGCCGGATGGGTGCGGTACCGGGTGAGCTGAAATCTCGCGAACTGTGCCGGATGTGGGTGAGTGCAGCGGAGCGCTAATAGGTGACGAGCTAGCGGCGATCAGTTGTCCCCGCAAAACACGCTCACCAGGGCCGACCAGGGGGTTGTTGGTTTCACCTATATGCTGCCTGAGTGGCAGAAATAATTGACGGGGCAAACTGGCCTGCTGCAATTCCCGGGTCAGGGATTCGGCTTTATGGCCTTCCAGTGCCATACCGCCGTGAAATCGGTGGAGATTAATGTTCATGGGCGAGATCCTGTTCTGTTCCGGGCATCACCCACTTCCAGTCGTCAATGGTTTGCCTGATCGGTATCATGTCGATGCAATCGACCGGGCAGGGTGGCAGGCACAGTTCGCAACCGGTACATTCGTCTGCGATGATGGTGTGCATGTGTTTCGCCGAACCGAGAATTGCGTCTACCGGGCAGGCCTGGATACACAGGGTACAGCCGATACAGGTTTGTTCGTCGATTAACGCGAGCAGTGGAATATCATGGTGCTCACCATGCTCGGTGTTGGGTTCCAGTACCTCGATATCGAGCAGGTCGGCGAGTGCTACAATTGTCGCCTGGCCTCCGGGCGGGCACTGGTTAATCGGCGCCTCGCGATTGGCAATGGCCTCGGCGTAGGGTCGACAACCCGGGTAAGTGCATTGCCCACATTGGGTTTGTGGTAACAGGGCGTCTATCTGATCGACAACCGGATTACCTTCCACCTTGAACCGAATAGCGGCATAACCGAGGATCAGGCCAAATAATCCTGCCATCAGGCTAATGGTGAGAATCGCGACTAGCATATACCTGATTGCCTAAACTTTGACCAGCCCGCTCAGTCCCATGAACGCTAACGACATCAGACCGGCGGTAACCAGTCCGATGGCTGCACCCTGAAACGGAACTGGTACGTCGGCGACATTGACACGTTCACGCATCGCCGCGAACAGGACCAGCACGATCGAAAAACCGAGGGCGGCACCAAAGCCGAATATCGCGGATTGCATAAAGCTGTTAACCTCCTGTACGTTGATCAGGGCCACTCCGAGTACCGCGCAATTAGTCGTAATCAACGGTAGAAAAATACCAAGCACGTTATAGAGCAGGGGGCTGGTTTTGTGCACCACCAGTTCGGTAAAATTAACCACCGCGGCAATCGCAATGATGAATGCAATGGTGCGTAAAAACTCGAGACCGAGCGGCGCCAGTATCCAGCTATTGATCATAAAACTCAGGATCGCCGACAAGGTCAGCACGAAAGTAGTTGCCGCACTCATGCCGATTGCGGTTTCAACCTTGCGCGAAACCCCCATAAAAGGGCACAGGCCGAGAAATTTCACAAGCACGATATTGTTGACGAACACGGTGCTGACCAATAGGAGTAAATACTCTGACATAGGCGCGTATTATAAAGTGTGGATGTTATGAAAAATACAGATTAAATAAGGGGTTATTAGTAAAATTAGTGATAATCAAGGGTGAAACGAGATATGCTTATGAGGTCAGAATTGTCGACCATTCCGGCCCCTGGGCCGGAATCCGTTTTGATTTTACTTAATCGGAAAATTCACCAGGTTCTAATTTGGCAGCGTCCCCAATAAAAGCATCTATTGATACTCGCTGAGAGAGATGCCAGTTTAGTGGGCTCAGGCTTTTCTGATAATTAGCGGATGAACTGAAATCATCGAGAAACAAATCTACGCTTGGGTTTTGCATAATCGCAAGAATAGCGAATGGGCTGCTAATCAGGGCGGCGAGTAAAATTCCTTTACGCTGCCCGAGGTGAGTGATACGAATCAGGTAAATACTGATTGCTGCCGGAACGATTAAAACGTACCAGGCCAGGTTGAATATCGAGGTGGGGGTATTAGAGGAGAACAGGTACATCAGTTCTATAACAAGCAGCGATAGCAGTTGGTAAATCAGATAAATCAGCGCGACCGAAATAATCACGGGTTTGATTTCCCAACGGTTAACTAACAAACGCTCGAGTATCGACAATGAGAATACAAACGCGGCGATGTTGAGAACTGACTCCCTGAATACAAAATTAAGTAACTCGTCCCATTTGAGCGTATTGTATGAGCTAAAATAAAACTCCAACCCGCTGCTTAGAAAACACAGCATCAGCAGCAATGCAGCCCAGCCCCAGTGCCCGTATAAGTGTTTCATTCGACCATCGTCGCTGGCCAGAGATTTTGTCGCTTCTACGCGATGATTACGCGACAGGATTCGAGCCGAAATTCGACCCAGGTCAAATTCGATCGGCAGCATCGCTAAGGTGAATTTACCTTGCTGGGATTTATCAAATTTTGCCGGATTTACATTTGCCAGATTCTGTAGTTCGACCTGGCCTTCATTGTCGCGCAGGATTTTCAGGTGATAGGGTTCCACGGTGGGGTCCGACAAGATGATATCGTTGTCGAGTGCGCGGCCGATGCTAAGCTCGGATTTATCAAGCACATGGTAGCGGTGCAACCCACGGGTTTTGATTTCAAGAATCAGGGATTCCAAACTACATTCTCCAGAAATTTTTTCACCAGTGATAAGCTCGCGCTAAAGTCAGTACCAGTCATGATAAAAGTAATGAAAAACCCCTGGTTGTCATGCCCGGTTAATGCCGCGGTAAACAGAACATCACTCAGGCCGGTATACTCGACGTATTCACGCCGACACAAATTGACTTTGAATTCTTCCGAGGTAATTTCGACGAACCAGGTGTCGCAATTGAAATTACTGACCTCATCCTCACTGAGATTGTTTTCGATCTGATCCTTGTTAAGTTTCTGGTATAGATTGTGGAATCGTACCGTATCGAGCTGGTCTGATTCGAGCCAGTAGTATTCGTAGATAAGGTCACCGACAAATTTGTTGGCATCGTCGAGATAAACATGATTCTGGTTGGCACAGCGAATCTGATAACGCTTGAACAATGCGTTGGCGCTTAGCTTTGCGCTGTTGTCCCAACAACGCACTGTCGGTGAGATTGTACCTGGCAGGCTCAGTTGGCGCAGTTGGATGACTGGCCATGTCTCGTTTAACAGATCTTCAATATAATCCTTTTCATAGGCCAGCAATTGCCCTGCCACCTCGTTTTTTAAATCTGCAGATGATCCTTCATCGGTATTTTTCGAACTTAGAATCAAGCTATTCAGGTATTTGGATGGCACAATAAAGCTGATATCGTTGCGCGCGGTTGCGACGTTTATACCGATTACTTCGCCATTTTCATTAAATGTCGGCCCTCCGCTCATACCAGGGTTAAGACTTCCGGAAAACAATATACGGCTATCGTCAGTCTGGTTGAGGATTCCACCATTGGTGCCCACCGCGAGGCTGAGACCGAGATCAAGCGGATTACCCATCGCGAATACCGGCGCACCTTTGGGGGGAAGGTCACCGGTGACAATTGCCTCACCGAGGTTTTCGTCGGATGCCAGAAGAGCCAGGTCGTGCACAACATCCAGCGCCACCAACCTGAGTTCGCCCTCGTGACCGTTTTTGTCCAGGTAGGTCACATAAAATAGATCCGGTTCCAAAATAATTTTATTGATGACATGGAAGTTGGTCGCAATGTGCTGACCATCGGCGACGATGAAACCCGAACCAATACTTGATTTTTTACCAGTTTCCCTGTTCAGAACGCGAATCTGAAATATGCTGTTCTCGTTTAGCTGGTAAATTTTTTTCGATTCGAGTGCTGCTAGCGGTTGAAGTAACAACCCCGGTAGGCCAGCGAGCAGGATTAATGCTGAAATTGTTTTTACTAATGAATGACTACCTGGCATTTATACTAGGCTCATCTAACTGACGCGCATGCCCGGTTTTGCTCCACTGTCTGGATGAAGCACATAGAGCTCCTTGTCATCGGACCCGGCGGCTAACACCATGCCCTCGGATATTCCGAAGCGCATTTTTCTTGGCGCCAGATTGGCAACCATTACCGTGAGTTTACCTTCGAGCGCTTCGGGTTTGTACGCGCCGCTAATGCCGGCAAATACGTTGCGCGTTTCATTGCCGATATCCAGTGTCAGCTGCAGCAGTTTGTTCGACTTTTCGACGCGTTTTGCTGCGACAATACGGGCCACGCGAAAATCGAGTTTGGCGAAGTCGTCGATGGTGACCTCGCTGGCAATCGGTTCAATCGAGGGGTCGTGCGAACCGGCATTAATCTTTTTTTCCTCGATCTGTGCCTCCCTGGTGGCTTCGATCATGCGTTCGATAAAAACCGGTTCGACTCGGGTCATCAATGGCTTGAAACGATTGATTTGATGGCCGAGCAAATCGGTTTCCAGATCTGACCAATTGAGTGCATCGACATTCAAAAAGGCCTCTGCCTGGGATCCCAGTCGAGGCAATACCGGTTTTAATAGAATCACCAGTTGACGAAAGCAATTGAGCCCGATGGTGCAGACCACCTGAACCTCGGCATGTCGAGATTCGTCCTTGATTGCAACCCAGGGCTGCTTTTCGTCAATATACTGATTCGCCCTGTCTGCCAGGGACATGATATCACGCATCGCACGACCAAACTCGCGACCATCATAGGCGTTGGCAATGTCTTCGGACGCTACGAGATATTGCTGACTCAAATCATTGTCACCGGTACTGCTAGCGAGCATTCCATCGAAGCTTTTATTGATAAACCCGGCACAACGGCTGGCGATATTAACTACCTTGCCAACCAGATCGGAATTGATGCGAGTACTGAAATCCTCAAGATTCAAATCGATATCGTCGATACCGGAGCCGAGCTTGGCTGCAAAATAGTAACGTAGATATTCCGGATTCAAATGATCGAGGTAAGTTCGCGCCTTAATGAAAGTTCCGCGCCTTTTCGACATCTTCTGGCCATCGACGGTTAAAAAACCGTGACAGTAAACAGCACTCGGTTTCCTGAACCCGGCGCCGTGCAACATAGCGGGCCAGAACAAGGTATGGAACCTGGCGATATCTTTGCCGATGAAATGGTAGAGTTCTGTGTCACTGTCGGCTTTCCAGTATTTGTCGAAATCATGCTGATTTTGATCACACCAGTTTTTAAAACTCGCCATATAACCGATCGGTGCGTCGAGCCAGACATAAAAATATTTACCCGGCGCATCGGGTATTTCGAAACCCCAGTAGGGTGCATTGCGAGAGATATCCCAGTCCCTTAGCCCTTCATCCAGCCATTCGGCCATCTTGTTGGCGATTTCCTTTTGTACGTGGCCGGCGCGAGTCCAGCTTTTGAGCATGTCTTCGTAGTCGCCGAGTTTGAAAAAATACTGCTCCGAATCTTTTTCAACCGGTGTTTCACCCGTGACCACTGAAACCGGGTTTTTTAAATCGGTGGGTGCATAGGTGGCGCCGCAATTTTCGCAGTTGGTGCAGTGTTGATCAGCCGTACCACACACCGGGCATTCGCCCTTGATGAATCGATCGGGTAGAAACATTTCAGCCTCGGGATCATAAGCCTGCGAAATAACTTGCGTGCGAATATGTCCCGCGGCTTTCAGCCGTGTGTATATCAGTTCGGCAAAGTAACGATTCTCTTCTGAATGGGTGGTGTAATAATTATCGAACTCGACTGCGAAATCAGAAAAATCCTGCTGGTGTTCGATCATCATGCGATCGATCAGTACCTCGGGGGTTACGCCTTCGGCCTGGGCGCGCAGCATAATCGGCGTACCGTGCGCATCGTCGGCGCAGATGTAGATACATTCGTGCCCACGTGACTTCTGAAAGCGTACCCAGATATCGGTCTGAATATATTCGAGCATATGACCGATATGTATCGGGCCGTTGGCGTAGGGCAGGGCGCTGGTAACGACAATTTGACGAAATTTGGAGCTCATGTATGGGGATCGTTCGACTAAAGCTGCGTAGTTTATGTGTTGCGCAGGGAGCTGTATAGGGTAGCCATTGAACAAACGCATAAAAACTAGGTGATATTTAGGCGGGGCCTCGGGTAGAATGCCGTCCTCGAATTTAAATACCATGGATAGTAGAGTTATATATGCCTATCACTAAACAGCAAATTGAAAGCGCCCTGGGCCAGGTCACCGACCAGCACATGGAGATGGATTTGATTGCGGCAAAATCGGTCAAGGATATCGCTATCGACGGCGACAATGTTAGTGTCGTACTGGAACTCGGATACCCGGCTGCGGGATACTTCGAGAGCCTGAAACAAACAGTACAGGACCAACTCGGGAGCGTTAAAGGCATTGGTGATATCAAGGTCAAGGTATCGAGTAAGATTAAATCCCACACCGTGCAGCAAAACCTGAAGCCGCTAAACGGGATAAAGAATATTATCGCTGTGGCTTCCGGTAAGGGCGGTGTCGGTAAATCCACCACGGCGGTAAACCTGGCCCTGGCATTACAGGCCGAAGGCGCGACGGTTGGAATTCTGGATGCCGATATTTATGGGCCCAGTATTCCACGTATGCTGGGATGCCAGGGACAACCTGAGTCAAGCGATGGGAAGAGTCTGGAACCGATGATTGGTCATGGTGTTCAGTCGATGTCGATCGGTTACCTGGTTGAGGAAGATACGCCGATGATCTGGCGTGGTCCGATGGTAACCCAGGCGCTGGAACAGCTGCTCAACGATACACGCTGGGAAGATGTTGATTACATGATAGTTGACCTGCCACCCGGAACCGGAGATATCCAGTTGACGCTGGCGCAAAAGATTCCGGTCAGTGGTGCAGTCATCGTTACCACGCCCCAGGATATTGCATTACTCGATGCTCGCAAGGGATTGAAAATGTTTGAAAAGGTCGAAGTGCCGGTGCTTGGTGTAGTCGAGAATATGAGTACCCATATCTGCAGCCAGTGTGGCCATAGTGAACATATATTCGGCGAAGGCGGCGGTTCACGCATGGCCGAGCAGCAGGGCGTCGATTTTCTCGGTTCGCTGCCGCTGGATATTCGCATTCGCGAACAGGCCGACAGTGGTAATCCGACAGTTACGGCGATGGAAGATAGCGAGATCAGTGCTATTTATCGCGAGATTGCACGAAAAACAGCCGCCAAACTTGCGACCCGGGCGAGAGATCATTCGGCAGCCTTCCCGAGTATAGTGATCGAGAATAATTGACAGCGCAGCTGTCATCCCGGAATTCGAAGAGCGAATATCCGGGATCTCTAAATAGTCCCCTTTTTCCGTTCATCCCGGCCCTCGAGCCAGGATCTAGTAATATTTACCGCCATCCCGGCTCTCGAGCCAGAATCTTCCTTACGATGACCGGCTTCAAGATTCCCGCTTGGGCGAGAATGACGAAATTCCAACTACATAGTTGCCTTTTTCCATAGTCCCGGCCCTTAATTCAGGATCTATATTTCTTCCGTCATTCCGGCCGTTAGAGCCGGAATCTTATAATTAGAACAGGTCCCGAGATTCCTGCTTACGCTGGAATGACGAAATTCTCACTACAAATCCCCGCTTTGATAATCCATATACGCCTGTTGTAACTCTTCCTGATTGTTCATCACGAATGGCCCACTGCGTGCAATGGGTTCGCCAATCGGTTTGCCCGCGATCAATAAAAACCTGGCCGGTTGTTCCTGAGATTCGAGTTCGATAGCTGTGCCCTGGCTCAGAATTGCCAGTTGATCCCGTGTTACGCTAATTTTCTGACCCTGTTCGTTTTCAAGCCTGAGCGAACCCTGAATGACATAAACAAATGCGTTGTGGTGCTCGGGTATGGATTCGGAGAAATCGGTATTTGCGTCGAGACTGACATCCAGATATAGCGGTTCGGTCAACGGCTGTGAAACCGGCCCCAGGGTACCTTGCGAGGTTTCGCCGGTGATTACCCTGATACTGGTACCGGGGCGCGACTCGACGGGAATATTATCGACATCGTACTCCTGGTAAGTTGGTTGGATCATCTTGTGTGATGCCGGCAAGTTAATCCATAGCTGGAAACCCTCGAGCCTGCCCTCTTCCTGTTCAGGCATTTCCGAGTGAATGATGCCTTTACCCGCGGTCATCCACTGGATACCACCGGGTTCGATAACGCCCTCATTGCCGGCATTGTCCTTGTGTCGCATACGGCCATTTAACAGGTAGGTGACGGTTTCAAATCCACGGTGCGGATGTGCGGGGAAACCGGCTATATAGTCGTCGGGATTATCCGACCGAAACGCATCTAACAGTAGAAAAGGATCGAGCTCCTGTAGTGCGGGTTGGCCGATGACCCGAACCAGCTTGACGCCGGCACCATCGGTGGCAGGCATACCGGTAACCAGGCTCAGTAGTTTGCGAGTTACGGAAGATTTGATATCGCTCATGACTATCTCCAATTATGCTGCAGTACTGAGTGCGTAGTACTGATCAACTTGATCCAGCGCCTTTTGATAACTGCTATCCGCATCGACATTCATCCGATCGGCGCCAATGATGTTGATATTCTCGATACCAATGAAGCCAAATACCTGCTTCAGGTAGCCGGTTACAAAATCTACCGGGCTATGCAAGGGTGCACCGCCGGTGGTAATGACAATATCCACAGTTTTGCCTTTAATAAGACCAACCGGACCGTCTGCAGTGTATTGAAACGTAACACCAGCTCGACATATCAGATCGATCCAGGCCTTTAGTGTCGACGGAATGCCGAAATTATACATCGGCGTGGTCAATACAATATGATCGGAATACCTGATTTCTTTGATCAACTCATCGGAAAATGCGAGGCGCTGCTGCTGAATCTCACTACGTTGATCAACCGGGGTAAAGTTAGCGGTTACCCAGTTTTGGTCGATAAATCCAATTTCCTGATTCAGATCACGTTGTTGCACAGTGGCCCCGGGATGTAAAGCCATTAACCTGGCGATCAGTTCATCACCGAGCCTTTTGCTGTTTGAGGTGTCGACGCTTGCGCTCGCATCGAGACGCAGTATTTGTTTTTTTGCTTTCATTTTAGTTGTCTCCCAGTTAAGAATAAGGGTATTATCATTGTTCTTAAAAAAAGATAAATATAGTAAAATGTAAAATACTGTTCACATTTATGGAACAATATGAATAAGTTTGAGGAACTCGAGGCATTTGTTGCAGTGGTCGATCGACGTGGATTTAGTCATGCGGCAGAGAAACTCGGGGTGGCCAAATCATTACTGAGTCGCCGTGTCAGCAATCTGGAAAAACGGCTCGGCGTGCAGTTGATGCAACGCACTACTCGCAGGCAATCACTGACCGATGCTGGGCACCATTTATATCAGCGTGCAGTTAACTTGTTGTCCGATCTGGACGAGGCAGAACAGGTTGTTTCCGAAGCGCAAACTAGTTTATCCGGAAAGATAAAACTATCCGCGCCGCTGGGTATCGGTATCGGTCAGCTTTCGAAGCCAATTGCAGAATTTATGCAGATTCATTCTAAGGTCGAAATCGCTGTGGATTTGAATGACCGCCAAATCGATCTTGTTGCCGAGGGCTTCGATATGGCGGTTCGTGTCGGGCAACTACAGGACTCAAATCTGATAGCTCGTAAACTGACGAACGTGGGGTTCGCGGTCTGTGCGAGCCAGGATTACCTTGACAGGCATGGTGAACCACGGCATCCATCTGAATTATCGGATCATCAGCTGACGGTTTACAGCAATGTTCAGGTCGGACAGCAATGGTCTTTTTACGAAGATAACAAACGTATTACACCGCGGGTCAAGTACCGCTTGAGCGCGAACAATGGTGAACTATTGGCAAAGGTCGCCAGCCTGGGACTAGCCATTACCGCGGGGCCGCTGTTTTATCTCCAGGAATATATCGACCGTGGCGAACTGGTGCCTATTTTAACTGCATATTCGAAACCTGAAACCGGTATGTATGCTGTGTATCCACCGGGAAGACTGGTTTCGAGGAGGGTCAAGATGTTGAGTGATTATTTGTTCGAACATTTCCGGGAATCTAGATAGCTGATAGATTCGAACGCCTGTTTAATAGACCTTACCCCCAGGATGTCTATATACTGCGGCCAAATTTCCCGGGGTTACTAGTGAGTATAAAATCTGATTTGTGGATTCGGCGCATGGCCGAAACCGAGGCCATGATCGAACCATATGAAGCCGGTCAGATACGTGAGTCGGATAATGGCAGGATTATTTCTTACGGCACGTCGAGCTACGGCTATGACGTACGCTGCGCCAATGAATTTAAGATATTTACCAACATCAATTCAGCGATTGTCGATCCGAAGAATTTTGACGACGATAGTTTTGTCGATCTGAAAGCCGATGTCTGCATTATCCCACCGAACTCCTTTGCCCTCGCGCGCACGGTTGAATTTTTTCGCATCCCGCGCAGTGTCCTGACTATCTGCCTCGGCAAGTCCACCTATGCACGTTGCGGAATTATCGTTAACGTGACGCCGTTGGAACCCGAGTGGGAAGGC
>Ga0164320_10000769_pt1 | contig 11018 bp, 8 predicted proteins | sample GuaBasSediGuay11_FD_113736 | JGI IMG/M metagenome (GOLD analysis project Ga0164320, IMG submission 113736) | Subseafloor sediment microbial communities from Guaymas Basin, Gulf of California, Mexico - Guay11, Core 4567-28, 0-3 cm | ecosystem: Environmental > Aquatic > Marine > Hydrothermal vents...
CGGGATATTATTTTACTAATCGATGATTTACGCTCCGAGCTTGACCAGGCGGCACAGCAAAGTATTTACCGCCAACTAACCGATATCGGTCTTCAGCTATTTATAGCCAACATCGAAAGCCATATTCCAGCTGCCTTGCAGGGAAAAGAATTCAAAATGTTTCACGTGGAACATGGTATGATTAAGTCCCTGAAAATCAGTTAGATAAGTACATGTCAGAATACGATTCCACCAGTATAAAAGTGTTAAAAGGCCTCGACGCGGTACGCAAAAGACCGGGTATGTATATTGGTGATACCGATGATGGTACCGGCTTGCATCACATGGTATTTGAGGCGGTTGATAACTCTATCGATGAAGCGCTAGCCGGGCATTGTTCGGAGATTAAGGTAGTCATACATAGCGATGGTTCGGTGTCGGTAAAGGACGATGGACGAGGAATTCCAGTTGATATCCACAAGGAAGAAGGGCGTTCCGCAGCAGAAGTTATTCTTACCATTTTGCATGCGGGTGGAAAATTCGATGACAATTCATACAAGGTGTCCGGTGGTTTGCATGGTGTCGGTATTTCGGTGGTTAATGCATTATCGGAAAAACTGTCTTTACGCATCAGACGGCACGGTAAATTGCACGTTCAGGAATATGCGATGGGTGTTCCCCAGGGCGACCTTAAAGCGATTAAAGATACTGACCAGACAGGGACCGAACTGCGCTTTTATCCGAGTACAGAAATTTTTAGTGATGTCGAATTTCACTACGATATATTAGCCAAGCGACTGCGCGAATTATCTTTCCTGAACTCTGGTGTTCATATTCACCTGCTTGATGAAAGGAGCAATAAGGAAGATATTTTCGAATACGAAGGCGGTATCCGGGCATTTGTTGAGCACTTGAACAAAAACAAAACACCAATCCATGAAAAAGTAATTACGATCGATGTCGAGGTGCAGAATGTCGGCGTCGAGCTGTCGATGCAGTGGAATGATTCTTACCAGGAAAATATATTTTGTTTTACCAATAACATACCACAGCGTGACGGTGGAGCTCATTTGTCAGGTTTTCGCACAGCACTAACTCGAACGCTGAATCAATATATGGAAAATAGTGCGATTAAAAAGGACAAGGTATCCACCAGCGGTGATGATGCCCGCGAAGGTTTAACCGCAGTATTGTCGATTAAGGTACCGGACCCGAAGTTTTCGTCACAGACCAAAGACAAGCTGGTTTCATCAGAAATTAAAGGTATTGTTGAATCGGCGGTGAGCGATAAACTGAAAGATTTCCTACAGGAAAACCCAGCTGAAGCTAAATCAATCACAATGAAAATTGTCGATGCAGCCCGGGCACGCGAAGCTGCGCGTAAAGCCAGGGAAATGACGCGGCGCAAGGGCGCACTGGATATCGCCGGCTTGCCGGGAAAATTAGCCGATTGTCAGGAGAAAGACCCGGCCTTATCAGAAATTTACCTGGTGGAGGGCGACTCGGCCGGAGGATCTGCGAAACAGGGCAGAAACCGAAAGACTCAAGCCATATTGCCGCTGAAAGGTAAAATCCTCAACGTGGAAAAGGCAAGATTCGATAAGATGCTACAGTCAGCAGAAGTAGGTACACTCATTACCGCGCTCGGCTGCGGCATCGGCCGCGAAGAATTCGATATCGATAAACTACGTTATCACCATATTATTATTATGACTGACGCTGATGTCGACGGTTCTCATATACGTACGCTACTGCTGACTTTTTTCTATCGCCAGATGCGAGAGTTGGTCGAGCGCGGCCATATTTATATTGCGCAACCACCGTTGTATAAAATTAAAAAAGGCAAGCAGGAGCGTTACGTAAAAGACGACAAGGAATTAAACGCTTATTTATTGCAGTTAGCTATCGAAGGCGCGAAACTATTTTTGAGTGACGACACCCCCGCACTGTCGGATATAGCGCTTGAAAACCTGGCACGACAGTATATGACTATCCAGGCGATTTTCGATCGGCTACAGAAAAACTTACCACGCGAGTTATTGGCTGAATTGATCGACTTAGCTGCCATTAGCGAAACTGAATTGCTCGATGAAGCGGCGATGAATGATTGGGGACAGACCCTTTCTGCCAGACTGAATGAGAAAAGTGGTAACTCGTTATCATATGAGGTGAGTGTAAAAAGTGATGAGAATAGTAACCAGTTCGGATTAACAGTGATTAAACGCCAACATGGAATATTGGCTCAATACGAATTGAGCCCAGAATTTTTTAATGGTGCCGACTACCGGGTTTTTAGTCAATTTGTTGAGCAGGCAGGCGATCTTTTCTCCACGCAGTCATTTATTAGTCGTGGTGAGCGCAAACAGGCAGTCGAAATATTCAGCGAAGTGCATGAATGGCTAATGAAAGAAGCCAAAAAAGGATTAAACATACAACGTTACAAAGGCCTGGGTGAAATGAACCCTGACCAGTTGTGGGAAACAACCATGGATCCGGACAACCGGCGTTTATTAAGAGTGCGTATAGAAGATGCGATCGCAGCCGACGAGGTATTTACCACCTTGATGGGTGATCAGGTAGAGCCAAGGCGTGAATTTATCGAGTCGAATGCTTTGAATGTTAATAATCTCGATGTCTAACCATGGTGACACTACTGAATAGATAGCTAAGTTGTTGATAATTATAATAAAAACATATTTTACCCCAGTTGAAAAATGATAATTTCTAAACCGGAATGAGGGCAGTAGATGGGCATAGGTACTATCATTTTTTTGGGAATTATAGTTTTAACGGTGTTTTACCTGATCAATATTTACAACCATCTGGTGCGGATCAAACACAATGTGTCCAAGGCCTGGTCGAATATTGATGTCCTGTTAAAACAAAGGCACGATGAAATCCCCAAATTGGTCGAAACCTGCAGACAATATATGAAATTCGAGCAGGAAACCCTGGAAAAGGTCATGCTCGCGCGAAGCCAGGTATCCAGCGCCAGAGAAAGCCAGGATATGCCAGGGCTGGGCATGGCAGAGGGCGCATTGCGTATGGGACTCGGGCAGTTATTTGCGCTCGTCGAAGATTATCCCGATCTAAAGGCGAATGAACACTTTCAGCATTTACAGGGAAGAATCAGCACCCTGGAAAATACTATCGCTGATCGACGAGAGTTCTACAATGAATCGGTAAATATCAATAATGTCGGAATCGAGCAGTTCCCGGATATTATCGTCGCCAGCATGTTTGCATTCGGTAAGCGCGACCTGCTGGAGTTTGACGGAGCCGAAGTCGCTGATGTCAATATGAAACAATTGTTCGATTCTTAAGGAGACTTTCCGGGAATCTTTTTTTACAGGAAATCGGGCGATGTATTCGTGGTTCGAAACCGAGATATTGAAACTAGGAGATGGTGAATACTCGGCCTTGCTTATTTTCTTGACGGGCCTGAGTTTATACCTGTTATACCGCACCCAGGCAGCTTTCCGGCGCTATCGATTTATCAGCGGCACCGCGACCTCTAAAATTCGTTCCGCTTCACAGGGTTATGTCGAACTCAAGGGTATCGGCGAATTTATGCCCGGTGACGTGTTAATTTCGCCTTTTACTGGTAATCGGTGTTTGTGGTATCAATGTACCGCCGAGCAAAAGCAAAAGATCGGAAAAAGCACCACCTGGACCAATATATCGGATGAAATCAGCAACAATTTATTTCATTTACTCGACGATACCGGTGAATGCGTAATAGACCCTGAAGATGCCCATGTGGTGGCGGAGTCGAATCAAACATGGTACGGCCACAGCATGCAGGACAGGTTACACGCTACGACGTCAAGCGGTGTTTTAACTGGCATTGCTATCGGTGGGTACCGTTTTTCCGAGAGGCTGATCAGGCCGGCTAGCCTGATCTACGCGCTTGGTTTTTTCCGAACCCTGCAAAATACGGCCGACTCCCCAGTTGTTGAAGCCGAGGTCAAAGGCCTGTTAAGGAAATGGAAGTTGCAACCGCATCGATACCTGTCACATTTTGATTTCGATGCTAATGGCAATATAGACAAGCAGGAATGGCGAGCGATTCACCATAAAGCGAGGCAACAGGTCATTAGCAAATCTCAAAGGCAGCAGTCACACAATATACTCGAGCGCCCGCAGGAGGCAGGGCAACCGTTTATACTTTCCGCGATCGAAGAAGAAAACCTGTTTTTTCGCAAGAAATTGCTAGCCGTTTCGACTGGGAGTGTTGCATTTCTGCTATTTATCATCATTATTAATATAATCGCAGTACGACCACCTATTTAGTTGGCTGCTAGCAGCCTGCTGCAGTAAATTTATCTCAGTTCAGGCCGACGGCCAGAGAAAAACTATTGAAAAACCCGCTCCTAAATATTGCCGGTTTGCCGGCCTTCAGAAAAATTACTCCTGATATTATTCAACCCGCTATCGAAACAATTCTAGATGAGAATCGACAGCAGATCGCCCGACTGTTAGGCAATGAAGAAATGAGTTGGGATGGACTGATAAAACCGATATCCCTGCTCGAAGATCGGTTGAACAGGGCCTGGTCTCCGGTGCGCCATCTCAACTCGGTGAAAAGCAGCGATACGCTACGCGATGCGTACAATGCCTGCCTGCCATTGCTTAGCGAGTATTCGACCGAAATGAGCCAGAATCGAGCCCTGTATCAGGGTTATCAAACTATCGCGAAATCGGCCGCTTACAAAGACTTAAATACGGCGCAACAGAAAACCATCGATGATTCACTCAAACACTTCAGACTGGGGGGCGTTGGCCTCGAAGGGGCGGATAAAACGCGCTACCAGCAATTACAAAAAGACCTCTCTGAGCTGCAGTCAAACTTTGACGATAATTTGCTCGACGCAACGCAGTCCTGGGAAAAGTTGCTCGAGGATGAAAAACAGCTGCAGGGATTACCCGAATATGCAATGGCGATGCTCAGGCAACTCGCCGAACAAAATGATCAACCTGGCTATCGTTTAACTCTCGACATGCCCTGTTATATCGCGGTGATCACCTACGCGAACAGCCGTGAGCTACGTAAGGAAATATATGAAGCCTATACCACGCGCGCCACCGACCAGGGAGTTACCGACAAAAAGTGGGATAATGGGGATAACATGCGCCTAATTGTTGCTAAAAGGCAGGAAAAAGCAAAACTATTGGGTTTTGATAGCTATGCTGATTACTCGCTGGAAACGAAAATGGCTGAGTCAACCGGGCAGGTACTCGACTTTCTCTATGACCTCGCCAAACGCGTGAGGTGCGCAGCGATAGACGAAGTAACAAAAAGGCAGGCATTTGCCGAGTCGCTTGGTTTCGAAGGAGAATTACAGGCCTGGGACTATGCTTATTACAGCGAAAAGCTAAAGCAGCACAACTATCAAATTTCGGAGGAAGATCTAAAACCATACTTCTCCGACAACAACGTTATCAAAGGGTTGTTTGAAATTGTAAAAAAGCTGTATGGCGTAGACATAAATCCGGCGGAGAGCACGGTGGATGTATGGGACAAATCTGTTCGTTTTTATGCGATTAACAATGCGGCCGGCGAAACTATAGGTCAGTTCTATCTGGATTTGTACGCGCGCGAAAACAAACGCGGTGGTGCCTGGATGGATGAATGTATTAACCGCTACCATATCGACGGCAAGACCCAGATTCCAGTTGCCTATTTGACCTGCAATCTGACGCCGCCCGTCGGAGATGAACCCGCATTGTTTACCCACGACGAAGTAATAACGCTGTTCCATGAGTTCGGTCACGGTCTGCATCATATGCTAACTAAAATTGATGTCCCCGATGTTGCCGGGATTAATGGGGTCGAATGGGATGCGGTCGAACTGCCGAGCCAGTTTATGGAAAATTTTTGTTGGGAAAAACAGGCCCTGGAATTATTTGCCAGGCATTACCAGACCAGCGAAGTCTTACCCGAAACCCTGTTTGATAAAATGGTTGCCGCAAAAAACTTCCAGAGTGCTCTGCAAATGTTGCGACAGATCGAGTTTGCACTGTTTGATATAAAACTCCACCAGCAGGTTAATTTAACAAATGCAGCACAAATTCAGGATATACTAGACTGCGTCCGGGCTGAAATATCGGTCGTGAAAACGTCGCATAATAATCGTTTTCAAAACGGATTTTCACATATTTTTGCAGGCGGCTATGCGGCGGGTTATTATAGTTACAAGTGGGCAGAGGTTTTATCTGCCGACGTTTTTTCCGCATTCGAAGAAGTGGGCGTCTTCGATGCGACAATCGGGCAGAAATTCCTGCATTGCATTCTTGAACAAGGTGGTTCGCGCCCCGCGCTGGAGTCATTTCGATGTTTTCGCGGACGGGAGCCTAATATTGACGCGCTGTTACGGCATAGCGGTATAGCTGAATAGCGGCAGAGAAAACTTATGACAAAATATTTATTCACAGGTTTGCTTTTCCTGCTCCCTACGCTGGGAGTGCTGGCACAGGATACCAGCACCGAAGCGACCATCGAAGTTCCTGTTGAAGCACCTGTTGAAGCACCTGTTGAAGTGGTTCCCGAAGAGCCCAGGGAGATGCTATACGTCACCGACCAGCTACGTTTGTCGCTCTATCCGAAGGCAAATGATAGAAGCGGCAGGTTGGAATTCCTGTCATCGGGCGACAAGCTAGGGATACTAGATATCGAGGGCCCTTACGCGCTGGTGATTTCTCCAAGCGGACGGCGTGGTTGGGTAAAGCGTGGTTTTTTATTACCCCAGCCTACTTCGAAATTATTACTCGAAGCCGAAAAAAAGACAAATGAGGCTCTTCGCCAGGAAATAGAAAAACTCGCAAATAGTAAGGTGGTCATCGATCAATATGAACGCGATATGGACGTCTTGACTAAAAACTTAAAGATTGCTGAAGCCGCCAGAGAAGAAGCCGAGCAAAGGGCTGCAGAGATTGAAGAGGCAGCGCGCGAGAAAGCTGAATTAGAAGCTGCTATACAGGCGGCGAAAGAGTCGGAATCAACAATGCCCGTGCAAGCACTGATAGACACCGCGATCTCCTACTGGCAATATTTGATTCCGATATTCGTGTTCTTGATATTGCTCGGGTTTCTTATCGCCAAACTGGTAATTGACGCACGTATTAAGAGGCGTTTCCATGGCCTCAAACTCTGGTAAGCGATCGGAAATTTTTGCGGCCTTTATTACCAATAGAACAACAGACTAATAAACTTCGAAACTAATCATGCGCTACCGGGACCTGCGGGAATTTATCGAGCAACTGGAAAAAGACGGAGACTTAAAGCGCATTAGTCAACGCATCGACCCAAACCTGGAAATTACAGAAATTGCTGACCGGACACTGCGGCAAAAGGGCCCGGCATTATTATTCGAACAGGCCGGTGACAGTAAAATCCCACTGCTGGCGAATTTATTTGGTACCGAACAGCGTGTAGCTCGAGCCATGGGTGGCAGCGCGATCGAATCTCTGCGCGAGGTGGGCGAACTGTTAGCATTTCTTAAGGAGCCGGAACCGCCGAAGGGATTTATCGATGCAATTAAAACGCTTCCGATCTACAAAAAAATACTCGATATGTCCCCACGCCAGGTCAGTAAGCCAAAATGTCAGCAGGTTAAAATTATCGGTGATGACGTCGACCTGTCATTTTTACCGATACAGACTTGCTGGCCCGATGACGCTGGCCCCTTGATCACCTGGGGCCTTGTCACTACACGGGGACCGACAAAGAAACGGCAGAACCTGGGTATTTATCGCCAGCAGGTGATCGCCAAAAATAAAGTTATCATGCGGTGGTTAGCGCAACGGGGCGGGGCACTTGATTATCGTGAATGGCGTGAACAGGAGGGCGAAAAACCATTTCCGGTGTCTGTGGTGCTGGGTTGCGATCCGGCAACCATCCTTGCCGCGGTAACGCCAATACCCGATACCCTGTCTGAATACGCCTTCGCCGGGTTGTTACGTGGCAGTAAGACAGAAGTCGCCAATTCACTGTTATCCGATTTACAAATACCCGCACGCGCTGAAATAGTGCTGGAAGGCTTTATTTATGCCGATGAAGAAGCCGTAGAAGGCCCTTTTGGTGACCATACCGGCTATTACAATGAAACCGAGCAGTTTCCGGTTTTTACCATCGAAGCAATTACGATGCGCAAAGACCCTATTTACCATAGTACCTACACGGGGCGTCCACCCGATGAACCGGCAATTTTAGGTCTTGCCCTCAACGAAGTGTTTATCCCGATATTACAAAAGCAATTTCCCGAGATTACAGACTTTTATTTACCCGCTGAAGGTTGTTCCTATCGTGTTGCAGTCGTCAGTATGAAAAAGCAATACCCCGGTCATGCAAAACGCGTAATGATGGGTGTATGGTCATTTTTACGCCAGTTTATGTACACAAAATTTGTCATTGTTGTCGATGACGATATCAACGTGAGAGACTGGGAAGATGTCATCTGGGCGATTTCTACACGTATGGATCCAGCGCGAGATTTGACTATCATCGAAAATACGCCAATCGACTATCTTGATTTTGCGTCACCGGTTTCCGGTTTGGGCTCGAAGGCAGGGCTGGATGCGACTAACAAAATGCCCGGTGAAACGACGCGTGAATGGGGCAGGCCGATAGTAATGGATAAAGCGATTGTGAAAAAAATAGATGAGATATGGGATGAACTTGGAATCGATACCGAGCAGTTAATCTGAATATTCAGTATAAATAACAGTTTTTGCGCCGCCCGGCGATTTCAAGGATAATTTATCAGGGGCAGATATCATCGGGGGAAGATATGCGATCAATAATGGTGTTAAATTCTAAGGGTGGCTCGGGCAAGAGCACGGTAGCCACAAATCTCGCGAGCTATTATTCTACCCAGGGTAAAAAAGTCGTTCTGGTCGATTTCGATACCCAGGCATCCAGCCTGGAATGGTTAGAGGCCAGGCCGAGTGGTCGGTCAACGATCATTGGTATCGATGCCTCTAAAGGCTATAATCGTTTACCTCGAAATGCCGACTATGTCATATATGACACCCCGGCGGCGGTTCATGGCAAAGAAATAAATACGTATCTGCGCCGCGCGCAAAGCATTATCATTCCAATAATGCCTTCACCGATTGACATGCGAGCCGCAATACCTTTTATCCAGGCCGTATTGGCGAATGGGCGCATCGCCCGAAAAGAAAGTCGTGTAGCATTAATAGCGAACCGTTGTCGTGAAAATACCAACGTATACCATCAGTTAGGCATTTTTTTGAGAAAAGTGCGTAAAGCACCATTCATTAGCGTGTTACGTGAATCCCAAAATTATATTAGAGCTGCCGATAGAGGGCTTGGTGTTTTTGAGCTCGCACCCTATCTGGTACGCCGGGATCTCGACCAGTGGTCTCCTATTATCAAATGGCTGGGTAGTAAGCGTAGTCAACCGGCAAACTAAGTAACCTCTGATTAAATCTCAAAGCGCTCGTATTATCCGAATATACGGTTTCTTAATTAGCATCATGCAAGGCAAAGTTGACCGCCTGAAGCGCATGAATGGCAGTCGTGTCATATAATTTAATCTCTGTGTCAGCCGCATCGACCAACATACAAATTTCGGTACAGCCGAGGATAACTCCATCGACTCCCTGTTGCTGTAATCGGTCGATAATCTGCAAATAAGCTGTTTTTGAGGCCGGTTTAACCGTTCCGAGACACAATTCCTGATAAATAATATTATGCACGGTATCGCGATCCCGGGCATCGGGAACCACAACTTCGATACCGTGTTGCTCGCTCAGGCGACCTTTATAAAAAGATTGCTCCATGGTAAACGCGGTGCCGAGTAAACCAATACGAGAAACCCCGTCCGTCAGTAATACGTCAGCGGTTGCGTCGGCAATATGCAATAGTGGGATATTGACCGAATTTTCGACCACATGCGCGACCTTATGCATGGTATTGGTGCAAATCAGGAAAAAATCAGCACCGCCAGCTTCGAGCGACTGGGCAGCCTTCGATAAAATATCGGCCGTTGCGTCCCAGTCACCGGCGTGTTGCAGCGCTTCTATCGGGGCGAAATCTACGCTGTGCAATAATAATTCAGCCGAATGCAGGCCACCCAGTCGTTGGCGAATGCCCTGGTTAATCTGGCAATAATAATACTGGGTACTCTCCCAGCTCATTCCGCCAATGAGTCCAATGGTTTTCATCACGGGTGGTTAATAAACCTGGTAAGCAATATGAGGGTTAGATCTGTCGCTGTGCATTTTTTAAGGCCAATTTACGATCTTTTCGTTGCCTGGTCATTTCACTGACACTCGAACCAATATGAGTTTCACCACGCTGCCTGGCCAGCTGGACCTGTTTTTCACGTTCAGCAAAGCGCTTGCGCTGGGTATCGGTCTTGCTGTCATAACAGGCGGGGCAGCTCACACCTTGTTGATACTTTTGGTTTAGCTTATCGCTCTCTGTAATCGGCAATCGGCAGGCATGGCACTGATCGTAACTGCCTTTTTCCAACCCATAAATAACACTGACACGATTGTCAAACACAAAGCACTCCCCTTGCCACAGAGACTCGGACTCGGGAACCTCTTCCAGATATTTCAAAATCCCGCCTTGCAGGTGATATACCTCGTCGAAGCCCTGTTGTTTCAGGTAAGCTGTTGATTTCTCGCAGCGAATACCACCGGTACAAAACATCGCTACCTTGCGGTGTTTGCCGGGGTCGAGTTTATCTGCACCGTATTGGGGAAATTCCCTGAAAGATTCGGTATTCGGCGTTGTCGCATTCTTAAAACTACCAATCGCCGATTCGTAGGCATTACGCGTATCGACCAGGGTAACCTCCGGGTCTGAAATCAACGCGTTCCAGTCAGCGGGTTTTACGTAAGTACCAACCGACCTGTTAGGATCGATACCTTCGACACCCATGGTAACGATCTCCTTTTTTAATTTTACCCGCGAGCGATAAAAAGGCATTTCATCGTCGTATGAGAATTTGCATCGTACATCCTGTAAACGTTCATCGGCACGAATCCAGTCGAGTAGGCAATCAATC
>Ga0164320_10000770_pt1 | contig 11015 bp, 10 predicted proteins | sample GuaBasSediGuay11_FD_113736 | JGI IMG/M metagenome (GOLD analysis project Ga0164320, IMG submission 113736) | Subseafloor sediment microbial communities from Guaymas Basin, Gulf of California, Mexico - Guay11, Core 4567-28, 0-3 cm | ecosystem: Environmental > Aquatic > Marine > Hydrothermal...
CAAAGGTCTTTAATATGGCCTTGACCTCATTATCATCAAGAGGTGTCTTCTTTTCGATTTCCCTGTTCTTGACCGCCGCCTTAACCAGCCTTAAAATCGACAATTTGGGTTTGTCCCTTACCTTAAGGGCCTTATTCAAATCATCAGAAATTGTTTCAATTATGGGCACTTATTACCTCGACCTTAAACTTTTAATGATTTTTTTTCTTGCAGCAATGGATTTCTTTTTCCTCTTTACGCTGGGCTTGTCATAATACTCCCGGCTTCTTACCTCTGAGAGAATTCCTTCTCTTTCGCACTGCTTTTTGAATTTACGGACAGCATTTTCAAAAGATCCGTTTTCCTTGACCTTTACTAAAGGCATTCATATTCACCTCCCTCGCTAAAACAAATAAAACTATATTTTATATAGTAGCCATATATAGCAAACGCACAATCATACAACCGGGCTAAAACTGTTTGACGTAAATCGACATTATTCTCAAATTACTTAAGGAGCAGCTATCCCCGAGCATATAGTCTGCAATTTACTATAAAAAAACAAAATTCAGACTACCAGTATAACCTTAAATAAATGGAAAAAACCATATATGCCTGTGGGTTACTGCATACTAAGACACAAACAGTTATTTTATTGTTAAATTAAGGTAAGTTAAGGAATGAATAAAGCAGCAATGTTTACCGTCTACTCTATGATCTTGGGTACTTTATAGAAAGTCTCATCCTTACCCGGAGAATTCAGAAGCACTTCACTACGTGGAAGGGAAGGTGTTAATTTATCTTCCCGGAATACATTTTTGACCGGTAAAACATGCGCTGTAGGCTCAACATCTGCCGTATCAAGTTCATTAAGCTTGTCTATATATTTAATTATTCCGCCGACCTGTCTTGAGAAAAGTTCTTTTTCCTTGTCCGTAAGTTTTAGCCGGGCCAGAAGGGCCACATGGTCTATTTCCACTACAACTTCTCCAGGTTGGCAAACTTCAGGGAAAGCCTTTTCATTCCCACAGTAGGGAAGTTCACCATTACCTTAACGTCATCAGTCTCACCGTATTTATCTCTGACTACACCAACACCCCACTTGGGATGTTTCACTCTTGATCCTGTAGAAAAAGGAGAGTTGCTCATAAGATCTACAGGCACCTTTGCAAGTGATGTTTTTATTGCATCAGCCCTTGGTCTTTTTTCCACATTCTTATAGAATTTGGAGGGGATGTCATCAAGAAATCTCGATGGCTTTTGGTCCTGCACCGATGCATAGAGCCTTCTCTTCTTTGCTCCTGATAAAACCAGCATGTCCTGGGCACGTGTAACTCCTACATAAAAGAGCCGTCTCTCCTCCTCAAGTTCTTCTTCATCTTTCACAGCATGAAAATGAGGAACAAGTCCGTCTTCAATTCCTGCAAGAAATACTACAGGGAACTCAAGGCCTTTTGCACTATGAAGCGTCATAAGTGAAACAGAGTCATCAGAGCAGTGTTCATCCAGGCCGCTATAAAGAGCTGCCGAGTCAAGGTAAGTTCTAATGTCACTGCCTTCTGCAGAGCTGACAAGGTCCACCAGATTTTTGGCCCTCTCTTCACCAACCCAATCAACATATCCTGTTTTATCATAGATCAATTCGATCAGTTCAGATAAATCAGAATCCATATTTGCAATTAAATCATCAACAATATTTACAAAGCCGCTTATTTTGTCTTTTAATGAGTTAGAGTATCCGCTGCTCTTCATAATATGCTTCATAGTCTTATAAAGACTCTCATCCCGTTTGCGGGCCTCATTTTCAACCCTTGAAATTGTAGTGGCCCCAATCTGTCTGGGAGGACAGTTAATAATCCTGCCTAAACTTACAGAGTCATCAGGATTAACAAGAACCTTTAAATAAGCTATTATGTCTTTTATTTCCTTGCGGTGATAAAAACTTATCCCGCCGAATATTTTGTAAGGCTGACCATTTTCTCTCATCGCCTCTTCAAGCGCCCTGGACTGCTGGTTTACCCTGTAAAGAACGGCTATATCCCTATAGGAATATTTTCCCTTCTGGTAGAGTTCCTTAATCGCCTGTGCAATGTAACGGCCTTCCTCTTTTTCATTGACAGTCGTGCAGTAACATATGCTGTCACCTTTCTTCCTGTCAGTCCAGAGTTTCTTCTGCATCCTGTCAGGGCTCTGTGAAATAATGCAATCTGCTATGTCAAGAATTCTCTTGGTAGAGCGATAATTCTGCTCCAGCCTTATCACCTTCGTCTTTTTAAATTCTTTCTTAAAGGTATGAATATTTTTTACTTCAGCGCCTCTGAATTTATAAATACTCTGATCATCATCTCCCACGGCACAGATATTCTTATGCTTGGAAGCAAGAAGTTTTGCAAGCCTGTACTGGGAGGTATTTGTGTCCTGGAATTCATCAATCATAAGATGTGAAAAATCCTTCTGGTATTTTTTCAGTACGCTGGGGTGGTCTTCGTAAAGTTTGACAGTAAACATGATAAGGTCATCAAAGTCAAGGGCATTGTTCTTCTTCAGTTCATCCTGATACCGGACATAGACCCTTGCAAATTTTTCGTCAAAACCGTAACTGTCTTCATTGGCAAGAATATCATCAGGGCCTATCATAGCGGCCTTTAAAGAAGATATCTTTGAGAGTATCCCTTTATAAAGGGCCTCGTGAATCTTAAATTCCTTTAAGATTGAACGGACCAGCTGGCCTGAGTCCCTATCATCATAAATGCAGAAATCATTTCTATAGCCAAGCTTATTTATATCACGTCTTAAAATTCTTGCGCTAAGAGAGTGGAATGTCCCTATCCAGAGGCCGTCTGTACTCTTGCCGGTCAGGGTTTCAATCCTTCCCTTCATTTCATTGGCGGCCTTATTGGTAAAAGTCATCGCAAGTATGGATGTAGGGGCAATCTTCAGGGCAGTTGTAAGATATGCAAACCTGTGAGTAATTACCTTTGTTTTTCCGCTACCGGCTCCTGCAAGTATAAGCAAGGGGCCATCCAGATGGGAAACTGCTTCTTTTTGTTGAGAATTCAGATCACTTAACAGTGCTTTTTTAGTCATACTCTCCCCTCGTGTGGCGATGTATATTCGAGATAAAAAAACTGCAGGAAGTTATTATAATTCCTTTAGATGTTTAATTATATCAGAACACTATGTATTACTTCTACCTTCTTATCAATAAATTGACAATATTTACAAGACTAATGGCCTAAACTGAATATTTTTTTACAGTAATATAAGCTATTCTGCATGACTTTTTTAAAAAATATTGCCTTATTAACACTGTCCAGTCTTTTGTTCAGTTTGGCCTGTTAACAGTTACAGATCATTACAAGCCATGCCTGATAAAAAAATCTGCCGCTAACCTAATAATTGCATATATTCTTTCATCAGCTTCGGGTACATTAAAGGATTAAATAATATATTTGTCATCAAATAACACTCGTGCGTGCAGAAACATCCTGTATCCTGAATTGACTTTATAAATTCCTTTGCATTCTTACTCTTTAAAATATTTCCAATGTCATATCCACTATCACGAACATTCCCCAGTTTCATGTCAAAGGATTCACATGGATAAACATCTCCTGATTCAGTGAGTACAATGTTAAGCTTCCCGGCATAACAGGGGATTTGATATCTATTGGAAGCAACAGTTTCAAAGATCACCTTCCGCTGAACAATATCCTGTGCTGCCTTTAGTCTGGCTCCTTTGAAGCGATACGTGCTGGACTGTTTATTCCTCAGATTGGATGCAAGCAGTTCGACCGTCTTTTTGTATTTTTCCATATCAACCGCTTTCAATCCTTTATCCTGGACATTGCCTCTTATCAAGGAAACAGTGTGTGTCTTTATCATCTCCATATCTCTTACAAAATTTATAAGCTTATCCATATTGTCCTGGTTAACAGAACAGAAAACACTATTCACACCAAGCTCAAAGTTAGGGTATCTGTCCGGCAGTTTTTTTAGCACTTCATATGTTTTCATGGTTTTCTTAAAACTGCCTTTACCTCTTATCCTGTCATGGACATCTTCCATCCCTTCTATAGAGAGTTTTAAAGCAATTGTGCTCTTGCTGCAGTGTTCCAGCACTTGTTCGATATTGTCCCTTATTACATCAGTAAGAAGACCGTTAGTCGGAAATAACATAATGGCCGGCTTATTGTTTCTGTAAAAAACCTTTGCAATATCCACTATGTCCTTTCTAAGAAATATCTCGCCCCCTGAAAAAGCAAGCCAGAGCAAGTTACCCATGGACCTGGATATTTTCTCTATTTCATCCAGTGAAAGCTCAGGCTTTTCATTACCACTTTTTTTATCAGAGAGATAAAAACAAAAAGGACAGGTCGCATTACATCTACCGGTAAGGAAAAAAGACAGCTGTATGGGGTCTCTCTTGCAAAAGACAGATCCTATATGACGAAAAGGGGAGTGAGACATTTTGCAATCATTTACCTTTTATATATTTCATCATGCCAGCTGCTGTTCCAAGTCCAACGGGTAATGGATATAGCAGTGAATAGTAAAGAAAGGCAAAAAAAGCAAAGACCTTTCCTTTGGCCTTTAGAAAAGCACTGATCAGCTTTCTGCTGATAAAAACATTAATAATAATAATCACAGGAACAAGCGAAATCAACGCAGCATTTCCAGCTAAAGCTGAAACCAGTAAGAGGAATAAAATCATTACATACAGCGCAACATTGGTTTTAAACTCTGCTGAAGCAGTGCCTGAATCAGAGAACAGGTCCTTGTTGTGAAGAGAGTATAAACACCAGTATGCTGTCTTTCTGTATGCATTGCGTAAAGACCTTGATAAAGTAAAACCAAAAATATGGCTTACCTGAATTTCAGGATTCATCATAAGCTTTACTCCCGACTTCTTTAACCTGTGACTGTACTCGACATCTTCTATTATGGGCATGAACTCCTCTGGGAACCCCTGACTATCATCAAAGGTTTTCTTGAACATGATCATGGCATGTGCTGCAATATAGTCAGGGTCTAAGACTTTTCGAGTTTCAGAGTAATTTATCCAGACTGCCTGAAAGGTATTGAAAAAAGTATCATCATATGCCACGTCAGCATAGGTGCCTCCCACCATATGATCAGGAGCTAATTCAGACATTGTCTGATTAACTATGGAAAGTGTGTCCTTCTGAAGGAGACAGTCAGAGTCAATAAAGAAAACTACTTCGCCACTGCAATTTCTTGCACCTGCATTCCTTGCCTTTGAAGTGCCTGACCTTTTATCAAAGCTCAACAATTTACAGGGGAACTGCTTGATAATCTCTACAGATCTGTCATCTGAACAATCATCAACAACTACAACTTCAAAATTCTTATAATTTGAGGCAAAGGCTGCCTCCAGGCACTTGCCTATAGTGGCCTCAGCATTATAGTTGGGAATGACAACTGATATATGTTTTTCCATAGAAATCAAAACCGGATTAAGCCCTTTGATCAGAATTGCCATTTGGCAAATAATAACAGCATAATATTATAATATATTTGCTAAAATGTACTATTCAAGCAGTTTGACAAAATATTTTGTATCATTTTAAGATTATAATCAAAATCAAAATAATTCGAGGTTCAAATGCATCCTAATGTAGAAGAAGTAACGTCAACAAAAAGAAGGCTTAAAATTACAATCCCGGCAGATATTATAACCGCTGAAATCAGAAGTGTTTACGATAAAATCAGGGTGACCCAAAAAATCCCCGGATTCAGGCCTGGCAAGGCACCCCAGTCAATACTTGAAAAGCGTTTTGGGAAGAATGTACAGGCTGAAGTTATGGAAAAAATAGTACCCCAGTACTATATGTCCGCCATAAAAGAGGCTAAACTGGAGCCTGTTACTTACCCCAATATCGAGGAGCAGATAGATTTAAAACCGGGAGAGCCATTTTCATTTTCTGTAACTGTTGAGGTAAAGCCGGAAATGGGTGATATTAATTTTGAGGGTATCACCCTTAAAAAGAAGTCTTATACTGTAGAGGATGATGAAATCGACAAATCGCTCTCCAAGCTTCAGGAGAGCAAGGCCCTGTTTGCTGAAACTGAAGACGCACTGCAGGAAGGAGACATGTCCATACTGGATAGTGATGCCTTTATTGATGACAAACTCGAGGACAACCTGTCATACAAGGAATACCCTTTATTAATTGGTTCTGAGGAGATGCCCAAAGATTTCAGTGACGCCTTGATAGGCAAGAAAAAGGGTGAATCAGTTGAAGTCAAAATTCCCTTTGAAAGCGACCATCCAAATAAATCAATAGCAGGAAAAGAAGTTGTATTCAAAGTAGAGGTCAAGGAGACAAAGAAAAAGAACCTTCCTCCGATAGATGATGAACTTGCTAAAGAAGCTGAGTGCGAAACACTTGATGAACTTAAGGGTAAAATAAGGGAAAACCTGGGCAATAGAAAAGAAAGCCAGATAAATCTGGAGTACAAGAAGGACATTCTGGATGACCTTTTAAAAAGACACGAATTTGATGTTCCTGACTCCATGGTAAATGGAGAAATCGATTCCCTTATACAGCAGGAAAAAGAAAATGCAGGCAGGACAGGCGCTGAAGTCAAATCCGACGATGAACTGAAAACAGAGTTTGCTGAAAAGGCAAAGAGCAATGTAAGAAGTGTTATCCTCCTTGAAACCATCGGCAAAAATGAAAATATTGAAGTCAGTGATGCAGATACAAAGAGCGCTATTGAAGAAATAGCGGTCCGAAATAACCTTAATGTTGAAGAAATCACAAAGCTGTATGCCGTAAGAGAGGGATCAATGGATGCATTAAAGAGCAGGCTATTTGCAGACAAGGTCCTGGACCATATACTGGAGAAGGCAAACATAGAAGGGTAAAATTAGTAGTAAGTAGATAGTAGTTAGGGCTAAAATATAAGGATAACCCCTATTTTACTTATTATTTACACCTTACTACTTTATACTTATTTATAAGGAGATAATATGAGTTTAATTCCAATGGTAATTGAGAAGACAGGACGCAGTGAAAGAGCATATGATATATATTCGAGACTCCTGAAAGACAGGATCGTTTTTATAGGCACCCCTATCGATGACATACTGGCCAATACAGTAATTGCCCAGCTATTATTTCTGCAGACTGAAGATCCTGAAAAGGACATTCATATATATGTTAATTCACCTGGCGGTGTTGTCACGGCAGGACTGGCAATTTATGATACTATGCAATACATAAAACCAGACATCGCGACCTACTGCCTTGGTCAGGCCGCAAGCATGGGAGCGCTCCTACTGACAGCCGGCACAAAAGGAAAACGTTTTGCCCTTCCTAATTCACGCATCATGATACACCAGCCGATTGGTGGATTTCACGGTCAGGCCACAGACGTTGAAATTCACGCCAGGGAAATCCTGAAAATGAAGGACTCTCTTAACAACATTATGGCTACACATACGGGACAGCCTTTTGATAAAATACAGGTAGACACTGAAAGAGATTTTTTTATGTCAGCTAACGAAGCCAAGGAATACGGATTGGTTGACGACGTAATAGCAACTCTGAAAAAGGATTAATTTTAATGGATAATAAAAAAAATAAAACTAATGACACTCTGAAATGTTCTTTTTGCGGTAAAGGGCAGAAAGAGGTCAGGAAACTGATTGCCGGACCTACCGTGTATATTTGTGATGAGTGCGTACACCTCTGTAACGAAATAATGGCAGAGGAATTTGATACTTCTTTTGATGTCAATCTTTCAAAAAAGCTTCCTACGCCTAAAGAGATAAAGGGTTTTCTTGATGACTATGTAATTGAACAGGACCATGCAAAAAAGGTCTTATCAGTGGCAGTACATAATCATTACAAAAGAATCAACGACCCTCAGAAATCAGACATTGAACTTGAAAAGAGCAATATAATCCTTATTGGACCTACGGGAACAGGAAAAACTATACTTGCCCAGACTCTGGCAAAGTATCTTGATGTTCCTTTTACCATTGCTGATGCCACTACACTTACAGAGGCTGGCTATGTTGGAGAGGATGTTGAAAACATAATTCTTAAACTCCTGCAGGCAGCAGATTATGATGTAGAACGTGCTCAGCGCGGCATTATTTATATTGATGAAATCGATAAGATCAGTAGAAAAACTGAGAACATATCCATAACAAGAGATGTATCCGGTGAGGGAGTTCAACAGGCTCTTTTAAAAATAATCGAGGGAACTGTAGCAAACATTCCTCCCCAGGGCGGAAGAAAGCACCCTCAGCAGGAATTTGTGCAGGTCAATACTTCGAACATCCTGTTCATATGCGGCGGGGCTTTTGTAGGACTGGAAAAGATAATTGAACAGAGAAATGGTAATAAAGTTGTTGGTTTTGGCGCCAAGCCTGAAAAGACCAGCACAAAAAATATCGGAAAAACATTAAAGCAGGTCCAGCCACAGGACTTGATCAAGTATGGTCTTATCCCTGAATTTGCAGGAAGGATTCCTGTGGTGGCAACCCTTGATGAACTTGGAAAGTCAGCGCTTGTACGAATACTGACTGAACCAAAGAACGCCCTTGTCAAACAGTTCCAGAGGCTTCTTTCATTTGACAACGTTAAGCTGAATTTTACCGAAAAAGCATACAAGGCAATTGCAAAGGAAGCTTTCACACGAAAGACAGGTGCAAGAGGTTTAAGAGCGATCCTTGAAGAAGTAATGCTTGATGTCATGTATGAGGTACCTTCCCAGACCAATATTACAGAGTGCGTTATTACTGATGATGTAATAAACAATAAAGGGAAACCAATACTAACATACGAAGACCAGGCAGAAACAGCCTGAGCCGCAACAATTTAAAAGCCTTTAAAAATAATCACTTGAGATCGGGCCCATGTTTCCCCTTTTTTAACCCATGGGCAATTAATATTCTGAATTTCTCCTTAAGCTCGCTGTCCTTAATTGTCCTGACAGTGTTTTCAAGATACCTCAGGTCACTTTCAGACAGATCTGCCTCGATTGTTATACTTTTTTTACTTTTCAACTCGGGGAGTCTACCTATCCTGAAACGCACATCTTTGACATCATACCCCTTCAACTTGCCAGTGATTTCGCCTTTAAAAAAACTTAGATGATGCATCCACTGAGGGGTGTCTACAATGATGGTGAGCACTTTCCCTTTTATTGTATCCGGGTAAGTGTGTAATGCTATTGCCTCTCCGACTGTCCTTTCCCACTGACTTCTGACAGCAGAAATGGCAACTCCACCTTCTATACCAACTTCTTTAATGAGCTTGCCAAGGACTTTATTGAGAGGTTGCATATGAAAATAAAAGAAGGGTTCGAGGATTCGAGGATACAAGGGTTCGAGTGTATTTTGATAATACGTTATTTGTTATTCGAATAACTAATAACAAGTTTCTTTTCTCACCTGAATCCTTGACCCCTTGAATCCTATTTTCTATCAGACTGCTTTATTTACTTTGCCTGAACGAAGACATCTGGTACAAACGTGGACTCTTCTTGCACCATGAGGAGTCTGGACCTTAACTCTCTGCAGGTTAGGTCTGAATAATCTTTTTGTCTTATTGTTGGCATGGCTTATGTTATTGCCAGAAACTCTTTTCTTGCCACACACTTTACATTCTGCCATTTATAATAATACCTCCTGAGTAAACTTCTAGATAGATATAGTGATCGTATCAAAATATCCATGATTGCTTTAAAAAGAGCAGTTATGATAACATTAATCCTGTTTTACTTACAACCCTTTAGACGAACAGTATTTTAATAATTATTTCGGTCCAAAAAGAGAAAATATGTTTATATTATAGACATTTTGAGGAAAAATCATCTTAATGAGAATACACGAGTTATCGAAGAAGATTAATGTTCCAAGTAAAGAAATCCTGGCCAAGCTGAAAGAGCTTGGCATACCTGCTAAGTCCCATATGACCGGTTTGGAGGACAATACTGTAGACAAGCTGATTTATTTATATTCCAAAGGGAAAAAAACTCCGGTAAAAGAAGATAAACCTGCAATACCTGAAAAAGAAAAGACAGCCAAGAATCTCACGAAAACCAAAGCCCCATCTAAAGAACAAATCCCAGCAACTAAAGAAAAGCAAAAAACTCCTGTTATAGCTAAGCAGGCCTCAAAGGAGACACCGGTAGCAGTAGATAAAGATAACACGGTAATTGCTGACAGCTCTAAAAAAGAAGTAGCCACGGACAAAATAACCAAATTCAAGAGCAAACCCGGCATGCAGAGGGCATTTGACTCAATCAGGAGAGTAGATACCAATAGAAAAGGCTTTGATTTTAAACCGAGACATAAAAAGCAGGACAAAAGGGGCCATGTAAACAAGACAGAAAGCGTTGAAGCTCCCAGTCCTACAGCTCCCAGAAAAAAGATCCTGAAATTCCAGGAAGGGTCCACTGTCAAGGAATTTTCAGAACTGATCGGGCAAAAAATTAATGATGTAATAAAGAAATTTATGGAACTGGGGTATATGACAACCATAAACCAGCCCCTTGATGCTGATGCAGCACAGATAGTTGCTGAATCATTTGGAATGAAGATAGAGCTGGCACCTATCGAAAGTGATGAGGATTTTCTTGATGAAGCAGAAATTGATGAGGCAGCATTAACTCATCGACCTCCTATTGTCACGATTATGGGACATGTTGATCATGGCAAAACAACACTGCTTGATGCCATCCGGGAAACCAAGGTGACTGAAACCGAGGCAGGAGGAATTACACAGCACATAGGTGCATATAAGGTAACACTGAATAACAAGGATATTGCATTCCTTGACACACCGGGTCATGAGGCATTTACCATGATGAGGGCCAGGGGAGCAAAAGTAACAGATATAGTTGTTCTGGTAGTTGCTGCTGATGATAGCGTTATGCCCCAGACAATAGAGGCCATTGACCATGCAAAGGCAGCTGATGTCCCGATAATTGTTGCAGTTAATAAGATAGACAAACCTGAAGCAAACGTCTCAAGGGTACAGACCGAACTTGCCCAG
>Ga0164320_10000771_pt1 | contig 11014 bp, 8 predicted proteins | sample GuaBasSediGuay11_FD_113736 | JGI IMG/M metagenome (GOLD analysis project Ga0164320, IMG submission 113736) | Subseafloor sediment microbial communities from Guaymas Basin, Gulf of California, Mexico - Guay11, Core 4567-28, 0-3 cm | ecosystem: Environmental > Aquatic > Marine > Hydrothermal vents...
CCGGCAGAAAGAGGAAAGGCACAGTCTTCAATTTCCATCACCACACCTTCCAGGGTCTTCATTGCCGCTGTGACTTCCAGTAATTGTAAAATGACAGGTTGATCCGGCCCAAGCATTTGCCCGGAAGCAATACGAAACAATAATGAATAACCTATCTGACCAGCAGCACCCGTGACTGCAACACGAACAGGGGGTTTCATTCTTTACTTTCTCCTTATTATTGTCTTTGTTTTTATAAGCTAACTATTTACGTTTTCCGATAGGAACATAATCCCGTGATTTCTCACCAACATAAAGTTGTCTTGGACGACCAATCTTTAAATCCGGGTCTTCCATCATTTCCAGCCATTGCGAGATCCAGCCCGCCGATCTGGCCAAGGCAAACATAACAGTATACATTGAAGTTGGAATACCCAACGCCTTTAAAATAATTCCTGAATAGAAATCAACATTAGGGTAAAGTTTACGCTCGATAAAATATTCGTCTTTCAGTGCTATCTCTTCAAGCGCCATGGCGGTATCAAGCAAAGGCTGATCAACTGTATCAACTTCTTTAAGTAAATCATGACACACTTGTCTGATAATAGTAGCACGAGGATCATGGTTCTTATAAACACGATGACCAAAACCCATTAATCTAAATGGATCATCCTTGTCTTTGGCACGCGCAATAAATTTTGGAATATTTTCTGCTGTCTCAATTTCAGCCAGCATTTCCAATACGGCCTCGTTTGCACCACCATGAGCACGACCCCAGAGCGTGACGATACCCGCTGCGATACAGGCAAATGGATTTGCCTCAGCACTACCTGTAAGTCTGACAGTAGAAGTAGAAGCATTTTGCTCGTGATCAGCATGTAAAATAAGCATCAAGTTCAAGGCCTTTACCGCTATAGGGTTTGGTACATATTCACGCATTGGAACTGAGAACATCATATTTAGAAAATTCTCGACATAACCAATGTCATCGCGTGAATATACAAATGGGTGTCCCATTGAATGCTTGTAACAATGTGCTGCGAGGATAGGCATTTTCGCAATGACTCGAATTGCTGTCAGTTTACGATCTGCAGAATCATGTATATCCATCGCTTCGTGATAATACGACGATAAGGCGCCGGTAACGCCAATCAACATAGACATGGGATGAGCGTCATACCGATATCCATTATAGAAACGCTCAAGATGCTCGTGCACCATATTACGCTTATTTAAATGTTCACGAAATTCACCAAATTGGGTCGTTGTTGGAAGTTCGCCATAAAGAAGCAAATAACAGACTTCCAAATAGGAGCTATTTTGCGCCAATTGCTCAATAGGATAACCGCGATGAAGTAATATACCTTTTTCACCATCCAGATAGGTAATCGCACTCTTGCATGACGCTGTGGTCATAAAACCCGGATCAAAGGCAAACATCTCAAGTTCTTTATAGAGCGTATTAGTATCAATTACAGGAGCACCATATACGCCCGTCAGTATTGGACATTCAACTTGTTTTCCAGTGCGATTGTCGGTAATTGTGACTGTTTCAGCCATTAAACTTCTCCCTAACTTTTGCCTAATATTTACTGTAGTGATTAGTAAAATTACATAAGCATACAGTCCTTTACCGCATTGCAGCAAGAGCTGTATAATGGCGCAGTCTGATTTTTTCCTGGGAAATGACTACATATAAAATAAAAATAGACAACCACTATAATAATTATATTCAGGAATATCTTATAGTTAGATGTGATACCTATATTAATTACGCTAATTGTTATGAAGATATAAATTTTTCTTGTTTTTTTGCTTAATACCCACTTGATACAGCGTGATATATTATAAAAAATAAAGGAGTATTAGGAATAACGCATGAAAAACGCCGTGCCATCTTGCTTATACATTGGAAATGCCTGGTTTGTAGAGGAATTATACGAGACCTATCTAAATAAACCAGAAAGTATCAATCAGGAATGGCGTACCTATTTTGATTCTCTTCAAGATGGGTTCTCAGGAAAAGATGTAGCCCATACCCCAATACAGCAGGCCTATGCCAATACTGCATTACACAGTCACCATGGGCTACAAGCACCTGCTGCTGATTCAATATCACACCAAAAACAAGCCTCAGTTCTTCGATTAATCAACGCATATCGATTTAATGGGCACCGCCAAAGCGATCTGGATCCTTTAAAACAATACATACGTCCAGATATCCCTGAACTTGACCCTGCTTATCATGGTTTAACAGAAGAAGATATGGACAATACCTTCAATTCAGGTTCTCTGTTTGCGCCTGATGAAATTACATTACGAGAGATAATTCATATTATTAAAACAACGTATTGTGGTTCAATTGGTGCGGAATATATGCACATTAATGAAACCGAACAAAAACGTTGGTTACAAAAACGCCTTGAAGAATCACTAGCGACACCAAACTTTGATAAGGAACAACGAATTCGAATTCTGGATCGTATTATTGATGCGAATGCATTAGAAGAATATCTGCATAAAAAATTTGTTGGTCAAAAACGTTTCTCACTCGAAGGTGGCGAATCACTCATACCAATAATTGACGAAATCATTCAATCAAGTGGCATGCAAGATGTGAAAGAAATAGTCATTGGTATGGCGCATCGTGGTCGTTTAAATGTCCTCGTCAATGCAATAGGTAAAAAACCGAGTGAACTATTTGATGAGTTTGAAGGAAAATCTATAGATACCTTAAAAGGTTCCGGCGACGTCAAGTATCACAAGGGTTATTCGTCTGATATCTGTACACCCGGGGGTAGTGTTCACCTAACATTATCATTTAATCCATCACATCTGGAAATTATTGATCCAGTGGTTGAAGGCTCTGTAAGAGCACGCCAGGATAGACGTGCTGATCATACACGCAATGAAGTATTGCCTGTTTTGATTCATGGTGACGCAGCATTTGCAGGTCAAGGTGTAATCATGGAAACCTTTAATCTTTCACAGACGCGAGGTTATACAACGGGCGGTACTGTGCACGTTATTATCAACAACCAGATCGGGTTTACTACCAGTGACCCACTTGATTCACGTTCATCACTTTATTGCACTGACGTTGCCAAGATTGTCCAGGCACCCATTTTTCACGTTAATGGTGATGATCCAGAGGCTGTTGTATTAGTCACCAAAATTGCGCTTGATTTCAGGATGGAATTTAATAAAGACATTGTTATCGACATGGTGTGTTTTCGTAAACACGGGCACAGTGAAGCTGACGACCCTATGTCAACACAACCAATTATGTATCAAAATGTTCGACAGCACCCCGGGGTTCGCAAATTACATACAGACAGATTAATTTCTGAAGGTGTTATTGCTCAAGAAGAAGCAGATGCCATTGCAAAAAACTATATTGACTCGCTAGAAAGTAATGAAGGTGTTGCGGGCACCCATACTGAGCATGCAAACCCAAAATACCTGCTCAATTTTACACGCTTTTTTGGAACAGAGTGGACTGACCCAGTTGATACGACTATCACAAAGGATGCCGTTGAAAAATTATCTGCATCGATTACAAGCATCCCAGACGATTTCGAATTAAGTCCGGCAGTCGAAAAAATAATTAACTCTCGTAAAAAAATGGGTGCCGGAGAAGTGCTGATGGATTGGGGTTATGCTGAAACCATGGCCTATGCATCATTAATTGATGAAGGCTTCCCGATTCGTATATCTGGACAAGACAGTGCTCGTGGGACTTTCTTCCATCGGCATGCCGTTATCCATAACATGAAAGATGGCCAGACATATTTACCACTGCAACATATAAAAGATGGACAACCAAATTTTCTGGTTATTAATTCAACACTTTCCGAAGAAGCCGTCCTTGCTTATGAATATGGATACAGTAGCGCCGAGCCGAATGCACTGGTTTTATGGGAAGCCCAGTTCGGTGATTTTGCCAATGGTGCACAGGTGGTATTTGATCAATTTATCAGTTCCTGTGAAGCAAAATGGGATCGATTTTGCGGCTTAACTGTATTCTTACCTCATGGCTATGATGGACAAGGACCAGAGCATTCATCAGCCCGGCTTGAACGTTTTCTGCAACTTTGCGCAGAACAGAATATGCAGGTCTGTTTTCCGAGTACACCTGCGCAAATGTTTCATATGCTACGCAGACAAATGTTACGTCCCTATCGTAAACCACTTATTGTTATGAGTCCGAAAAGCTTGTTGAGAAGAAAATTATCCTCTTCACCAATTGGTGATTTGGTGAACGGAAAATTCCAAACAGTCATTGATGAAATAGATGAACTTGATCGAGAACAAGTTACACGTTTATTAGTTTGTAGTGGTAAAGTCTATTTTGACTTATTGGAACAACGCCGTGAAAGTCAAATTAAAAATATCGCTATTGCACGGATAGAACAACTATATCCATTTCCAAGAGAAGATGTAAGAGCACTCATTAATCAATACGCCAATTTAAATGAAATTGTCTGGGTACAGGAAGAGCCAAAGAATCAGGGTAGTTGGTATTATATGCAATCTCGTGGAACTATGATTGGTTGCCTGAAAGATCAACACACCTTTGGCTATGCTGGTCGTTTTTACTCAGCCTCACCCGCTACCGGTTTGATGCCAACTCATCTTGCTCAACAAAATGAATTGATATCTGATGCATTGCAACTTGATAAGCTTGAAGTAACAACACATAAACATGTTAACGCAGTATTGCGAAGATAATGTAAGGAGAAGATCGTGCTGGTTGATGTAAAAGTCCCTGTCTTAGCAGAATCCGTCGCTGAAGCTACATTGATAACCTGGCAAAAACGTGCCGGTGATCAGGTAAAACGCGGTGATAATCTAATAGATATTGAAACCGATAAAGTGACGCTTGAAGTGTCTGCCTTGAATGATGGAGTCATTGCTGAAATATTAAAAGATGATGGTGAAAATGTTCTAAGTGATGAAATCATTGCCCGAATTGATACAGAAGCAAAAGGTGATGTACCAATACCCTCTGAGCCTAAGCCTGAGCCAGTACCAGAACAGCAATCTCTACCCGAAATGGACACAAATTCTGAAGCATTATCCGAAACTGATTTACCAAAATTAAGTCCTGCTGTTCGTAACCTGATGGATGAACATCAACTTGATTCCAATGACATTTCAGCCAGTAAGGATCGCATAACAAAAGAGGATGTGCTTCGTCATATTGAAGGCAATGCTGCTGACAATTCAGAAGAGGTTCCTACACAGGAGAAGGTTGTAGATACTCCCCCACCTGCTGCTCCTATTCCTGAACAAGCAGAACCGAAAACTGAAACAGCAGCCAGCAGCATACCCATTGAACCTGCTGTAGTGCCCATCTTAACCAGTAGTACTGGTGAAAGACCCGAAGAAAAAGTACCTATGACACGTCTTCGTAAACGTGTGGCTGAAAGACTACTGAGTGCGCAACAAGAAAATGCAATCCTGACAACCTTTAATGAAGTTAATATGCAGCCGATAATAGATATTCGAAACCGGTATAAAGATGAATTTGAAAAAACACATGGTATCAAACTTGGCTTTATGTCTTTCTTTACCCGTGCGGCAATAGAAGCATTGAAAAAATTCCCCGTCATTAACGCATCGGTAGATAATGATAGCATCATATATCATGGTTATTTTGATATCGGTATTGCAGTTAGCTCTCCCAGAGGACTTGTAGTCCCGATTATTCGTGATGGTGATACGTTATCGCTTGCTAATATTGAAGCTCAGATAAGAGCTTTTGGTGAAAAGGCTAATGACGGAAAATTAACAATGGAAGAATTGACCGGAGGTACTTTCACTATTACCAATGGCGGTGTTTTTGGATCGCTCTTGTCAACTCCGATAATTAATCCACCACAAAGTGCAATTTTGGGAATGCATGCCATCCAACAACGCCCCATTGCAGAAAATGGTGAAATTGTAATACGACCCATGATGTATCTTGCATTGTCATATGATCATCGAATTATTGATGGTCGTGAAGCAGTTCAATTCCTGGTTTCCATAAAACAACAACTGGAAGATCCTGCTCGTCTTCTTTTACAACTCTAGTGACATAACAATTCCCTGTCATTAGAATCAACACAGAACTAAGGTTTACGCTATATGAAAAAGTATGATGTTGTTGTCATCGGTGCTGGCCCCGGGGGCTATGTCACAGCTATCCGTTGTTCTCAATTGGGACTCAGTACTGCCTGTATAGATAGCTGGATTAATGATGACGGGAAGCCTGCACTTGGCGGCACTTGTCTAAATGTAGGTTGCATACCTTCAAAGGCATTACTCGATTCATCACATCATTTTCACAAAATCAAGCACGAGTCTAGCGAACACGGCATAACTGTTACTGGCGTGGCCATAGACGTAAATAAAATGGTTTCCCGTAAAGCCAAGATAGTAAAAATTCTCACTCTTGGGATCAGTGGTTTATTTAAAAAGAATAAAATCGACTGGTTACGAGGACAGGCAAAATTACTAAACAACAAAGAAATTGAGATCTCACCAACACATGAATCACACGATGAAAAAACAGTCGTTGAAGCAAATCATATTGTAATCGCAACAGGATCTGTACCAACCAAAATTCCTCCTGCCAGTGTTGATGATAAGTTAATTGTCGATTCAACTGGCGCACTTAAATTTAATGAAGTTCCGCGCCGACTTGGCGTGATTGGCGCTGGTGTGATTGGGCTTGAACTTGGTAGCGTCTGGAATCGACTTGGTTCGGAAGTGACTGTACTTGAAGCCTTACCTGATTTCCTTGCGTTGGTAGATCGTCAAGTAGCGACAGAAGCTGAAAAATCATTACGCAGTCAAGGTCTTGATATTCGACTTGGTGCCAAAGTGACTGGAACAGGTAGCAACAATCGTGAGGTTACTGTTAGTTATGAAAACGCCGAAGGCAAACATCAAATCACCGTAGATAAACTAATCGTAGCAGTTGGTCGCTCACCTAATACAGCTGGATTAGGTGCACAAGACTGTGGACTTGAACTTGATGAACGAGGATTCATTGTTGTCGATGACCATTGCAATACGAACCTGGAAAATATTTATGCAATAGGTGATGTTGTTAGAGGACCTATGCTCGCACATAAGGCATCGGAAGAAGGTGTTGCGATTGCAGAGCGAATTGCTGGCAAGCCCGGGCATATGAATTACGAAACTATTCCCTGGATTATCTATACCTGGCCGGAAATAGCATGGGTCGGTAAAACCGAGGAACAGTTAAAAACAGATGGTATTGAATACCGTGTAGGCAGTTTCCCGTTCATGGCAACAGGTCGAGCAAGAGCGATGGGGGATACCTCTGGTTTTGTAAAAATTTTAGGGGATGCTAAAACGGACCGGATTTTAGGAATTCATATTTTTGGTCCAAGTGCCTCAGAATTAATCGCCGAAGCTGTCGTGGCTATGGAGTTTGACGGCAGTACCGAAGATATAGCCAGAACCATCCATGCTCATCCAACCTTGTCTGAAGCGATGCATGAAGCTGCATTAGGGGTTGATAACAGGACTATCCATATTTAAAAAAAACACATCCTTGTGCGAATATTTTCAGTGTAATGTAAGAAGAGGAGGTAACGACGGAAATCGAATTAACTAACCGAATGCCTGATCTTGTAGAAGATGGTATAGACCTCGCGTTACATGTTGGCAGACTGGATGACTCTATGTTTATCGCGCGTAAAATTGCTTCAGCTAGACGTGTTGTTTGTGCTTCACCCTATTATTTAAAACAGAACGGTATACCCCAAACACCCAACGATTTATCCAAACACAATTGTCTTATTTACTCACCACGGACAACTGTACAGGATTGGGAGTTCATAAATAACAATAAAAAAATACAATTCAAAACATCCGGTGATATTCAATGCAATGATGGCGACGCTCTACGAATTGCTGCAATTCAAGGTTGTGGAATAGCTCAATTACCAACTTATATGGTTGGGCTAGATATTCAATCTGGACGACTTAATGCCTTACTTGAAGAATACGAACCAGAAAAGCTACCGGTTTATGCTATATATAATCATAGGAAGTATCTTTCTGCTAAAATACAGACTTTCATAGATTTCATATATGAACTCTACCAGCCTGAACCCTATTGGAATAAATGGACTTAATTGATGTCAAGGAAACTATCCATACAATTTATAAAAATGGCCTAATATATCGGGCAGACTGGACATTACACATGATGACCTGTTAGGATTTGCATTATTTGGTGCAGTGCAACAATTTGTGAACTAATTTACCGTTTCCAGATAATTGTATGAAACTGCTATTTCTATAAGTACATTTATAATTAACGGATGAGGAAACAAACATGACAGATAACGTTGTTATCGTTGCAGCAGCACGTACAGCCGTAGGAAATTTTGGTGGTTCTCTAGCTAATTTACCTGCCCACATTTTTGGAGCAGCCGTTATTGCTGACGTAATAAAACGTGCTGGTATCAAACCTGAACAGATTGATGAAGTCATTTTTGGTCAGGTGCTAACTGCTGGCACGGGACAAAACCCCGCTAGACAAGCCGCAATTCATGCAGGACTACCAGATGCAGTACCTTGTATGACAATCAATAAGGTTTGTGGCAGTGGTCTTAAGACTATACACCTGGCAGCTCAAGCCATTAAATGCGGTGATGCTGATATTATTGTTGCTGGTGGTCAGGAAAGTATGAGTCTTTCTCCCCATATCCTGCCAAAATCAAGAAATGGTACAAAAATGGGTGACTGGAAGATGCAGGATTCCATGATTGTAGACGGTCTATGGGATGCATTTAACAACTATCACATGGGTGTCACGGCAGAAAACATTGCCAAACAATATGATATATCTCGGGAAGAACAGGATGCATTTGCCGCAGCTTCACAGCAAAAAGCCGAAGCAGCACAAGCTGCTGGTAAATTTGATGATGAAATTGTTCCAATCGAAATCCCTCAACGTAAAGGTGAACCAATCGTTTTTAATAAAGACGAATTCCCACGTGCTGGTGTTACCGCTGAAGGCCTGGCAAAGATGCGACCTGCCTTTGATAAAGAAGGTACTATTACTGCAGCTAATGCATCTGGTCTAAATGATGGCGCTGCTGCAGTTCTGGTAATGTCTGAAAGCAAGGCGAAAGAACTGGGGCTTGAACCCATGGCTACAATAAAGGCCTATTCGAGTGCCGGAGTTGATCCAGCAATTATGGGTACCGGTCCAATTCCAGCCAGCAAGCTTTGTCTCGAAAAAGCAGGTTGGTCAGTAGATGAACTGGATCTGATCGAGGCTAACGAGGCGTTTGCAGCTCAGGCAATATCCGTTAATCGTGGTCTTGGATGGGATATAAATAAAGTAAATGTTAATGGTGGTGCGATTTCAATTGGCCATCCAATCGGTGCATCGGGTTGCCGTATATTCGTTACACTACTTCATGAAATGAAACGCAGTGATGCTAAAAAAGGACTTGCCACGCTCTGTATTGGTGGTGGTCTAGGTGTTGCTCTGGCTGTAGAGAGGTAAATAAGATGAGTGATTTAAATGGAAAAGTTGCCCTGGTAACGGGCGGAACCGGCGGTATAGGGGCAGCAATCTGTCTGGCATTGGCCACAGCGGGTGCCAAAGTTGCCACCAACTATCGCAATCAGGAAAAAGCTGAAAAGTGGCAGGCAGATGTCAAGGCAAAAGGATTTGATATCAAAATCTATCAAGCCGATGTCTCAGATTATGATGCGTGTGAAGAAATGGTCGGGAAAGTAGTTTCTGACCTGGGCCCGATTGATATCCTGATAAATAATGCCGGTATTACCAAAGACGGCATGTTTAAGAAAATGACCAGGGACAAATGGGATGCTGTCATGAAAATAAACCTTGATAGTCTTTTCAATGTTACCAGACATGTAGTCGAAAGCATGACCGGGCGTGGCTGGGGTCGAATCGTTAATATTTCTTCCATCAATGGACAGAAAGGCCAAATAGGTCAAACCAATTACACCACTTCCAAGGCAGGCATGCATGGTTTTACCATGTCACTGGCACAGGAAGTTGCCAGAAAAGGAGTAACCGTTAATACCGTTTCACCAGGCTATATCGCAACTGAAATGGTGATGGCCGTTCCTGAAGACATACGTAAGCAGGTTATAGCTAACATCCCTGTTAACCGCCTTGGAACTTCAGAAGAAGTTGCCGCTTTGGTTAACTTCCTGTGCTCTAATGAAGCTGGCTTCACGACGGGTGCAGACTTTGCAATGAACGGCGGACAGCATATGATGTGATCTGTTGATTTAGCATTTAGCATTATACTAAATGCTAAACCTATCTTTACTTAATCGGGGCAGAAAATATGGAAGACAAACGCATTATAAAAAAATATCCCAACCGTCGCCTTTATGACACCGAAGAGAGCAAGTACATTACGCTTGAGGATATTAAAAAGTTAGTGCTGGCAAACAAGGAATTTATAGTTAAAGACGTCAAGTCCGAAGAAGACCTGACAAGAACAATTCTTCTTCAAATCATTACTGAACAAGAAGATGATGGTGAGCCACTTTTCACCACACAAGCCCTGTCACATATCATTCGCTTTTATGGAGATTCCGTTCAATCTGTCGCGGGCGATTACCTGCAAAAAAGTATCAATTTATTTGTCTCACAACAAAATCAATTACAAGAACAACTCCAGTCTGCAGTTACTACTAACCCAGTCACAACAATGACTGAATTAACCGAGAAAAATCTGGATATGTGGAAAACTATGCAGGAAAACTTCTTTAACACTGCAATGCAATCACCTTATACGCCTAAGAAAGATGATGATGAGTAAACATTTATTTTTCTAGCACATAAAATAATCCATTAATTTGCATAAAAACAATGGCTTATATATCATAACCAACCTTCATTTATTAATACAATCAGGTTGACATACTTCTCAAATCAGAATATGCTGCAACGCAATAATTGCTGCATCGCACAATTTTGTACCCTGCATATACTTAAGGAGTAGAACAATGACTA
>Ga0164320_10000772_pt1 | contig 10995 bp, 10 predicted proteins | sample GuaBasSediGuay11_FD_113736 | JGI IMG/M metagenome (GOLD analysis project Ga0164320, IMG submission 113736) | Subseafloor sediment microbial communities from Guaymas Basin, Gulf of California, Mexico - Guay11, Core 4567-28, 0-3 cm | ecosystem: Environmental > Aquatic > Marine > Hydrothermal...
CCAAGAACCAGCGGGTAAACAATGGCTTCTTCGCCGTAGGTCACTGCAACCAGAGCGCCGAGCAACATGGTGGCGATGATCGTGACCGCGTAGGTCTCGAACAGGTCAGCTGCCATACCCGCGCAATCACCGACGTTGTCGCCAACGTTGTCAGCGATAACAGCCGGATTACGTGGATCGTCTTCCGGGATACCGGCTTCAACCTTACCCACGAGGTCAGCACCGACGTCGGCACCCTTGGTGAAGATTCCGCCACCCAGTCGAGCGAAGATGGAAATCAGTGAGCCACCGAAGGCCAGACCAATAAGCGCGTGAATAGCATCGTCAGTTGAGTGACCCATGTTCAACAGAACCATGTTGTAACCGGCAACACCGAGAAGGCCAAGTCCGACGACGAGCATGCCCGTGATTGCGCCACCACGAAACGCGATATTCAGCGCGGGGTTTACACCCTTGGTTGCAGCTTCAGCGGTGCGTACATTGGCGCGTACGGAAACGAACATGCCGATGTAGCCCGCGAGAGCCGACAGAATGGCACCGATGGCGAAACCAATCGCTGTTGGCCACTTGAGCGCGAAGCCCAGGGCGAAGAACAGAACAACACCGACACCACCGATCGTCATGTATTGACGATTCATGTAGGCATTCGCGCCTTCCTGAATGGCTTGCTGTATTTCCTGCATCCGGCTATTGCCGGTCGGTTGCTTAATGATCCACTGTGTCGAAATAACTCCGTACAGTAATGCCAGCGCACCGGCGCCGATCGAGAGCCAAAGGGCCATCTCGTTAGTCATCAGATTGTCTCCTGACTGTGTGTATAGAAAGATCGAAGGATGCCGCCGTCGCCAACTCAAAAAGCAGGCGCGAGGACATCATTCGCTAAAGTCTCGTTTTTGATTGTTGTTGCTTGCTGCGGGCGCTCAGGGTCCTGCCCGCAAGACGCCGCGCATCATACCACAAATTTTGTCCCGGTCAGTGGCTTCACGGGCTTGTTTTTCAGCTTGGCGACCTTTGGTAAGCCATTGATATATGGAGGGTAATTCTCACCCCGAATCAAGGGCTCCAGATAGCGACGGCAGGCCTCGGTGATACCAAAGCCATCTTTTGTGATGTAGCGGCGCGGCAGCATCTTTTCCTTGTTTGCGATGCGCCCCAATGCGGCAGATTCGATCTTCCAGCGATACGGCGTTTCGGATACTCGTTTGATGACCGGCATGACAGCCGTCTTGCCTTGCAGCGCATATTGAACCGCTGCCTTGCCGACCGCGTAGGCCTGTTTTACGTCAACATCCGAGGCGATGTGGCGCGCCGAACGCTGCAGGTAGTCCGCAATGGCGTAGTGGAACTTGTAGCCCAGATTTTCGCGAACCATATTGGCAAGGACGGGCGCGACACCCCCCAACTGGGCGTGGCCGAATGCATCGCGGGTGCCGGCCTCGGCCAGGAACTTGCCGTTTGCGTAGGCCGCGCCCTCGCTGACGACAATAACGCAGTATTCGTATTTGTTGACGCACTCGCGAACGCGTTTCAGGAATTCACGCTTTCTGAACGGGATCTCTGGGAACAGAATGATGTGGGGGGCATCTTCCGGCTTCTTTCCCGCGAGGCCGCCGGCCGCGGCTATCCAGCCAGCATGCCGGCCCATTACCTCCAGAATGAAGACCTTGGTCGATGTCTTTGCCATCGACAGGACATCCATCGCCGCTTCCTGGGTGGAAACAGCGACGTATTTAGCTACCGAACCAAATCCCGGGCAGTTATCTGTAACGGGCAGGTCGTTGTCTACGGTTTTCGGTACGCCAAGGCAAGCTATTGGATTGCCCATCTTTCTGGATATCTGCGATACCTTGTGCGCGGTATCCATTGAGTCATTGCCGCCATTGTAGAAAAAGTAGCCTATGTCGTGTGCTTTGAAGACTTCGATCAGGCGCTCATACTCAGCGCGATTTTCTTCAATGCCTTTCAGCTTATAGCGCGCAGAGCCAAACGCGCCGCCCGGTGTGTGCATTAGCGCGGCTACCGCCGAAGCGCTTTCCTTGCTGGTATCGATCATATCTTCGGTGAGAGCACCGATAATGCCGTTACGCCCGGCGTAGACATTGGCGATCTTGTTCGGGTGTTTACGAGCTGTCTCGATGACGCCGCAGGCTGATGCGTTGATGACGGCCGTGACACCGCCCGACTGGGCATAAAAGGCATTCCTTGCAGACATAATGGTGGTTATCCTTGGCAATAGTTTCGACGCCGCAGAGGATACCCCGCATTGACCTCAATGTCCTTTCTCGGTAGCGTACCTCGCCCGGTCGATTCTCGGATAATGACCGGTCAGTAATCCCGTAAAAAGAGATAAGACACATGCGTATCGTACTGCTGGGCGCGCCCGGGTCAGGAAAGGGCACTCAGGCTAAAAAGCTGATGTTGGACAAAAACATTCCCCAGGTTTCCACCGGGGACATGTTGCGAGAAGCCGTGTCAAAGGGCACTCGATTCGGACTGAAAGCCAAGGCGGTGATGGACGCTGGAAATCTGGTGCCGGACGAGCTTGTGCTGGGCATTATCAGTGAGCGCCTTAGCCTGCCGGATGCGGAGAAAGGATTCATTCTCGACGGTTTCCCACGTACAACCCAACAAGCACTCGATCTCGAAGATTTACTGGACGAGTTGGGCGCGCCGCTCGATACGGCAGTTTTGATGGACGTCGATTTCGATATTCTGATGAAGCGCCTGACGGGCCGTCGGACCTGTTCACTGACCGGTAAACTCTTGAATGTTTATTATTCGACACAGGACGAACTCGACGAATGCACGAATGCCGGTGGTGAACTAACGCAGCGTGTAGACGACAACGAGGACACGATCGGCAATCGCCTGGACGTGTACCGCGAAAATACAGAGCCCCTGGTCGACTTCTACAAGCAGCGAAACAAACTGACGACGATTGAAGCGGTGGGTGCGATAGACGAAGTCTACGACAGACTGCTGGATGCATTATCGCCGTAGGAGCGGCTCTTAAGCCGCGAACCCCGGTCCCGCCTGACGGGACCGAGGTTCGCGGCTTAAGAGCCGCTCCCGTCAAGCGGGACCGAGGTCCTACAATAATTGTAAGAGCCGCTCGCCGATAAGATCCCGGCGCCAGCCGGAGAAAACGCGGGTGTCTCGATTTCCGGAGATGATCACAGATGAGAGTTCGCGTTTCGATGCGACTGTCTCGGCCGCAAGATCCAGGTCTTTGGCGCATTCGGCAACCAGTGCCTGCAATTCCTTTAGTACGGATTTCTGCGCTTCATTCGGTGGTCTGGGCGGCTCATAGCCGCTCTTATCATCTTTTGAAGCACCTACGGCTTCGATGAGCTGTTTGCCGGCCCGGCCGATCAGTTTGGGTGATATACCGTCGATCCCGGCCAGTTGTTTTTCGGTTGATGGCAGATTGTAGGCGATGTCGAGCAGCACATTGTCGCGAATGATCCACTGCCGTGGCCGGTTGCGTCGAATTGCTTCTTCCTCTCGCCAGGCAGCCAGTCGCACGGCCGCCGCACGTTTGGCACCGCGAAAATTTCGCGCACCCTTTAGCCGATCAACGGTCTGAGTGCCCGTGATGTCATAGAGCAGGGGGTCCAACAACAGCGCCGAATCCTGCCGCGCCCAGTCAAGACGGTCTTTCTTGTCGAGACCCTCCGACAGAATGTCAGCGGCAGGTAGCAGGTACAGAACGTCTTCGGCAGCATAATCCAGGACCGCTTCCGCCAACGGGCGCCGGGTCCAGTCTGCTCGCGTGTGCGATTTGGCCATCTCAACGTCAAACAATTTTTTGACCAATCCCGCATAACCCACTTGCGGCGGCATTCCGAGAAGACCAGCAGCAATTTGCGTGTCGAATATTTCACGCGGCATTGCACCAGCGGTCTGGTAGACAACCTCAATGTCCTGCCTTGCGGAATGCACGACCCAGCTCGACGCGAGAAGCGCCTCCCAGAATTCTCCCTGGCTATTCTCAACCAGGGGGTCGACGCAAAATATGGCGTCGCTTGTCGATATCTGAACCAGGCAAAGCTGCGCGAAATACGTCTTTTCGCGCATGAATTCGGTGTCAACGCCCAAGCGGGCGTGACCGATCAGGTTTTGGCGAATGTTGTCGGGGTGATCGACAAACGAGTAATCAGGCATTGGAAGTGTGCAGTGGATATTCAGAATCGGAGACTAACATGCGATGATCGGTGACGTGCTAACTCTATTCAAGACACTCGCCGAAATCGTTCTGCTTCGGAAGGGGCCGGAGGCATTGCCGCATTCAGGCGTGTTGCTGTTGATTGTCGTCGCGATGCGGATTGCATTAGGGGCGATCGGCGTAATGCTTGTCGATACCTATAGCGGGCAGACGCTGTTGGTGGAACTGATCCTGACGGTACTGGGTTTTGGTTTGTACGCGGTCATTGTGAAGGTATTTGAAAGGAGCGAAAGACTTTTGCGCGCTCTGACGGCCATCTTAGGATGTGGGGCGATTTTTGTTGTCGCACAGTTTGCCGGCCACTACGTCCTGGCGACTTTGCTCGCCGTTGAGGAGGCGCCGCTGTTTTCAGGGCTGATCTTGTTATGGTCCATCGTCGTCGAAGGACATATCATTGCACGCACTATCGATCGCCAATGGGTAATCGGATTTCTATTTGCCTTGGGCATCCTGGTCGGACAGCTGCAGATGTTCGCGGCGCTTAAACCAATGCTCGAGTCGGCGACGTAGGGCGACATGCACATACACATATTAGGTATTTGCGGAACGTTCATGGGCGGCGTTGCGGCGTTGGCCCGCGCGGCCGGCCACAGGGTGACCGGCTGTGACCTCAATGTATATCCGCCGATGAGCACCCAGCTAAAAGATCTTGGGATTGATATTCACGAAGGTGTTGATGCTGACCAGCTCGCTGTTAATCCGGATTCTGTTGTCGTCGGCAACGTGATGAGTCGGGGTGTCGATGTGGTCGAGGCTATGTTGAACAAGGACTGTCGTTACACGTCAGGACCGCAGTGGCTTGCTGAAAATGTTCTCCATGATCGACACGTTCTCGCGGTTGCCGGTACGCATGGCAAGACAACGACGGCCTCCATGCTGGCCTGGATTCTGGAAGACGCCGGTCTTGAGCCCGGCTTTCTAATTGGCGGTATCCCTGTGAATTTCGGAACATCGGCACGGTTCGGTGGCTCCCGATATTTCGTTGTTGAGGCGGACGAATACGACACCGCATTCTTCGACAAGCGAGCGAAGTTCGTTCACTATCGGCCGCGGACGCTGATACTCAACAATCTCGAGTTTGATCACGCGGACATCTACAAAGACATGGATGCAATTCATTGGCAGTTCCATCAATTGCTCCGAATGGTTCCCGGCGACGGTCAAATCATCGTCAACGGCCATGATGAGAACCTCAAGAGGCTCATCGAAATGGGTTGCTGGACGCCGGTGCAGACTTTCGGTACGGATGACAATAACGACTGGGTAGGGCGTTTCGGCGACAAAATTGAACGGCATATTGGTATCCGCAACCCTTCTGGCAGTGTGGCTGAGACGCGCTGGCGAATGGGTGGGGTCTATAACCTTGAGAATGCGCTGGCAGCAGTCGCCGCCGCCGCATCGGTCGGTGTGCCGTTTGACCGAGCGGTCGACGCATTGTCTCGTTTCGATGGCGTCAAACGTCGAATGGAAAGAACAGCAACTGTTGCGAACATCGCCATCTATGATGATTTCGCGCATCATCCGACGGCCATCCGAAAAACCATCGCATCGGTGCAACATCGCTACCCCGGCCACCGGGTGATCGTTGCCATAGAGCCGCGCTCAAACACCATGAGACTTGGGGTTCATAACGACGCGCTGGCCGAGTCGCTAGAGGATGCAGACCTGATCTGGATGTTCCGGCCAGAGGGCATGAGCGATGGCTTCGACGCGTCCCTCGAGCTACTTGGTCGAAAACTTAAACTGCACAAAGACTATGACGAACTGGTCAGTGACATGTCGCAGAAGCTTAAGAGCGGTGATCAGGTCATCTTCATGAGTAATGGCGGTTTCGGCTCTGCCAGACAAACGCTGACCGCTCTTTTGCAGAGGACGCGCAGCAACTGAATCTCGGCCTATAATTAAGATTGTGCAAATACCTATTTTCCCTCTGAATACCGTGCTGTTTCCTGGTGGACCATTGCCGCTCAGGCTATTCGAGCCACGCTATATCGATATGATCAGCCGATGCATGAAGTCAGAAACGCCTTTCGGGGTTTTGCTGATCAAAGATGGCGAGGAGGCGGGGCCGTCGACGACGTATGAAGTGGGCACGTTGGCGAAGATTGTCGATTTCTATCAGGGCAGCGACGGACTGCTTGGCATCACAGCGCTTGGCGGACAGCGATTTCGTCTGATTTCGAACGACCGCCAACACGATGGCCTGAACATCGGCGAAGTTGAATTACTTGAGGTGGAGGCCAACCTGCCATTGCCGGAGAAGTTTCGAGCCTTGCCACAGATGCTGTCAAACGTGCTCGATGACCTCGGGCGGCTTTATGCAGAGCACGACCGTCGCTACGACGATGCCGTTTGGGTTACGTATCGATTCCTTGAAATTCTGCCGATCGATCTTGAGCAAAAACAGCTGAGCCTTGAAAGCAGCGACACCCTCGCCAGACTCCACCTCGTGGACGAACTGTTGGACTCGGTGCGCGGACCCGCGCATCGTTAGCAAATTACTAGTGAGGTATTAATGTATTACATAGTTGAAACTGAAAAATCATTCGACCAGGCATCGCAAGACCTGGATTCAGCCGTCGGTCGCCACGGCTTTGGTGTACTTCATGTCCATGATCTGGGCGCCACTCTACGTAGCAAAGGCATTGAGTTTGAAGAGCAGTGCAAGGTTTTCGAAGTTTGCAATCCCGTTCAGGCCGCGAAAGTACTGTCCACTGATATGCGCCTGAATATGGCGTTGCCGTGTCGCATTTCCGTGTTTACTGATAAGGGTAAAACCAAAATCGGCCTGATCAGGCCCGTGCAAATGCTTTCGGCTTTGTCAGACGAAGCGGCATTGGTCGAAGTGTCGGAAGAAGTTGAGGCCAAGACCATCAAGATGGTCGATGAAGCAAAGTGAACAGCCGTCGGCGTCGGTCGCCAATTGCCGGGAAGAGAACCTAGCAGTCTGTTGAAAAAGCCATCCATGGCATTTTCAACATCGCAAATCGAAAAACGTGGTTTTCAACAGGCTGCTAGAGCTTTCGGAAGACATTTTTTGCCGCGGCAATCGTTGCCTTGATTTCGTCATCGCCGTGCGCGGCAGAAACGAAGCCGGCTTCAAACGCTGATGGCGCCAGGTACACGCCTTCGTCCAACATGCCGTGGAAGAACGTCGTAAACCGCTCGACGTCGGCTGCTGCCACTTGATCAAAACTCCGGACGGATGGAGCGTCGGTGAATACGAGGCCGAACATCCCACCTTCACATTCGCTCGCCATTGCGATACCCGCATCCGCCGCCGCCGCGGCCAGGCCGTCAACCAAGCCCTTAGTTTTCGTCGTCAGCGCTTCGTAAAAGCCAGCTACGTCGATCGCCTCGAGCGTTGCGAGCCCAGCCGCCATGGCAACGGGGTTACCTGACAGCGTCCCGGCCTGATACACGGGTCCGTCAGGAGACAGGCTCGACATGATGTCCGCGCGGCCACCAAAAGCCGCCGCCGGCATACCACCGCCTATGATTTTACCGAGTGTCGTCAGATCGGGCGTTATGCTGAAAATAGACTGCGCGCCACCTTTTGCGACGCGGAAACCCGTCATGACCTCGTCAAAAATCAAGATGCTGCCCGATGAAGTGCAAAGCTCGCGAAGCGTATCGTGGAACCCATCAACCGGCGGCACCATGTTCATATTGCCGGCGATCGGCTCGACGATGACGCAGGCGATCTGCTGGCCAATTTCGCCGAAGACTGTTTCTAACGCATCGATGTCGTTATAGGGCAGGGTTACGGTGTGCTCTGCCAGGCTCGCAGGCACGCCCGGCGAGCTTGGTACGCCGAGTGTCAGAGCTCCCGAGCCCGCTTTGATGAGCAATGAATCCGAATGGCCGTGATAGCAGCCTTCAAACTTGATGATCTTGTCGCGTCGCGTATGACCCCGGGCGAGGCGAATAGCGCTCATCGTTGCCTCTGTGCCGGAGCTGACCATGCGGACTTTTTCGATCGAGGGCATGAGTTCGACAATTTTTTCCGCAATCCGGGTTTCCAATACGCAAGGTGCGCCAAAACTTAAACCCTGTTTTGCTGTTTCGATCACGGCGGCCAGAACATCAGGGTGGCTGTGGCCCAGAATCATCGGACCCCATGAGCCGACGTAATCAATGAACCGACGGCCATCTTCACTTTCGACGTAGGCGCCAGCAGCGCGTTTGAAAAAAACCGGTTCGCCGCCAACGCTCGCGAATGCACGTACGGGTGAATTGACACCGCCGGCAATGACGGCTTGCGCATCTGTGAAAAGACTCATGAAATTCCTCCTGAGGAGGACGCATCCTACCGGATGGACGGTGGCTCGCTCAACTGCTGCACGTGATAGCCGTAACGCTCCAGTTGCTTTGGCACGCCATCGGGGCCGATGAGGTGCAGCGCACCGACGACGATCAGATAGTCCTCATCGTCATCCAGTAATGTCTCGATTCGGTCAACCCAACGCCTGTTGCGATCGGTGACCAGTGCCGTGTTGAGTTCTTCGTGCTTCGCCAGATCATCCATCATGCTTGATTCCAGATGCTCGACATCGCCGTGTCGCCACGCATCGACGAGCTCGTCCATCATCTCGGCAAGCTTTGCGCCTTCGGTGAGCGTGGAAATCAGCATATCTGTCTGCGCTTGTATCGACATGCCGTCGAGGAACTGAATTTGTTCTTCCACGGTTTCGAAGCCGTCAATGCGTTTTCCGTCAGCCTGTGCTTTTGACATCATGTACATCTCAACGCCCAGCATCGGATTGAAGCCGATTCTGTCCAGCATCATGATTTCTATCGTCATGGCGGCGTACCAGGGCTCGGTCTTGCTCAACATGTCGAGTGGCATATCGATGGCTTCAGCCGCCCTTAGGGCCTGCTCGTAGGGCTCACCGCCCATCAGGTCGCGAAGCGTCCTGTCATCCTGCAGAACGCCGTAGCTTATGAACGCAGCCTGCGTTGCGAATGGATCGAGATCATCCATGTCGATTTCCATGATAAGAACATCAGCATTGGCGTATGCCGTGTCCAGCGCTGTTGGTAGCGGATAGTCCTCTTGCCGCAAGAGGTGAATTGAGCCCAACAGGTAAACGGAGTTTTTCGCGCCTGAAACCTCCCACATTGTCACCGGGTGCCCGGTTTCGGCCGCATGAACAGGATGTGCCAGCAGAACCAGCAGGAGGAGCCGCAATGCGAATCTCATTACTCTACCCAGATCAATTCAGAGCTGTTGGTGCCATCGCCGTTCAATGTTATACGCCGGTACGCGGGCGGGCGGTCATCTAGCGCGAAATCGTCACTTCCCGGTTTGAACTGGCTGCAGGTGGACGGTGTTCCAATCACTTGCATGCCCAGGTGTTCAGCGTCGTAGGGCTGGTGCACGTGACCGAACAAAATCAATCGAACCCGGCCTGCCACCTGCAGTCGTTCCAAAAGCTTGCCGCCATTTCTCAACGCGACGGTGTCCAGCCAGGCGCTGCCCATGGGGATCGGCGGATGGTGAAGGCAAACCATGATGTGCTTTGCCGAACTTTCGCTGATAATCAGATCCAGCCGATCAAATTCCTCTTGCGCGATCTCGCCGCCGGCCTCGCCATTGATGCAGCTATCCAGACCGAGCAACAGCCAGTCGCGGATTTCCTCTTTGGCGCAATAGGAAAACGGCGGCCGACTGCAAATTGGACGCATCAAATCGCGAATATCATGATTGCCAGGTACACAATGCATCCGCATGTTGTGCGGTAACAGAAGTTCGCGAAATCGATCGTAGGCCTTGGCCGAGTCGTCCTGGATGAGGTCGCCGGTGATCAATGTGCGATCTGCGCGCCAATCACCGGCCTCGTAATGGTCGAGAACCCGCTGCAGCGACTCCTGCGTGACGGTGCCCCGGAAGTCCCCATCTGCATCGGCAAACAAATGAGGGTCCGTCAGGTGCAGTACCCGAATCGGTTCCATATCAGATGCGTCCGCGGTGGCTTGAATAAGTCATTTCCTCAGTAGCGATAGTGCTCTGGTTTATACGGCCCGGACTTGTCGACGCCAATGTAGGACGCCTGTGCTTCGGACAATTCAGTGATCTTCGCGCCTATACGCTCCAGGTGCAACCTTGCGACTTTCTCGTCCAGATGCTTGGGCAATACGTAGACTTCCTTGCCATATTTTTCGTCGTTTTCCCAAAGCTCAATTTGAGCGAGAACCTGGTTTGTGAACGAGTTCGACATCACGAAACTTGGGTGGCCTGTAGCGCAGCCCAGATTCACGAGGCGGCCTTCGGCCAGCAGAATGATGCGGTTGCCGCTCGGGAGAATAACGTGATCAACCTGCGGTTTGATGTTGTCCCACTCGTATTGCTTGAGGTAGGCAACGTCGATTTCATTGTCGAAGTGACCAATATTGCAGACGATCGCCTGATTACGCATGCGATCCATCTGAGGGCCAGAAACCACGTGGTAGTTGCCCGTGGCTGTGACAACGATGTCGACCTGATCGCAAATATCGTCAAACTTCACTACGCGGTAGCCTTCCATCGCCGCCTGCAGTGCACAAATGGGATCAATTTCGGTAACCCAGACTGTGGCGCCGAGACCCTTCAATGACTGTGCGCAGCCTTTGCCGACATCACCGTAGCCACAAACGACTGCGACCTTGCCAGCGATCATAACGTCTGTCGCACGCTTGATACCGTCGACCAGCGATTCGCGGCAGCCGTAGAGATTGTCAAACTTGGATTTGGTCACCGAGTCGTTAACATTGAAAGCAGGGCACATCAA
>Ga0164320_10000773_pt1 | contig 10971 bp, 8 predicted proteins | sample GuaBasSediGuay11_FD_113736 | JGI IMG/M metagenome (GOLD analysis project Ga0164320, IMG submission 113736) | Subseafloor sediment microbial communities from Guaymas Basin, Gulf of California, Mexico - Guay11, Core 4567-28, 0-3 cm | ecosystem: Environmental > Aquatic > Marine > Hydrothermal vents...
ACTGCTTCGAAGGCCCGTTTTGGTGCGGGATAGTGCCCTTTCGTCCCAGCCATCATCGTGTCGTGTGCCTTCTTCCACAGCATCTTGCGTCCGGCGGGGTTCTTCTCGAGTGCCAGTTTCTGAAGATTGTCTGGTGACACGTTGAGCGCGATGACAAGTTCTTTCGGCGCAGCGTCGATCGCTTCGGCGGCACGCTGCTGTGCGACCTCGAGCACCACTTCCGGTGGCGTGACCTCGTCTACGAGGCCGAGCTTCGTCGCCGTGTGTGGGCGGACGGGCTTCCCACCCATGATCATCTCGGGGCCAGCGGCAAGCCCGATGAGTTCGGGAAGCCTCTGGGTACCTCCTGCTCCGGGGATCAGGCCGAGTTGCACCTCGGGCTGACCGAGCTGGGTCTTTGGGCTGCTCGAGCAGATGCGCGACGAGCAGGTCAGTGCAAGCTCGAGGCCTCCACCGAGACATGCACCGTGGATGGCTGCCACGACGGGTTTTCCATCCCGGGTGTGGATGGCCTCGAGGCGATCGAAGATGGTGTGGAGTGTTGTCAGACCCTTGACTGCATCATCTGCGGTCTCCATACCGGCGAACATTCGGATGTCTGCACCTGCGAGGAAGTCCCTCTTTGCAGATCCGATCACGACAGCCTTGACGTCGTCCTGCTCCAGGCGCCCAACGACATTGGCGAGCTCGGTGATGAGTGCCACACCGAGCGTGTTCATCGACTCGTCCTTGCGGTCGATGAGGACTGTCGCAACGCCGTTGTCGCTGAGGTCGAAATGGAAGTTCTCGTACGTCATTGGTTCACCTCTCCAGCACGACGGCGGCACCGAGACCTCCTGCCGCACACTGGGTGACGAGAGCTGTCCCCCCGCCCCTTCGCTCGAGTTCGTTGGCCATCGTCATGATCTGTCGAGCTCCCGTCGCGGCGAACGGGTGGCCGAGGGAGATGGAACCGCCGTAGATGTTGAATCTCTCCATGTCGATGGTGCCGATCGCCTTGTCGCGGCCGAGTCGGGCCTTTGCAAAATCGTCAGATCCGAACGCTTGCACGTTCGAGAGGACCTGGGCCGCGAACGCCTCGTGCATGTCGATGACGTCGATGTCATCAAGTGTCATACCCGCTTTGTCGAGGGCGAGGGGCGATGCAAACGCTGGTCCCATGAGGAGTTGCCAGTTCGGATCGATCGCGGCAAATGCGTACGACTTCAGATATGCCTTGGGATCGTATCCGAGCGCCTTGGCCACCGACTCATCCATCAGCAGCAGGGCTGAGGCGCCGTCCGTGAGTGGTGAGGCGTTGGCAGCGGTAACCGAACCGTATCTCTTGTCGAAGACGGGTCTGAGTTCTGCGAGCTTCTGAGGAGTCGAGTCGGTGCGGGGGATGTTGTCTCGTTCGACTGTGTCCCTGAACGTGGGGGGTACGGGGTATGGCATCACTTCTTGATCGAAGATGCCTGAATCCCAAGCCTCGATGGCTCTGGCGTGCGAACGGACCGCAAACTCATCTTGTGCTTGCCGCGTGATGCCGTTTGCCTTGGCCATGTCCTCGGCGCTGTGACCCATCGTCTTGCCGGTTGATCGTTCCGCAATGGCAGGCGGATTCGGAGCGAGATCCCTCGGACGCACTTTGGAGAATGCCTTCAACTTGGATGGCATGTCCTTTGCAGCGTTTGCTTCCATGAGAATCTCGACGAAGTGGTCCGAGTAAGTGATCGGTGGCTTCGAGAGTGAGTCTGCGCCACCAGCGATGACGATGTCTGCGTCGCCGAGGAGGATCGATTGTGCACCGTCAACGAAGGATTGTGTGGATGTGGCGCATGCTCTCGATACCGAGTAGGCGTCGACCGACTCTGGGAATGGTCCTGCAAGCACGATCTCGCGCGCGATGTTCGGGGCACCGACATCTGTGACCACGGCTCCGTACACAACTCGGTCAACCGTTGCCGGGTCGATACCGGTGCGAGCGACAAGCTCGGCCACGACACTGGACGCAAGGTCAAGGGTTGACTCGCCGCGGAATACGGATCCGGACTTTGCGAAGGGTGTGCGAAGGCCCTCGACGATCGCAACACGTCGGGAATTCCTCTTGGATGGGGACACCTGAGTCTCGATTCTTGAGCGAACGCTCAAGATTCTAGGCTAGGTCGCAGTGCCAGATGTCAGATCGCTCGGCTGACGCCTCGCTACCAGAAGACCAGAGTCTGGCTTCGGTATCTGATTCTTAGAAGTCGGCTTCCTGGCGGAGGCCGAAGGCGGGGTGGCGAAGGCGGGAGAGTGCCTGCTTTTCGAGCGAGCGAACCCTTGTCGGGCCGAGCTCGAGGTGCCTGCCGATCTCCTCGTGTGTGCGGGGGAGGCCATCCTCGAATCCGACACGCTTGGACAGGATGTATGCCTCACGATGAGGGAGCCTGTCGATCGCTTCACGGAGTGCATCGATCGTTGAGACCCGCTCGGATTCCGCCACTGGGTCGTCCTCGTCGTCATGGGCGACGAAGTCTCCGAGGACGGCACCGTCCTCACCGACCGGAGCCTCGAGTGAGACGGAGTCTGCAACGAGTTGCGCTTCGAGAACCTGGTCCAGCTTCAGTCCTGACTCCTCAGAGAGCTCCGCTGAGCTTGGTTCGCGCCCGAGCTCCGACAGAAGACGGTTCCTCGTGCCATTGAGTGTGAGGAGGGTGTCATGGAGCGAGTTCGGGAGGCGCACGGTGCGTGACTTCTCTGCGACTGCGCGCTGCATGGCCTGTCGGATCCACCACGTGGCGTATGTGGAAAACTTGAAGCCCTTGCGCCAGTCGAACTTCTCGACCGCACGGATGAGTCCGAGGTTGCCTTCCTGGATGAGGTCAACGAACTCGATGCCGTACTGGCTGCGGTAGCGCTTGGCCTGGGAGACGACGAGGCGCAGGTTCGCCTGGGCGAAGCGGTCCTTGGCGTCCTTGCCGCGGCGAGATGTGCGCTGAAGCTTGACCTTCGCAGCGCCCCTCACGCCGCCGGCCTCGAGCTTCTCTTCGGCCTCACGGCCAGATTCGATGGCCTGTGCGAGAACGACCTCGTCGTCAGCAGTGAGGAGCTCATGATTGGCGATGTCACCCAGATACGTGGTGAGACTGTCGCCTACTTCGGTTGGTGATAGTGTGGATCGTGCTGTCATGTTGTGAATTCCTTCACATAATTCTGGTCCTTGAAGCACCGTTGTGATTGACTCACAGGTGCTTCCAAAGGCGGGGCGTTCTTTGGCATTGGATGTCTATGAGACGCTGGGAACGGTTATTTGGTTCCCACCGCCGATTCGTGCCTTGGGCATCGCAAAACGGCGCGCGTCACTCATGAATCAAAGGCATCGTATACCAATTCGAGACACCTGCCTAGTCCTAATTTCTGGATGGCACGAACGCTGACTGAAGTAGTCCTTGGCAGTCTATTCGATGATTCTTCCGCGGCGGATGATCATCTCCGGACGATCGAGCACGGTGACGTCCACGTAGGGATTGTCGGCGAAAAAGACAACGTCCGCGGTGTTCCCAGCGGTCAGCGAGGCCTCCCGACCGACATAGTCGAATGCTGCCGTCGATGTGGCGATCGTCGCTGCCCTGTCACTGAGTCCGTGCTCTCGCAGGAGCACTGCCTCAGTTGCGATCTCTCCGTGGGCGATGGCGAGGTCGCTTCCAGCGAGCACGGTGAGCCCCAATTCCTCGGCAAGGGGGAGGTTCTCTGACATCTGGTCAAGTCCGGCGCTGAAGAGCCTTCCGCCCGACGAGTCGGGACCGAGCGCATCGATCCAGTACTTCTGGTTCCCGATGGTCGGTACCCATGCCCCACCCCGCACAGCGAGAGCGCGAATGTCCTCCTCGGTGAGGAAAGGGCCATGCTCGATGGAGTCAACGCCGGCGGCGACAGCATCAGACGCTGCGCGGGCCATCGTGTGCACAGCGACTCTTGCCCCCGCGTCATGAACGATCTCGACGGCCTCGGTAAGCGTGTCGACCGGGTAGTTGGTCACCGGCCCCAAGCCGCGCCGGGGCCAGTCACCGACGATCTTCACCCATCCTCCGCGAGTAGCCGCCTTGGTACGCAGATGCTCAACGAGGTCTTCCGGCTCAACCTCGACGCCGTATCCCTCCATGTATCCATCCGCTGGGTGGATCATCGCACCGGCGACCTCGACATATGGTCGGAGATCAGCGTCGTGGTCGAGGGACACGAGGCTCACATCCGTATTCGCGCCCTTGTCGAGGATGAGGAGCACACCCCGTTCGACGTGTGCCCATGCGGTGACAGGGATGTTCTCACGCATCGTTTCATCCGACAAACCAACGATGTCGTTGGACGATGTCATCGTGAGATGCGCATGGGCGTCGGCGAGGCCGGGGAGCGCCCACAGATGGCCGGTTTCGATGTGGCTGGTCACACGGTCGTCCGGTTCGACGAACCCGGTGTCTTCGATGGCGAGATCGTATGGATCGCCTTCGGGGGGGCGAATGGTGATGAGTGTGGTCATGGGGAGAACGTAGTACAAAGTACGTAGGACCTAGTACGGAGAGCGGACGGAGGAGAGCGAGATTCCGACATCGGACTACGCGAGAGGGGGAGCGGGCGGTTCCGCTCCCCCTCGTCACTTCGTGCGTAGCTTGGCCAGAGTGCCTACGGCATCTCGATTTCCTCGCCAGCATCGGTCCAGGCCAACCAGCTGCCTGTGAACACCTTCGTCGTATCGAGTCCGAGTACGTGAAGCACCGGGATCGACATAGCTGTCCGCCATCCTGACTTGCAGTACGAGATGAGCGGCTTGTCGGTTGGAATCGTGTCCATCAGGTCGGGGATCTCCCGCAGAGTGATGCTGATCGCCCCAGGGATGAACCCTTCGGCGTACTCACCCGACGTGCGAACGTCGAGCATGACGGATCCGACATCCATGGCTGCCTTGACAGCGTCGACATCGCCGGCCGTGAGCCATCCTTCAGGGATTGTGCTGAGGAAGCCGTCGACTGCCTCCAGCATCTCAGGAGCGATATCGGGAACGTCGAATTTTTCCGTGGCCGGTGGGTCCATCGAGACGGGTTCACCGGCAGCGACCCAGGCGTTCCAGCTAGGCGGGAATGCCATGATGTTGTCGTAGCCGAGCATCCCGAGTGATGCAGTGGCATAACCGACGCGCAGTCCAGACTTGCAATAGATCACTACCTGGCGGTCGGTCGGGATCATGTCGAGGTTCTGCGCCAAACTCCTGAGCGGGATATTGACAGCTCCCTCTACGTGGCCTTCGGCGTATTCACCAGCCGTCCGCACGTCGAGCACGAATGCGCCCGCGGCGATAGCGGCCTTGAACACCTCGATGTCGCTGGTCATCACCCAGCCTTCTGGGATGTTGTTGGTGTACTCGGCTACAGCAGCGACGAGGTCGTACGCCGGCGGCGCCTCAGTCGTGACCGGAGCCTCAGTCGTGACCGGAGCCTCAGTCGTGACCGGAGCCTCAGTCGTGACCGGAGCCTCAGTCGTAGGCGCATCCGTGTCAGTCGGCGTATCCGTCTCAGCTGACGCGCATCCGACTGCCGCCAGTGCGAACACGAGCAGCAACCCGACGATTGCCTTGCGATTGAACATGGCATTTACCTTTCTTCGATTCCATTGCGGCGGGCCATCCCGCCTTCTTGTCTTGGGTTATGGACAGGCCGCGACCGGTTCTCCGGCTTGAGCCCGAATCCATCGCCTCTCTAAGACCTGGTCTCGGTTCTCCGTCGTTCACAGCACACTCGCCACTCCGGCATACACGATGACGAATCGCAGGACGAGGCCACCCGACATCTTGAGGTAGGGCGCGATCGAACTCAGCAACGGTGGGACCTTCCGCCGCGCTACCTCGGCGATCTCGATCGAAACCGGTACGAGCAACCCGAGCACGACAACTCCTCCCCACAGGCCGAGCGCATAGCGGCCCCCAAGGAGCAACTCACCTGCGGCCTGCAACGGCGCCGGACCCATCAGCAGAGTCGCCATGAATCCAGCGATCAGTGCCAGTTCGACAGCACACAAGGTCACGATCAACGGCACCAGGCGCAGATGCGGCTCACGCTCGAGAAAGAGGCAGATGAAAGCGCCGCCTACCGTGAGCCCCGATACGAGGAAGAGCGGGGCCAACGCCATTGAGTCCCACAGCGGTCGCGCAGGGATGGTGCTGAGGAGGATCCCGGTATAGGCGCCGAGAGCGATACCGAGCACTATTGCTGAGTAATCGATCGCACGTGATTTGCGACCGAGGATTCGACCGATTCGACTCAACAGATCCAACGGGCGTGTCCACCAGCCAGAGCGGAAGGTGAGATCCTGCGTGTGGATCGTGGCGCGCACGACGAGCACGATCATTGCGAAGAGAAGAATCCAGGAACCCCATGACATTGCGCTCGTCACCTGGAAAGTCGCGAAGAAACGCCACGCATTCCAGCCGTTGCCAAGATCGAGGAAGAGGGCGAACAGGCCGACACACGCCAGGGGAACGGCTGAGATCTCAGCGATCCTGAGTCCTCGATCGAACCCGGGGCTACGACGCAGCCGGAGCACTGCGCTGATGATCATGATCCCGGCGACAAGGCCGCCGAGGAACAGATACAGGGCGATGTGCCAGTGCCACGCCGCCATCTCAGGGAAGGTGGTCGGATCCACTCCGGTGATACCTATCTCCATGTTCACTTACCTCCCGCGAACTCGGACAGCACCGTTGCCGGATCGTCATGATCGGCTTGGTTGATGAGCTTCGACTCGAGGTAGAAGAGCTTCGGCTTGGCGCCCGTGTGTGGCTTGAGGACGTCGACTTGTGTAGCAGACGCAATCGCGATCGATACGTCGCTGGAGGGATTGTCCAGGTCACCAAAGAACCTTGATCCTGTCGGGCATGTCACAACGCAAGCAGGCTGGCGCCCTTCGGCGATCCGGTGGTCGCAGAAGGTGCACTTATCGACCCACCCGCCGGGGTTGACGTGGCGCATGTCGTACGGGCAGGCAACGACGCAGGCCTTGCATCCCGTGCAGCGGCTTGGATTGGTGAGAACTAGCCCGTCGTCGGTCTGGAATGTCGCCCCGGTCGGGCACACGGGCACGCATGGTGCATTTTCGCAGTGGAAGCACTGCTCCATCCGAAACTCGCCGTAGAGGTCCGGGAAGGTACCGACGACCTCTTCGCGCATCCGAAGCCGGAACTTGCCTAGCGGCACCTCGTTTTCGGTCTTGCATGCCACCAGGCACGCCTGGCAGCCCTGGCAGCGAGCCACATCGATTGCCATTCCATATCGAGCCATGCTCAGGCCTCCCGCTCGATAGTCACGAACGTGACTCGCATCCCCGCCCCACCGCAGATTGGATCGAGGGCGTAGTCGGACATGAGTGCTGCATCGCTCGCCCCTCGACCAACCGCTCGGGTCAGCTCTTTGGTCTTATGGCCGAATCCGTGAACCATGTAGACCGCGTCCTGCCTGATCCGTTGTGTGACCTTGGCCCGAACCGGGCCCTCGGTTACCCCCGCCTCGTTTCTCACAACGACGCGATCGCCATCGCGCACCCCGAGGGACGGGGCGGCGGATGCGCTGATCCACACCTCGTTCTCGGGGTAGAGCTCGGACAACGCTGGCGTGTTCTGTGTCATAGCGAACGTGTGGACCGGATGGCGCCCATAGAGCAACCGGAAGCTCCCGGGCGGCGGCTCTGCAATGGGCTCATAGACAGGGATCGCATCGAAGCCTGCATCGGCCAGCGGTGCGCTATATAGCTGGATCTTCCCCGAGGGCGTCATGAACGGGCTGGAGGAGTGGTCCTCGAGATAGGGAGCTCCCTTCTGGACGACGATGCCGCCCGCGGCTCGCATCTTCTCGAGGCTTGATCCTGCGGTCAGGAGCCGCCTATCAAGGTACTCCTCGATTGTCTCCCATTTGAAGTACGGGTCGAGCCCGAGCCGGAGACCGAGTTCCCGAGCCATCCACCACGCTGGCTTCGTGTCGGCGAACGGTTCCACCGCGGGCTCTCGCATCGCGATGTATGGCGTCTTGTGCTTGCACGCCCACAGTTCGTCGTAGCGCTCGAGGTAGGACGCTTCGGGGAGCACGACATCGCACCACGCGATGTGGTCCTGGGGTAGAACGTCGATGCCGACGACCAGATCGAGGTTGCGGAGCGCCTCTTTGGTCCGCTCCGGGTTGGGGATGGTGTGCAGGAGGTTGAGACCGTAGAGAAACAGGCCCTTGATCGGGTATGGGTCTCCCGTGATCATGGGCTCAATCAGCTCCTGCATCGCGGTCGGACCGCGCAAGAACTTCTCGCGCACCCCGTCCGCACGTACCTTGCCGGTCGGGCCGAGAGGCAGCTCGGCCGACTCTTCCTCACCCGGCTCGGCCGCGCACCCTCCAGAACTGCCTTGAACGGTGTAGGGGCGTTGCGGGTAGGGATCCAGGAGCGGTTTCTTGCCCAAGTAGATACCGCCTTTGCGGCCGTACGCTCCGAGAAGCGAGTTGATGATGTAGACGGCCCGCATCCGCTGGGTGTCGTTGCCGTACCAGGTGGTGTGGCGACCCGGAACGATCGCTGAGGCGGGGAAGGCAGTGCCCAACATCCGGCCGGTGTTCCGGATCGAGTCAGCGGGGAGATCCGTGATCTTGGCCGCCCACTCTGGAGTGAACTCGGCGACGTGTGTGGCGAGTTCTTCGAACCCCTCGGTCCACTCAGCCACGAAATCGACGTCATAGCGGTCCTCAGCTATGAGCACGTTCATCCACGCCAGCAGGAGCGCAGTATCAGTCCCGGGTTTGATCGCGAGCCACCAATCCGCTTTTGTGGCGGCGGTGGAGAACCGCGGGTCCACCACGATCACCTTGGCGCCACGGGCCTTGGCGTTCGCGAGATCCTGCATCATGGTGTTCCGGGCGTCCTCGCCGATGTGCGTCCCGATGAGGACGAGGCACTCGATGTAATCCCAATCGACCGGCTCGTGGCCGCCGACATTTGTTCCCATCGTGAGAATGGATGCTTCCTCGCGGGGGCTCGTGCACAGCGAGGAGGAGGCCTTGGAGGCGTTCGGTGACCCCCACGCCTGTGGCAGGTGGTCGGTGAACCAGAAGTCTCCCGACGTGTGACCGAAGAAGGCAATCGATTCCTGGCCGTGAGTTTCCGCGATCGCCTTCATCCCGTCGGCGACGACATCGAGGGCTTCTTCCCATGTCGCCGATCGGAACTCGCCTGCGCCACGTTCGCCGACCCTGATCATCGGCTGGGAGAGGCGATCGGGGTCATAGATGAACGACGGTCCGGCTTGGCCGCGCGCGCACAGCATGCCGCGGCTCTTTGGGTCGAGCGGATTTCCCTCGATCTTGCGAACCTTCCCGTTGACTGTCTTGACGATGATGCCGCAGCGCCACGGACAGATGTTGCAGTAGTTGAATGTCGTCTCGATTGGGCCTTGCCGATACCAGGGCACAGGAATCCCGAGCCGGCTCAGCCCTTGGACGGCTTTCTGCCCCACCGCTCCAACGAGCGCCACGGCGGCGACACCGAACGCTGACATCTTGAGGAACAGCCTGCGATTCATGCCGGAGTTCACGGACGACCGTTGCATGTCGTTCATGAGAAGAATGATAACAGAGTAACAGAGTAACGGAGTAATGGACTAAGGGTCTAAGTAATTATTACACTGAAGCTTTCTCCCCTCACATCATGGCGGACGGTATCTCATTCGCATAGTCTCGGTTCATGCCCGACGTTCCGTTCGATCTTCCCATTGTGCCGATGGAGGCAAAGGTGCGTACCACCTGGCCCACCGATGGCTGGGCATTCGAGCCGAAGTGGGACGGGTTCCGAGCCATCGCATCCCATGACGGTGAGGCGCGAATCGACTCACGGAAGCAGAAGCCGCTGCTGCGGTACTTTCCTGAACTCGTCGCGGTGGTCGGAAGCCTTCCAGCGGGATGCGTCGTCGATGGCGAGGTGCTTGTCGTTGAACAGGACAGACTGGCTTTTGACATGCTCCAGGCGCGTATCCATCCGGCCGCGAGTCGTATCGAGAAGCTTTCGAATGAGATCCCTGCCACAATGATCGCCTTCGACCTCGTGGCGGACCGGGGGGAGGATCTGCGGTCCGCGCCCTTTGCGGAGCGGCGGGAACGCCTGACTGTGCTCATGCGGGACATCGATGATGCGTGGAGATTGACACCATCGACCACGGAGGTTGTTCGGGCGAAGCGGTGGTTCGAGGAGTTCGAGGCGGCCGGCTGTGACGGAATCGTTGCGAAGGCACTCGGCGGTCCCTATGTCGAGGGCAAGCGTGAGATGATCAAGATCAAGCACCGTCGATCGGTCGACTGCGTCGTCGGTGGTTACAGGATCCACAAGGATGGAGACAAGATCGGGTCGCTGCTGCTTGGCCTCTACGCACAGAGCGGTTCATTGGCCTTCATCGGACACTGTTCCGGATTCACGAATCACGACCGTTTCGAATTGCTCGAGAGGTTTGATGCGCTTCGAGATACGGCGTCGTTTGGTCCCGATGTGCGGACGCCGGGAGGCGAGAGCCGATGGTCGTCGGGAAAGGATCTCTCCTGGGTTTCTGTGAAGCCCGGTGTTGTGATCGAGATCTCATATGACCAGCTCACCGGAGACCGCTTCAGGCACGCCACACGTTTTGAACGCTGGCGCCCTGACAAGGATCCAGCGGACTGCACCTTCGATCAACTCGAACACCCCGAGGGCCCTGGCTTCGGGGAAGTCGTACGCGCCGTGTGATCCGTCGACGCTTGTCACCTGTTGGATAACCCTGCCCTGGGTCTTGTCCTCCGGATCAACGGGATCGGAGCCAGCGCGAACACGGCACCGACGATGCCAAGGGCAACGTAGGCGGACACTCCGACGATGACTCCGGATATGGCGGCGCCGAGGCCGCCGCTGATCCAAGTCACCGAGTCGGCAATACCCTGGATCTTCAGCCGATCGGCCATCGGA
>Ga0164320_10000774_pt1 | contig 10971 bp, 7 predicted proteins | sample GuaBasSediGuay11_FD_113736 | JGI IMG/M metagenome (GOLD analysis project Ga0164320, IMG submission 113736) | Subseafloor sediment microbial communities from Guaymas Basin, Gulf of California, Mexico - Guay11, Core 4567-28, 0-3 cm | ecosystem: Environmental > Aquatic > Marine > Hydrothermal vents...
CCGTGCTGAAATCGATGGTAGCCGCCAAAGTAGCTTACGCTGAGGTTACGATCGCTGACGGCTCCCCGCTGGTTTCCGAACTAGTACGACACGCAGCGTTTCGGTCGCGATTTGATGTTGCCGTGGTCGGATTACTGCGCAAGGAAAGTTATCGTCTTACCAATCTCGCGTACGTGCCGCTTCGAAAAGGCGAGCGCGTGCTCGTTCAGGGAGAGCGCGACGCGGTCGAATCACTGGAGAAGTGCTCCGACTTCACGGATGTAGAAGTGTTTACACCGGAACGTCTTGCGGAAACATATCACGCCGATGAACGCATGTTCGTTGTGCGCTTGCCCAAAGATAGTGAGCTCGCCGGCGCCACGTTGAGTAAAAGTCGCCTGGCTGACGTTTTCGACTTTCGCGTACTCGCAGTATTTCGCGACGGCAAATTGACCGTCATGCCGCGCGGCGAAGAAGTTCTTACCGGTGGCGACCTGTTGCTGATCGAGGGTCAGCCCGGTGACCTTGACGTTCTGCGAGGGTTGCAGGAACTCGAGATCGATACGAGGGTAGCAAAGAACCTGGGCGCGCTGGAATCCGAACGCCTGACGCTTGTGGACGCAACGCTCGATCCGCGCACCAGCCTCGCGGGCAAGACTGTCGGTGAACTCAATTTTCGCGAGCGTAACGGCATCGAACTGGCAGGCATTTGGCGTGAAGGTGCGCCTGTCGGCAGCGATCTTGCAGACGAACGACTGCAAATCGGTGATGCACTTCTGCTACTCGGTCCCCATGACCGCTTGCAAATGCTGGCGTCCGACTCCGACTTCCTGATGTTGACACCCATTGGACAGGAACCACCGGACACTCGGCGTGCGCCGTTGGCGGCTATCATCATGCTCAGTGTCGTCGTGAGCGTCATGCTCGGGATGTTGCCAATTGCGGTCGCAGCAGTTGTTGGTGGCACCATCATGGTTCTGACCGGCTGCCTCAATATGGAACAGGCTTATCGCGCGATCGACTGGCGTGCGATCTTCTTGATCGCAGGTATGTTGCCGCTGGGTACGGCAATGCAGGTTGGCGGTGCCGCAACCTGCCTCGCCGGTCAGGTAATGACACTGCTGGGCGATGCCGGGCCATGGCCGGTCATCATGGGGTTATATATCCTGACGGCGATGGCGACGATGATTATTCCGACCGCGGCCCTTGTCGTACTGATGTCGCCCATTGCGCTTTCAGCGATGGCCGATATGGGCTTACAGCCCGAGACAGCGATGATGGCCATTGCGATGGCCGCTTCGGCAAGTTTCACCAGCCCTATTTCGCACCCTGCGAACATTCTTGTGATGGGTCCGGGTGGTTATCGTTTTATCGACTACCTCAAAGTCGGCGTGCCATTGACGATCGTCGTCTTCATTACCGTTATGGTTTTGTTGCCGAGACTATGGCCGCTCGTGCCGATTTGAAGTCACGCCCCTGATCGACCTGCGCCATTTCCGCCCATGTTGCCTTGCAACTTTTCTAAAGGGCAATCGCGTGCTGCGACCGCAAGGAAATGGCAGATTATTTCGCCGCCTGTTTATTGCTGCTCGACGGTTGTTTCGGTGCAATGTAGTCTTGCGTTCTGGGGCGCGGGGAAAATCACATGACCACGACAGTCGTTATTGCCGGGGCGGGTCACGCTGCTGGCCAGGCCGTTGCAACGCTCAAACAGAATAAGTTCGAAGGCAACATTGTGCTCGTCGGTGAGGAGGCTTTTTTGCCTTATCAGCGGCCGCCATTATCGAAGAAGTTCCTGGCTGGAGAGCTGTCCACGGCACGTCTGGCATTCAGGCCGGCTGGTTTTTATGACGACCCGCAGATCGAGGTTCGATTGAGCACGCAGATCAGCTGTATCAACCGGGGCGAGCATTGTTTGCATGCCGTCGACGGCAGCAAGATCAGCTACGACAAGCTGATCATTGCGTTTGGTACTCGTGCAAGACGATTGTCCCTTGACCGCGAAGACCTTGCTGGCGTGCATTACCTTCGGTCAATCAAAGACGTCGACGGCATTCGCGCCGAGATTGCGGCGAAACGCCGGCTTGTTATTGTCGGCGCCGGATATATCGGTCTGGAAGGTGCGGCAGTCTGCCGGCAGCTCGGAGTTGACGTCACGGTACTGGAGGTTGCTGGCCGGGTGCTAAGTCGCGTCGTATCGCCGCAAGTCTCCACCTTTTATCAGCAAGAGCATGCCCGTCAAGGCGTCAAACTAATGCTATCAACGGGGCTTGCTGCCTTTCGCGGCGAAGACCGTGTCGAGGCAATCGAAACCGATGACGGACAGACCATTCCCGCTGGTTTTGTCGTCGTAGGTATCGGAGCAATACCAAATACCGAGCTCGCTGCATCTGCAGGTCTCGATGTCGATGATGGCATCGTTGTCGACGATCAGTGTCGAACAAACGATCCCGATGTTTATGCAATCGGCGATTGCACTTCACATCCCAACAGCATTTACGCTCGGCGCATACGGCTCGAATCGGTTCACAATGCGCTCGAACAGGCAAAGACAGCGGCCAACAATATTTGTGGCAAAGAGACACACTATTCACAAGTGCCCTGGTTCTGGTCCGACCAGTACGATCTTAAATTGCAAATTGCCGGATTGTCGCAAGGATTTGATCAGGTTGTTCTGCGCGGTGACCCGGCCGACAGGAGTTTTGCTTGCTTGTACCTGGAAAACAGCAGGCTAATCGCAGTGGACGCAATCAATTCACCCGGAGACTTCATTCACTCCAAAGCTCTGATAGCAAGCCACGCCCGCATCGATCAGCAACGGCTCGCCGATACTGGCATTGCATTGAAAGACTTCGCCTGATCACGGCATGGCCGCCAGTGATTCAGCCTGTAGCGCTCGAATAACGCCCAATATTTACATCTATTCCGTTTCTGGCCCAGTCTGTTCTTTGCTAAGTTCTATTGTCAATTGGCCAGTCATTGCGACCGGGCCACGCTCTACCGAGTACGCTCTTGCCGATAATGATTCAACAGCACCGGCCTCAAGTCCTCTGAACTTACCACTTCCTCCGACAACATTGGCGATGCCCAGTGCTCCGGGCCCCGACGTGATGTTGCCGTGCCAGCGACCTCGCCAATTGTCACCGGAACTCCATCGAGCCGGCACAACGACTTCGCGCATATATCCCCAGTGGTTCTCGACCTGCTCTATGAACAAGCTCCCGCTTTCTGGCAGGTAGATGTGCCAGACACTATTGACGAGTACGCTGCTATTCAGAATATTGGTCAGCTCAGAATCCGATGAGAACTTGATGCCAATGCCTGCAACCTGATTGCGACCATCGGTGAGTACTGTTGCTAACGCGCGGGTATGTCTGATCGGCTTTTCCCAAAGCTGTAGTACCTTGGCTGGATGCGGATCCATGTAAGATTCCCCATCGTTCGTATAGACCAGTGCATCCTGAGCGACAGCAGAATAATTAAGATTGATCAGCTCATTATCGGTGACCGACAAAGGTGACAAGGTAGATCTCGAAGTCACCGGATTGTAGTAAAGCAGGGCCAGAACAGCGCATGCTCCAACAAACATGCCGGCGAGCAGCGAGATAACGTATTTCATCAAAGCTCTCCCCGCACCGCAGCCAACGATGTTTGCAATTCAATCCGCCCCGCCGGAGCATCCTCTGATCCTGTGGTATTGGCGACCCAGCGCTCGGTGACCCGTCCTTGCAGTGAGCCAAATTCACGCGTACCGCGACGCATGTCGCCAAAGCGATAACCGCCGTCCGCCGGGCTCACATGCATGCTCACATACACCGAACCACGAGCCGGAAGATGTAGAACCCACTCGATAACGTCGCCTGCTAATGTGTCGCTAGCTGCGATTCTGCTGGCAACTCCGATGACCGCGTTCTTTTCGTTGCGAATTTTGAACAGTTCAGCGCGAATGGTTGCAAGCTCTGCATCGCTGGGCCACTCGAGGCCCACCGGCAAAGGCGTCCCTTGCCCGGGAGCGCCAATCATGATTCTGTCCATCGGGACGTTTATGTGAAACGTCTCTATGTTGGCGCCATTCTGACTGACCGTAATCATGGAGACTTCGCGATACTGATCAACCACAGGCACATAATTCAGGACCGCGGCGCACGCTACGATTCCAAGGAAAATTCCCGCCAGAAAGCTCTTAAACAAAATGTTGTTCCATCCGCCAAAAATGAACGCCCCTCTGCAAGACGTCCTGGCCCAAGTTTAGTTAAATTGCCCGAAACGTCATACTTTTTTACGCCAATTTGTGACGGAGAGCACACCTCTGATCCCTGCCTGACCTGCCCATTCTAGCAGGGACCACGTAAATGTCTCTCTTTGCCGAGCTTTTGCGTTACCGCTACAATCCGCGGGCCTGCCTTGAATAAGCACCGTGTTCGCGCCTATGACAATGCCAATCTGCCTTTGGTCGGGGCCTCGAAATATCTCGACCGCCCTGATGTACAGTTTCGCTCAACGGGCTGATATCCGGGTCGTTGACGAGCCCCTGTACGGTCATTACCTTCGCGTCACCGGTGCCAGGCACCCGGGCAGGGACGAGGTCATGGCGGCCATGAATTGTGACGGTGATGCAGTAATGCGCGGACTACTCGCAGAACAGCCCCAACCGGACTCAAGACGCCTGTTTGTAAAACAGATGGCGCACCATCTGGTCGACCTCGACCAGGCTTTCTTGCGCAAGACCTGCAACATCTTCCTCATTCGTGACCCACAGGAGATGTTGCCATCTCTGATCAGACAGCTTCCGGACGCAGAACTCGCCGATACCGGACTAAAGAAGCAGTGGCAACTGTATGCAGAACTCTCGGACGCCGGGGCTGTGCCGGTCATATTGGACTCTCGGGAATTACTGCTTGACCCAGCGGGCGTGCTCGTAGAACTTTGCACTTGTATTGGTCTGACATTTTCTACTGACATGCTTCACTGGAAGGCCGAAGCGCGCATCGAGGACGGCGTCTGGGCACCGTACTGGTATCACGCGGTACATCAAAGCACCGGCTTCACCACATACAAACCAAAAGCCGGTTTTCCGGCACACCTGGAACCGCTGATCGCACAGTGCCAGCCGTGGTATGACAAATTATATGCACGCGCGATTCGCGCGGGCACCAATGGAGACTCTTCGTGAATGTGCCTGATCCACGTAATCTGAACATACTCGCATACATAAACGGTGCGCTGTTACCCCGTGCCGATGCCAAAGTTTCTGTCTTTGACAGTGTTGTGCAAGGTGGCGACGCGGTCTGGGAAGGACTGCGTGTCTACAAGGGTCGCATTGCAGAACTGGAGGGACACCTTGAACGGATGCAGAATTCGGCTAAAGCGCTGGCTTTCGAAGCCGTACCGTCGTCCACCGAAATTCGCGACGCGATTTTTGAAACACTCGAAGCTAACGGCATGCGTGGCGAAGCTCATATCCGATTGACATTGACTCGCGGTGAAAAGACAACATCAGGCATGAACCCGAATTTTAATCAATCGGGCTGCACACTGATTGTACTTGCGGAGTGGAAACCGCCGGTTTACCCGGGCAAAGGCATTCGGGTCATTACAGCATCGACGCGACGTAACACCCCCGAGTGCCTGGATTCAAAAATCCACCACAACAATCTGTTGAATAATATTCTCGCCTCGATAGAGGCGAACGCAGCCGGTGTGGACAGCGCAATCATGCTTGATGTACACGGATTCGTATCTGAAACCAATGACTGCAACCTTTTCCTGGTAAGCAACGGTACCGTTCGAACCCCGCACGCCGACAGTTGCTTGCCGGGGCTGACGCGGCGGATGATCCTGGAGATTTGCACTGCTGAGAAGATGACTGCCGAAGAGCGAAACCTGTCGCTGACTGAAATCTATACGGCTGATGAGGTTTTCGCCACGGGCACAATGGGAGAGTTAACTCCGGTCCTTGAAGCAGATGGCCGCACTATCGGCAATGGGTCAATCGGTGAGGTCACAAAGAAACTGCAAGAATTACATCTTGAATATGCCTACAAACACGGGTCACCGTTACCGTTTTGATCAACCCGCCTGTGATTGGTGCTCCGTCAAGGCAGTGTTGATTTAGGGAACCTCTGATTAATTATTTCACGGCTGCGCCGGTGGCGGACAGGTCGAAGAACAAGGCGCAATGGCGAAAACATACCCATAGGTCTGTCGAGTCATTGCAACGCCGTGTTTCGGCGCAATTGGCCACGCAACGCAGCTGCGAAATAATTGATCAGAGGTTCCTTAGTGCTGGTTTCATCGATCAGAAGCGTAGTATTTCGACAGATACTCATCCAGGCTGATGTCATCGGCCGATTCAATATCGTTTTGCCGCCGGATCGATCCTGTTGCCTCACTAGCCAGCTCGCTGGCAGCCGCCGCCTGCAAAGGCTCGATTGACGCGAAGTAGTCACGATGGCCACGTGCAAAATTGAACGCGAGCTCAAAGAAACTGCAATCGGCCTCACGAAGTTCCCGCAGTACGCGAGCTGAAGGCGTCTTGGCAGGGTCGTCGACCATGCTGCGCATAAGCTGAACCGACTGGCCGTAACTGTCGGTTCCGGATCCCCGGTCGATAAGGTCTGCTACAACCGAGACTTTGCCCAGCATTTCACGGGCCCAGTTCGCCAACGCAATTTCTTCACCATTCCGCAGCAGACGGAGATCCGGATCACGCCCCCGCCTGGCCGTTTGTGCCTGATTCAGCATAACCTCAGCGACAGACGCATGGTCGAGTTGCGGGCTGTCTTCAATAAGACAATAGATCAGAAAAGCCTCAAGGAAACGCATCGTGTTCTGGTTAATGCCGGCAGGATCGAATGTGTTGATATCAAGCGATCGAATCTCAACGTATTCTATGCCACCACGTCGCAGCGCGGCTGTCGGTCTTTCGCCCGACCTGGCAACGCGCTTTGGCCTGACAGGGCTGTAATATTCATTCTCAATTTGTAGCTGGTTGGCGTTGAGCTGTTGGTACTCACCAGCAATCTTGACGCCGATCTCTTCGTACTCCGGCTCCGGCGTTCGGATGGCGTTGCCAAGATCTCTAATATACTCATTGAGGCTATTCAAGGAGATGTTGATTCGTGCCTGATTCTGGTTGTTGTAACCGAGATCACTCATACGTAAAGATGTGCCATAAGGCTCATATTGTGTCTCTGCGTCCAGAGACGGCATCTGCAATACGGAACCACCGCCGAACGATTTGCACAAGGCTGGCGACGCACCAAAAAGATATAGAACAAGCCATCCAAATCGTCTGAAGTTTCGCACCAGCCCCAGATATTGGTCTGAGCGAAACTCGCCTTCATCTTTCGGGCCACCAACGATCTGCTGATAGACGGGCCAAAAATCTTCGGGCAATGAGTAGTTAAAATGTACGCCGGCAATTGCCTGCATTTGCCGTCCGTAACGATGTCCAAGTCCCCTGCGATAAATTGTCTTCATCCGCCCGACATTCGACGAACCGTAATCTGCAAGCGGGATTTTCGAGTCTTGCGGTATCCGGCACGGCATGCTCGCGACCCAAAGCAATTCGTCTTCCAGACGTTCGTACGTAAACTGATGAACGTCGCAAACAAAGCGCAGTGCCTCCCATGTGCTGGAGAGAGTAGGCGTAACGAATTCGAGCAGGGCCTCGGAAAAATCCGTCGTGATGAATCGGTTGGTTAACGCCGACCCAAGCGCACGGGGATGTGGTTTTTGTGACAGGTAACCGTCTGCGTCTACACGTAGTGATTCCTTTTCAATACCCTTGAGTCCGCCGGCCAACGGATTTCCGTTCGCAGCAGCAAGGGCACCGAAACGCTTGTCAAATTCCCGACTCAATTCCTGTTTCTCGCTTATTCAAAGAGACGTTTGCTGTTTTACCACACGCGCAGCAAAACCGCGCCATCGTCAGATTGGTGTTTTCGTGCACCGTCGTTTAACAATAGACCATAACTGAAGGTACTATGCGCTCTGGCCATCTGAATCCATCCCCCGGAGTCGTATCTGTATGAGGAATTTTCGCTTGCGAAGGCTACATGACCGGCCATCCGGCCCGGCAACGCTGATAAGTAAAGGTTGCAAAATCGAGGGCCTGATTACGGGTGCCGGAGATTTCCTGATCAACGGTGAAATCGACGGTGATTGTGATCTCAGTGGCACAGTGACGTTGGCCAGGTCCGGCCTTTGGAAGGGCGCTATCCGTGCGGTTGACGTTATTGTATGCGGCCATGTTGAGGGCGACATAATAGCCGGCAACAGGGTCGAGATTGCCGCAACCGCACGCATTTCCGGAACCGTCACCGGCGAGGCAATAGCGGTCGCAGAAGGTGCTGTCGTTGATGGAACCATGAAGACCACCGGGAAGACCGAGCCACTGGAGTTCGTGGAAAAGCGCAACCAGGACTAAACCTCCGTTACAAGCCGTAGCGCAGCACCATCCTTGACAGATTGCAGCCGCCTGGCCTGGCCAGGAGGCGCAAAAGAACCCAGGAATCGCCAGATTCGGTAATGTACGCACTCGGTTGCCTGGTGCTACACTGGGTGCTGGTCAAAATCTGGTCGCGTTGCCTGCTAGCTCCGGAACCGGGTTTCGCTGGCTGACGGCACGTTTTACGACTTCCGCAGTCAATAATAACTAGAAACGGCCTGCGAGCTGATTGATGCTGAATTCCAGCACCAGACTCCGCCTGACAGGACTGCGACACATATGACTGGCAGCAGAATACCGAGGCACTTGTTATTTGCGTTGACGCTGTGCGTTGCCGTTTCGATTGCCGTTTTGTCACTATTTTACGGCCATTATCGCTGGTTGGCGAATGACGTCATCACTGCCAGCATTGCCGAGCACGATACGCTTCTTCGCGCCGGTTTCGAGCGTCGATCGCGAGCACAAATACACAACCTGAGCAACGAGTATTTCGCTGACCTGGATACGTCGGATTCCGCGAACGTAATCAGAACTTTGAATTGGGCGCTGACTGCCAACGAATCGATCACAGGCCTGCGGTTCGTTGACAGCGACCTGAAAACAATTCAGGTCGGCGATTTTCCGCAAATGGACGTCAACAGCGAGCCTGTCTGGTTAGCCGACATGCTCGTAATGACTTCTCCGGTCGTTCGCGCTGATGACACTCTGGGCGTACTGGCGGGATCGTTTGAGTCAAGTCAGCTTCGAGCCGAATCAGAAACTTTCGCAGCAGAGCTCTCAGCCAGGGTAATACAGGGCCGACAAACCAGTTATGTCTGGATGGGCATAGCAACACTGATAACTCTGATGGCTTGCGCCGCGTTTATCTGGCTGATCTCGCGTCGTCAGGCTTTCCGGATTCGGCGCATGCAACGACAAGCAGAGAAACTCCGGGATTTGGACTTCGGCGAATCGCTGCCACAAACACACGGCGATGCGATGGCTGAGCTTGCGGGCGTTTTTAATGACATGCGAGACAGATTGCGCTCTACAACGATTTCGCGCGACTACGTTGACAGCATTCTGGCCGGCATGAATGAAGCAATCATTGTGACCTCAAGCAATGGTGTGATTAAGCGCATCAATAGTGCAACCACGCTGCTGCTCGACTACGAGGAGGACGAACTGGTTGGTTCCTCGATCAACTTTATCGTTAACCAGAACAAGGGCGGTCCGATGGCCGAAGATAGCTCGTCGGGCGTCCCGAAAGAGGCTTTGTTCGAGAGCAAGTACGGTGAATTTATTCCGGTTTCCTACACCTGTTCTGTGATCGACGGCAAGGACGGTGAGGCAGGGGATCGAATTTACGCTGCACAACACCCAACCGCAAGACGGCGCGCGGAACAACGCATTCGTTACCTCGCTCGTATCGACGCGCTAACCAAACTTCCAAACCGGATGCAATTTCAACATTTACTGCAACGCGCGATCGCACGATCACGCCGCGCAGCAACTCCACTGTGTCTGTTTTATATTGACATAGATAGTTTCAAGGACATCAATGACACGTTCGGCCACCTTGCCGGCGACGCAACACTCGAAACAGTTGCGGAACGTATGGCGGCAGCGCTACCAGCGGTATCCGTGGTTGGCCGGCTTGCGGGTGATGAATTCGCCGTAATCATTAACAATCTTGGGCCGGATGGCGGGGGCTGCACCGACACGAACAAGCTCGCACAAAATTTGCTTGATCGTCTTGCCGATCCATTTCTTGTCCAGGGTCATGAGGTTTTCATCACTGCCAGTTTGGGCATTGCTTTCTGTCCGCAGGACGCACCAAATGTAATCGACCTGATTCGAAACGCGGATGCGGCTCTTTACCACGCCAAAAAGACAGGTGGCAACGTCTATTCCTATTATGCTCCTGAAATGAATGAGGCAGCTGTCGAGCGCCTGATGACCAAGAGCAAGTTGAAACGGGCGTTCGAGCGTGACGAATTACTTGTCCACTACCAACCGAAATACAATTTGGTTACTGGCGAAATATGCGGTGCAGAAGCACTGGTGCGTTGGGAACTGCCAGATCGCGGAATGATTCTGCCCGCCGACTTCATTCCGATTGCCGAGAAAACGAATCTGATTATAGAAATCGGCGAATGGGTGCTCGACAAGGTCTGTGAAGACGTACGCTATTGGCAAAGATCTGTATCCTCACCGGGGCGGGTTTCGGTAAACCTGTCTTTGAAGCAGCTAAAACAGCCAAACTTCATCGCCCGGATCAACGCCATATTGCGTGGTCACGAGGTTTCGCCGACGTCACTTGAGCTGGAAATCACCGAAACCACGCTGATGGAAAACCCTGAGCGTACGATCAAGCTCCTCGATCAGCTATATGCCCTTGGCTTGAATCTCGCTATTGATGATTTTGGCACGGGATACTCGTCCCTCGTCGCCCTGAAGAACCTGCCCGTCGACGAGCTCAAGATCGAGCGCGAGTTCATCCGCAACATCACCTCCGACGAGGCCGATGCGACGATCACGACCGCTCTGGTCACCATGGC
>Ga0164320_10000775_pt1 | contig 10965 bp, 7 predicted proteins | sample GuaBasSediGuay11_FD_113736 | JGI IMG/M metagenome (GOLD analysis project Ga0164320, IMG submission 113736) | Subseafloor sediment microbial communities from Guaymas Basin, Gulf of California, Mexico - Guay11, Core 4567-28, 0-3 cm | ecosystem: Environmental > Aquatic > Marine > Hydrothermal vents...
AGGTGAATATGAATCGGTCTCCGGCCGCACACAAGCCTTCGCCACGCGCGAACCGGGCGGCGCCGCGCCTGGCTCCGCGCAGACGTAGCTCGTTCACGTCCGGGTCAACATTGTCGCGATCGATCCAGTACGTGTTCAACGAAACGTTTTTGCGTATTATTGGTTTCTTGGACCAGTTGTGGGTCATACACGATGGCTGATCGTGAATGGCGAGCGCCTGCAATCTTCCACCGGCGCGAAGTTTGCCGGGCACGTCCGGAATGTACCGATAGAACAAGCTGCGGTCCTTGTCTTCGGTCATGTAGACGATGCCGGTCGGCTCGTGCACCGCGGCAGCTTCATGGCTGAACCTGCCCATCGCCTTTATTGGTCGCGGCTCAACAAGGCCAGGATACGATGCGGGCACTTCGAATACGTAGCCGTGTCGCTTCTTGCGCTTTATACGTGGGCGGACGGTCGAGCCTGGTGACTCGAAACATTCTTCGCAGGACAACCAGGAACCCCATCGTGTTGGTCCGCCGGCGCAGTTGAGCTCTGTACCGGCGAGGCTCAGGTATTGTTTTTCGGTTTCGCCTGTTCCCGGGTTGTAAATCGTGGTTGTCGTACCCCCAGCGCCCGGTATTCTGCCGCTTCCGACGTCGTAGACCCGATTCTTGACGGCGTCCGGGACGGCCTCAAACGAGGGAGCGAACGCGCTTTGGGAAAAATCACTCGGCCTGAGTTCGTGGTTACACACCAGGATAATACGCCCATCGGCGCGATCAAAAGCCGCCATGCCATCGTGCGCGAACGGTACTCGCAAGCCATCCGACATAGCAGCACCTGCTGTCGACACAATTTCGTAGTGAAAACCGCTCGGTAAATCGAGATTTTCCTGCGGGTCTGATCGCAATGGGCCGAACATCTTGTCACTCGCACGACTGGGTAGTGACAGGGTTGTACTTGAGGCTGCAATAGCGAGGCTTTGCAAAAACCGACGGCGATCCAAGCTGATATCTCGAGGCAGACCTTTGGGGTTGTTCAGCATAGCGCCAAAGTCATTCGGCAGAAAGCCACAGACGCCATTTGTTATCACGAATACTTTCGCGCTGTGCAATAATCGCCGCCATGCAAAAACGAACGAAGATAGTCGCAACGCTGGGTCCAGCGTCAGACGACAAAGAAAAGCTGTGCGCCATGATCAGGGCGGGACTCGATGTAGCGCGCCTGAATTTTTCCCACGGCAACGAGGAAGATCACCGGCGTCGCTGCGCAGTGTTACGCGAGGCAGCTGATGCCTGCGGCAAAGAGATCGCAGTGATGGGTGACCTGCAAGGCCCGAAGATCAGGATCAAGCGATTTGAAAAGGGCAGAGTCGAATTGGCTGACGGCGATTCGTTTTTCCTCGATAGCGTGCTCGGACTGGAAGATGGCAACCAGGAGGGTGTGGGAGTCGCCCTGGATTCAATTCATGAAGATGTCGGGCCGGGCGATATTCTATTGCTGAATGACGGCATGATTACGCTTGAAGTTGACCGCGTGGACGGCACTCGTATCCACACTACCGTTATTGCCGGAGGCATTTTGTCAGACCACAAGGGCCTCAACCTCAAGGGTGGTGGCCTGTCAGCATCAGCGTTGACAGAGATTGATCGTGAAAATATCAAGCTGGCGGCCGAACTCGAAATGGACTATCTCGCCGTGTCGTTTGTGCGCAGTGGCGAAGATGTCGAAGAGGCGCGCAGGCTCTTTAAAGAGGCTGGTGGCAACGGGCTTGTTGTCGCGAAGGTAGAGCGAACGGAAGCCGTGGAAAATATTGACTCAATCATCGATGCAGCCGACGTAATCATGGTTGCTCGCGGTGATCTTGGTGTCGAGATGGGCTACGCCCAGCTAACTGGTATTCAGAAAAGCCTGATTCATCAAACGAGGGCGAAGAACAAAGTCGTCATTACGGCGACGCAGATGATGGAGTCGATGATTTTGAATCCGATTCCAACGCGTGCCGAAGTGTCCGACGTTGCGAATGCGGTCATCGACGGAACTGACGCAGTCATGCTTTCAGGTGAAACAGCAGTCGGCAAACATCCGGTCGGAGTGATACATGCAATGAGTGATGTATGCGTTGGTGCCGAGAAATTCCCGCACCCGGCGGGGCTTATGGGCCATCGTACTGAAGACCAATTTGAACTGGTCGATCAGGCAATTGCGATGGCTGTCATGTACACGGCTAATCACATGTCAGTGAAAGCGATCATAGCGCTTACAGAGTCTGGCTCGACCTCGCTCTGGATGTCGCGCGTACGATCCGATATCCCTATCTATGCGATGACTCCCTACGCTGCCACTCACAGACGCGTGGCGCTGTATCGTGGTGTGTATCCAGTTTCATTTGAAATAAAGAAGACGGAGCGGGCGTACCTGTATGCCGACATATTCAAGACAATGTTGTCGAAGAATCTTGTTGAGGTAGGTGACCTCGTTATTTTCACCAAAGGTGATCTTGAAGGCGTCTCCGGCAGCACCAACGCAATGAAGATTCTCAAAGTCACCGCCACGGAGTAACGTCGCATGAAGCGATGGGTTGTTCGCCTGCTGTCAGGACTGGGCTTCGCAGCCACCGTCTTGTTCATTCTCGCGTGGCTTGCGCTCAGAGCCAGTCTGCCGGAGCTTGATGGTGAGGTGAACGTCGACGGCCTGTCCGCGGTTGCGACAATCGAACGTGATGCCGCCGGTATTCCAACGATTACGGCGAACAACCGAGTCGACCTTGCGTTCGCTACTGGGTTTGCGCATGGGCAGGATCGTTTTTTTCAGATCGACCTGACAAGGCGCCAGGCCGCTGGTGAATTGTCGGAAATCATTGGTGCTGCCACCCTGGATGTCGACAAACGGTATCGGTTTCATCGCTTTCGCAGCCGTGCACAAGTCGCCGTGTCAGCCTTGCCGGAATCCGAGCTGGCGATCCTCAAGAGTTACACGGAGGGTGTCAACGCCGGTCTCGCCAGCCTTGACGCAAAGCCGTTCGAGTACTTCGTTCTGCGAGCAGACCCACAGGTCTGGCTGACGGAGGACTCGATACTGGTCTTGTATGCAATGTTTGCGATGCTCAACGATTCGCGAGCAATCAAGGATGTGCAGCGTGGGCTGGCACATCGGATTCTCCCGATCGAGGCCTATGCGTGGTTGTATCCACAAGGCACACCGTGGGACGCGCCATTAATGGGCGAGCCTCGGGCGCCTGTACCCATGCCGTCACCAGACGATTACTCCATAAGTGATGTCAGAAGCGAGACACCATCGGCCAACGAAGTCGGCAAGCCGAACCTAAATGGCAGCAACAATTGGGCGGTAGGTGGCACACTTACCAGTACCGGCCGCGCAATCGTTTCCAATGACATGCACCTCGGGTTGTCTGCGCCGAATATCTACTACCAGGCGCGCCTTGTCGTCGATTCAGGTGAACACCGGGATGTCACAGGTGTCACCTTGCCGGGCGCTCCATTCGTTGTCGCTGGAAGTAACGGCAACGTCGCCTGGGGTTTTACGAACAGCTACGGTGACTGGACCGATGCCGTTCTGCTGAAGACAGGATCCTCTCCGGATACGTACCGGGCTCCGGGCGGCGAATTGCCATATGTTGTACATCGCGAAAATATCAATGTTAAAGGCGGCGACCCGGTTCAACTAGTCGTTCGAGAGACGATTTGGGGACCCGTTCTTGAAGGCATCGATTATCCCGATGGCGACATTGCCGTCAGCTGGATTGCGCACCATACCGAGGCTGTCAACCTGAGAGTGCTGGACCTGGAGACAACCCGGAATGTGCATGAAGCAATCGACGTTGCGAACACGATGGGCATACCGCCACAAAATTTCGTTACAGGTGATGCGGGCGGCAATATTGCCTGGACGATTGCCGGGAAAATTCCGCGAAAGTCCTCCTTCAACGCGATGCTGCCCGCCGACTGGAGCGAAGAGCCAGGATGGGCCGGTTGGCTGGATGCCAGCCTTTATCCCCGCGTTGTCAATCCGGAAAGTGGCCGTATCTGGACAGCCAACGCTCGCGTGACCGATGGGGAGGCTCTGGACCTGGTCGGCGATGGGGGTTACGACCTTGGTGCGAGGGCGCGTCAGATTCGTAACGGACTTTTCGCCAAAGAGACGTTCACGCCGGCCGACATGCTGGAAATTCAGTATGACGATCGCGCAGTGTTTCTCGAACCCTGGCGCGACTTGTTGCTCGAAATACTGGATAACGAGGCCATCGCTGCCGACGCGCAACTGGTGGAGTATCGACGACTCGTCGCCGAGTGGATTCCGCGCGCTGCGCCAGAGTCGGTCGGTTATCGGCTAGTGCGGGCATTTCGCCTGGAAGTACAGGCACAGGTTTTCCATGCGCTGATGGCGCCGGTTCGTGACGAATATGAGGGCGACGTCAGGTTGCGCATCAGCAACCAGTTCGAGGCGTCACTTTGGACCTTGGTGACCGAGCAACCCGCACATCTATTGCCGGCGGACTACGAAACCTGGCAAGAACTGATGCTCGAATCAGTACGGCAGAACATCCGCTACTTCGAGAACAATTTCGATGGTCCGCTGGCGGATCGTAGTTGGGGTGAGCGCAATACGGCGCGCATCAGTCATCCTCTTAGCCGCGCCATTCCGATACTGTCGGGGTTCCTGGATATGCCCAGTGATCCGCTTAACGGTGATGTGGACATGCCCAAGGCACAAGGTCCGACATTTGGCGCATCTGAGCGCTTTTCTGTGTCGCCAGGTGATGAAGCGAATGGTGTTATGCATATGCCTACAGGGCAAAGCGGCCACCCGCTGTCTGATTTCTACCGGGACGGCCACGAAGATTGGGTTAAAGGTCGTGCAAGCCCGTTCCTGCCGGGTGAAGCGCAGTACACATTGGTTCTGCAACCTCGTCACCGGTAAACTGTCGGAGTGATCAAAGCAACCAGGTATGACCATGGCAGACACTAAATTCACCGGAACCAGCACCTACGTCGCTACAGACGACCTGATGATGGCGGTCAACGCGGCGGTCACGCTGGAACGACCGATCCTGATCAAAGGTGAGCCCGGTACCGGCAAGACGCAATTGGCGATCGAAATCGCAGAGTCGCTTGGCAAACCGCTGTTTGAGTGGCATATCAAGTCGACGACGAAAGCGCAGCAGGGTCTGTATGAATACGATGCTGTGGCGCGGTTGCGTGATTCGCAGCTCGGCGATGATCGAGTGCACGATATTTCGAATTACATCCTGCATGGCAAAGTATGGGAAGCCTTTCAATCGGAGGAGCAGCCGGTACTGCTCATCGATGAAGTCGACAAGGCTGATATCGAGTTTCCGAACGACTTGCTGCTGGAACTCGATCGCATGGAATTCTACGTGTACGAAACCAGGCAGCTTGTCAAAGCGACGCATCGGCCGATCATTGTCATTACGAGTAACAATGAAAAGGAATTACCGGACGCATTTTTGCGGCGCTGCTTTTTTCACTACATCAAGTTCCCGGACAAGGAAACGATGTCGAGGATCGTCGACGTTCATTTCCCACGCTTGAAAAAGAATCTGCTCAGCGAGGCGCTTAACGCATTTTACAAGGTGCGTGACGTACCGGGTTTGAAGAAGAAACCATCCACATCGGAGCTTCTCGATTGGATAAAGCTGTTGCTTGCTGAAGACATACCGCCTGAGGCGCTAAGCACAAAGGACTCACGCAAAGCGATACCACCGCTTTACGGAGCGTTGCTCAAGAACGAACAGGATGTTCACTTGTTTGAGCAATTAGTTTTCCTCGATCGAAGGGCAGGTTCTAACCAGCCCTAGTCCAACATGCTTATCCCATTTTTTTTCATATTGCGTGAAGGTGGCTTGAAACCGTCGATCACCGAGCTTCTGACCTTACTCGAGGCGATGAAGAAGGGTGTAGCCGGGCAGAGTGTTGACGACTTCTATTACCTGTCGCGCGCCTGTCTCGTAAAAGACGAATCAAAGTTCGATCGCTTCGACCGTATTTTCGCGGCGTACTTCAAAGGTGTTGAAGACTCCCTGGCCGATCTCATGAAGGACATTCCCGAGGAGTGGTTGAGAAAGCAGGCGGAACTCCTGTTGTCAGATGAAGAACGCGCGAAGATCGAGGCGCTTGGCGGCTTTGAAGCGCTAATGAAGGCACTGCAAGAACGCCTTGACGAACAGGACGAGCGCCACGAAGGAGGCAGCAAATGGATCGGCACGGCGGGCACGTCGCCGTTCGGTGCTTACGGTTACAACCCTGAGGGTGTGCGCATCGGCCAACAGGGTTCGCGGAACCGCCGGGCAACGAAGGTCTGGGATCGGCGCGAGTATCGTAATCTCGATGACACTATCGAAATGGGTACGCGAAATATCAAAGTCGCGTTGCGGCGTCTGCGTAAGTTCGCGCGCGAAGGCGCTGCGGACCAGCTCGATCTCGAGGACACCATTGATAAAACAGCTCGCAATGCGGGGCTGCTGGATATCCGCATGGTTCCTGAGCGGCACAATGCGGTCAAAGTCCTGTTATGCCTTGACGTCGGCGGTTCGATGGACGATCACGTCAGGGTTTGCGAAGAATTGTTTTCCGCGGCTCGCAGCGAGTTCAAGCATCTTGAGTATTTTTATTTTCACAACTTCGTTTACGAGAGTATGTGGAAAGACAATCGCCGCCGGCACGGCGAACGCATCCCGACGCTCGATATCGCACATAAATATGGCGCCGACTACAAATTGATCTTTGTGGGCGATGCAACGATGAGCCCGTACGAAATCGTCTATGCAGGCGGCAGCGTTGAACACTGGAACGAGGAGCCAGGGGCAGTCTGGATCAAGCGCCTCCTGAACACTTACTCAAAAGCGATCTGGCTTAATCCCGAGCCGAAACCACGCTGGGATTTCACGCCTTCTACCAAGCTGACGCGTGAAATCATGGAGGACAGAATGTTTCCGCTGACGATCGCCGGACTCGACGAGGGTATCAGGGCGTTGCGGTAGCGCCGGCGCCCAATTTTCTCAGGTCAGCAAGTACCTGTTGCGAGTGTGTAGAGGGCTTAACCTTTTTGTAGTGCTTCGCGAGATTGCCGTCCGGATCGATCAGGAATGTCTGGCGTTTGGCGATCGTCATTCCGAGCATCCTTGTCTTGACCCCGTAGGCTTCGGATGCTTTGCCTTCGATGTCCGCGAGCAGTGGAAAGGGGAGACCGTGCTTTTCTGCAAACTTCTGATGTGATTCGGCGTCGTCCAGACTGACGCCGAGAATCTGAGTATTGATTTCCTGGAAGGCGAATATATCGTCGCGAAATTCACAAGCTTCGGTTGTACAGCCAGGTGTTTGGTCTTTCGGATAAAAGTAGAGCACCACCCATTGGTCGCGGTAGTCTTCCAGCGAGTGCAAAGCCCCATTCTGATCAGAGAGCTCAAATTCGGGTGCAGGCTGCCCCAAAGTGAACGGTTCAGACGCAAACGCAGCAAGGCTGAGCGTAGATAATGCAGTAAGGGTGGAGAGCAAGCGTTTCATCAAACTAATTCCATTCAAAAAGGTCAATAAACCCACGTATTGTATGGCGAAATGCCACATTATCGGAACACTATAATACGATTCGATTCCGAGAGACCAGAATATTGAAGTTGTCACATGATGAGAGCTAGCGAAGCACACGACAAGAAAACTGCACTGGTTCTGCCCGGCGGCGGGGCGCGGGGCGCATTTCAGGTTGGTGTTCTCAAGGCAATCTCCGAATTGCTGCCGAAGGGCAGCCCGAATCCGTTCGCCGTACTTAGCGGGACGTCTGCGGGTGCCATTAATACGATTGTTCTGGCCAGCAAGGCCCGCCGCTTCGCCCTGGCTGTCGCCGAACTCGAGCAGGTATGGGGCAATTTTCATTGCGACCAGGTGTATCGCACCGACAATGTGACGATGCTCAAGAGCAGCGCACACTGGCTTGCATCCGTCGTGTTGGGCGGCTTTCTGGTCGGAATGCCGAAGTCCTTGCTGGATAATTCACCGTTGCGGGCCTTACTGAGCCGGAATATTCGATTCCCGCGAATTCAGAGCGCGATCGATAATGGCTGTCTCGATGCTGTCGCGATTACTGCTGCGAGCTACGCATCCGCTCGTTCAACGTCGTTCTTCCAGGCGGCTGAAGGTCATAAGAGCTGGTCGCGGACCCGCCGCGTTGGTGTGCGAGAGGATTTAAACCTCGATCACCTCATGGCGAGCATTGCAGTGCCGATGATTTTCTCCCCGGTTAGTGTGAAAGGCGAATATTTCGGCGATGGTGCTATGCGGCAGGCGACGCCTCTTAGCCCCGCCGTGCATCTCGGTGCAGATCGCATATTGGTTATCGGTGTGCGTGACGAAACCGCGGACAAGTCGCCAAATTCGACTGAGCCGCAAGTATCGCCGAGCTTTGGTCAGATTGCCGGCTACATGCTTGATACCTTGTTTATGGACGGTTTGTATTCAGACCTCGAGCGGATGACGCGCATCAATCAGCTGATCGATTCCGTTAACCCGGAGCACCGCAGCGGCGCAGCCAAGCGATTACGTGCGATAGACACCATGCTGGTCGTGCCGAGCCAGGACTTGCGCGAAATTGCTCACAAACACCGCAAACAATTACCGTTTGCTATTCGTGCATTACTCCGCAGCGTCAGCGGTCGCGGGCCGGGTGAGAATCGCCTGTTGAGTTTCCTGCTTTTCGAGCAGTCGTTTACTCGAGAGCTCATGGAACTGGGGTATCGGGATGCGATGAACGTAAAGGACGAATTGCTCGACTTCGTAACTGGCGCTGACGTACCCAGGTTGTTCGCGCCAAATTGGGTAAGAAAAGACCTGAGTTCACTGCACGGTTAACCCGGTCATTAGAAGCCGTACTTACAAGAGCAGCGCCGCGCCCAGGCCCAGGAATGCCATGTAACCGACCACATCGGTGACGGTCGTCAAGACGACACCGCCGGCGAGCGCCGGATCGATATTCAGGCGCTTTAATGTGAGCGGAATGATGAATCCCGCGAATGCCGCAACAAATAGATTGATGACCATTGCGGCTCCGATAACGCCGCCTATCCGCCAGTCACCGAACCACAAGTAGGTAAATGCGGCGACGACCAGAGCCCAGCCAACGCCGTTCAACAGCCCGACGAGCAGTTCCTTGCGCATGATCCGGCGCGCGTTGGTTCGGTCGATCTGACCAAGCGCAAGAGCGCGAGTGATGATCGTCAATGACTGGCTACCCGCAACGCCACCCATGCTCGGTACCACGGGCATGAGAACGGCCAGCAACACGATCTTGTCGACCGTGGTCTGAAAGATGTCGACAACTGCGGCTGCAAGAAATGCGGTACACAGATTGACGCCGAGCCAGAGGGCTCGCCTCGTTGCGCTCTTGACGACGGGCGCAAACATGTCGTCTTCTTCGTCGAGGCCGGCGGCGCTCATTAAGGAGTGTTCAGCTTCATCTCGAATGACATCGACGACATCGTCCACCGTAATACGACCGACTATCCGATGGTCGTCATCGACTACAGGTGCCGACAGCAGATCTCTGTTTTCAAATTCCCAGACAACCTGTGTTGAGGGCGTGTGCGCTGGTATCGGCAGAATGTCGGTGGACATGATGCTGGCAACAATCGTGTCTTCGTCATTCGTTAACAGGCGTGACAAGAACAACGTGCCCACATATGCATTGTCGCGATCGACAACAAAAATTGAGTCAGTACCATCCGGCATTTCGCCGCGGGCACGGAGATAGCGGGAAACGACCTCAAGCGTGACGTCCGGGCGAACGGTCACGATATCGACGTTCATCAAACCGCCGGCGCTGTCCTCATCGTAAGCAAGAACCTGGCGCAGGCGTTCCTGATCCTGGTGATCGAGAGACTGCAGGACTTCGCGCGTTAGGGTTTCGGGTAAGTCGATGAGCAGGTCAGCGAGATCGTCAAGCTCCATGCCCTCAGTAGCGGCAATGAGATCTTCGGTCTGCATGCCTTTGATCAGGCCATCGCGTACTTCGTCAGCGACTTCGACGAGAACATCGCCTTCGTCATCAGAGCTGACCATTTCCCACAGCACAGCACGTTCTTGCAGTGGCATGGACTCAAGCAGGCGAGCGACCTCGGACGGGTGCAGGCTATGAATCATTAAGCGCGCAGACCGCATGCCACCGCTGTTGAGCTGCTCGCGCAACAGTTGCAGGTTGGCCTGTGTATGGTCTCTGGAGTCCATGATGCGGGACAGTTTACTGAATTCAGTTGTGTCGCGCTCTACAGACCTGAAAAAGAGTCCCTGGATTATTGATTGTTGAGGCGGTGGATACCGATTTCGTTGTGGCGGGTAAGGACAGGGTCGTGCAACGAACGCAGGGCATCTGCCAGCTTGCACGTCATGTATACCGAACGATGCTGGCCGCCAGTGCATCCGATGGCAACGGTCAGGTAGCCACGGTTGACGCTGCTGTACTCCGGAATCCAGCGTTTGAGGAAAGCGAGGATGTCATCGTACATAGCAACAAAAGCTGGCTGGGCATCGAGGAATTCAGTGACTTCATGGTCTTCGCCGGTCAGGCCACGCAGCTCCAGCGTCCAGTAGGGGTTTGGCAGGCAGCGCATATCGAATACAAAATCGGCGTCCGCGGGAATTCCGTACTTGAATCCAAACGACTCGATCAGCACCGAAAGAGAGTTTTCCCTGCGCCGATCAACGCGCTCGCGGATAGCGTCTGCAAGTTCGTAAATACTCGTCCTGGACGTATCAATAATGAGGTCGGCCGAGTTGAGTACCGGCGAAAGCATCTGACGCTCACCTTCAATCGCTGCCCGCAGTTCGGTGCCGTGATCCGCCAGAGGGTGCCGCCGGCGCGATTCACTGAAGCGCTTGAGTAGGATGTCGTCGTCCGCCTGGAGAAACAGCACCTCGGTTTGCAAACCCTGTTGGCGAAGTTCGTCAATAAGTTGCG
>Ga0164320_10000776_pt1 | contig 10958 bp, 5 predicted proteins | sample GuaBasSediGuay11_FD_113736 | JGI IMG/M metagenome (GOLD analysis project Ga0164320, IMG submission 113736) | Subseafloor sediment microbial communities from Guaymas Basin, Gulf of California, Mexico - Guay11, Core 4567-28, 0-3 cm | ecosystem: Environmental > Aquatic > Marine > Hydrothermal vents...
ATATCAGTGACGTGATCCACGTGATGGGTGACTCCGCGAGTTGTTGAATGGTCGCGCAGGTAATCGGCGAACTTCAGCGCATTCATGTGGTAGGCGTAGGTCAGCGGCGCACCAAAATCCCAGACGGTGAGCATTTTCGGTGCCAGGTCAAGCTCACCAATAATGGGCTGTGCGCAAAGGGTCTCCATGTACGGGATGGAGCTATCGCTTTGTAACCAGAGCTGTCCCGCGATCTCCAGCGGTGTCATGCGATTGCGACTGAAGGGATGGTGGTAATGCTCGCCTTTACCATGCAACCAGTCCACATAACGGATGGATTGTTTGAAAGTACCGTCTACCGCGCGCAGGAAGTCGTTTTCATCAATTCCGATTACCCGGAGTATGTGATTGATATTGGGAATAGTGGCCTCGCCGACACCAATGCGCGGCACGTCCGGAGACTCAATCAGGCTAATTTCCGCAGTCTGGCGACCTGTGCCGTTTAATGCCGCATTCAGGTAGGCGGCAGCCGACCAGCCGGCTGATCCGCCGCCGACGATAAGGACCCTTTTTGCTTGCATGCGGTTGCTCCGTGGAATTCGTGCTGGTGTGCTGGCGGGGCATTACGTCCGCCCGGGTTGATTCATGAAACCTGCCACGAGCCTTTTATTGTATCTTTTTTGCAACAATTGGTTACCCATGCAAGTGTATTTGCAAATGTGAATTGCTGAACACCACGTGGTGATTATAACCAAACGATATTGTAGAAAGTATTGGTATTTGCCGCAGTTGTTGTAGTATTGTCACATTCACATGAACCGGAAGTGCAACTATAGCGCTCGCTGATGTAACCGGACCGATAATCAAAAAAAATCGGCCAAAAAAGGTGCTACGACGTGAAGGGGATTTTCATGTACAAGAGAACGCCATTGGCCAGTGCGGTCAGTATTGCTGTTGCTGCGACTGCATTAGGTGTGTCGCCACAAATATTGGCACAGTCTGTTGACGAAATTGAAGAGATCGAAGAGGTAATCGTCACCGGATCGCGAATCAAACGTGATGGTTTCTCGGCAGCACAGCCGATCGATGTCATTCTGACCGAAGAAGCTGTTTCCCGAGGCATCGCTGATGTTGGTTCGCTGTTGCAGACAACCTCAATTGCTGCAGGATCGTCACAGGTCACGTCGGCAACATCAACTGAGTTCGTACAAAACGGCGGCATCGGCGCAACGACCCTTTCATTGCGTGGTCTGGGACCAAATCGTACGCTGACATTGCTGAACGGTCGTCGTGCTGGTCCTGCTGGTACACGCGGTAGCACATCGTCGTTCGATCTCAATATTTTGCCATTGGCAGCATTGGAGCGCGTTGAAATCCTGAAAGACGGCGCTTCTTCTGTCTATGGCTCGGATGCTGTCGCAGGTGTGGTCAATTTCATCACCAAGAAAGGTGACGGTGCGACTGTCGATGTCTACGTATCTCAGCCAAGTGAAAGCGGTGGTGAAGAGTCGCGTATCAGCGCATCCTGGGGTAAGTCCTTTCAGCGTGGCAATTTCCGTATTACGGCGGATTACCTGAAGCAGGAAGAGCTGGCCCGCGGAGATCGTGACTATTTTAGTTGTGGCGAGCAGTACATTTTCGATCCGGCCACCGGAAACCGTCGCGATACGATTGATCCGCGCACTGGCAGCTCATGGTGTTCAGACCAGTTGTGGGGCCACGTCTGGCTTTATGACTATGCCGATCCCAGCAACATACCGAGTGCCGGATCATTGCTGTCGCAGTTCGACTATGACGGCGACCTTGGCAATTATATTCCGGGTTATGCACCACCAGCTGACCCCAGCCAACTGGGTGCACCGCCGGGCTTCTTCCCGGTCCGATATGACGTGCCGTCGGATGGTGTCACAAATTCGGATCATCCATTCCAGGAAGCGGAGTCTTTGATACCCGAGTCCACGTTCACGACAATCTATGCCGATGGCGAATTCGATCTCACCGACAACATGACGCTCTACGCTGAATTGTTGTTGAATCGGCGCGAAACAAAAGCAAATGGCTATCGCCAGTACTGGACTTACGTTTACAACGAAGATAGTTCTTTTGCGGATGATCCAACTGATCCGAATTGCGCGGATCCGAACGATCCGGCTTACGATGACTGCGGGTCTACCATGCAACAAGTGGGGGGCAGCCCGCTCAGTGCTGGTTGGACCGGTTCAAACTGGTTGAGTCCGACGCCGATTACTGATCACAGCGACGATATGATCGAGGTCAACTATCAACGTTTTGTCGCCGGTTTGAAAGGCGATTTGAACGATAACTGGTCATATGACGTGGCGTATCAGTACAGCTTGTCGGATGGTGATTACACCAGTCAACAGATTTTCAATGATTCAATCGAGGATAACTGGTTCGGTTTTGATAGTTGTGTTGGCACCGTGTCGTCCGTCAATGGATTGCCTTGTGTTGACGTGCCGTGGACAGATCCGGCATTCCTCGCAGGCGATGTCCCGCAGGCTTCGCGTGATTTCTTGTTTGGTACTGAAACAGGTAACACGGAATATGAGCAGTGGTCTCTGGAAGGATACGTAACCGGTTTTCTGTTCGAGATGCCAGCGGGACCTGTTGGCGCGGTCGCAGGTTTACACTATCGAGAAGACTCGATCAACGATGTACCAGGCGAGTTGACCTTATCGGGCAATGCGTGGGGTGCGTCTACCGCCGGTATCACCAAGGGAGACGATGCGACAACAGCAGTCTTCGGAGAGTTGGAATTCCCGCTGCTCGCTGATGCCCCGATGGCGAAAGCGCTCACGCTGGGTCTATCAGGACGTTACACCGATGTTGATTCCTACGGTGATGACACTACCTACAAGGTCAACGTCGACTGGCAAATCGTAGATTCTTTCCGCATCCGCGCCAGCCAGGGAACATCGTTCCGTACGCCGGCATTGTTTGAGCTATTCCTTGCCGATGAGACCAGCTTTATCAGGCAGTCAGCGGTCGACCCTTGTCAGAATTGGGCGCAGGAAGCGATCGACGGAACCATTTCCCAGGAAGTTGCCGCCAACTGTCAGGCGGACGGTGTCGCACCGGACCACCAGGTGGCAATTTCAGCGACCTCCATTTCTAGTGGTGGTCTGGGATTACTTGAGGCGGAAACTTCGACATCGCGTACCTTAGGTTTCGTTTGGCAACCTGCATTTACCGAGTTGAGTGTGTCGGTCGACTACTTCGACTATGACGTGGAAGACGAGGTCGCGCAGTTGGGAGGGCAGGTTATTGTTCAGCAATGTTATGAATCCGATTTCTTCCCTAACGAACCTCTGTGTGACCTGTTCGATCGGCGAGCTATCGACAACGGCATTAATACCATACGCGACGCCTTTATCAATATCGCATCCCAGCGCAACCGTGGATATGACCTCGCAGCTGTCTGGCGAACAGACATCGGCGCGGGAACACTGACCTTTGACGGCCAGGCTACTGTCCAGACTGAGGCGAGCAGGGAGTTATTCGCAGGCAACTTCGAAGATACCAACGGTGAGTTGGGCAGGCCGGAATTGGTTGGTCGCTTGTTTACCTACTACGACCATGGTCCGTGGACACTGTTTTGGGGCGCTAACTATGTCGATTCGGTATCGAATGTCGAAAGTTATGGCGCCACCACAGCGGTCTATCGTGGTGAAGATGTTGACGTAGTGCTTACTGCACCATCACAGACTTATCACGCATTCTCCGTCACCCGCACATTCGAAGATGCTGGCATCACGGCAGTTCTTGGTGTAGCAAATGCGTTTGACGAGAAGCCGCCGCAGATTACCTCACGTGGCATTCTGGGCGGTGAGGTCTTTACGGTTGGAAAATCGGCGTTCTATTCGCAATACGATTGGCGCGGTCGTCGTTACTACCTGAACCTGACATGGTCTATGCAATAGAAGACGCAACATCCAGTAAGATCAAATGTGCCGGCGATTCGCCGGCACATTTGTTTCCGGGGCTGGTAATATGCCGGATCGCCGTAGCCAGGAAAAAGTACAATGCCGAGAATCGTTGCACAAGGTGACAATCTCAACGAACTGAACAAAAATTACACGCAGATGCCGCTAAAAGAGCCGGTATTCCTGAACAGTGTGCCGAAATGCGGTACCCACCTGTTACGCAACATCATGCGCATGTTTGTGCCGGTGGAACAGCAGTATCACCAGGCTTTTATCCAGATTCCGATTTTGCGCCAACACACAGCTGCGTTCGCTAAAGACAGGCCCTGGATTAGTTGGGGTCATTTGCTGTTTTCCGACGATTCGGCAATCGCCTTGCGCGGCGTCAGGCATCTGCTTCTCGTCCGCGACCCATACGACTGGGTTCTGGCGCGGGCCCGATTTTTTCTTTCGGACACTTTTGAGGGCGCGTTGCAGCATCTCAAGGGTCGCAATGTATCGGCCGAGGAGATCATGAATATGATGATCCTGGGTATTCATAACAAAGCGCCAACACTGCAGGAAATCTATGTTCACAATGCACTGGGCTGGCTGGGCACCGATACTCATATCCTGAAATTTGAAGATCTGCTCGCAGCAGTTAAAGATCTCGATTCAGAGAGTGCGGAAAAATATTTTTCTGATCTGCTGGACAAATGTGGTCTCGGAGAATTACCTGATGACTGGCGAGATCGTGTTTTGACTGGCTCCGATCGTAAACAAAGCGGTACGGCGCGAGAAAACCTGGCAGGGCCGGATAACGAAATTCCGGAAGAGCTGCCGGAAATGCAAAAGCGCCTGGTTGATACGGCCGCGCCGGGGCTGCGGGAGTTGCTGGGTTATGGGTAGCGGCGTTAACTGCGCATTGCCATAACAATTCGCGGCTAAAGCCGCTCCTACGGTTTGGCGCAATCTGTGGGAGCGGCTTTAGCCGCGAATATTCGGCATCGGCAAGACACCTTGCAGCACTACTTCCTTTGCACCCGGTAAAAGCGGTTCGCGGGAAGCGTCATAGCATGTTCAGTAACATGACCATCAGGCCAGGTCACAGAAAAACTATCAATAGACTCATGTCGGCCGATACCAAAATGCACAGCAGTATTATCGAATGACATAAAGCCGCCACTCAATTTTATTTCTTTGCGTTGCCTTAGGTTTTCCGATTTGCCGTAATGAATTGTAACCTTTGCCCCAATTGCAGCCGAATTACCGCCGGCTTGCTCGAGCAAGAATGTTAATGAATTGTACTCATCCTGTTGATTAACGTAGACGCGAGGTGGTGAGAGTACGCCAGTTGCGATGATGTCCAGGTCACCATCAAGATCGAAGTCCAGATAGGTGTAACTGGGCGTATTAATTCTATCGTCGAGGCCCCAAAGCGGTGCAACATTTTCAAAGGCTGTGCCACCAATGTTGCGAAACAGGATGTTTGGCTGCACCTCGTAAAAACTGTCGCCAAAGTGAAAGCCATTGCCGACATAAATATCTTGCCACCCATCATTGTCGAGATCGGCGGCTTTGGCATTCCAACTCCAGAAGCTGGAATCGACGCCCAAACGCACACTTTTATCACTAAAGCCGCCATCATCGTTTATCAAAAGTATATTTCGTTGTACCTGTGGTAAAAAATCATCCTGATTGATACGTTGTTCCTGCGGAATCGGTGAAGAAATATACTTACACAACGAATACAGCGGGCCAGCCTTGTCGGGCAGGTTGTCGCAATACTGGTCATTCTTGAGCGTTTTAGCGGCTTTTACGGATAGGGCAAGGTAACACTCGTGAACGTCTCCTTGCGACGCCAGTTCACTGCACTTCGCGGCGCTGCCAGCCGAAAACACAGAAAAAGCGTCCAGGATCTCGATACACCGAATTTTCGCATCATCGTCTAATATGGCCTGGCAATAGTCGTCCGCTGAACTGCGTGCAAAAGTCATGTCTGTGCTGAAAAGGTCGGTTTTCAGGTCATTGTTGAAATCAGCACTATCCAGGCTCATCGTGAACATGGATGTCACTGGCACAATACTTTCTTCACGAGTCAGTGCCACCAAATGATGATCGGCCGTCCCCAAATAGTAAATATCGGGTACCAGGCGATCGTTGCCAATAATGAGGTCAGGTATGTCATCGTTATTGATGTCGGTGACTAAAACAGAATTAGTTTCACCCTTTACTTCATCCATCGACTCAGCTCTATAAGAGCCGCCCTCGCGAAATAATATCGCGTTGGTCGATGTTTCAGCAGCAAATAGTTTCTCTACGCCGCTGCTCCAGTTGCCAAGGATAATGTCGAGATCTTCATCCTGATCGATGTCCGCAAAGCCTGCGGACAGCGTCAATCGATGACTGCCATCGAGGTGGATCAATTCAGTTTCCGAAAAATTGCGGTCGCGGTTCAACAGGATAAAATTCTCGCCGCCATATGCCGATGCGAACAAATCCTGGGTGCCGTCACCATCAGCGTCAACCAGTGCGACCAGGAAAAGATTTTTCATTCCGAGCTGGCCCTGATTTATATCGAGCAACTGGAAATTGCCGCCGATATTCTTGTAAATCAATGCACCCTGTTCGGACGCAAGAACAAGGTCAGGCCACAAATCGCCGTTGAAATCACCCGACGCAATTCCCTTACCAATTATGAAGGGTTCGAAGAAATCGCTGATGCGAAAATTCCAACTTCGCGAAATACCGAGCTCAGCGGCGGATATTTTCGAAAACATCATGGCCGATTGTGTTCCAGGTTTTCTGGCCTGGTATGCGACATGAGAAATATTTATGTCGGAGTTTTCGTACATCTGTTCCCAGTCGACCTCTGGCGCGCTCGGTGCTTTCTCGGGGGCAATTTCTCCCGTTCCGTTTTCCGGCGTCAGGCTGGCCGGGGAGCCGGACGACAGTTTGAGAGAGTAGTCGGTCAGGATGGTCCCTATCTTTTGATTTGCGACCCTTAGCAGGCAGGTCGTTCTTAACCCGGTGGTCTGAATTTGCCCGCATGATTCAAAGGAAGCGGACCTGCTTGCCAGCCATGCCGTTGCATGTTCTTCGCAGCGTGCACGAAGGTCAGGTGAGCCGAGTGAACGGCAACCGCTGGTATCATTGCTGCGGCCGACCAACGCCGTGGCGGTAACCCAGCGGCAATGTTCCTGTGCGTTTGCCGGCAGGCTGTCGCAGGCCTGCATATCAAGCGTATCCGCGATCCGGTAAATGCGGGCATTCATGCGGCAATTGGATAACTCCGAGCCTTCCAGGTTTTTGCATACGGACTCATCCGGGTTAAAAAGCAGGCTGGAATTGATGAACTGAATTCTGCAGTTTTGTATGGCTGCCTGACTGTTTGCATCAGCGCCCAGACGATTACAGTAGTTTATGTCGTGATTTCGTACAGCAGACTGCAGTATGAAACTTTGATTGCAGCGCAACCTTGCTGCCGGTTCGTTCAATTCGAGGCAGGGGTCACTTGATGATTGCTCCAATGCCGCTTCCTGCGCGACAATCAGATCCACCAGTTGCTGGCAGGATTGGGAATCGACAGCAGCCGGCGTATGCAGGCAAAGTTCCGCATACGGTACGATGTTGCTGAATTGTCGAATCTGGTTTGAGAAACATCGCAATTGCAGATCATCAGGCAGGCTACTGCATACTTCTATAGCGTCACGATATGTTTTCTGGTTGCTTGCGGACAAACCTGACGCAATCGCCTGCCGGTTCGCTCCCAGCTTGTAGTCGAAGACTTTGTCAGTAACCAGGCCAAGCGTTGTCGCAAGCAATACCACTGCCGCCGCCAGTGCCAAACTCAATTTCGGGGAAATAAATTTCGCGATGACTGTAGCGGGATAAATGCTATAGACGCTTAACGCAAACAAGAGAACAGCGCCGATCCCGGGATCCATTCCTTTGGACAGCAACGCCATGACCACGATTACATTGAATGCCATAGGTACCGGCAGGAATGTCGCTATCAATGCGGTGGCGAACAAAACCGGCAATGTTGGTGAAATTGTTGAGAACTGGTCAAAGGGCGCGAGCTCTATGACCGTAGCGCCCAATAATCCGGCTAACAACATTAATGGTACGGCCAGCCAGAGAATATAGATCAGGTTTTTGCTGTATCCCGAAAGCGTAGACAGCAGCGCTGCAATATAGCTTTCGGTTTCATCATAGGGCGCTGCCGGTGGTGGCGCCTTGATATTTGCGAAGCTGGATAAATCGGCGGAGGAAGCAGGTTTGTCAGTGCTCGTGACGGAATAGCGGCGGACCAACACAGGCATAGTGCTCAATAGCAATAAAACAGCGACAACATTGCCTAACGCGATCTCCCACGGTAACAATGAGAAAGCCATGCTGAGAACAATGACATTGAGCGTCGGCGAGCTTACCAGCGTCGCAAGTGCCGTCTCCAGGCGGGCGCCAGCCGCATACATTCCCTGCGCAATAGGGGTTGCACAGTTAACGCAGACGCCGAGCGGTGCGCCGATGAACATGCCGGAAAGCGTGTTTAGCCATGGCGATTTAAAGCTGCGATGTTTGACAGATCCGAGAATGGTCAGCGCCGCGGCTGCGAAAAGTAGACCGAACGTCATTCCCTTCCAGTTCGTGTACAACCAGTTGACCGTGGTCTTCGCGACACGTTCTGCAACCGGCTGCTGATCGGTTACCGGTAGGAGAATATCGAATGCTATCGAGCTGAAGTTGGTGCGCAGGCCCATCTGGGCTTTTTCGTTGAGCGCCGGTACCCGCGATTGTGACCAGTATACAGCGGCAATTACGATTGCGAAAAGCAGCGCGAATATGAGCCGCTTATTTCGACGCAATGTTGGCTGCGCTGTAATTTTTGCTTTAACGATCAACCATCACCCGGATACAAGCACGCTCTGTGCGGGCAGATTATCCCTGTATCCGGAACGGGAGTCGAATTTCGGGAGTATGAATAATCCGGGGCAGAACTATGTGGCGCCTATATTTGCATTAGAACTGTCCAAGTTATCGATTTCAGGAGACAATCAGAAAACTCCCAGCCGCACGGTGTGACATGAATTTTCAGGGCAACTTCACAAAGATAGACGATACTGATATTACGTCGCTCAAAGAGCTCGTGTTACAGCTAACCCCGGAGCACTGGACCGGTGACACGACCCGACAACGCAGGTATGAGGCGCATCGGCATACTCAGGCGATTGGTCTGGTGTATGACCTCGATTTTCGACACGAAAATCCGACGGTGCAGCCGCCGATGCAGTTATTTGCGCCAGCGTTGCGGCAAGTTCTTGAAACCGTTGCAAATCATTATGAGGCGTTGCCCGCAGCGACGACGCTCCTGGGGCAACTTGGGAGCGGCTATTTTATTCGTGCCAACCTGGTACGACTGAACCCGGGTGGTGAAATTACGGCCCACCAGGACAAGAATTTTTCATTGGCGCATTCACATCGTGTGCACATACCCATTGTGACCAATGACCAGGTGAAATTTGCAGTCGGTAGCGAAACCATCAACATGCGTGCAGGCGAGATATTTGAAATTAACAATCGCCGCATACATTCCGTCAGAAACGATGGCGAGGCTGGTCGGGTGCATTTGATTCTTGACTGGGTGACTCCGGACGAGCCGTGTTGTTGCAGCGCGAAAACTCACCCCGGAGAGCCTTGCAGTCCGCAAGCATGCGTCGGCACAGATCGTATGAAAATTCCTTGTGTATGTTTTCCTGAAGAGCAGTCGGCCGATACTGCTGATTTGAACTGAGCCCGAATGTTGCACGATCTGGACGCACAATAATGCAGGCGCAGATGGATCCACAGGCGTTAGCGCGACAAATTGCCGCTGCGTTTCCGAATATTGATTCCAGTGTTGTTCTGAAAGAGCCGATTATTATCGTTTCCGCACCACGCTCAGGCAGCAACCTGCTGTTTGAACAACTTGCCGGCATTCCCGGATTTTGGACAATTGGCGGCGAGAGCCACGCAATATTCCGGGCTTTTCCGCACCTGCGTGCGGAAAATCCGCAATTTGACTCCGGTAGCCTTGGCGAGACTCACGCGGATGCGGAGACCGCGCATCTCATGCGAAGTTGTTTCCTCTATTTGCTCCGCGATGCTCGCGGTCGACCCTATCTCGACTTGCCGTCTGGCCAGATGCCGTCATCGATTTGCTTGCTGGAAAAAACACCGCGTAATGCGTTGAATATACCGTTCCTGCTCAAGGTTTTTCCTGATGCGCGGTTTGTCTATTTACACAGGCAACCACGGCCAGCCGTTGCAAGCCTGATCGAGGCATGGACACTAGGGCTGCAAAGCGGCAGATTCAAGACGTTTCAGCAGTTGCCGGACTGGGACAGGCCGGGGTGGTGTTTTCTGTTGCCGCCAGGTTGGCGCGAGATGCGTGGTAAATCGCTGGCCGAAATCGCAGCATTCCAATGGTCAGCCAGTAATCGAATTATCATTGAGGAACTGGCATCGTTACCAATGGAGCGCTGGACCTCTGTTACCTACGAATCACTGGTGGCCGATCCACAAAGCGTACTGACAGATATTTGCCGGTTTGCAAAACTTGATCCGGGCCAGCTGCAGGTGCGCAGCGGAGCATTGCCGCTATCACGTACAACAATTACACCGCCCAGCGCTGACAAATGGAGAAAGTACGAAACGGAAATCGAGAGACTTTATCCTTCACTCGCTGATTCGACTCGACTAATTGAGAGGTTTTGCAGCGCGAACATAGAAGAGGACCAGCCGGGGTGATGGCGATTGCGATTCTTAAAAGTTTGCTTGCCAAACTCGGTGAGACGGAGAATTGGAAAGAATGTCCAATATTTTGTTGGTAGCCGGTCTCTGTGTCGAAGACTCTACAGTATATCGATGCCAACGAGGTGCGGGTGTGCCTGCCGTGATTGTCGGTTCTGTCATGGTTGAGGCCTAGCAGTCGGTGCAGAAATTACCAGCGCAATACTGGCATCATCTGCCTGATTCTGAAGTGCTCGCGCAATTTGGTACGGACCACGATCGGGG
>Ga0164320_10000777_pt1 | contig 10958 bp, 8 predicted proteins | sample GuaBasSediGuay11_FD_113736 | JGI IMG/M metagenome (GOLD analysis project Ga0164320, IMG submission 113736) | Subseafloor sediment microbial communities from Guaymas Basin, Gulf of California, Mexico - Guay11, Core 4567-28, 0-3 cm | ecosystem: Environmental > Aquatic > Marine > Hydrothermal vents...
CGCCGACACCGGGCCTGGAGTTCAAACATCACGTTTAGGCTTCAGTGTCGATGGCGCCATGCAGTCGGTGCGTAATTTTGCCTCACTTTCGGAGGTGTTACGTATTGTTGGTGCCGCAGTATTGCTGGCATCAATGTCCGTGTTTCTAATGCAGGGATGGAATGACGGCAACGATATTAGTCGTTATCTCCTGCTCCTGGCGCAGACGGGATTGCTTACGGCAGCCGGATTCGCAATGAGCCACGGGTTGAAGGAGACCAAGGGTGCGCGTATTTTCTTCGGTCTCTCGCTGGTGTCGATACCCGCCAACTTTACGATTCTTGGCGCATTGCTGTACTCGGTATTTCAATGGGACGGTGGCTTAAGCACCTACCCGGGCTATGCAACCTGGCAGATCGAAGATGTTGCCAATATAGGCATCACACTCGGCGGCGCCATGCTGGTGCTGTTACCGGTAACGCTTTTCTGCTTTGCCATTATGGCGCGGCATTCGGCTAAAACGCTGTCGATGCATTTCCTGCTGTTGAATGCGCTGTTGCTATTGCCGATTCGAAACTCGATGGCGGCCGGTACGGTTGCGCTGCTTGGTGTGTTTTACGCGTTGTACTTTGTCGGAAAAATGACCGGTAAAGATCGTTCTCTGAAAACGGGCGAGGGCAAGTTCGCATTAGCGACGCTGTTTATTCCGCTCGGCATCGTTCTGTTCCGCAGCATGTATTTTTACCAGGTTGACAGCCTGATGGTCGCGATGGTTGCTATTGCCTTGTTTTTATTGGCACGCCAGGCATCACTGTTTCCAGACCGTGGCGCCCGTGTCGCGCTGCTGCTGCAAGTGTTGTCTGTGCCGTTGGCGCTGGTTGCAGCGCTGTCATTGACCGATGCATTCGCACCGGCCATAGCAACAGGGTTAGCGACACCGCTGTTCGCTTCCGTGTATACGGTATTGGCCCTGGATATCCTGCGTCGAAGCGAAAGCCGCAAGCTTGGGGCACTGATTGGCGTAACGATTAGCCTGTTCGTCGCACTGAGTTTTACACTTAACGTTGCGATGAATTCGAGCGCCCTGACAGCGCTTCTCAGCATTGTGGCCGGCGTGATGCTGTTATTTTGGGGGCTTGCAGGAAGGAAGCCGTTCGCCTCGTTTACAGGGATAGTCACGTTGTTCGCAGGAGCCTGGTTTGGCTTTGACGAGATTGTGCGCCTGATCATGACCAGTAGCTGGATTGATCTCGCCATATTCGGTGCCAGCGCGATCGCACTGGGATCGGTAGTGGATCGGCACGGTGTCGCAATCAAGCTGCGCCTGCTCAAGTGGTTCGATACCGTCGGTGAAAAAAAGGGCCAGATTTCACTGGAAAGTTAGCGATTCAGGAGGGTAAGTGCAGAACAGCCGTCGCGGTTAATCGACCGCGGCGGTTTTTTTTGAGTTTATCTTTTGTCTGATGTCACGAAGAGGGTGCTAGTCATCTTGCGCAACGGGCAATTCGGCTCCGCCAAGACTGTTTGAGATGTATTCAGCCTGCTCTTTGACCACCCATGCCGCCAGGTTTGACAATGCGATGACTCGTTCCCGGTTCAGGTCAATCAGGGAAATACCTTGTTCTGCAAAGGTCGAATAGTGTGGAAAATTGTCGAACGATCCTTCGTTGTTGGCAAGCTGGTGTGCGAGGTCACCGGTAGTTTGATCAATTCTTTCAATCCAGTTGTTTGTACGATCCAGGTAGACCCAGCATATTGACGTTTGGTAAGGCTCAATTCTGTGCCGGGCGTTTTCTACGACATCATAGGATTGGCAATATACAAGTGGTTCTCCGGCCGTCTGTCGCGCCGCAAATTCCTCGCATATCTCCTCAAGCCCGGCGTCGCCATCGGCGAAGACGATATTGTGTTGCAGCACGCCGCTTTTCCGGAAAAAGCTAATGAGATCATCCGTAATGTGCTCCTCGGTAATATTTCTGCACCCGGATGCCGGCTTGCGAAAAGCAGCGGCCGTATTGATGAAAGCGACAATGTTCTCTGTTTTTCTAACCAGCAGCGGCGTCAATGCGAGGTTGTCCATGTCCGCGCCGTCGCCATGCTGAAACTCGTCCGCCGCGCGTCGTACGCTTCCATCGGACTGATTGATTGCGTACCGATTCACGGGCCAATGACGAAGCTCCGGGAAAAGAAAGTTTGGCACGGAATTGCGAGAAAAGGTCGCCAGAGGTGCGGCACTACTGACGCCGATAACGTCTGAGAGCGTGAATCGGTATCTGTCGCCAAATGGTTTATCACCTCGGGACAGCAAGCCTGTAAGGCGTACCCGCAATCTCCCATTTACGGCATCCGTCCGAGGTTCGTAGCTGTCGTAACCAAATGATTCCACATAGCCGCCGCCAACGATTACGATTTGGCCGTCTTTTTCAAGTTCGAATTGCCCGCGAACGCCAGTGTACAGAGGCGTCATCTCGATGGGATAGTACTCCGCGGGATCGTCGGACATTTGCTGGCCGATCATGACGCCGGTAACTATCAAGTAGGGTCGATCTTTGTTTTCCACGTACTGGAAATTATCGATACTCAGCGAAGGGTTGCCGGCAAGTACGCTCTTAAGAGCGCCTTTGTGGAAGGTGAAAAATTTCTCGTTGTCGTGCAAGCCGAACGGTTCCAGGAAAACGGATGCCACGATGTCGGAATAGGCTTCGTCGCCACGTCCAATTTCAAGAATCTCATCGATAGTACTGGCATTGTGAATCGCTGTACCAAATGCCATTGGGTCAGTCGTCGACGGACGCAGATTGTGATCGTCGAATTCCTCCGGCGAAATATACTCACCAAGGAACCGATCATCGTCTATAGCTAATGGCAAATATGTGAACGGCACGGCTGCCCAGCTGCCGCCGGAATTTGCACTGACATAACGAGCTTGCCTCAACCACCCGAGACTGTGCAGAGCACGAAGCTGGCCCAGCGACGCGGAGGCCGATCGAGTGCCGCCACCTGAGAACGCGATGCCGAATGATGCTCTGTCTTTTAGCCATGGGACCGCTAACTCTGCATCTCCCATTTCCGGCAGTTGCGCGCCGCTATTCGTGTCAGTGATCCATGTGCGAACAGCGACTGTTTCGACATTATTCCTGGTAACGAGTGCAAGTCCGAACAGAAATAGAATGACAGCCAGCGTAACGGTGAGCTTGTTCGTCCGCTTCACGTTTTGAGTCCTTTGTCGTGATCAAAGTATCCGAGATCTTATCTCATGAAGCTGATGAACCGTATCTTGTCCCTAACCTTCAGGTGTACCCAATAGAGTGATAACTAAAATGCCAGCGCCATTTGACGTTGCCCCGGACGGCGAAATTGATCACAGTCATGAGTCTCCTTTCTTCTTTCAGCTTCTATTCCATAACGGCGGCAGGCTGCATTAAACCGCTGATCTATCATTTCGGCATAGGCTCCTTTGCCCCTCTGTCGAATACCAAAACGGCTGTCGTAACGTTGTCCACCGCTTGCCTGGCGCATCAGGCTCATAACGTGGCTGGATCGCTCCGGCATATGCGTCTCCAGCCATTCTTCGAATATTTGCTTAATTTCATGCGGCAATCTCAGCAGGATCCAGCTCGCGCTTTCAACGCCCGCCTCCGCAGCCCGTTTCACAATGGATTCAATTTCCATGTCATTAATTGCGGGAATAATGGGAGCCATCAGCAGACTGACAGGCACTTTTGCCTCTTTCAGCATTTCGATTAATCGAAAGCGTGCGCTTGCGGCAGGCACACGGGGCTCGAGGATTCTTTTCAGGCTGCTATCTGCGGTCGGTACGCTGATTGCGACACGCACCAGGTTTCGCTCGGCAAGCTCTTGCAGCAAGTCAATATCGCGAGACATCAGAACGCCTTTGCTGATAATGCTAAGCGGATGACGATGCTTTAGAAAAGCCTCCAACAGTTTGCGCGTTATCCCCACGTCTTTTTCAACGGGTTGATATGGGTCAGTATTCGCACCGATCGTTATCGGCTTGCATGCATAGGAAGGCTTCTCCCATTCTCTTAGCAGCACAGCAACTGCATTTGGCTTGTAGAAAATCTTCGTTTCGAAGTCGAGGCCTGGAGACAGATCAAGATAGCTGTGTGATGGACGTGCATAGCAGTAAACGCATCCGTGCTCACAACCCAGGTAGGGATTGATTGACCGATCGAAGGGGACATCAGGAGAGTCGTTGTAGCTAATTATGCTTGCCGCACTCATCGCCCTGAGTTCGGTATTCGGACCCCTTTCAGTGGCTTGTTCAGACTCATCGAGCTGAACCTGCCTTGTCGCAAATCTTCCCGGGAGTCTCGAGACGGAACCACGTCCCTTGTATGGCGAATGCGGCATTGCGTATTCCGATACTGTATGTTTATACAGTATCAGCTGTGATCATCCTTTGGTCAAGAACAAAAGAGCTGCCACCGGCTCAGAGTCAAATAAGATTGGCTCATATTGGATCGCTGCTGGTGGGCATTACAGCGTGGTTACCAAACGGCGTTGTGGTCGTTGTGCCTGGGAATTCTGAAAGATTCAGAATATGCACCAGGCACGCCGACCGCAGATGCTCGACATCTATTAGTCGAGTGCTGCGTGTGATTGTGGCTCGTAAGCAGAATCGCACTCGGCGCGATCCTGCAGATCCGAATTCTGCTCGGAATCAGCGACCGCGGTTTGGACGATCTCACAGACTTCCACTACGTTGTTATCCTGTTTATGCGAATTGCCGATGGCAGTCGCGCCGCCGCCAGCCAGAGCAAGAATCACTAATACAATGGGTGTTATAGCAAACATTTTCGTTCTCCTTATATCCATGGGGTTAATGAACGCCAGCTGCTGCAAATTTCTGAATGCGGCTGACTTGGATGTAAGGATGCTGGAAGAGTGATGGACAGGCTTGATCGAAATCTGTTTTTTTTCTGGCCAATTTCTAATGGCGTCCGATACAGGACGAAAAGAGTATCCAAATTGGAGGAAGAGTGGCGGCACACTCTCCATACACAGGGACTCAATAGAACCAGGGATTGGTTTATTCAGGAATGCCAGCGAGCGCCAGGCCTTCCAGGTAAATTCGCAATTGCTCCGGATCTTTCAAATAGAACAGTTTTTTCCGGGCAAACTCCAGTGTGAAATCCGGTCTTTCTTTAAGTAACTGCGTCACTGATCGTTGCGCACTTTCGTTATCGCCAAGATGGGCGAGGGCAACTGCTTTGTGTGCGATTGTCCAGTATTGGCAATTGGGAATTTCACGCGCTTTATCGGCCCACTTAATGGCGGTTTCGAAATCGTGTTTGAATATATGCGCGAGTGCGCCATAAGTCAGAAAAGCCCATCTCTGCGGGTCATTCGGACTTAATTCGATCGCATTTTCAAATTTCTCAATGGCTTCGTCATAACGGCCTTCATAAGCGAGTGAGTCGGCCAGACCGCAATGCGCTGCCGCGAATGTCGGGTTGAGGCTGATGGCCATCTCGTTGCCCGTTAATGCGCTGCCGTATTCACACCGGGCCAGCTGTACTCGTGCTTTTAACGCATAAAACACTGCGTTCTGATCATCGAGATCCAGCGCCAGGTTTGCGGCTGCGAGCGCCTCGTCCATCAATTCAGTCGACGGATCGGTGTCCCAGTAAACCATGCCAAGAATAACGGCGTATGCCCACCAGGCGTGCGCTTCACCGAATCGTGGATCGAGATCACGACTTTGTTGCAGCAGCTTCTGCGCTTCCACGTTGTCTGCGGAAGTGAATTTAAAAAAGTGAGAAATACCCAGGTGATAGCACTCCCAGGTCCGTAAGTTCCGCGGCGCCGATCGCGTTACCTTCTGTCGTTCTGCGGCGCCAATCTCCGGTTCGAGCCGGGCGACAATTTTCGCCGTAATTTCGTCCTGAACTGCAAAAACATCTTCCAGGTCACGATCGTAGCGATCTGACCAGCGTTGATTCCCGCTGCTCGCATCAATCAGTTGCGTCGTTACTCTTATTCTGTCGCCCGAGCGGCGCACACTGCCCTCGACGATGTAGCTTACGCCGAGATCATCTGCCAGTTGGCGGATATCGACGGACTTGCCTCTGTAACTGAAAGACTTGTTTCTCGCGGCGACGTCGAGCCAGCGATATTTCGAGAGATTGGTGATGATGTCCTGTGTGATGGCGTCAGAGAAATATTCCTGATCCGTTTCTCCGGACAGATTGAGGAACGGTAGCACCGCGATCGCAGGTCTGGACACGGCACTCTCGCCCGCACTATTTGTACTGGGTGATAATTCCCCCGGATCATCGCTGGCAGCCGCATTTGCGGTATCCAGTTCACCGACGAAACGAAATCCCCTGCCGTGAACGGTGCGGATCAAGCGTTGCGCCTTGCCGTCATCACCTAGTGCCTGCCGAACTGATTTGACGCGACTGCTTAGGGCTGCTTCGGAGATGACCCGACCATTCCAGATCTTTTCGATCATCTCCTCCTTCGAGATCATTCTGTCTCTGTTGGCAACGAGCAGGGCCAGCAACGCAAACACCTGCGGCTGGATGGCAACGGGCGCTCCATTCTCCCGTAACTCATATCGGTCGATGTCCAGCTCGAAATTCTCAAACCTGTAGATCATAGATTCTCAATTCTGCCACTACGGGGACCCCGATTCGAAATCTGCAGGAAATATCCAGACTTTATCCAGCCTTGCTGCAAGCTTGCTGCCGCTTAGCTTCTTATTCTAGACCGTAGTTGAACCGATGTCGGTTTGGCGACGCACCCAAGGAGGTCGACAATGTCCGCAATTTCGCAAAACATGATAGCTGCACTCGAGCCGCTACGCACGCCACCCACCGTTTTTGCGGGATATCGTCCCGACCTGAGGAACATCAAGCCCAGTCAATGGGTTACGTGGAAGCTGGGCGACACATCTGACGCCGGCACGACGTTTCGTGTCGCGAATGAGCGTCTTTGCGCGGCTCTGGAGCTGCAAACGGGCGAGCGGGTGCTGAATGTCACCGCCGGCAACGGCAACACGACGCTGGCGGCCGATGAAAAGCTGCCATTCCGGAATTCAGCGTTTGATGTCGTGATGTCCGGATTCGGCGCTATGTTTGCACCGAATCACGATCAAATTGCGAGTGAGCTACTGCGCGTTTGTCGTCCGGGAGGACGAATAGGTCTGACCAGCTGGACGCCACAAAGCTTCAATGGCCAGCTCATTTCGACAATTGCCAGGTACTCGACCACCCGACCGGAAGTGAACAGCCCGGTCCGATGGGGAACCAGGCAATACCTGAATGAGCTGTTCGGTGAATCTGCGGATGCACTTGGCGCAGCGACCCACATTCATACGTGGCGTTACCGGTCAACAGAGCACTGGTTAAACACATGGCGCTCCCACGGCGGACCGCTGCACAAGGCTTTCATTCTCGTTGATCCGGAATGGGTAGATCAGCTCTCGTCCGAGTTGCTGTCGCTCATTGGCCGATTCAATCTGGCCAGTGACAGTTCAATGGTTGTCGAAAGTGAATACGTGGAGTTTCTCGTCCATAAAAGCGCACGGCAAACTTGAAGCCACAAGATTCGGTATTAGGGAGATATGCAAATGACTGACTTTAATCTGGAAACAATGGCCAACATCGCGGAGCTGCTGGGTGGAATATCCATCGTCGCAGCACTTACCTTCAGTGTATTTCAGATCCGGGAGTTCAAATTGCGCCGCCGCGACTCGGTCGCTGCGGGACTCATGCAATCTTTTTACAGTGCGGACCTGGCTCGTGCGGTTTCTTTGCTGCGTTTATTACCGGACGGAGTTTCTGCAGAGCAACTTCGGGAAATGGGCCCGGAATATGAAGAGGCCGCAATCCTTGTGACGACCACCTTCGAGACGATGGGTTTCCTGGTGCATCGGGGAATTGCACCATTCTCGCTGGTTGAGGAGCTGGCAGGTGGAATGGCTGTGGTCATGTGGCGCAAGCTCAGTGCATGGCTCGAGACTGTTAGTGAAGAACAAAGCCAGCCGTCCTGGGCTGAGTGGTTCCAGTTGCTCGCCCAACAGCTGATCGCTGTCGAGGGCCGCGCAGAACCAGTCCACCTGCGATGCAGGAAACAGCGCAGGCATCACCGCGCTATATCAGGTTGGGCCAGCTGAAATGAACAAACCGAACATGAACGATGTTGGCACTGAAAGAAATTCCGCTTTGAATATGAGTGGAGAGGATTTCAGGGAAATTGGTCATGAACTCATCGAGCAGATCGCGGAATTCTACGATTCATTGCCGCAACGGGAGCTGACGGCAGCGAAGAGCCCTTCAGAGATTCGTGATTTGCTTGGGACGGACCAGCTGCCGGACAAGGGTGCAGCAGCGGGTGACCTGCTGAAAGAGGTTACTCCCCTGATACTCGACAATTCTCTGCACAATGGTCATCCCAGGTTCCTCGGCTATATATCCGCATCTGCCGCACCACTGGGTGCGCTGGCGGACTTGCTGGCGGCATCTGTCAATTCGAATGTTGCTATTTGGGAATTGTCACCGGTAGCAACAGAAATCGAGACGCAGACGATTCGCTGGATCGCAGACCTGATAGGTTATCCAGGCGATTGCGGCGGCATCATGGTAAGCGGCGGCAATGCGGCAAACTTTCACGGATTTGTTGCTGCACGACAAGCCGCAGCACATTGGGACCTGCGAAAAGAGGGACTTTACGGTGAGCCACGAAAACTGACCGCCTACGTCTCTAAAGAAACTCATACCTGGATCGACAAAGCGGCCGTGATTTGCGGATTGGGTTCCTCATCGGTGCGCTGGATAGAAACAGACGACCAGCAAAGAATATGTATGGACGCGCTGCGTCGCCAGGTGGCGATCGACAAGCAAAACGGGTGTCTGCCGTTTCTGGTCGTCGGTACTGCGGGCACGGTTGGTACAGGCACCATCGATCCGCTGCGCGAAATGGCGGCATTCTGCAAGGAGCAGGGCATCTGGTTTCACGTCGACGGCGCTTACGGAGCGCCTGCGGCCGCATTACCGGAATCACCTGACGACCTGCACGCACTCACGCTTGCCGATTCAGTTGCTATCGATCCGCACAAATGGCTACACAGCCCCATTGAAGCCGCCTGTGTATTGACACGTAATCCAAACGCGCTTCGTGATGCCTTTGATTTCCGACCTGATTATTACTATTTCGACGACGACACGGATACCGGTATCGACTACTACCAACACGGGTTGCAAAACTCGCGTGGGTTTCGCGCCCTGAAAGTATGGCTGGGATTACGCTGCGCCGGCCGTGAAGGTTACCGCGCGTCAATCCGCGAGGATATTGCGCTGGCCCGGCAGCTGTTTGAATCAGCTCGGGACCATCCCGATTTTACAGCCCGGAGTCTGAATTTAAGTATCGCGACTTTTCGTTACGTTCCGGCTGAGATTGCGAACGGTGGCGATGCCGTCTCCGAATATCTAAACGAACTCAACAAAGCGTTGTTGGGCGAGATTCAAAAGAGCGGGCAGGTATTTGTCTCGAACGCCATTGTTAATGGTGATTATTTGCTTCGCGCGTGCGTCGTCAATTTTCGCACGACGGCGTCTGACATCGATTTCGTCATGAAGACTATCGCTGAAATCGGAAAATCGCTGGATGAACAAATGCGGCCAAAGTACCTGGCGGCGTAATCGACAGTAACAACGAAGGTTTAATTTTTTTTTAATAGGAGGACATGCAAGTGATCTACAACAATATTTTGGAAACCATTGGCAACACACCCGTCATTCGGCTGAACAGGATGGCCCCGGAACACGTGGAAATGTACGTTAAGGTCGAGTCATTCAATCCGCTGGCATCCGTCAAAGACCGCCTGGCCATTGCCATCATCACGGATGCCGAGAAAAAGGGCCTGCTCAAACCAGGCCAGACAGTGATTGAGGCGACGTCGGGTAATACCGGTATCTCATTGGCGATGGTGTGTGCGGCCAAAGGCTACCCGTTCGTTGCGACAATGGCTGATTCTTTCTCAGTAGAACGACGCAAGATTATGCGTGGACTTGGTGCAAAAGTAATTCTCACGCCTGCAGCAGAACGCGGCTCTGGCATGCTACGGCGTGCGGAAGAGCTGGCAAAGGAACACGGCTGGTTCCTGGCGCGGCAATTCGAGAACCCGGCGAACCCGGAATATCATCGCAATACGACCGGACCTGAGATCCTTAGCGACTTTGCGGGCAGGCGTCTGGATTATTGGGTAAGTGGTTACGGTTCGGGTGGCACCATCACCGGCGTTGGCGAGATCATCAAGCTGGCCCGGCCCGATACTCGAATTGTGGCGACTGAGCCGGAGAACGCCTCGCTGCTCGCCGGCGACGAGTGGAAGCCTCACAAGATTCAGGGTTGGACACCGGATTTCATTCCCGAAGTGCTGAATCGTGACGTCTTTGACGAACTCGTTACGGTAAGCGACGACCGTGCTATTGAAGTGTCGCGGCAACTGGCTGCGGAGGAGGGAATCTTCGCCGGTTTATCTTCTGGTGCCACACTTGCAGCCGCACTGGACGTCGCGGAAACGGCGGAAAAAGGGGCAGTGCTTCTGGCAATGCTGCCGGACACTGGCGAACGCTATTTGAGTACACCACTGTTCGAGGGCGTCAATGAAGGCTCCGATGACGAATGGCTGGATCAGGCGGCCTGAAGCGGGAAAGGACATCCATCAAACCTAGTACCTTGATAGACATTGGACTTCTGTACGAGGTGGCAAGAGATTTTTTTGGCAAATGATGGGTGTCCTTATTCTTATTATTGGAAAAAAAATAAATAAATGTGCTAAATAAAGGTGCCGAATTTATTTTTGCACCAGGCCAGCTGCGTCCTCGAAAATAAATCCGGCACCTTTTCCCCTTTTCCCACCTTTTGAGGAGGCACTCCTATGACGAGATTTGCGCTGACAATTGCCGTTGCATGCACGCTGATAATCTTTACCGATAGTGTTGCTAACG
>Ga0164320_10000778_pt1 | contig 10933 bp, 8 predicted proteins | sample GuaBasSediGuay11_FD_113736 | JGI IMG/M metagenome (GOLD analysis project Ga0164320, IMG submission 113736) | Subseafloor sediment microbial communities from Guaymas Basin, Gulf of California, Mexico - Guay11, Core 4567-28, 0-3 cm | ecosystem: Environmental > Aquatic > Marine > Hydrothermal vents...
CGTGGTAAAGATCGTCTGGGCAGTATTAAATGAGGTAATCCTGAAAGGACCGGAAGTGCCATCTACGGTTAGGCTGACGTCATCGGTCGCCTGCCCGCTTTTATTGTCGCGCACGGTCAGGCGAAAATTTACAATTCGCGCGCTACAGGGTAAGGCTTCACTCAGATCTATCGGTCTATCTGCGACCTGGATATTCAGCTGGGTACCCAGGGCAGGAAAATCGCGATTCCCTGTTAGTTGCGGGGGATAACTGCGGAACAGTGCGTTGTCACCAAAATCGTCGCCCAGTGTGGTTAATGAAGTAGCCGTTCCAGCACCGTCCATCTGGTCCCACTGGTACCAGAGCGTATCGACCGGCGGGCCAACGTCGGCATCGGTGCCGGTCCCCTGCAGTTGAAACGAAGTATTGATTGGAATCACCCGATCGACACCAGCATCGGCTGTAGGATCAGTATTGGAAATTACTACAGGGACGTTGCAACTCCCCGCTACACCAACAAATTCATTAATTTGTAAAATCGAGCCCGCATGAAATGTGGCATCAGCCATGTTCTGGATATTTTCACCGCCACAGATTCCGGCATAAGCCATAATTGTCGAACCGCTTCCGGGTTCAAAATACGTCTTAACAATTGGATCTCTATTATTCCCGCTCCCGCAACTCCCAGTAGTACCGTTAAAGGTATGATTTGCACCAAACTGATGCCCTATCTCGTGTGCCACGAAATCGATATAAAACATTTCACCAGTAGGGTTGGGTAATCCAGTCACACCCCGTGCTTTATCGGCACCGCATACTGCCTGAAGCTGAGCAACCCCGCCCCCACCGGTGCTAAAAATATGACCGATATCATAATTCCCGTTGCCGATTGTGGCGTCTATCCAGAGCGGGTTTTCATCTATTAACCCGTTTTGATCTAAAAAGCCAATGCCACTTAATTCATTTCCGTTAGCATCATAGAAATCAGGATTAACTAATCCGGTATCGTCAATAAGAAGATCGTTATTATTTATTAGTCTCAATCTGATTCCCAGGTCACGCTCGTATATCAGGTTGACACGATTAATTGCAGTCATTATTTCGATCATTGCCAAAGCTCTGGTACCACCGACAGCATTCACGTATTGAACGGTTGCCGATACAGCGAGACGATACTCCAACAAACTACCCGAAATTCGGCTAGCTGTTCGGTTAGCTATGCGATTAGCTGAAAACGGGAAAATCGACTGATTTTCTACTAGCTGGCCGGTGCTACACTGAAAGGCTTCTCCGGCAAAATCTGCGCCAGCCAACCGTGACATATATCGATTGGATATAAAACTGCTACTATCCGGATCGACAAACACACGGCCCTGCGAAGTAAACAACATCGCACGAAACCCTTTTTGCGAGATGTCGACCCGGCCCGAAGCACCAAGATCACCGATACCACGGACTTTAAAGGTTTTTATTTCGGGGAATTTGGCCGCCAGCCCGGCTTCCATGATCGGGGATTCAACAATACTGTAAAGGGTCTGGCTACCATCGGGCATCGGTAGCTGGATCGTATAACTGTCATCACCGCTTAATTCGTGAGGTACCAGCGCGAGAAAATCGCGTAGCCCTTGATCATCGGCGTCGAAATATCGTATCGATGTTGATTCCTCGGAAAACTGAATCGATGTTACCTGATCGGATGATAGTTTCGATTCAGGTGCGACAGCTTGCCAGAAACTCTGCCCAGCGATGCTGGCACCAGAGCTCATTATTAAAAGCAGGGAAAAAAATCGCCTGGAAAGCAGGGTCATACTAGATCCTGTTGGTTTTGTTCTTCTAACATCAAACTCCTCCAGAGCACTTACCTATAAAGTATCTCCAGATTTAATTGTCTCCTATTCTGACATTTATTTCAGTAACCACATCACAATTTTGCCCTCTGTCCCATGGCCGAAGCACGGTCCGTTGAGAAAAAGCGCATGCAACCCCTAGGCGTTGAACGGATGCCTTAATACGATAGTTTCCAGTCGGTCGGGACCGGTCGAAATGATGTCAACAGGCACACCACCCAGTTCTTCAATTTTATTCAGGTAGTTGACTGCGGCATCCGGGAGTTCGTCGTAGGACTTCACACCGTATGTGGATGTCTGCCAGCCTGGCATTTCAAGGTATACTGGTTCGCAGGCTTCCAGGTTTTCAGCACTCATTGAAACAGTGTCAACTTCGCGTCCCTGTTGTCGGTAGGCGATCGCAATTTTTAAAGTTTCCAGGCCATCGAGTACATCAAGCTTGGTCATGCACAGCCCAGATACCGAATTGATCTTGAATGAACGCTTTAATGCCACCATATCGAGCCAGCCACATCGTCGTTTTCGCCCCGTCGTGGCGCCGAATTCATGCCCTTTTTCACCCATATGCTGTCCATTCGCGTCGTCCAGTTCAGTCGGAAATGGTCCGGCACCGACGCGCGTCGTATAAGCTTTAACTATGCCCAGTATGTAATCCAGATCACGCGGGCCAACCCCGGAACCGGCGGCAGCTCCCCCGGCAGTCGTGGTCGATGAGGTGACAAATGGATAAGTGCCGTGATCTATATCTAACAGCGCACCCTGTGCGCCTTCATACATGATTTTTGCGCCCTGCTGATTGAGTTGATGCAAAATGGCGGGGACATCGCCGATCATATCGCGCAGGACATCGGCCTGCTGCAAGGCCTGATCCAGCACCTGCTGATAGTCGACAGGATCGGTTTTATAAAAATTCTGCAACATGAAATTGTGGTATTCCATCACTTCCTGCAGGCGCGTAGCGAATAACCCGGCATCGAGTAAATCACCTACCCGTAGGCCTCGACGCGCAGCCTTATCCTCGTAACAGGGCCCTATTCCCCGCCCGGTAGTGCCAATCGCCTGTTTGCCACGCGCAACCTCACGCGCCTGGTCGAGTGCGATATGGTAGGGCAGTATCAACGGGCAGGCATCACTGATCACTATGCGTTCCCGTGCAGGGATACCCGCAGCCTCGAGATGGGTAATTTCCTCTAGTAATGCCTCGGGGCAAAGCACAACTCCATTGCCTATCAGACATTTGACATGGTCGTGTAAAACTCCCGAAGGAATCAGGTGCAATACCGTTTTTACACCATCGATTACCAACGTATGCCCGGCGTTATGTCCTCCCTGGAAACGAACCACGGCCTGGGCTTTTTCTGTGAGCAGGTCAACTATCTTGCCCTTTCCTTCGTCGCCCCATTGAGTGCCTACCACTACCACTGCTTGTGCCATCTAACCACTCACCTGTTCGACGACCCAGCCACTGGTCTGTCGAACCAGTCTTCTATCACAATGCTGGCCCTCGGGGCTGGTGTTACCACTGCTAAGATCGACGATCACTCGCTGGTTATCCTGACGTAGCGCCTGTATGGTCTTTGCCAGTTCCGGATCATCATTAGCGGGAGCCAATATGCCAGGTTCCGGTTTACCCGACACATTGGCAAGCTGATACAGGCTTATCAGATCGGCGCTAAATCCTGTCGCCGGGCGCGCATTACCAAATACGCTGCCAACGTCATCGTAACGCCCACCCCGTGCAATTTCTTTTCCCTGGCCAGGCAGGAAGGCTGCGTAAACCAGCCCTGTGTGATAACTGTAACCGCGTAATTCCGACAGATCACAATGAATTAAAGTGTTGGGAAATTCTGTTTGAACCGCCTCAACTACAGCCTGCATATGATCAATTGACTGGTGCAGATCGTCCGCACAATCAGCATATACCTTGCGGGCATCCTCGAGCATGAAGATATCACCATTGAGCAGCGCTAGCTGTTGAATTTGATCGCTTAACCGCTCATCCAGGGGTAGCTGCTGCAGGTACTGCTGTAACTCCGGAATCGATTTACGTTGCAACATGTCGAACAGGCAATTTTCCTGTTCGGTATCGAGACCGGTGTCGCGTATCAGGCTTCGGAAAATTCCAACATGCCCAATATCGATAGTGATAGTATCGAGCGTCGCAATATGCAGGGTTTCAATCATCAGGCTGACGATTTCGACGTCCGCAGCGATCGTATCAATGCCGAAAATCTCTGCGCCAATCTGTAAAGGAGTGCGACTCGAGGTTATTCCCTCGGCCTGTGCGTGAAGCAGGTGTCCGCAGTAGCACAAGCGGCTAATACGATGTTTTTGTTGATTATCGGTCAGTAAATGCGCATCGATACGGGCCACCTGGGGCGTCATATCCGAGCGAACCCCCATTTGTTTACCCGACAGTTGATCTACCAGGGCAAAAGTTTTTGTATCGAGTGAATGGGCGGTGCCAGTGAGCAGCGAATCCATGTATTCGATCATCGCCGGCATCACCAGGTCGTATCCCCACAAGTGGTAAGTCTGTAGTATTTTACGACGCAACAGCTCCAGAGCCTGCGCATCCGGGGGCAGGATTTCCTGCACACCGTCGGGCAGCAACCAAAGACTATCGGAAGGTTTCTTCACCAAGCGTAATTAACCCCGTATAAAATATAGAAACACAACGCCGACCAGCATCAATCCGAAGCCGATGCTTCTCAAGGTCGATTCGGGCATTGCGGTCAATTGTTGCATGGTGTTTTTATAACCCTGGGGACTGATAAAGGGAATGATACCCTCGATTATCATTACCAACGCCAACGCGGTTAACAGGTCACCCCAGTTCATCATTTATCTCGCAAAAAAAAGGGCGGCATAATAACCGCCCGTTCAATCAGTTTACCCGAAGACTGTCTTATTGAGTTTTGGAATTCTTAAAAAATTTGAAAAAATCGGATTCTGGGCTGAGCACGATCAAATCCTGGTTATTTCCGAAAATATTTTCGTAAGCTTTCATGCTCCGGTAGAAAGAATAGAATTCCTTGTCCTGATTGAAGGAATCAGCGTAAATCTTGGCAGATTTCGCATCGCCTTCTCCGCGAATCTGTTCCGATTTACGGTAAGCTTCGGCAAGTGTTTCCTCGCGTTGCCGATTTGCATTGGCCCTAATCTGCTTGGCCTGTTCCTCACCGCGTGAACGGAAAGCCTTGGCTACCGTTAAACGCTCGGTTGACATACGCCGGTACACGTCATTACTGACGTTTTCAGGTAGTTCCACTTTTTTAACGCGAACGTCAATCAGGTCAATCCCGAGATCCCTGATTTTTAGGTCGGCATTATCGGTAACCACCTGCATGATCGACGCGCGTTCGCCCGATATCACTTCTTTCATCGACTTGGAACCAATCTGGCTTTTTAACTCAGTGTTGATTATCGTTGCCATACGCGCTATCGCTCGCCTTTCATCCCCCTGTGTCGAGGTATAAAACGTCTTCGCGTCAGTAATTCGCCATTTGACAAACGAATCGACAATCACGTTTTTCTTCTCGGCGGTTAGAAACCGCTCGGTAGGCATATCCAGTGTCAAAATTCGGCTATCAAATTTGATTATATTGTTAATTATCGGAATCTGAAAATAAATGCCGGGTGTGTAGTTTGCTTTCACAATTTCACCCAGTTTGAATTTTATCGCCAATTCACGCTCGTGCACGATAAAAGTCGAGGTCCAGAGTATGAAGCCCACCAGCCCCAAAAGTACAAGACTAAATTTTATATTACCCATTAGCGTGTCTGCCTGGTTCTGGAATTAGAAGTATTACGTCTGAATTCGTCTATTATCGACTGCGTCGACCCTGGGTCTAATTCCCCATCCCGGTTGGACCCCGAACCACTTCGCGATCCTGCAATAAGTTGGTCGAGGGGTAAAAACATCAAATTGTTACCGTTTTCGATATCGATCATCACCTTCGGCGCGGCACTCATGACCGACTCCAGGGTATCGATATAGAGACGTTCACGGGTCACCTCCGGTGCAAGCTGGTACTCGGCCAGTAGCTGGTTAAAACGACTGGTTTCACCTTGTGCCGACTTGATTACTCGTGTTTTATAGGCCTCGGCCTGTTCCAGTAATCCTTCACCGTCGCCGCGTGCCTTCGGTACGATGTCATTGCGGTAGGCATTCGCTTCATTGATGATGCGTTGTTCGTCCTCGCGTGCCTTGATCGCGTCTTCGAAAGCGTCCTGTACTTCTTCCGGGGGTTGTGCCTCACCCATATTGACGGTCAGCACGTGGAGCCCGGTACCATATGAATCCAGGATATCCTGCATAATCTGTTTGGTTTCACTGCCGATGATCGCGCGGCCTTCGGTAATAATTGAATCAAAGTCATTGTTACCAACGACGGTACGAATGGCAGTCTCTGAAACTTGTTGCAGAGTTAGATCGGGATCGCGAACCTCGAAGGCAAAATCCTGTGCATTCTTGATATTGTATTGAACCTCCAGGCTCATCAGCACGATATTCTCATCCCCGGTGAGCATTTTGGAATCTCTCCGCGCAGTCCGAATAGCCGACACATTGACCAGCTCAACGTCCTCGATCGGCCAGGGAAAATGCCAATGAGGACCCGACTGGGTGACATTCGCTCTTGCCCCAAAACGAGTCTCGACACCACGCCAACCTTCGTCGACTATGTATATTCCGGTAAGCGCCCAGACAATCAGCAAGGCGATAATGATAAACCCGGCAATACCGGATAAATTACCCGATCCAGTTGGCAGATTAGGAATTTTCCCCTTTCCACCACCGAACAGTCCGCCGAATTTATCCTTCACATTTTTTAATAATTCATCCAGATCCGGTGGGCCCTCATTATTCCTGTTCCCCCAGGGATCTTTATCCTTACCCGGTTCATTCCAGGGCATAAGTATTCTCCAATAATTGTAATATGATCAACGCGTTCCGAAGAGTGCGGATTGTATCGGTTATCATGCAACTCCTGCAAGCGTATTGGCCTGAATCAGAACCCGCTTGTCGGTCAATTGAAATTTTCGGTGTAACTTTTCTAGAAGTGCGGCTGAAAGAAGCAGATTCAAGTGAATATCGCCATTATTATCAAAGCTTTCGTTTTCGATGGCGCCTTCGGAATGCAAATAGGCCCGGATTTGACCCTCGTCGGCACCTAAGACAAGTTGATAGTGCAACTTTTGCTCAATATATCGGGCCTGTAGCACTTCGATCAATCCGTCAAAACCCGATTTATCGATGGCTGACAGCCATACCCGGTTGGGGATTCCAAGCTCATCTTTATCGACACGTGGCGGGTAACCAACCAGGTCAATCTTGTTATATATTAATAATTGTGGCACCTGGTTAGCACCGATTTCTTCCATCACCTGATTCACTGCCTGCATTTTTTCGTGCCTATTGTCATCGGCACAGTCGACCACGTGCAGGATCAAATCTGCCTCACGAGTTTCAAGTAACGTGGCACGAAACGCGGCAACCAGGTCGTGAGGCAAATGGCGGATAAACCCGACCGTATCTGCCAGGATAATGTACAACTCGTTATTGATTTCGAATTTTCTCAATGTCGGGTCGAGAGTCGCAAACAGTGCATCAGCTGTATAGACCGACGAACTGGTCAGGGCGTTGAACAAGGTTGATTTACCAGCATTGGTGTACCCAACCAGGGATACCGTTGGGATTTGAGCTTTTTTACGGGACTGCCGACTTTGCTTGCGTTGGCGTGACACCTTTGCCAGTCGATTGTTTAAATACTTGATGCGTTTTCCGAGCAGCCGGCGATCTGTTTCAAGTTGGGTTTCACCCGGGCCCCTCAGGCCGATGCCACCTTTTTGCCTTTCCAGGTGTGTCCAGCCTCGCACCAGTCGTGTCGACAAATGTTTGAGTTGAGCCAGTTCGACCTGCAGCTTACCTTCGAACGACTGGGCACGTTGGGCGAAGATGTCCAGAATGAGCCCCGTCCTGTCCAGTACACGACACTCCAGATGCTTCTCCAGGTTACGTTCCTGAGACGGGGAAAGGGTATGATTAAACAAAACCACATCCACTTCGTGCTGCCGCGCCAGAGCGGTAACCTCTTCAAGTTTTCCCTTGCCTATAAACGTTTTTGCGGTAGGTTGTTGGCGGCTACCAACGACTAGTTCGGCCTTTACTACGTCGGCCGAACGAACCAGTTCGATAAATTCGTCCAGATCGTCCTGATCCGCCTGCAGCGGGAAATTGATATGTACCAGAAGCGCTCGTTCACCGCCGTGTGGTCGCTCAAACTCGAACAACAATACCTCCTGTTGATGCCTTAGCTACCAGCCTACTAGCGATTACCATCCCCTCCTTCGTCTAAAGGATCATCATTATGAACGTCTAATGGATCGTCAATATGGACGTTTCTTGCCGGCACAATGGTAGAAATAGCGTGTTTATAAACCATCTGGCTGACATTATTTTTCAGTAAAACGACAAATTGATCGAACGACTCGATCTGCCCCTGTAATTTGATACCATTGACCAGAAAAATAGAAACGGGCACATGTTCTCTTCGCAGTGCGTTTAAATAGGGTTCCTGTAACATTTGGCCTTTTGCCATAACAGCGCTCCTTAGTTTTATTATTGTAGAGAAGCCACAAACATTCTTTTTAGATTTTCAACTCATAAAAATATTATCAGGCGACTTTTATTTTATTATGTTAAATCAATAACTTATACAATCAATCATGATTCAAGTTTTGCAACCAGGCTGTAAACAACCAGCAAATCCCTAATTACAATTTTTACTCATATCGAGTGTATCAGAAATCAATTTCTTTCTCAGCGATACATTGTCGACTGTTTCACTTCGCAAACACATCGCTTAGCAGCTCAAATATATCATTTTGACGATATTCAGTGCAATCGAAGGCATGTTTTTGCGATAGTTTGCGCAACCAGGTCATTTGACGCTTGGCAAGTTGTCGGGTTGCCGCGACAGCCCGGTCAATCATCTCATCCTTGTTTGAATCCTGGTCCAGGTATTGCCAGACCTGGCGGTAACCGACACATCGCATCGAAGGCATATTGAGGTTTAGATCGCCCCTGTTTTTCAGACCGGCAACCTCGTCAATTAATCCCTCTTTTATCATCACCAGGAAACGCTGCTTGATACGCTGATGTAACTGTACCCTGTCATCGGCATTCAGAATTATTCGAGTCACTTCCCTGTCGAAGCCTTCGGACTGTTTATTGTGCATGTCGGACAGGGGTTGTCCGCTGATTTCATATACCTCCAATGCGCGCTGGATGCGTTGCGAGTCATTCGCCTTGATTCGGCTTGCAGATGCTGGATCAACAGTTGCCAGTATTTCATGCATTCCCGTCCAGCCAATTTTGTTGGCTTCCTCATCGAGTCTTGTGCGAACAGCAGGGTCGGCTTGCGGAAGCTCATTTAAGCCATTTTCGAGTGCGTGGTAGTACATCATGGTCCCGCCTACCAGCAATGGAATATTACCCCGCTGTTCAATTTGCTCGATTAATAACCTGGCATCCCGAACAAAGTTCCAGGCTGAGTAAAACTCGGTAGGGTCGATGATGTCGATCAGGAAGTGAGGTGTCTGGGCAAGCAACTCGGCATCCGGCTTTGCGGTACCGATATTCATTTCCCGATAAATCAGAGCGGAATCAACACTGATCAGTTCGACCGGAAAACGCTTTGCTATCTCGACTGCAAGTTCCGTTTTACCGGTGGCTGTAGCTCCCATCAGGAATATTACCTGTGCTGTCGACATCTATTGCCCGCGTTTGAAAAACTTGTCCAGCGCATCGAGGCTTAACTGCTTCCAGGTTGGTCTGCCATGGTTACACTGACCGCTGCGCTCGGTTTGTTCAACATCTCTCAGCAGCGCATTCATCTCGTCGATCGACAATAACCGATTGGCCCGTACCGAGGCATGGCAGGCCATCGTCGATAGCAACTCATTTTCATATTGCTGGATTCTGTCCGAACGGCCGTACTCGACAAAATCCGAGATTACATCGCGAATCAGCTGCTCGGTATCGGCGTTTCTTAACAATGCCGGAATCGCCCTGACTCGAACCTGCTCGACCCCCAGTCTCTCGACGTCGAAGCCAAGATGTTCGAAAAGCGCCCCATTTTCCTCGACCAGGTCTGCTTCCGCCTGGCTCACGCTCAATGTTACAGGAACCAGTAACGGTTGTTTGATCACGTCTTCGTCCACCGCATGCTGCTTCATGCGCTCGTAGACAATTCGCTCGTGTGCGGCATGCATGTCGACGACAATCATACCTTCCGTATTCTCGGCGAGAATATAAATGCCTTTTAGCTGGGCAATAGCGAAACCCAACGGTGGTATCTCCCTGTCAGCCTCTAGCACATCGGGTACATTATCAACCTGGCCGAGCAGCGATGCGTAGGCCGCGGTTTTCTCCGCTATATTCGATGATCGCTGAAAACTACTGTAATGAGTGAAACCAAGACCCGACTGCTGCGAAGTTTGAGACGTGGTTCCGGCATTTGCCGCATCGATCGCAAATGCGGGCGAGTATTGTTGCTCTGATGGTTGCACCTGGGCCAGAGCCTGGTGTAGAGAGCGATACAGGAAATCGTGTACCTGGCGCGAGTTTCGAAATCGAACCTCGTGTTTTTGCGGGTGCACATTGACATCGACCTGGCGTGGGTCCATTGACAACGATAATACAAACGCGGGGTGCCGACCATGAAACAATACGTCATGATAAGCCTGGCGTACCGCATGACTTACCAGCTTGTCCTTAATCACTCTTTGATTCACAAAGAAATACTGCATATCAGCCTGGCTTCGATTAAAAGTGGGTAGTGCGACCCAGCCTGTTAATCTTTGTGCCTCGATATCGGCTTCGATTTCAACCAGGCTTTCAGCAAATGCCTTACCGCAAAGTGTCGCCAGCCTGAGGCGATGATCCGCAGAGTCGAGTGCCTGGCGTAACTGATAGATCACTTTCTGGTTATGAACTAGTTTAAAACCAACCGCTGGATGGCTGATCGCCAGTGTTTTGAACAGGGCTTCAATATGCCTGTATTCGGTTTGCTCGGTGCGCAGGAACTTTTTTCGCGCCGGC
>Ga0164320_10000779_pt1 | contig 10932 bp, 7 predicted proteins | sample GuaBasSediGuay11_FD_113736 | JGI IMG/M metagenome (GOLD analysis project Ga0164320, IMG submission 113736) | Subseafloor sediment microbial communities from Guaymas Basin, Gulf of California, Mexico - Guay11, Core 4567-28, 0-3 cm | ecosystem: Environmental > Aquatic > Marine > Hydrothermal vents...
ACAGTGTTGCTCACCATGACAGGCAAGCGTGCACCTGCCGTTGAATGTGCCGCGATCCTCGAAGAACGGTTCCGGGTTGCCCAGGGTCGGCGAGACGATATTCCTGTCGAAGTTGATCAGGTGCGTGTTGTTCGGGAAACCATTGCTCGAGGTTGCCTGCGTCGATGACACGCCATGAGGATCGTGGCAGGCGTTGCATGGGACATCACCGTTTTCCAGGTGCCTCGAATGCTCACCAAAGCTTCGATCGTCCAATATGTTGTCGTAGTCATGACAGCCGAAGCACAACGCGTATACGGCTGGGCTTTCCCGCGTATTGTCAGCCGTGACATAACGACGAGCGAGCAGATTCGGACGTGTGGAGCCATGTGGCCCGTTGGGACCGCTGCCACCGCCGGTAGTGGATGAATTACTGTTGTGGCAATCGATGCACGTAATGACCGTACCCGGCGGCAGCGTCAGGCTGGGCACGTTGGGGTTAACACTCGGCCCCAAAACCGGATGGAATGATGGATTCCCGGTATCGAACTCCAGCGCTACATTGGTCTGCTCATGCACGCGCGACGTCGGTGGTGCCGGTTTGCCCGGACTGTATGCGTGACAACGGAAACACAACTGGTAGACCTCGGTAATCGGGTTGACTCCGCCCAGACCCGAGGAGTCGACGCCCCTTACACCGTTTATTGGACCTGGGAGGTTACCGTTATCGACCGAGGTGACGGCGTGCGGGTTGTGGCAGTCGACGCATTCCACGTGCCTCGACTGCACAACAGCAGGTTCCACTGATGGGCTGGGATCATGGACACCCGTGGTCGACGCTATCGGATGCCGGGACGCCTTGTTGATCTCGGCCTGGATATTCGTGTTTGCCACGGTACCATCGTGGCAGTCGAGGCAGGTCGCCTCTTCAACGTCCTTCAACAAACGCTCAGGCGATGGTGCACTGTGCGGAGTATGGCAATTGAAGCAACTGTTATCCGCCACGTCGACGCCCCTCCATGCGGCCCTCCTGTCGTCCCAGGGACCCGGCGATCCGGGCGGATTGCCGGACTGCGTCGCGTGCGATGACGTGGAGAAGTCCCAGCTCGACAGGTTATGGCACGTCAGGCAGATGTCCCCATTCGTGGACTGCACATTCAGAAAAGGCTCCAGCGTATTGTCATGCACGTCATGGCAGGTTGTGCACTCGAGATATTGCCCATCCTGCAGCGGCAGCGGAGAGATATTGGAGCCGTTGATTCCCGGAGCGTGTAAACGCGTATCGCTGGCAGACAGGCTGTTGTCATACACGAGCGAAACCGGGTGGTCGTCGCTCAGGTTGGTGCCAAGCCGCCCCCTGTCATTCAATCCGAACGTGAAGCTGGGGTCCTCCTGGGACGGATTGACGAAATCCCCCAGCGCGATCGTGCCGTCATGGCACGAGAGACACAGCAAGGAAAAATTCCCTGATCTGAGCTGTGGATCTTCTGGCGACGAGTCCAGTGTGCTGCTGCCATACAGCTGATAGACCTGCCCCGATGGAAGGTCACGATTCCACAACGGCCCGATTTGGGATGAATGGTGAGGCGTGTGGCAAAAGATACAAACTTCGTCGATGGAACCACTTGTCACCGAACCCGGGCCGGATACGGACAGGTTGTGCCGAGTATTCGAAATACCTTGTGCCATCGCGCTTGCCGCGAAACAGAACAACAGTATTACCGCAATAATGCACCGTCGCATCACGCTCCACCTCCGAGGAACTCGAACACCTGAATCCGTTGATTCTGGGAATCGGCGATGTAAATCGTATTGCCAGAAATGTAGATACCGGCCGGCAACATGAACTGCCCGGCAGCTTCTCCCATGCCACCAAACGACAACAGGAAACGGCCATCTTGATCAAAGATCTGGACATAGTTGGACAGGGCGTCGGCGACGTACACATGCCCCTCTGCATCCGCACCCAGTCCTTTCGACAGGGCGAACTGGCCCGATCCGTCCCCTATCTCACCGAAAGAAGATACCGGTGTGCCATCGAGAGTGAACGCCTGAACGCGAAAATTCAGCGTGTCATTCACAAAAAGCGTGTCGGCGTGAAGCGCGAGTGACGCCGGGAAATTGAAATCACCGACCGCCAGTCCCCTTACACCGAACTCGTCGAGTCGCGTGCCTGATCCGTCAAAAACGACAATTTCGTTTTCAATCGTGTCGGTAACGAAGAGCCGCCCACTCGCAGCATGGAATACGATACCGGTGGGCCGGGTCAGGCCGGTTATCGTGTTGCTGTGGTTTCCCTGCCGGTCGAAAACATAGACCTTGCCGGCGGCCGAGTCGGCGACGTAAATTGCGTCCTGTGACAGGCTGATACCAACCGGAGACTCGAAACCCTCGTCACCGACATCGCGAATCACCTCGTATTTCGACTCCTCTAGCAGGAAGAGGTGAACCACCCTCAGCCCTGGATCGGCGATGGCGATTACCTCGTCATCCGCGGCAACGGCGAACGGCCGCTGCATGCCCTGGCGCTCCTCGCCGGCAAAAAACTGTACGAATCGTTTGAATGCGCCGGGTCTGATCCCGAGATCTCCAGGTTTGCTAAAGGAATACAAGAACCGGATCCGGGGTGTTTGCGGCGGGGTCGGCCAGACGATTTCTACCACCGGATCGGTTGTCCGCACATCCTTCACGGTTGCGGGCGCGCAAGCCGCAACAACCAGAACAAGCATTATCAGAATCAATCTGGCCACGTTCATTTCACTCATACGATAATCCGTCGTGATTATTGTTGTGACAGGCCAGAAAACAGGCTCCTGCCCGGCTGCCACGGTCCTCAAAACGAAGTTCGTCACCGGCATTCGGAAAGACGATTGAAGTGTCGAAGTTTATCAGGTGCGAGTTGCCGTCCGAATCGCCCTGCGTGAAACTGATGCCGTGCGGATCGTGGCACGCACTACACGGCGTGCTGTTGTCGCTGACATGCAAGCTGTGCTCGCCAAAACTCTCATCGGCGAGGATGCTGTTGCGATCGTGACACGAGTAGCACAATGCATACGCCGTGGGGCTTTCAGGCGTGCGGTCCTGGGTCTGGTAGTTACGCACCAGTAATGATGGGAAAACAGAGCCATGTGGACCGTCCGGCCCCTGGCCACCCAGCCTGGAATCGGCATCGCTGGAGTGGCAGTCACTGCAATCGATCGTGCTGTATTCCACCAACGGGGTAATCAATGAAGGAACGTCCGGATTGTTCCCCGGTGCCACGACTGGATGAAATGACGGATTGCCAGTGTCGAACTGAAGCCTGACGTTACTCTGGTCGTGCTGGCGCGGAGTCGGCATGGCACGCCTCCCGGGTCCGTCACCGTGGCAACGGAAGCACATTTCGAACTCCGCGGCGACATTCGTCTTTGCCGCACCATTTACGTCGATACCGGGCGTATCCGTAACAAAGGCGAAACCCTTGCCGTCTTCCTCCTTGCGAGCCGAGTGAGGATCGTGGCAATCCACACACTCGACATGTCGATCTGATGGCGAGATAAGGACATCTTCATCCACCTCGTGCACCCCGGTCGTTAATTCCACGGGATGACGCGACATCTTGTTAAGCTCAGAGCGAATGTCGGTCCGAGCGACGTTACCGTTGTGGCATGACAGACAATTTTCTTCCTCACTGCGAAAATTCAGGAGATTGCGTCCGTCACCGGCGGTATGTGGTGTATGGCAGTTCGCGCAGCCGTGCTCTGCAACGGTGCCCCGCGACGTGGTAAACGGCCGCGGGTCTGGTCCCTGGCGGTTCCACACGGCCGATGCCGTATTGTGTGCTGACGTGTCCCAGTTCATCATCTTGTGACACGCCACGCAGAGTGTCCTGTCGCTGTACTCCATCACGAGGAAGTTACCGTAGGTATCGTCATGTGGATCGTGGCAAGTCGTGCATTGAATTTTGCCATTGGAGTCGAGCTTGACCTGCTCCGGCAGTCCGTCGCGATTTTCCAGCACCATCCCGGATTCGCCCGCACCTGGCTCGTACGGCAATGACACAGGGGGAGCATCCGAATAATTGGTACGGGCGTCGCCCCTGGCCGCCGCTGCCGATTCTGTCCGGCTGACGATATCGCCGAGCGCAATTATGCCGTCGTGACAGCCAAGGCACATCAATGAAGAGCCATCCGGCTTGCCGGCTGGCAATTCTTCGGACGGCCTGTCGTACGGGTACACCAGGAGATGATCGGGTTGGTCCTCATTCCACAATCCCGGCAACAGCGAATGGCTGCGTGGGGCATGGCAAAACACGCAACGCGGGTCATCGTCCTGGTCCGGAGATACAGGTCGCAAATAGATGGTCAGGTCATGCCGCGTATCTTCCAGGTTGGGGTACTCCTGTGCCGCCACGGTGACCGATGCGAGCAGTGACGCTGACAGGACCAGAAATGGCAAGCCGAATCGCGTCATTTCGTAACACCACCGGTGTATCGGAAGACCTGGATGCGGCTATTGTAGGAATCGGCGACGTAAATCGTGTCGCTCTCATCGATGAATATGCCAGCCGGAAGCCAGAACTCCCCCTCGGCGTCCCCTCGAATACCGAGCCGGTATAGAAATGTTCCCGACGGATTGAAGATCTGTACCGCATGTAGCATTGAGTCGACAACGTATACATTTCCATAACTGTCCGTTGCGATTCCCTTGGATTGTGGCTGGAAGCCCGCACTATCGCCGGCCGCACCAAACTGGCGCAGGAAATTGCCCTCAGCATCGAACACCTGCGTCCTGAAATTCAATGAGTCCGATACCATGAACTCGCCTGTATCTGTCATCCAGATCATGGTCGGGTAATTGAACTTCCCAGGACTAATACCGCGACCGCCGACGCGTCGCAATAACGCTCCATCGCGAGCAAAGATCTTTACTTCGTGACTGCCGGTGTCAACCAGGTAGATACGCCCGCTCGGCTTGTCGAGCGCCACGCCAGTAGGCTGGGACAAGAGGGCATCGAGCGGCACCTTTGTGGCCACTTCGCCACCCGGTTCGATCATGTACAGGGCCGCCAGGCGGGAATCGGTCACATAAACCTCGCCGAGGACCCCGGCCGCAAGCCCGACCGGCGATAGTAGTGGTTCGCCATTATCACGCTGGATCAGGCGATACCGGCTTCTGCCGAGATCGAACAGGTGCACACCGCGCACTCCCGGGTCAGCCACAAAATAGCGGTTACCGGGACTCTCGACGATTGCCATGGGCCGGGCGAGACGCTCGTCACTCCGACCGCTGACGAGAACTCGCAGACGCTGAAGAAAACGCTTCTTGATGCCAAGATCCTCCGCCCCGGTAAACGACGTGACGAAGGCTATGCGTGGTTCAGATGGCGGCGCCGGCCAAACCAGCTCTGCCGTATGGGCCTTGGTTTTCGGTCCTTGTACCGTCACAGCACAACCAACCAGTATTACGCCGCAAACAGCGGCCCACATTCCGCTTGACAACCATGTCCTCTTGCGGCTCAAAATAACTCTCGTCTTATTCGTAGCCACAACTCGTGATGGTTATTATTCAGATCACCCTGTTGCTGCCTCATATACCGGGTATCCAGCTGCAGTGAGATCTTGCGAAACCTCCATTGGGCATTCATTTTCCAACGGATGTTACTGCGCAATAGGGTGCCACCCGTATCTTCGTCATAATTGCCTTCCGCCCGGATCGTGAGATTTCTCGTGGCCTTCCAGGTTAGGTTGGCGTTGAAAACAATCAAATCCGAGTCTTCAACAGAGAGGAGATTATCAACGATACTACGCGACACCGATGCATTGAGTTGCAACCGTTGTGCCAAGGGCGCCTGCACTGAAAGTGTCAGGCTGGCCTGGTTGAACGGATTGATATCTTCGTCCTGGCGACGATACCTGGCCTCCCCGAAGAGCTGAATCCCGCCCCAGCGCAACGGTATCCGCTCACGCAGGCCGATCTCGAGTGCCTTAACGGAATTAAAGGGTACGGTCGGCAATCCTGATTGCAGGTTTTGCCGGCTGTTGAGGTAACGAAAAAATATGTTGTGATACTTGGCGAAGCTGAAATCGGCACTCAGGGTCTGGTCGACCTGCGAATATTCAAACGTGCCGCCAGTCTCTGCCTCGTAGTCGACCAGCACAGTCTCATCCTCTAAAATGCTGCCATTGATCAACCGCTCTATCCGAGTCAGGGACCCAAGCTGGCTCAGAACGTAGTCCAGACCCTCGATATAGATCTGCGTTCCGGTTTCATTTTCCACAACTACGGTTTCCGCGATCACAAAATCCCGCAACAGGTTTATCGGGCCCGCCCCGGTAAACGTTACAGACTCCTCCTCAACCATGACTCGCGGGCTTTGGGATTGCCGATCATCGAGCCGGTAACCGAGTCCCAGCGACAGATTGAACTGGCCAAGCTCCGAGTCGCGCCTAATGTTGGCTCGCCCGGATAGTCCCCGGGCATTTTGCGAAAGTCGATCACCCTCGTTCGACCGGTCGGCTCTGGCACGGAACAAACCATTAAGTCTGTCTGACGGTGAATAGTGAAGCGAAGCACTCATCTCCTCCGCCGTGTTCTTGAAGCCGGACTCAGGTCTGTCAGACTCGCTAAAGCTGTACTGATACCGCGACTGCAGAGCAGAAGTATGTAACCAGACCAAGCGAGGCGAAAACTGGATATCGGTTGTATTGGTTTCATCACGACGATTGATGCTGGCGCTCTGATTTATTCGGAACTGGCCTTCGCTCCCCAGCCGCGAGCTTGACGTCAACAGTAGGCGCTGTGCGCGCCGAATGGTCTCCTGTATCGGCCGTCTCGGATCTCCATTTCGAGACTCCTGATTTGACGATTCGTAATCCAACGCCAGCCGATTCCCTTGCGAAAACGACTTCTTTGCCTTGACCGAAACCCGTTCGGTACTGCGGTCTATGATGCGATCCAGGGACTCGCCGAAAGACGAGTCCCGAAACGCATTGACAGATAGATTGAAGGGCAGGATATCCCGCAGTTGAAATTCGACCCCGACCCTCTCGGTCTCTTGCGTAAAACTTCCTTCCACACCAGTATTTGCGATCGGATTGCCTCGACTATATGAAATCGTCGTTGGGAAAGGTTTGTCCTTCAGGAACTGGAAAGTGGCGTCCAGATTCAGTAGCAACTCCTTGCGGCGGCTGCGTGACACGACAGGGTCACCCGAAAGCGCAGAGAGCTGCTCCCGTGTAATTCTCTGGCGGTCGGAAAGTAAACTTCCAGCTATGTGCATCCGCAGCAGTTTCGGGTGAAACATGTAGCTGCTGGTGGATGCCCCGAGTTCAATCTGCTGTCTCGTATCGTCTACTTCCGTCTCGACGCCGATTGACTCGTTGCCTATGACATTATTGCGGAATTCTAGCTCGAGATAAGCTCGGAAATCGGTCAGCCGAAAGACGGCCACGTCATCCGCACTAATCGCGCTAACCGGCAACAAAAGCAGGACCAGCACGGTACCGGTAAGAATGACGTCTCGCATTCAATACATCCCCTGGTCCCCTGGTTGCTACTCTTCGTCATAACTCATCGATTTGTGACGGCCAAATCCGAACACATTGACTTTGCTGTAGCCGAACTGGTTAGCAACAACAATGATGAATTCCAGTTCGAAGTCGGGATCTGCGTACTGTTCGAAATAGGGGACACTGGCGTAATCGATGTCGATGTCAGTCGGCAGATCCAGCCCGCTCTTGTGAGTAGCGCCCGGCTCACCAAAAAACATCAGCAACCTGCCATCGGCGTCGAACACCTGGACTCGCTCATAGGCAGCATCGACAACATAGACTCTCCCCATTCGGTCCACCGCTACGCCTTTAGGGCGGGCAAAGTTACCGGGCGCCGTGCCGACGCCGGCCCCATAGCTCTTGACGAACTGCCCTTCCGGCGTGAATTCCTGCACACGGAAATTGCCGGTATCACCGACATACAGGTGCTTGTTCGGACCCATGGCGATATTGGTTGGCTGGAACAGGCTCTTGTCATCACTGCCCGGCGAACCGAATGAAAACAACTCGGCGCCGGTATTCTTGTCGAGCACGACGACGCGGTGCCCCTTGATATCTACCACGTACAGATTCTTATCGTCGACGAGTAAGTCCGTTGGCCGAAACTGACCTTCACCGCCATAAGACCTCAGGAATTCGTCATCGTCGTCAAATACTAGTATCAGGTTTCTGCTGGTGTCGGCAACATACTTCCTGCCCTCATCGTCAATTTCAATATTGACCGGTTTCGGCATGAAAGCGGATCCTGAACCCACATTGAAACGGTAGTCCTTACCGGGCACGTCGAATATTGCGTAGCCTCCGCCACGAGTATCGACCACGTGGATCTGCCCGTCATTCAGCGACACGCCATAGGGCTTGTTCGGCCCTTCGCTGTCCTCCGGATTTTCCTCTCCGAGGACGAAGTCGCTCAGCCAACCGCCTTTCTTTTTCTTTTTCTCCTGGACATCTGCGGCAACGGAAAAACTGGTCAGGTATTGTATACGCGGTGCATCCGGGAGCGGCGGATAGAACAGTACCTCGGTCTCGGTCCCACTTTCGGTGAAATCCTGGGCACTTGCGGGAACCAACCATAAGGCCAAACACAGGCTCACGACAAAAGAGACTCTCGGGCTCGATATTCTGCATGTCAGCTGTTGCATGTCGGTACCCTCACTTTCTCATCCTCGATATTGAGCGATCATGGCGTGGTTGTTATGCACCCGTTTACCATAAAAACACACCCCCATCCAGGTGGATGGGGGTGCTGCAACCTGGCTTGGCCCTTGACGTCGCTGAACTGGCGGCCAAGCCTCGACAATTCGCCCGTTATTTGATGTGGCAAGTCAGGCAAAGGCCACTGCCGCCATTGTCGACCCTGAGTAGCTGGTCGTAGGTATTTGTTGCGTGTACGTCATGGCAGGTCGCGCATTCCATTTTGTCAGCACCGAATAACGGCAAAACACCGTTCACGAGGCCAAGGGCGAACGTCTCGATCTCGGTATCGGCGCCATTTGCTGGAAACGTGAAGGATACCGGATGATCGTTACTCAGATCACCGGTGGTGCCGGCTGGCACACCGTCACCGATGTTGGCATTCTCATTGAGGTCATCCACGTACACCGTTCCGGTTGTAAACGCCGTGCCATCATCGTTACGGCCAAAGGAGTCAACAGCGATAGTCCCGTCGTGGCATGACAGGCACAGTTTCGACACACCGGATGGTTGGGTAAAGAGGGTACCCTGAAGGTCGCTGCCTGGAGGCGGGGTGTCATTGTACAATGTGTAGGTTGCGACAGTAGAGGCGTTCCTGTTCCACAACGGCCCGTCTGCAGGGGATATCGCATTATGTGGCGTATGGCAGACTATGCAGATTTCTGAGTTCGTATTTTGCGCCCATCCCTGCGAGCTGAAATCGTGCGGCGAGCCGACTATAGTGTCGTTATCGAACTGCGCCGACGCGGTTCCTGAAAACAGCAGACCCGCTCCCATCAACAGTACTGACAGCGGGACCGTGACTATGCGGTGCCAGCGGCTTGAGATTAAGGTCTTCATTACTTTCTCCTTCGTTTGGTTGCGGGTCGAAACCGGGCTCGATGCCCTATTCCATTGATTGTCAAGGTACCGAGCCCATGTATCTGCCGTATGAGTTGTCAACGATTTTTCGTAATGAAATGTAAAAGTATGTAAACGCACCCGGTGGCGAATGGACTTCCTGATTCGCACCGGTCTAGAATCACGATGTCGTCAGGAAAAAGTGGTCACGTGTATGCGATTTGCTCTGTTTGCAGCAATTATCATCGCCTTCTGCCCTGCCGGATCGTGGGCAGACGATACGGCCGATATCCGGAAGAAAGCAGGATCCGGTGATGCGGCGGCGCAGTTCGAAATGGCGCAGTATTATGAGAGCGAAGCGGACGAGGCCCGGAGCCAGAGACGGGTTTTGCGGGACCAGAAGCGAGCTGTCGACTGGTATACAAAGGCCGCCGAACAGGGTTTTGCGAAAGCACAATTCAACCTGGGAAGGCTGTATGTCCTCGGCAAGGGCGTCGAACGAGATGACGCCCATGGCATCGAATGGCAAACCAAAGCGGCCGAGCAGGGCCTCGCGGAAGCGCAATACGCTATCGGCGAGCGGTACTTATCCGGCGCGAATATTCAACAAGATATTGAGCAAGCGCTCGACCTGTTTAACAAAGCAGCGAATCAAGGCCTGAGCGAAGCGCAGGATCAACTCGGTACGATGTATTTCCAGGGCGTAGGCGTCGAGAAGGACCTTGTTCAGGCGCACAAGTGGTTCAGCATTGCCGCCCAGGGCGATGACAAGTCAGCGCAGGGGTATCTGCCGCTACTCGAGTCGATAATGGATGAAACCCAGATAGACGAAGCTCGCGCACTGGCCGCACAATGGCAGGCCGATCACATGGGCGAATAGCGGCTCACATCATTATTCGATAGTCACTTCGGCATCCTGCAGAACGGCCGGAAATACGTACCCCTGGCCGAGGTCCAGGTTGATCACGAGCTGGCCTTCGACGAGGACGACGTCATTCACTGAGACTGTAGAATCCGTCGGCACGATAAGGTCTTGATTCGTGCTGCCGTCCCTTATCCTGAGCCAGTTGGTGCCCATGACGCCGGCCGTAAACTTGACCACCTGGCCGCGGACGCGCATCGATTTTCCGTTCAATTCATCGCCGCGGGCAAAAATCTCGGCGACCGTATAGCCTCCATCCGCCTTGCCAATCCCCTCGACGGGTACCACAGCCTCCTGCACGTCCATGCTGCCATGTGCGGCAGCTGCCTCGTCGTCAATTGACGTCGTACCGCTATTGGAAATGAAACGATCCACGAAATAGATGACCTCGAACTTGCGTTGCAGGGTTTTGCTGTAGAAATCGTGCATCTCCATGCCGGTTGCGAACGATACAGTGTCGCCGGC
>Ga0164320_10000780_pt1 | contig 10929 bp, 11 predicted proteins | sample GuaBasSediGuay11_FD_113736 | JGI IMG/M metagenome (GOLD analysis project Ga0164320, IMG submission 113736) | Subseafloor sediment microbial communities from Guaymas Basin, Gulf of California, Mexico - Guay11, Core 4567-28, 0-3 cm | ecosystem: Environmental > Aquatic > Marine > Hydrothermal...
CCCTGAAAGATTGTTCCATCAGCAAGTGCCAGAACAGCAGGCGTAGTCAACAGCGATCCTTGTAATTCGTTATCGGATTACCGATTTCAGATGCACAAAAGCGGAAGGACCTGGCCTCCCGCTCGAGTTTTCGCTGACCGCTTAGCGATCCGGCGTATCTTACTCCAAGACATCGTGCATCGTAAACCTGCCAAGGGGCTGATTTACGATCCAACGAGCGGCTTTCACGGCGCCATCAGCGAAAACCTGCCGAGTCGTGACGCTGTGTCCCAGCGACAATCGCTCTGTGGCTGACGACAGGATAATCGTGTGATCGCCGGGAACCTCGCCGCGGCGCTCAGACTCGTAGTGGATGTCGGCTGGATCCGTGCCGCGTTCGGCGGCTATTGCCTCGCCGAGCTTTAATGCCGTTCCCGACGGCGCATCCACCTTGTGCACGTGATGCGTCTCGTGGACCTCAACGGTGAAGTCGGCTCCCAAGGCCGCAGCAGCTTGTCGGACAAGGTTTTCGAGGACAGCAACACCAATGCTCATGTTGCGGTCGTAGACCACGGCGATCAACTGCGCAGCCTCATCGAGCGAGGCCAGGTGTTGGTCACTCAGGCCACTGACGCCACAAACCAGGGGAATCTTGTGCCGGGTAGCTGCCGAAATAATCTGGTCAGTCGCCTCGGGCAGGCTGAAGTCGATCAGGACATCACACGAACCGGCGAGCACATCAATATCGTCGCCGCGTTTCCATACACCGGCGAGACTGAGGTCGTCAGCCTCTTCGACCAGGCCCGCAATCACCTGGCCCATCTTTCCTGCTCCGGCAATGCATATGCGCAACGGCCTCATTTAGCTGATTCTATCGAAGAATCGCTTCACCGTATCGAGCCATCCACCTGCTCTCGGGCTGTGTTTGTCGCCACCCGCCTGAATTGACTCCTCGAACTGCTGTAACAGGTCTTTTTGTTCGGAACTCAGGTTGACCGGGGTCTCGACAGCGACCTTGGCGAACAGGTCACCCTGTCGCGCATCGCGAACCGTGCTCACACCTTTGCCGCGGAGTCGAAAGACCTTGCCGGACTGCGTTCCCGCAGGGACTTTCAGCGATACATTGCCATCGAGTGTCGGCAATTCCACGTCGCCACCCAGCGTCGCGGTTGCAATGCTGATCGGAACCTCACACGCCAGATCTGCGCCATCTCGTGTGAAAAGTTTATGTAGATTCACACGGATTTCGACATACAGATCGCCCGGTGGGCCACCATTACGTCCGGCCTCCCCCTCACCCGACAGGCGTATCCGGTCGCCGTCGTCGACACCGGCAGGTACCTTGACCGATAGCGTTTTGGTTTTGCGAACGCGCCCGCGACCATGACAGACATTGCAGGGATCACCAACCGTCGTACCGGCGCCCTTGCAGGCCGGACAGGTCTGCTGGATGGAAAAGAAACCCTGCTGCATTCGAACCTGACCAACCCCACCACAGGTTGAACACTTGACCGGTTCAGTGCCTCTTTTCGCGCCACTCCCGTCGCAGGTCTCGCACGATACCTGGGTTGGCACATTTATCGTGACGGAGTCGCCGCTGACGGCCTTCTCAAGATCGAGTCGCAATTCGTAGCCAAGATCGGCACCACGAAACACCTGGCTCCCGCGTTGCCGTCCGCCGCCGAAGATATCCCCGAACACATCGCCGAATATGTCACCGAAGCCCTCAGCACCGTATCCGCCCGCACCACCACCGCGGGCTGAACTCAGCCCGTCGTGACCGAAGCGGTCGTAGGTTGCTCGCTTCTCGGTATCGCTCAGGACTTCATACGCTTCTTTGGCTTCCTTGAACTTGCCTTCCGCGCTCGTATCGTCTTTGTTGCGATCCGGATGGTGCTTCATGGCAAGACGCCGATAGGCCTTCTTGATCTCGTCGGCTGATGCCGTCCTCGAGACCCCGAGTACCTCGTAGTAGTCGCGTTTTGCCATGGATGCTCAACCAAATAGAGGGGTCAGAGCCCAAAGGCTCTGACCCCTCTCTATTTGCCTAGTCCTTGCTGGGCCCGTCTTCGTCGACTTCTTCGAACTCGGCGTCAACTATGTCGTCACCCTCGGCCTTCGAAGCCTCACCCTCGCCAGCTTCCTGGGCAGCCTGCTCGGCATACAGTTTCTGCGCCAGTGTGCCGGAAGCCTCCGCCAATGCCGCAGTCTTTGCCTGAATCGCGTCCTGGTCGTCTTTCTCGAGTGCTGCCTTCACGTCGGAGACCGCGTTCTCGATATTGAGGCGCTCCTCACTGCTTGCCTTATCGCCCAACTCGCTGAGTGTCTTCTCGGACGCGTGAATCAGGCTGTCGGCCTGGTTGCGAGCGTCCACAAGTTCGCGGAACTTTCGATCTTCCTCGGCATGGCTCTCGGCGTCTGACACCATTGTGTCGATCTCATCATCTGATAAGCCACTCGAGGCCTTGATGATAATTGTCTGGCTCTTGCCCGTCGCTTTGTCCTTGGCGGAAACATTCAGGATGCCGTTGGCATCGATATCGAACGTCACTTCAATCTGCGGCAAGCCACGCGGGGCAGGCGGGATATCAGCCAGGTCAAAACGACCCAGCGACTTGTTATCGCCTGAGCGTTCGCGCTCACCCTGCAGCACATGGATCGTCACCGCCGTTTGATTGTCGTCTGCCGTCGAGAACACCTGCTCGGCATTTGCCGGAATGGTCGTATTTTTATCGATCAGTTTGGTCATTACGCTGCCGAGTGTCTCGATACCCAGAGACAGAGGCGTGACATCGAGCAGAAGGACGTCCTTAACGTCACCTGAAAGCACACCACCCTGAATTGCGGCACCCAGCGCAACGGCCTCATCGGGATTAACATCCCTGCGCGGCTCCTTACCGAAGAAGTTCTGCACCTCTTCCTGAACCTTCGGCATACGTGTCTGACCACCAACGAGCATAACATCGTCGATTTCATTGACCTTGAGGCCCGCGTCATTCAACGCGATTTTGCAGGGCGCTATCGTTTTCGCAATCAGCTCTTCGACGAGCGATTCCAGTTTGGCGCGTGTCAGCTTGATGGTGAGGTGTTTCGGGCCACTCGCATCGGCCGTGATGTACGGTAGGTTGACCTCCGTCTGCTGCTGCGTGGACAGCTCGATCTTGGCCTTCTCCGCGGCTTCCTTGAGGCGCTGCATCGCCAGAGGATCCGCAGTGATATCGACACCACTCTCGCGCTGGAACTCGGCCGCCAGGTACTCAATGACCCGCATATCGAAGTCTTCGCCGCCGAGGAACGTATCGCCGTTTGTGGCAAGCACCTCAAACTGGTGCTCGCCATCGACCTCGGCGATTTCAATCACCGACACGTCAAACGTGCCGCCACCAAGATCGAAGACTGCGATCTTCTTGTCACCGCGCTTCTTGTCCATGCCGTAGGCAAGGGCCGCAGCGGTAGGTTCGTTGATGATGCGCTTAACATCGAGGCCCGCGATTTTTCCAGCATCTTTGGTCGCCTGACGCTGTGAATCATTGAAGTACGCCGGCACCGTAACAACCGCTTCGGTGACGGTTTCACCGAGGTAGTCCTCAGCCGTCTTCTTCATCTTCATCAGGACCCGAGCTGCGATCTCCGGTGGTGCCATCTTCTTGCCATGTGCCTCAACCCAGGCGTCGCCATTGTCGGCCTTGGCAATGGTGTACGGCACCATCTTGATGTCACGCTGTACGACGTCATCTTCAAAACGCCGTCCGATGAGTCGCTTGATGGCGAACAGGGTGTTGGTCGGATTTGTAACCGCCTGCCGTTTAGCAGACTGTCCGACAAGCACCTGGTCATCCTTACTGAATGCGACTATCGAAGGCGTCGTACGATCACCCTCGCTGTTTTCTATGACCTTGGGCGCATCGCCCTCCATCACTGCTACGCAGGAGTTGGTGGTACCAAGGTCGATACCAATCACTTTTCCCATGTTCTTACTCCGAATTCCGCTATGTATTCCAAATCTGGTGCTTAGGTGGGGCCTTTAGACCAGGTTTCAACCGTCTGCAGGCTCAGAAGCGACAATGACCCTGGCCGGTCGCAAGAGGCGCCCGTTCAGCGCATAGCCCTTTTGAATGACCGTGAGGACCGAGCCAGGCTCGACATCGCCCGATGGCTGCATTGTCATCGCCTCGTGTCGCTCGGGATCAAATGGCTCGCCTTCGGGGTCTATCTCGCTAATGCCGAAACGTTCCAGCGACCCCGCAAGTAGCTTGAGCGTCGCCTCGCTGCCCGCCAGCAGGCTCTCAACATCGTCTGTATCAGCGGCGGCGAGACCCATCTCGAGGCTGTCTTTGACGGCCAGCAGGTCCTTGCTGAAATTCTCCAGCGCGAATTTGTGGGCATGCGCGATATCACGGGTGGCGCGTTTACGGATATTGTCCGCCTCTGCCATGGCCCGCACGTAGCGGTCCCAGTTCTCGTCTGCCTTGGCTTGCAACGATTCAAGCGTCGGACTGGCATCCGCGTCCACTGGCGTGTCGGCGTTCGCTGACGCTTCGGCGTCCACTAACGCTTCGGCGTCTGCAGTCTCGGCATTTATTTTCTCGTCGTCGGACTCGATGTCCGGACAATCGGGCTGTCCATTCATTGGCTTGTGTTCCCCATAGCGCGGGCCGGATCAAATGAAGTGTAAAGTTTGGGGACCCAGCCACAAATATCAAGGGTTGATGCCAAAAATACGGCCTGAAATCAGGGTTTCAGTGCGGCCCGGAGCAAGCGTGCGGTGATGTCCACGATCGGCACTACCCGATCGTACGCCATTCGGGTCGGGCCTATGACACCAAGAACACCAACTGTGTCGTCGTCAAGATGATATGGCGCTGTGACAACGCTGCAATCGTCGAGCATTTCATAGCCGGACTCTGCGCCGATGAAGACCTGCACACCATTCGCGTGAATACTACGATCGAGCAGATCGAAGATGAGGCGCTTGCGAGAAAATGCGTCGAAAAGGCGGCGCAAGGTATCAACATCCGACAACTCTGCAAAGCCCATCAGGTTGGTCTCACCTGCCAGGACAAACTCGCCCCTGGATCGCGGTGCATCGTTCATGGCCGACTGCGCGACGGCGATGATGTCGTGCATTGCCTGGTTCATTGAATCCCGGGTTTGATCAAGGTCTTCCACAATTCTCTCGCGAACCTGGGACAGTTCCTTGCCCGCATAGTGCTCATTGATGAAATTTGCTGCCTGCTGCAGCTCCGACGCGGTGTAGTCCTGATCAGTGTGCAGGATACGGTTCTGCACCTCCCGATCATTGATGACCAGGATAGCGAGAATACGGTTCTCCGACAGCGGCAGAAATTCGATCTGGCGGAGTGCGGCATGCTGCGCGTGAGGCACGGTGACAACACCCGCAAGGTTCGTGAAATCGGACAACAGGTTCGACACAGAAGAAACCAAGGCGTCCGCGTCATCGACCTTGCGCTGGATCTGTGAACGCAATTCATCGATGTCACCGTCCTTGGGTTGCCGGTAACGAACCAGGGTATCGACAAACAAGCGGTAGCCTTTTGGCGTTGGCACCCTGCCCGCCGACGTGTGTGGCGCAGAAACCATGCCCATATCCTCGAGGTCGGACATGACATTTCGTATCGTTGCGGGACTAAGATCGAGACCGGAATCTTTGGACAGCGTTCGCGAACCGACAGGCTGCCCGTCACGGATATAACGCTGGATCAGTGCGTGCAACAGGTGTTGCGCACGATCGCTTGGAGGGTTACTGATTGCTTCTGCAGACATTCGCAATAAATACGACGATTTGGCAATCCGCTCGCTGTGTTAGGGTATCTTTTGACAAGCTAGCAGGGAAAAAAACGATACGCAATGGGCAGTGAATTTCAGAAAGTTGCGGTACTCGGCCGCCGCGACGACGCGCGCGTGACAGAGCCCAAGTCCGTGCTTATCGCGCATTTAACAGAAGCCGGCATTGAGGTGTTATCTGAAGAGCAGGTTGCGCGGGCAGATCTGGTGATCGCCGTCGGCGGTGACGGTACGATGCTGTATGCCGGCAGCTTGACGAGAGAAAACGACATTCCATTGCTTGGCATAAATCGTGGCCGCCTCGGCTTTCTGGCCGACGTGACCACCGATGACATGCTCTCGAGCGTCGACCATATCCTGGCGGGCAACTACACGGTCGAGTCGCGACTGATGCTCAGCGCAGAGTTACACCACGCCAATGGCGAAGTCGTCACCGCTATCGCATTCAACGACGTCGTCTTGCAGCGAAGTGAGACCGGGCGCATGGTCGACTTCGAAACCAGCGTTGCCGGCCAGTTCGTCAACACGCACTCGGGCGACGGCTTAATTGTTGCAACACCGACGGGCTCAACGGCTTATGCGCTGAGCTGCGGTGGCCCGATCGTCGAACCGCACCTCGACGCTATGGTAGTGGTGCCCATTTGCCCACACACGTTGACGGATCGGCCGCTCGTCATTGCCTCGAGCCAGCCCATAAGGATTCGCCTGCTGGACCGGGAGCAAACAGCCGCGGCGGTCGCGATTGACGGTCATTCGATCGGGCCAATTTCCCCTGACGATACGCTGACGATCTCGGCGGCCGAGAATCGCATCAGGCTGATTCATCCGCCCGGCTATGACTTCTATGGCATTTTGCGCTCGAAATTATTGTGGGGTCGCGATAATCGCCGGCGCACGACGGTCTCGGAGTAGTTCATGCTGACCGGCCTGCAAGTCAGGGATTTCGCAATCGTTGACCAGATCTCGGTCGAGTTTGAACCTGGCATGACGGTACTCACTGGCGAAACCGGCGCCGGCAAATCCATACTTGTCGACGCCGTCGGGCTGGTCCTGGGTGAACGCGGCGGCAGCCAGCTGGTACGTAGTGGTGCCAAGCGCGCCGAATTCAGTGCCGAATTCGACATTTCCACACAAAGCGATGTTCACGCCTGGCTCGAGGATCAGGCGCTGGACCAGGACGAATCGTGCTTGTTACGTCGCGTGATCTCGGCCGATGGCCGCTCGCGCGCATTCGTCAACGGTAATGCGGTGACGATGCAACAGCTCAAGTCACTGGGTGAACTGTTGCTCGACATCCATGGCCAGCATTTTCACCAGTCCCTCGGCCGCAAGCCCGTGCAACGAGATCTGCTCGATCATTTCGGTGAACTGCTCGAGAAACGCAGATCGACAGAAGCCGCTTTCGAAAAATGGCAGTCACTGCAACATCAGCTCGACAGGCTGCTCGCCGCGGATTCAGATCGCGCGTCCCGGCTCGACCTGCTGGAATTCCAAATCGGTGAACTCGATACGCTCGACACCCAGGAAGGCGAATTGCAGGACCTGCAGACAGAGCGACAAAAGCTGAGGAATAGCAGCAGGCTCGCCGATGGTGTATCCGTGGCCATGAACAGCCTTGGCCAGGATGATTCGACGAATGCCAGCTCTCTGATAGTGAAAGCAACGCGCGCCGTAGAGGCACTGCTTGAATATGACGAAGAGCTCGAGCCTGTGCGCGGTTTGCTTGACAGTGCCAGCATCCAGGTCAGCGAAGCGATCGATTCATTGCAGCGCTACGCCGATAGCATCGAAATGGATCCGGCGCGGCGCGACTGGGTCGAGGAACGACTCGACGCGTTACAAGGGGTCGCTCGAAAGCACCGCACGTCGATAGAAGAACTCCCTTCCCTCTGCATCAGGTTGCGGCAGGAATTTGATGATCTCGGGCACGCTGAGGAACGCGGCAGAGAGCTTGAGGAACAGGTCAATTCTGCACACGACGAATTTCAGAAGTTCGCAAGAGCTTTGTCGAATGCGCGCAAGAAAGCTGCGCGATCTTTTTCGTCGGCAGTGACGGAGGCAATGAGTGGCCTGGGCATGCCAGGCGGTGTGTTTGAGGTGTCCGTCTCTGCTCTACCCGATGGAGAGACCCGTTCGTGGGGCGTCGATGACATCGAGTTTCTGATTAGCGCCAACCCCGGCCAGCCTCCCATGCCCCTGTCTCGGGTCGCATCGGGCGGAGAGCTATCGCGAATGAGCCTGGCGATCCAGGTTATTGCGAGTGACGGCAGTACGATCCCGACAATGGTCTTCGATGAGGTGGATAGCGGTGTCGGTGGTCGCGTGGCAGAAATGGTCGGGCGACGACTACAGGAACTCGGTGCGAAACGACAGATTCTTTGCGTGACGCACTTGCCGCAGGTCGCAAGTCTCGCGGCTCAGCACTTTCGGATCAGCAAAGTCACCGACGGCAAGGCCACGCGCACAGGCGTCGCGGTGCTGGCAAAGGAAGAGCGCGTCGAAGAGTTGGCGCGAATGCTCGGTGGCGTAGAAATCACGCAGAAGACGATCGATCACGCTGCCGAAATGCTGGCCGGCGCCAACCGCAAACGCGCCTGAGCTAGCTCCCTTCGTTTGAGCCCGACTTTGGCCTTACGTATAGAACGAGGTTGTGATCGAGCAGATCGTAGCCATGTGCCTCGGCCATTTCATGCTGCAAACGCTCGATCTCCGTATTTGAAAACTCGATAACATCTCCCGTCTCCACGCAAACCATGTGGTCGTGATGCACTCCGTCATCAAGTTCGAAGACCGAATGCCCTCCTTCGAAATTGTGCCGGGTCACGAGACCGGCTGCCTCGAACTGCGTGAGCACACGATAGACGGTGGCCAGTCCGATGTCCTCGCCCGAGTCCAGCAGTTCCTTGTACATGTCCTCCGCGCTCAGGTGCCGCAACTTCGATTTCTCGAAAATTTCAAGGATCTTCAGGCGAGGCAGAGTCACCTTGAGTCCGACTTTTCGTAGTTCTTGGCGTTGCTCCATGAGCAGGGGCTCTCCGGGTCTGCTGAAAACGGGTGTCGTGCCGTAGGGCAAGAAGGTATGATGCGCGCCTATTATGACGCAGATAGCGGCCTGGCTCTACCGCAGTACGGCATCTGTACTACGAAACCTCTGACCGACCCAGGTGTCCAACGTCCACACGATATGCGCAGACTAATCCTACTCTTACTGGTCTTTTCCACACTGGCATTTGCCAGCGGTTGTGTTTATCGCGCGAATATTTCGCAAGGTAACTTGCTCAAGCAGGAAGACATGGACCAGGTTGAGGTCGGCATGACCCGCAACCAGGTCCGATTCCTTCTTGGCACACCCCTGATAGACGACCCGTTTCACCAGGCCCGTTGGGATTACGTGTACTTCATTCGTATCGGCCGGGACCCGGCGACGTTTAAACGCTGGGTGACTGTTGTGTTTGAGAACGACATCGTTGTTGAGCTCAACGACGATCAGGAACTCGATCCAAACCTCTGAGCGTTCGCGAGCTCGCGCCGTGCCTCGCGCGGATCGCGTTCAAGCCCCCGGTAAAACTCCACTCGATCGCCATCCTGTAGCAATTGGCTCTTTGACGCGATCCGCCCCCAGATACCGCATTGCAGATTCTCGAAATCCGCGTCGGGAAATTGTTGTTGAAATCCGGATGCATACAGCGCGTCGGCGACCGTTGCCCCGACGTCCAGGACCAGGGGTACAAGCTCCTGGCGATCCGATAACGCGAATACCGCCTCGATATTCAATGACCCGGTCGCGGTGGCGTCAGGCACCGTAAACAACCACGGCTCGTTGGGTGAACGCATCGACCAGTGAGTTGCAAATATCCTCAAAAAAGGCGCCAATCATCAGGTCGAGTGCCCGACTGTCAAATTCGAATTCCAGATCCAGGCCGACCTTGCTGCCGGAATCACCAAGCGACGTGAAGGTCCAGCCACCAGAGAGGTGGCGAAACGGGCCACCGACCAATTCCAGATCCATGGATGTCTTTGGATGCATCGTATTACGGGTGCGAAATCGCTTGCTCAAACGACCGCGATGTAGTTCCAGTGTCACTTCGACTACATTCCCCTCACGGAAATGCACTTCGACGTCACTGCACCACGGCAGGAATGCCGGGTAGGAATCGACGTCCTCGACCAGGGCGTACATTTTCTCGGCCGAATACGGAACGAGCGCACTGCGACTTACGCTTCTAATCAGGAGAACTCCGGCAGCAATCCGATCGCTTTGAGGAACACGAACAGAATGCCGATCGGTGCGACATAGCGCGTCAAAACCCGCCACAGCTTGTAAATCGAACCGGAACCACCCAGTTCGTCAGCCGTGGAGTTGCGGCACATGACCCAGCCGGCAAATATCACAATCAGCACGCCACCGAGAGGCAGCATGATATTGATTGTCAGATGATCAAGATTGTCGAATATCGTGCCGCGCCAGAACTTGAACTCGGACAACACATTAAACGACAGTACAGTACCGAAGCCGACGACCCAGATCAGGAGGCCCATGAAGATGGCTGCCTGCGCACGGGTTCGGTTAAATTTCTCAACAACCCAGGCCACAGCCGGTTCCATCAAGCTGATTGCCGACGTCCAGGCGGCGAACGACAGCAACACGAAGAACAGGGTTGAAAAGAAAGTCCCGCCGGACATTTGGCCGAAAGCCAGCGGCAATGTGATGAATACGAGTCCGGGTCCATCGGCCGGGTCCAGGCCATTCGCGAATACCAGTGGGAAAATTACCAGCCCGGCCAGGATCGCGATCATCGTGTCTGCGATGGCAACGGTCGCGGATGCGCCCGATATGGATGTTTCTTCGGGCAGGTACGCGCCGTAGGCCATCACTGCGCCCATGCCAATACTCAAAGTGAAAAATGCCTGACCCATCGCTGCCAGCACGGTATCCCAGGTCACCTTGCTGAAGTCCGGTTCAAACATAAAGGCCAGGCCCTCGCCGAAATGACCAGAGCTAATCGAATACCCGAGCAGGATCACCATCAACACCAGTAACGCCGGCACCATGAAACGTACAGCCTGCTCAAGGCCGCGCTCCACGCCGCGCGCAACAACAAAAATCGACAAGCCCATAAACAAGGTATGAAACAGGCTCATTGC
>Ga0164320_10000781_pt1 | contig 10921 bp, 7 predicted proteins | sample GuaBasSediGuay11_FD_113736 | JGI IMG/M metagenome (GOLD analysis project Ga0164320, IMG submission 113736) | Subseafloor sediment microbial communities from Guaymas Basin, Gulf of California, Mexico - Guay11, Core 4567-28, 0-3 cm | ecosystem: Environmental > Aquatic > Marine > Hydrothermal vents...
CGTGGGCGGTAACTGCGCTGGAAGTTACCCCTCTGGTACGGCGCGTCATCGTCGACAGGCAAGGTGCAGTGAGCCGAATCGGTCTGACGCTAAATATCAGTCATGTCCGGCTTGCTGATCTGCGCATCAAGGTAATCGCACCGTCAGGACGGGCTGTCGAAATTGAAACCGGCCGGGACCGGGCGTCGGACATCGATGATATTCGCATCCCTGCCCAGCAGCTTAGCGGTCTGCTGGGCGAATCACTGAGCGGAACCTGGAGTATTAGTGTCCGGGATGAAAGTCTGGGTGTTGCCGGGCAACTGGTCGGCTGGAATTTGAAACTCAATTCGCAGGGCGCCGTTGAACATTTTCAACGCGGGTTGAATATCCCGGATCCGCTGGAACGCAAGACAGAAAACATCTGGTTTGATACATCCGGGCGTTACGCCGTTGCGCGAGCGATGCAGAGCGATAGTGCACGGATTTGGGATTTGGCTTTTGCCGAGCCGGTACGGGCAATTGCTCTTCCGGAAAGCGAGCGGCTAATTGGTCTCGATGCCGGCGCACGACGCCTGGTGACGGCGAGTCAGAACAGCGTGAACCTCTGGGATACCACGACCGGTGACAGGGTTGCCACGCTTCAGGTTGGGGCTGCCAGCAGTGGAGCGGTGCTAACACCCGATAGATCTCACCTGTTTGTCGAGCATCGCGGTGATGTTGAAAGTCGCCTCGAGTTGTGGAGTCTGGATACCGGCACGTTATCGGCAGAGATTATTGTGGCCGGAGTGCCGGCACTGGTAGCCATTGACACAGCGGGTAGCCGTGTGGCAATTGCCGACTTCGATCGGGCGGTGCGTGTTTGGGATTTTCAAACCGCGGAGTTATTGGGGCAGTTCGATTTACCCGCACAACCGGGATCAATAAAATTATCGGCCGATGGGTCGACCCTGGGTGCTGTGTATCCAAATATCGGGCTTTCTTTATGGAATATCGCTTTTCCCCAGCGACCATTACTGCAAGAACGTGGTGAAGGTTCGTGGCAGCTCGCTTTTTCACCGTCCGGAAACTTAGCTGCAGTCGGTCGCCCGGAAACGGGTTTTCAGGTAATCGATAGCAATAACGGCGGGCTCATCGGTCCACCGCTAGGTGCGCGCAGCGCCGACCAGGAACAAGACTATCTGACCTTCAGCCAGGACGAACAGGTCCTGTTGCTCGGCAGTACTGGCAGCACGCCGAGAATTTGGCGTGTGCCAGTTGCAGGAATCACAGATAACGCTGCTCAGCAGTCGAGTACGCATACAATCTGGAGCCCTGCTGCTGATCGTCCAATGATTGCAGCGCCGGATGGCAAGTTTGTAGCAATCGGGGATCCCGCCGGGCACGTGCATATTGTTCCATCCGACGCGACGCTCGCCGACCTGGCGGAAATGAGTGAAGACTTAAGTTTTGTAGGGCATAACAGTGCAGTGACATTACTGGGCGTCGCGCCATCGGGAACCTTGGCGGCAAGTGTGGCCGCAGATAATACGTTGCGAGTATGGAGGACGAATGGCGGCGAGCCGTTGCCGTACATCGTCGAAATCGCGGGACCTCCGATATCTCATATCAGTTTTTCACCGGATGCCTTGTTCGTTGGCCTGCTAAGCGGCAGTCGAGTGTCTGTAATCGATGTTGCTGATGGCAGTATCGTCGCTGATTATGATGCGGGCCATAGATACAGCGGACTCACTTTTGCCGCTGAAGATCATTTGTACCTCGGCGGACAGGATGGTGCATTGCAGCTTTTCAGCCGCGGTGATGACAAAAACTGGCATATGCGGCAAGTTTGGCAAGGCCCCGAAGGAATTCGAACGTTGCGGGCATCACCCAAAGGCAACCTTTTGATCCTGGTTGACCAGAATAATCTTGCGAGCCAGTTTTTTCTGGCCGATGGCAGAATTGGTGACGGGACTTTGCAGTTTCCCTCTGAGGTGCAAGAAGTCGTGTTTGATGAAAATGGCACTCGTGCTTATTTCAGAACGGCGCGCTGGGTTCATCGGGCGAGTTCGTCGGTCGTTGGATTGACCTGGATGGATGCGTTGTTTGTGCCACGAGCCTTGAACGGGGCCGGCATCGTGCAGGGTAATGGTGCGTCATCACCCGGTAGCAAGCTCAGGATGTATCTTCCCGTTGCCAGCAACGGTTATATCGAGCTCGTGGAATTAAGCGTCAACAGGTCTGGTGCTGCAGCGCTCTTCGGCAACAAACAGGAATTGCTTCAGGAATGGCGCGACCGAATTAGCGCAATTCCCCGCGAAGGGTCCTGACCAGTAACTCCAGACGTTCTGCAGTTACGTCTGCCGCGGCTACCGGTTCACCAAAAATTATGGGTACTCGTGCAAACAGCCGTCCGGGAATCTTGCGAATGCCACCTTGTTTTCGACGGCTAAACCAGCTTCCCCACAAGCGGCCAAGCGCAACTGGAATTACAGGAACAGCACGTCGTGCGATAATTTTTTCGATACCCGGTCTAAAGCGCTGAATCTCGCCATCTGTGGTTAACCCGCCTTCGGGGAATATACAAACGATATTGCCAGCGGCGAGTTCAGCATCAACTTTCTCGAATGCAGCATTCATCAGGTCTTCGTCCTCTGTCCTGGATGCTATTGGGATCGCTTTCGCAGTGCGAAAAATGAAGCTGAGAAAAGGCATTTGGAAAATCTTGTAGTGCATGACGAAGCGCATCGGACGTACAACAGATCCGCCGAGAATTATGGGATCAATAAAGCTGACGTGGTTGCACACGACAACGGCCGGGCCTTTGTGTGGAATGTTTTCAAGTCCGGTTGGGCGAATCCTGTACACGACATTGATGATCAACCAGGCCAGAAAGCGCATAAGAAATTCGGGCAGCAATGAATAAATATAAATGGCAACAACGGCATTCAATAAAGCGATAAAAAGAAACAACTCGGGAATTGAAAATCCTGACTTCAGTATGATGATGCTGACAACTGCAGCAGCGACCATGAGCAGTGCATTGATAATATTATTGGCGGCAATGATGCGCGACAAGTACTTGCGCTCAGAGCGTTTTTGAATCAACGCGTATAACGGGACACTGTAGAAGCCGCCGAATGCACCCAACAAAGCCAGGTCAGCCAGAATTCGCCAACTACTGCTGCGGCTGAGAAATTCACCGACGGACGTAATGGCAGTTACCGCCGTTTCCGGTTGTGCGAAATACAGGTCAATGAGGAACAAGCTCATGCCGATAGAACCAAACGGTACGAGGCCAAGTTCGATGCGATGTCCGGACATTCTCTCGCAGAGTAATGAGCCCAGACCAACGCCGACCGCAAACGCGATCAGTAGAGTAGTGACCACGGACTCGTTACCGTTGAGAATATCGGCGGCATAAGCCGGCATTTGAATTGTCAGGGCAGAGCCGAAAAACCAGAACCACGAAATTCCGAGTATCGACAGAAATACGCTTTTTTCTTCACGAGCGAAATTGACGATATGCCAGGTCTCTTTCCATGCATTCCAGTTGATTTTGAGTTCCGGGTCAACGGATTCGGTCCTGGGTATCTTGCGACTGGTTAGATATCCGATACAGGCGACAGCGACGAGGAGTGCCGCAAGCAAGGTCTGCCTTTTCGATTCAAAATCGACTGATTCAACACCGATAATCAAACCCACAATTATCGCGACATAGGTTCCGGATTCGACCAGTGCATTGCCGCCAATCAGTTCATCCGTGTGTAACTTCTGCGGCAAGTAAGCGTATTTCACGGGGCCGAAGAGCGTCGATTGGCAGCCCATCAAGAATAATACAAACAACAAGAGTGGGTACTGCCGAGATAACAGAGCGACAGCTGCGAGCGACATCAGGCCAATCTCGAGCAACTTGATGCGCCGCATCAGCATGGATTTTTCATACTTGTCAGCTAACTGCCCTGCGGTTGCAGAAAACAGGAAGAACGGCAATATGAACAGGAATGCGGCAACATTGGCGAGTACGGTGTGGCCCATTCCCAGTATTCGCACCCCCTGAAATGTGATCAGGATCACCAGTCCGTTGCGGAATATATTGTCGTTCAGGGCCCCCAAGAATTGCGTGCCGAAGAACGGCAGGAAGCGACGCTGCCTAAGCAGTGAAAACTGGCTGGATTCTGACAATTAGACGTCCTTGCGGGTCAGCGACGCGCCACTATAGCGCGAAAAGCCCGGAATTCAGTTCAAAAGTGCGAACTCGCGTCGATATGTCAAAAGGGCATTTTTGCTAATATAGCCAGCGATGAGAAGACATCTGACATTGATTATTGGCGGCATTGGCCTGCTGGCCGGTTGTGAGGAAGAGCAACCGCCACGGTCCACAATGGAGTTTCTGGATAATCCGATCATGCTGGAAGCGGCAATGGTGCGTTGTTCTCAAGACCGCGCGGCGACGCGTTACGATGCTGAATGTGTGAATGCACGTCAGGCAGTCAGTCAGATCGAGGCAAAAGAAGAGGTAGTTCGCCAGGCAGAATTTGATGCCCGTTCAAAAAGTAAACGTCAGGCATTGCGCAGAACCCAGGAAGCAGCGGCACAAGCACGTCGAAGAGCCGCTGATGCGGAACGGTTAAGAATAGAAGCAGAGTATCTGGCACAGTTTGGTGTGGCCCCACCACGCGAAGATCAATCTTCGGCAGTGCAAGTGGATTCGGGCAATACGCCCCCGGCAGTTATTCCAGACGCTGGGCAGCCAGTGGAATCATCATCCGGGTCCGGTGAAGTGTTACCTGCGACCGATGGCGGCAACGCGCCCGGTATTACGGTCCAGCCGGAAGAAGAGCCACCTGCAACTGATCTCGATTCGATCCGTGATGAGTTGCAGCGGCGAAACGAAGAGAACAGTAACTAGGTCGGCATCGTTCGCACGTGTAGATCCCGTTGCGGAAATGGAATCTCAATCTCATTCTTGTTCAGCGTTTTGTAGACAGCGCAGTTGAGCTCGTGTTGTACGCGCCCACGGTCAACGGGTTCCGATATCCAGCCCAACAACTCGAAGTCGAGGCTGGAATCACCGAACGAACGAAACCGCACACGTGGCTCGGGATTCGTCAAAATGTCCGGGTGATCAGTGGCTACCGCAGACAGCACCTCAATCACATGGTCTATATCACTGCCGTATGCGACGCCAATAGCAACACGAATACGGTGTCGTCCCGGTGGCCCGCCTGCTTCGTTGATGATCTTACCGTTTCCGATAATACCGTTGGGGACCGTTATTTCGATGTCGTCTCGCGTGAGAATGCGTGTACTGCGAAGGCCAATGTCAGTGACGACACCGCGTTCCCCGGAATCGAGGATAATAAAATCCCCTGCCTTGTATGGGGCATCCATCACTATCGACACCCCGGCGAAGAGATTGGACAGCGTGTCTTTGGCAGCGAAACTGAGTGCCAGGCCGACGATACCGGCTGAAGCCAGCCACGCCGTAACGTCGATCTTCCAGGCAAGAAAAAGGAAATAAACCGTCAGTGCAACAAGGACTATTTTCATTACGTTGTGCAGCAGCGACAACATTCCTGTTTGCACAATCTGCCGGTCTTTTGACTTGGAAAATACTCTGACGACCAATGCCATCAGCTGCATTAACGTGCTGTACCAGACGAAGATCGCCATGGTTTTCAGAATGCCAATCGTTATAAAGGTCGTAACGTCCGGCAGGCCGATTCGGCGTGTGGCCAGGGACAGGCCCATTAGCACCAGCGACATGAATATCGGTCTATGGACCAGATCGACTATCTGATTATCGAAGTCATTCGATGACTTTCGGGCGAAACGGCCAATGATCCTGGAGATGACCCAGTCAGCGATCTTGCCTGCGATCATGAAAGTGACCGCAATAATTATTGCCTGCAGATATACGTTCGGGCCAATTAGTTCAGCAAGTTGCTGAACTCGTGCGATGAGGTCAGTCAATGTCATTGTTTAGCAGCCGTTATTGTCCAGCATCAGTAGTTCGGATCATACTCGTCATCGGTTGATCCGGCTTCTGGCATGCCGAAGGTGCGAACTTCCGATTTTTGTTCTTCTTGGGCTTCCGGGCCACCGGTGGCCATACCCGGCTGTGTTGGTAAACGACTGGTCTGTGCCGTCAGGATCTGCACAAATGTATTCGCAATGTCTGGCGCAATATTTGGCGAGCTTACAAAAATTCGTTCCGGCGTCATGCTGCTTGAACCGTAAAACGCAGCGTTTGCCTTGCGGTCCATTGTTACACCAGCACCTTCGAGTGCAATACCGGCGAATAGTCCACGGCTTCGCGAATAGGAATAGACCTCAGCCTTGAATTCCAAGTCGGTTGCGATACCCGTATGGCGTCCGACTGGTCCAGCCGCGACAGATGCGTCTGCACCCAAAGTCAGTCGTCCATTCTCAATACCATCGACTCCTTTGCGTGTCTTGAACACGAGGATTATATCGGTGGACTGCACTCCCGCCTGCCAACCGACGCTGCCAGCGGTTATTTTGATGAACGCGGGGTTGCTCCACGAGTTATCGTCCTGTCGCACCACGATAACTCCCTTGCCACGCTTTGCACCCACGCCAAATGCTGCTTTGACGACATTGGGAATTACAGCAACGCCATAGGCGCGTGATAACAATGCAGGCGGTACTGTTTTTTCAGGAATTCGGAGGAATTGTTCGAGGACGTCAGCGGCATCTCCGACACGCTTCTCTTCACGAGAGGCGGCTTCAGCAGTGCTGGTCAGCAGCATGGTGGCAAGTGCCACGGCTGCAAAAAAGGTCTTTGTAATCATTATGGCTTCGAGGTCTCAATCGCTCTGGAGTTCAATAATACGCCAGCTGCGAGGTCCGGGCACTATCGATGTACGAGGATGGGCGGCAGCGGATAATTCAGTGTCGCGCACACCGCACGAATCAACTCTGCTTCGGCAACCGATATCTGACCGTCATGTGCGGCTGTCGCACTGACGGCGCGCAGCAACGATTCCTGCCCCTTACTGTTCAAACCCAGCAGGACATCAAGACTGTTATTCAGTTTTGCGACGCTGCACTCACGATCCGACTCATATTTTGCACCGTGTGCCCACGGTCCCAGTGTTGCAATGCCGGCCGCAAACGCGGCGATGCGCTCTTGATCCGAATCGTGGCCATGGTCCGCGAGAATTCTCAATAGCTCCGTCGCGGCGGATTGCAGTTCCTGGCGCCGGCTGCGCCTGACCCCGTGCGTTCCGGTCGGGTCAATGGCCTGGCCGAGGCTGCTCATCATGATTCGGTAGAAACAGAACTCATACAGATCGATGTCGCCATCAACTTCTATCAGTCGATTCGTGAGTTCGACAAGAAAGGCAAGTTCCGGCATCGGGCGTCGTTTCAAGGCCGGGAAAGTAATTTCCAGTAACGGCAATCGATACTCACCGCTCGACGTGGAAAGTTCGTCATAGTAGCGCCGTATGATCTCAGTACGTTCGCTGCCCAACTGCTCCTGAAGTAAGGAGAATTGTCGGTCAATTGTTCTCTTCGACTGATCAAGTACTAATGCGATGGATAACAGAAAAGCCAGCTCGGAAGAATGTGCAGCGTCGTATAATTCCGCTGGAATGGACTTGCGCAGCTTACGTGCAAATTCAATGTGTTCCTGTTCAGGATGTCCCACTGTGTCTGCGATCGATTCGGATAGCACTTTCGTGCTGCCGCTTGCAAATACGGTAGTGATATCACCGGCGAAAGCGGCATGTTGTGACTCGTGCGCAGTTTCAACACGCCGTTGCCGCGGGTCCACCCGGGGAAAGTCACTTTCTTTGAAACCAGGATCAAGTGCCTGAATGCGATCCACCAATGGCGGGTGTGTTGCGAACATACCCAGCAGAGACGTACCGCTACCGAACAGCATGTGACTGACTTCTTCCGGGTCAGTCGCACTTATCTTTGATCCCTCACTATAGCCGCCAATCTTTTTCAATGCGCTCGCAATACCGTGGCTTTGCCGTGTGAATTGCACAGCAGAAGCATCAGCAAGAAACTCTCTCTGCCGGGAAACACTGGCCTTGATCATGCGCGCAAAAAATACGCCAACGCCGCCGAGAATGACGAGGCCAATGCCGACGATAAGGATAACCGGTGCATTACGATTTCGACGGCTCGAGACGATGCTCGAATGATAGCCACCGCGCACAACCATGCGCCCGATCAATCCCAAAACCATGATGCCGAAGAGCACGCCCATGAGCCGGACATTGAGTTTCATATCACCGTTCAAAATATGGCTGAACTCATGCGCGATAACGCCCTGCAATTCGTCGCGATCAAGGAGCTCGAGCGTGCCACGGGTCACCGCAATCGCCGCGTCACTCGGCGAGAACCCGGCGGCGAACGCGTTAATGCCGTGTTCCTCTTCCATGACGTAAATTTCCGGAACCGGGACTCCGGAGGCGATCGCCATTTCTTCGACGACGTTGCGGAGGCGGCGGCGCAGCGGGTCCTGAACGTCGGTTGGCACCAAGGTGCCGCCCATATCGACGGCGACCTTTCCTCCACCGGCTGACAGTCTCGATGTCTTGTAAAGACTTGAGCCGAAAATGAACAGGGCAGTGAGCAGGGCGGTGCCGAGCAGCAGAGGTGCTTGCTCGCGAATGAACTGCCCCGGTGTATAGCCGTAGCCGGACTGTGAGAAACTGAATAACGCGAACCCGACCACAGCGGTGACGCCCAGAACAATAGCTATGGTTGCGGCAATGTAGACTACGACCAGGCGCCGCGAGGAGCGGCGTGCCTGGTCCTGGGCGGCGAAAAAGTTCACGATAGTAAATGTCTAGAACGAAACGTCCGGCACGTCACGTTTCTCCTCAGACTCAATTTCCAGAAAGCTGGCGAGCTTGAAGCTGAAGAAGCCGGCAATGACGTTGTTCGGGAAGTTTTCGGCTGAGTTGTTGTAGCCAAGGACCGCGTCGTTAAATGCCTGACGTGAGAAAGCGACCTTGTTTTCGGTGCTGGCAAGCTCTTCCTGAAACTGCATCATATTTTGATTCGCTTTGAGATCAGGATAAGATTCCGACAGTGCAAACAGTCGACCCAGAGCGCTACCAAGAGCACCTTCGGATGCGCCCAGTTTTTTCATGGCCTCTGCGTTGGCTGGATCCGCCTTGGCGGCATCCAGACTTGAAACGGCGTTGTTGCGGGCCTGGATGACAGCCTCAAGCGTTTCGCGCTCGTGCTTCATGTATCCCTTGACGGCCTCAACGAGGTTAGGGATCAGGTCGTAACGACGCGTCAATTGCACATCGATTTGGGCGAATGCATTGCGTACGCGATTGCGTTCGTTGACGAGTCGGTTGTATATGCCGATAACCCAAAAAATCATCGCGGCGATAATGCCGAGGAATATCAAGAATGAAATCACAGTCCTGCTCCTTCTATAAAGGTCATGATCCCAAGCATAACCTCAGGCTTGGGCCAAAACTAGCAACTCTGATGCTGCTGCTGGTGTCCTGCATGGCCGATGCAGAATGGCTGGGTGATGCGCGACCAATGATGGGTACCGAAGTTAGTGTCTATCTCTGGAGTAATGATCCCGTGGCGGGTCTTGCCGCTCTTGAGGCGGTTTTTCAGGAGGCAGATCGCATCGACCACCTCATGAGTACCTACAAAGATGATAGCGAAATTTCGGAAATCAACCGTACTGCAGCCGAGTCGGCCGTTGTCGTGAGCCATGAACTCTATCAACTGATCGCTCGCTCGCTGGAAATTTCGGTCCTGACACAAGGTGCATTCGATATCACATACGACAGTGTCGGGCAGCATTATGACTTTCGTGAACGGCAACGGCCGGACGACGAAACCGTGGTGTTTGAACTCGAGAATATTGATTATCGGTATGTGGAACTGGATGATCAGTCTGCCAGCATTCGGTTTCTGCAGGACGGTGTGCGCATAAATCTTGGCGGAATTGCGAAGGGCTATGTCGTTGAGCGCGGTATCGACATCCTGCGCAGCAACGGCATAGAAAACGCCATAGTTACTGCCGGCGGCGACTCGCGACTCCTGGGTGACCGGCGTGGCCGACCCTGGATGGTGGGTATTCGGGATCCTCGCAAGGACGGCGAAGTGGCGATATCAGTACCGCTACAGGACGAGGCGATATCTACATCGGGCGATTACGAACGATTTTTTGATGAAGATGGCGTTCGCTATCATCACATTATTCAACCGGGTACCGGGATGCCGGCGAGCGGCGTTCACAGCGCGACGGTTTTCGGCCCGGATGCCATAACAACCGATGCGCTGTCGACCAGCGTATTCGTGATGGGCGTGGATCTGGGCCTGCGCATGATCGCTGTACTGCCGGACTATGAAAGTATTGTCATAGACGCCGAGGGGCAGGTTTTCTTCTCTGATGGCCTTGAGCAACCCAAAGACAGCACTGTCGAGTGAGACCATGAAAAACCGTCGATGTCGCGGAAAACCGACGGATTTTCACTTTAAATTCAGGCTGATACGCCTATTATAGGTTTCAAGCCTTGGGTAAAAAAAACCGTTGGGAATAGTGCCAATTTAACGTAATCTGTGACGATTGCGCGCTTTTTCTGTCGCAGAAAATCGTCGTTATTATGTTTAGGAAATTTAGGTCTTTGTGACGATTATCACGGCCCGGAAGGCTCCCGGCTGTCACCATTCGGGCTCAACGAAGGGAATCGAGCGAGTAATACAAAGGAACGGACTGATGAGAATCAAGAACTTAACACTGGGACTGCTGGTCACCGTATTTGCGGTGACATCGCTTGCGTCTTCGGGCCTCGAAGGTCAGGTAGCACCAGATTTCGCTCTAAAGAGCTCTACTGGTGAAAACCTGCGTTTGTCGGAGTATCGCGGCAATGTAGTCATGATCAATTTTTGGGCGACCTGGTGCGGTCCGTGCCGCCAGGAAATGCCATTGCTTGACGAG
>Ga0164320_10000782_pt1 | contig 10917 bp, 13 predicted proteins | sample GuaBasSediGuay11_FD_113736 | JGI IMG/M metagenome (GOLD analysis project Ga0164320, IMG submission 113736) | Subseafloor sediment microbial communities from Guaymas Basin, Gulf of California, Mexico - Guay11, Core 4567-28, 0-3 cm | ecosystem: Environmental > Aquatic > Marine > Hydrothermal...
GTGTTCGGTAAAAAGGACTTTCAACAGTATTGCGTGATCAGGAAAATGACACAGGACTTAAATCTGGGTGTTGAAATTATTGGGCAGGAGACTGCTCGTGAAGCATCGGGTCTTGCCATCAGTTCTCGAAATCAGTATTTAAATGCAGAGCAAACATCGCAGGCAGCATTAATTTACCAGACGCTGCAAGAAGCCTCGGACAGGATTATAAAAGGTGAAAAAGATTTCACTTTAATCGAAAATCAGGCAATCGATCGTCTCAAGCTGGCGGGATTCAATACCGACTATTTTAATATCTGCAACGCCGACACATTAAAACCCGCAACTACTGAAGATAGAAAACTGGTCATCCTGGTGACCAGTCGATTGAGTGATACCCGCCTGCTGGATAATATTGAAATTGATCTCTGGTAAACCCGGATAATTTATCACCCTTCAATATAAATCCTGCATTGCTCTGATTCGCTCGATGACTTTGTTCCGCAGTTCGGGCGGCGCCAAAACTTCGACTTCTGGTCCATGTTTCAGAATATCCATTATCAACTCGATATCCTGACTATATGGAATTTTCAAAACATAATATCCTGATTCGTCATATTCGCTTTGCTGTTGCGGGTGCCACGATTCTCTTGATACCCAGCGCGCTATTCTCGGACTAAAGCGCAATACCGCCTGATGAGTTTCGGCGCCAGAAAAAATCCCGTACCCACTCGTCAATTCGTTATTTAAATACTGCTCATCAATATTCTTCGCAGTTTCGGGTAATATTTCAATCTGCTTAATCGCATCGACCGCAAAGCTACGCAAAGCCTTGCGCCAGTGGCACCAGCTATCAAGATACCAATTGTCGCGATAGTAGACCAGGCGTTGTGGCGATATCTCGCGCCTGCTGTCACTATCTTGCTGCCGGCTGTAGTAGCGTATGCGCAAACGCTTGCGTGTTAACACAGCCTGGCTGATGATCTGAAAATTTTGACCAGAGTAGTTTTTCGCCGCCACCGGCAAAATACGAATTCGTTTCGAGATTTCTTCGACACTGTGATCACCTTTATCCAGTAACAGGCGAATTCGTGATTGTAGCGGTTTAACGTGATTCGAGAGGATTCCCGGCTGCAAATTTTCCAGCAACGCATCCATACTCAGCAGTGCCTGGATCTCACTGGTATTGAACCACAGCCCTGGTAATTGATACCGATCAGCACCCATCTCGTTGTTATCGTAGCTGTATCCGCGATGTTCACGATCCCAGATAATCGGTGCAGCCAGGCGGTCGCGCAGGTATTCCAGATCACGTTTGAAAGTAGCCGGTGAAACCTCAAGTGCATCCAGAAACTGTGCTCGCGTAACCAGACGCTGGTTACAAAGCAATTGGTCGATGATATGGAATCGTTCGGTTCTATCCATTAAACGCTATTTCTCTGCTGGCTCATCTTATGAGCCACTGAAGCGAGGATAATAGCATGGCTATCCACAAATCAGAGTAATCTCCGTGTCAATAATGAGCCACCTACTTTTCAAGATCACGTCATTTTGCCGTTGCCGCATTATTAATGGTCCCGGGCAAAAACCTTACCTGGAACGCTATCACCTGTTTCGATTACCCCTTGGATACCAGGTATATATTCATCGATTCGTTGCCAGCGACCCCGGTCGCGGGTTGCACAATCACCCGTGGAAAAGGGCAGTCTCTCTAGTTTTGAGTGGGCAATACGAAGAAATCCGCATGGAGAACGCACGGGGGAATCACGAAGTACATACCAGACACATAGGCTCCGGTCATCTGAACTGGATCGATGGTTCGGTATTCAATCGTATCAACCTGATCGACAATGCCGAATCCTGGACCTTGTTTGTGCACAGTTCAAAAGCGAAAACCTGGGGCTTTTTGCAGACTCAGGGGCAGCAATATGCTTTCCACGATCACGACATTGTATTAGACCAGGATAGTTCTCCCCTGTGGTGGAAAACAGCACTCCGACCTGTCGATTGCCCGTCGATGCGCCAGCCAGCCGCGGCTACGGACACAACTTGTATTCCGACCATTTCTTGATAGTGGCAAGTTTCTGTTTCGGCCACCATGAATGGGCATTGTCGATTACAATTCAGCTGCGAACGTCTCCCCTGTCACTAATAGCCCGCGGTATAATGGCTTTAAATCTCAAGTCGTAGGCGTGTTCACTACTCTGTGTAAATAAAAGCCATAGACGGCAACTATGGCAACCGCGGCGATAGAGATTCTCAGCGCGAATTTGAATTCGAGCCAGAAAAGTAATGCGGATAGCCCTATGACAAGCACTATGATGATTATATTCGGCGATGGACCCCTGTTGCCGGAGCGCTGATAGAGCGCATAGCCGACCATGCCCAGCGAGGCAAATAACATCGGAAACAGCCCATAATCCAGCCCACCTATAATTCCCGACAAACCTACGAATCCCAACATTATCACCAGGACAGGCGTGAAACAGCACAACATGGCAATCACCGTGCCGATAACGCCGTTGCGAAGTAATTTTTTGTCATTCATTATATTTTTCTCAGGAAATAAGATTGCTTAAATTAAGGGCCGCGGCCAGAGAATCTTGCGAGAATTATCAGGCGAAGCGCAAAATTCCTCAACAGTACCGATCAACCAGCGCAACACGAAAGCTGGGAAACATCTTTACGAAAAGTCTGAGCACAGAGTTTCAAACCTTCGACCATCGTCAGATACGGGAATAACTGGTTGGCAAGCTGGTCGATTGTCATCCTGTTATGGATCGCTAATACCGCAGTCTGGATCATTTCACCGGCGTTAGCGGCCAGTATTTGCACGCCGATCAGGCGTTCCGAGCTGACTTCCATGACCAGTTTTATAAACCCATCGGTGTCAAAATTCGCCAGTGCACGCGGCACATTCTCCAGCTCCAGGGTTCGACTATCGGTTTCGATGCCGGTAGCGCGCGCCTGTTCTTCAGAAAGCCCGACTGTCGCAACCTGCGGGTCTGTAAATATAACCGCCGGCATGCTGGATAAATCCAGCACAGCCTCACCGCCTGTCATGTTGATCGCCGCACGTGTACCCGCTGCTGCCGCAACATAGACAAACTGCGGTTGGTTGCTACAGTCGCCCGCAGCATATATATGCTCAACCGAAGTGCGCATATGGTCATCTACCATTATCTCCCCATTGCTACCGGTTTTGACACCGATTCCTTGCAAATCGAGCTCGGTGGTGTTCGGAGTACGACCTGTAGCAATCAACAATTTATCGCCTTTGAAGGTACCCTGCCCTGTTTCCACGGTAAAAGTATCGTCATTAAAAGCAACCCGTGAGGCCTGTGTCTGATTATAAACCCTGATACCTTCGTGCCCGAACGAATCGGCAAGTCGGTCGCCCAATACCGCGTCTTCATTGAAGAGTAATTTATGTCTGGCGAGTATCGTCACCTCGGCACCGAGACGCCGGTAAGCCTGAGCGATTTCGACCGCGATCACCGACGAACCAATCACGATCAGGTGGCCGGGAATCTCTTCGGCAAACAGCGCCTCAGTAGATGTCCAGTAAGGTGTTTCATGCAAACCCGGAACCGGTGGAACGGCGGGCGACGCGCCGCTCGCTATCAGTAAGCGATCGGCCTGTATGACCTGTTCGCTGCCATCGTCCCTACTGATGACCAGGGTATCTGAACTTTTGAAGCGGGCCTGGCCCTTGATCAGGTTGATCGAAGGATTGCTTTCGAGAATGCTTTCATATTTGGCGCTGCGTAATTCCTCGACTCTGGAAATCTGCTGTTTCAGTAATGCGGACCGATCAATGCCAGGTTCATGATCTGCGAGACCATCGAAGGGATTTGACCTTTGTTGCTGCGCTAGTTCCGCAGCCCGAATCATAATTTTAGAAGGCACGCAACCGACATTGACGCAGCAGCCACCTATAATCTCCTGACGCTCTATCATCGTCACCCGTGCGTCATTTTCAACCGCCTTGATCGCTGCCGCGAAGGCGCCCGACCCGGTGCCGATTATTGCGACGTGCAATTTATCGCCTGCTCAGTAGTGCTTGCACAGTGGGCATAATTTATACCGCTGATGCTTATTTCCAGATTGCGCATTGTGTTCAATCCAAATGAAACTTGATAATTGGTTGAACTGTAAACTCCGTATTAGAGTACAGAGTCAATAATTAATTTTATTGCTGTTGCGAGATTGAATAGTAAATCGGGCAGGCTTCGTCCTCCCTGCGGGTATCACAGTGCCGGATCAAGTCCTTGAGGTTGTGTTCGATCAATTGCAAATCCCGGATCTTGCTCTGCACCAATTCGAGTTTCAGCCCGGCCAGATCACGCGTTTCCAGACATTTCTCTTCACCCAGCTCGACCAGAACTTTTACTTCTTTCAAGGAGAAGCCCAGTTCCTGGGCACGTTTGATGAAGCGTACTTGCGCAATAGTCTGTTCCGGGTAGATCCTATAACCGGCAACTGGCTTACCGGGCTCTTCAATCAAGCCACGTCGCTGATAGTAGCGAATAGTTTCGATGCCAACGCCGGCGAGTTGTGCAGCCTTGCTAATTGTGGTCCTGGTTTTTTTCATGAAATTTCTCCATCTATCAACGGTTGAACTTTATTAAATTCAGCCTGTCACAAGTTCCAACACCAATAATTTTAACTGATTATGTCTTGACTCTGTACTGTAGTACGGAATTTAATCTTCAGCAGGAACTGGATTACGTAACCTAATTTAGGTGAAATACTTGTTTGTCGTTGAAAATTTATGGATAACAGCATAGAAAATAACACAATTGAAATCGCCGGGGCTGAGCTCGTAGAACAAAAGGCGGACTCGGGTAAATCCGGACTCTTTGCTGCGGGGGGTATCCTGGGTGCAGTCGGCGCATCGGCCTGCTGCATATTACCATTAACGCTGACTCTGTTTGGTGTTAGTGGCGCCTGGATGTCAAACCTTCGTGCATTGACATCCTATCAACCCTATTTCATCGTAATGACTGTGGTGTTTGTCGGATTCGGGTTCTATCAGGTTTACTGGAAGCCGCATCAGGTTTGCGCAGCCGGAGACACCTGTATCCGGCCACTTCCCAATCGACTGGTTAAATCAGGATTGTGGGTCGGGACGATATTAGTTATGGCAGCGCTGACTTTCCCTTACTGGTTTGGAATTGTTGAGCCGTATCTACCGTAATTTTCGAGGAAATAACCGTGAATAAAATGAAAACATTGATTTCCCTGGCTGCATTGATTGTGTTGCCGATGACCGCATCGGCCGAACAGCAAACGGTCAAACTGAAGGTGAATGGCATGAGCTGTATTACCTGCCCTTACCAGGTCAAGAGTGCGCTCAAACGGGTCGAGGGTGTGATTACCGCGAGTGCTTCACTGGAAACAAAAGAAGCTGAGGTGACATTCGACGATGCGGTAACCAATATCGCGGCGCTGACCGAGGCAACCACCAATGCCGGATTCCCCTCGACGCTAAAACCGTAATCACGTTACCCCGCAAATTCTGGCGCATACAGAATTTGTCGGTACAGTCGTGGCGTTGCTCAAACCGAGCTGCACATGGTTCGTGCTACTATCAGGAAGACAAGGGGCTGCGGCGTGCATTGGAACACTGGACGCACATAGGTAAAGTTGCGGGCAAAAAGCTTTCCACCAGGGTGGGGCGCAACATTGACTAGGGTTCATCTTGCGCAATACGCTGTCTTGCAGTTTCATCCTTCTCTAACACCGTACTGAAAATAATCCACTTGGCGCCAAATGACAGCGCCATCAAGACTACACCCAAAACCAGCGCGCCAATTAGCAGCCGACGGTTCTTCATATCCGACCGGTTAACATATAAATCCAATAACCGGTCGCGCTAAAAAAGGGGATTGAACCAAAACTCGATTTTTCCTGGCAGTTGCGGAGATAGGAACTAATTGGAGCCAACCATTGGCAAATATTTATATTATTGCCAATACCGCCTGTCAGTTAGTTCTTAATATAATCCTGATAAATTGTTAGGTTATTGCTTGACATGGAGCCAACTCCAGGTCGTAAGGTAGTTCTATTAAGGGGAATATCGCGTTGGAAGTGAAAGACGACCTGGAATAAAGTGAACAAATCTGGACTTACGTTATGCAGTTTTGCCCCTGTTTTCAAAGTGCGACCAGGAGCAGTATAAGTGCCAATTTTTCGATCTCTAGTTAAGTTTAAATTCCTCGGACTGGCAGGCCTGCTAGCAGTGGTAGCCACCGCTCTCCAGGCTGCCCCGGTGACCTTTAACACGGCGTTACCGGTAGCGGAAGGCGAATTCATCAATCGTGAACTACTGGTATTGGCGCGCCCGGGTGACGACCCTGGCGGATTAGGTCGTAATATGGAGGTCAACACGCTGGTATCGGTACTGGCTTACGGCGTTAATTCAAAACTCGCCCTGTTTGGCATTCTGCCCTATGTCGACAAAGAGTTGAGCATGGGCAGCATGCCGACAGGACGTGGCAACGACGGTTTCGGCGATTTCACCCTTTTTGGCCGTTTTACATTTTTTCAGCAGGACGCCCCTGGCCGGACCCTTCGAGTCGCCGTTTTTGGCGGAACCAGGGCGCCAACTGGTGAGGACGATGAATTCGACAACCTGGGTCGCCTGCCGCCACCCTTGCAAACTGGCACAGGCACCTGGGATGGATTCGGAGGTGTCGTGGTAACCCGGCAATCCCTGGACTATGAGCTGGATGGTCAGATAGCTTATCGTAACAATGGCAAGGCCAATGGTTTCGAGGCTGGTGACGAGTGGCGACTGGATGGTTCATTGCAATACCGGCTCTGGCCGGGCAGTCTGACTACGACTGCCATATCCGGTTTCCTGTACGGTGTGCTGGAGGCCAATCTGGTCTATAGAGATCGCAATAAAATCCTTGGGCAGGACGAGGCCAACTCTGGCGGCACTATCCTGTTCCTGGCGCCTGGATTGCAATACGTCACCCGGCGCTGGATCGTCGAGGCTGTGGTGCAATATCCGGTAATCCAAAACCCGCATGGCACGGCCCTGGAGAACGGTTATGTAGTACGAACTGGTTTTCGCTGGAACTTTTAATTTGAAGGATATGGAATTATTCGTTTAAAGCATTCACGGAGTCCCAGCGATTTGGATAATCATCGAATTTCAAAGTGAACCCCAATAAACCCGAATTAAATCATGGCAAACAGGAGTTAGAAACGATGGAAAACCAGGTAATGGTAGAAATATTGACCGCCTCCGGTTGTGGTCGCTGCGCGAAGGCTAAAACGCTGATCAGGGAAGCGATTACCGAGCTTGACGATAGCCGTATTCAGTATCGTGAAGTAAGCATGATCGAGGAAATCGATTACGCGATCAGGCTCGGTGTGTTGAGCACACCTGCCATTGCGTTGAACGGAGAACTGGTGTTTCCCTCACCTCCATCAAAGACCAAATTGAAGCAGGCCATCCAACAATGCCTGGGTGATATTTGATGGATACGACGGCCGGGATGCAGATGGGCGGAATTGGCGGCCTGCTCGCCGCTATGGCAGCAGGATTCCTGTTCAACTTCACGCCGGTAGCCTTCGCTTCCATTCCCGTGGTACTCGCTTACGTCACCCGTGCCCGTGAATTCCGAGATGCAGTGAGTTACAGTGCCGTTTTGCTGCAGGGCTGATTCTGACCAATGTGGTGCTGGGGGTCGGCGCCGCACTCAGTGGCACCTGGGCTCAAGGATTTTTGAGCAATCAATGGAGGATAGTCTTAGAGCCACTCCTGATTGTACTCAGCCTGTTGTGGACCAGTTGGATCAAACTGCCATTGCCCTTGGTTGCCATTGCGCGGTCGCCGCGCTGCCACACTTTGGGGCGCCTTTGTCCTCGGCATGGGGTTTACCGTAGGAATATGCCCGGTATGCTCGCCCGGTTTGTGGATCGGCCTGGGCGCCAGCGCCTCTATTGGCTCCGTGGTCTATGGGGGCCTGCTGATGCTGGCCTTCGCCATTGGGCGGGTTATTCCTTTGGCCGTAGGCGCGGTCAGTATCGGCTGGCTGGAAAACCTGCAATCGGTGGAGCGTTTTCGACGTGGATTTGAAATATCGGGGGGCATTACCCTGATGGCAGTCGGTGTTTACCTGCTAAATGAATTTTTAATCTGGTTTTAATCGATGTTGACCATGCCGATAATAAATCCAGCAACAAGCTTTTTATTTTTTAGGTACCGGATTAATAAAAAATGTTCGTAGGGTGTGCCACAATTGCGAATATCAGAGTTTCCTGAAATCTCTCTATTGCCGGTCATTTCATTTACCGCTTTCGATATCCTCGATGATTGGACAGCCGTTATCAGCGCTGGCGCACGATTTGGTAAGTAGCTGGAGTTCATCACGCAATTTACTGAGATCCTGTAGATAGCTTTCTATCTCTACCAGTTTTTTAATGGTGAGTTCATGGGCCTCTTGTCGGGCGTGTTGTGGATCTTCACGTATTTGTAAGAGTTTGCCAATTTCAGCCAGGGTGAAGTCCATCTTCTGCGAGCGTTGAATAAACTTGAGTCGCGATATGTCTTTGTCGTTATAGCTACGTATGCCCGATGCGGTGCGATAGACACGTGGCAACAAGCCAATTTTTTCGTAGTAACGCAGCGTATCGACCGAAAGCCCCAGTCTTTTGCTCACTTCGCCAATACGATAGTCGTTTGATTGAGTAATTTGCATATCAATTAATTACCCGGTTGCCACTTTTGAATCTGGTTATTGGCATAGTCTGCCACGAAAACACTGCCGTCGGATGCCACGGCAACCGCAATAGCGGTATGGGTTGGCGTGTTACTTTTTATTCCAAAGGCATTGAGAAATTCGCCCGCAGCGGTAAATTTCTGTACCCGGTCATTGTAAAAATCTGCGACAAATACATCGCCTCCAGGGCCAACCGATATACCTGTGACAGTTGCGAACCAACCATTGAATGGACCAAAAATATTCATTGCGAGGGGCCCACCCCATTGATATAGCGCATGACCATCCGGACTAAACGCCAGCACCCGATCATTGTATCCGTCAGCAATATATAGTGTTCCCTGATTATTGATCGCCACATCGGTCGGATAATTGAGTTTGCCGCCGAGCACCCCCGGCTTTTGAGTTATTCCCCATTGACGTACAAAAGTCCCGTCAGTTAACAACTGCTGCACGCGCTGGTTAAAAAAATCGGCTACAAACACTGCCCCGTCGGCATTTACGGCCACGCCCCCGGGTGCGCTCATCTCACCGCCAGCGCTACCCGCTTTACCGATGCTGCGCCGAAACTCTCCATCGAGTCCATATATCTGAATCTGATCATTGAAAAACTCGGCTACGTATAGTTCATCACCGGCAATCGTCAAATTCATCGGTCTATTCAATTGCCCCGATGCCTCACCCTTCTCCCCAAACAGGCGTAAAAAATTCCCATTCAGATCAAACACCTGTATTCGCGTATTGCGCGAGTCACTGACAAATACTTCATTGCCTGCTAGTGCAATACCGGTGGGTTCGTTGAACTGCCCTGGCTTTTCACCCTTACTACCCCAGGTCCTATCCAGTATATAAGGCGCTTCCTGGGGATTTGGCATCCAGAAAAAGTAAATCACGCCGACGATCAAAACCGTCAAAGTCACTATGCATAATAATATTCGTTTTAACCAGACCACAATATTTCGTTTTATCGAGGTATTGCGTTCATGCTTTTCATCGTAAAACCGGTGTCATCGATGATTGTTTTTAGTTCATCTTCGCTAAATTTTTTTCCTTCGAGGGTATTAACGATTACCAGACCGTTTTTGAGATCGATGTCAACACTTTCCACGCCCTCGGTTCGGATAAATTTCTTTTCAATGCCATAAGCGCAGAAGGGGCAGGCGAGCCCATCCACACGCAGTTCGTACCGGGTACCGGCGGCAGAACTGATGCCACTGCCGGTAAGGGCGGTAATAATAAAAATGATAGTGATTATTTTCATGCGACAAGCTCCTAAGGTGTTCACAAATGCCACTCAAACGAGGCTTTGAAACGATAGTCAGATTTCTCCTGGCTGCCGTTCAGGTCGCTGGCGACAGGAAGTTGGATACCGGCCTTTATAGCGAAATTATGCATCGACCAGAAGATGCCCGGAGAGACAAACCATTCCGTTCCTCCGCTGTTGACCAGATTGTTTCCATTCAGTTCTGCACGGTCGGTAATTTCACCATTGAGTTCCAACAGCCAAACTGTGTCTGGCGCCCGGTATATGGGTTCCGCAGGACGCCAGCCACCGACAAAGTCCACCAGCCATTTGTCGCCCAGGCGAAATTCTTTGCTATTTTTACCGGGTGCTAGATACCGCACACTGGCCCACCGATACCATTTGAGACTCTCGTAACCATAAGTGAGCCCCGCAATGACATCCGTGGCGCCATTTCCGAGCGGAGGATCAGCTTTATCGTCGCCATTTTGTAGATTGACCGCCAGTGTCACGGCTGCCGATTCCTGCAGACCCAGCGAATCTTCACGCCAGAATCGGTACTTGGTAAAAATCTGGATATCAGCCTCTCCGCGCGAGGACTGCAGCCCATCTTCTTTATCCGAATAAGGCAGTTCGATGCCGGCAGCCCAGTCACCGGTAATGCCGTAAACTAATTCCAGGGCAAATTCAGACTCTTTCTCCAGGCCCGCTTTTTCCTGAGCAATGACAGTGGATACTTCCACTCCATCCCTGAACAGGACATGTGGGCCTATACCGAACACCGGATCATGAGCCAGAACAACGCCACCGGGGGCAGCTACCAAAAAGCCGTCATACCGGGCTTGACCCGGTATCCAGTAAACTGTTGAATGGGCAAGGATTGTTCCGAAACGTCGGACCGCTACAATCCTATTGCATTTCCACCGTCCCTGGCGGTCATTCCGGATCAGCAAAAAC
>Ga0164320_10000783_pt1 | contig 10914 bp, 11 predicted proteins | sample GuaBasSediGuay11_FD_113736 | JGI IMG/M metagenome (GOLD analysis project Ga0164320, IMG submission 113736) | Subseafloor sediment microbial communities from Guaymas Basin, Gulf of California, Mexico - Guay11, Core 4567-28, 0-3 cm | ecosystem: Environmental > Aquatic > Marine > Hydrothermal...
ACTCTTTTTTCTTAACTCTTATCTTACTGAAATCTAAGTGGTGAGCCATTCCAGAATCTCCCTTTTTATTAGGTATCATCTGAGCCGCAAACCCTCCAAAGATAACTCTATCAAGTGATAAGTCTCTTGTTATTTTAGATCCTTCTAACTCCGCTATAAATCCTTGTGCTTTTAGCTTAGTGTCTAAGTCTTGTTTCTTTTCTTCAGTCTTATAGTTAACGCCCCAACCTTCACCAACAATGTAAGTATTCTTACCATTGATAATAGCGTTGTTCTTTGCGCTTGAATTATAAAGCCAGATAAGATAGTCTCCGTATCTATTTCTCCAGGTTCTATCTTCCTTATCATAGCCCCATACAACCCAATCGTTTCCCTTCTCTTCTTTGAATACAGGAACTTTATGAGATGCGAAGTCTATTAACTTACCGCTCTTACCTAGAAAATAATTATAACGTTGGGACATGTGCTGTATAAGTTATTGTTATTTGGTGTGCATTATATTGTGAAACTTCATCATCAAAAACATTACAAGTGCCTCTCGATATTGGCGTAGTGTTGTCTGACAAAGCTGGGTCTAAGTTCGTTGTGCTGGTTTGCTCATAAATAAAGTAATGATACCTACCAACGTTTCCCAAAATAAGCGAAGAGTTTAAAGGGTCGTCTACTCCTAATGTAATATCAAATAGATTACTTCTATCTCTCGCTGGCCCTGCTATAGATACATCTTGACAAATCGCGTAGTACTTTACTTTTGTTTGGTCGTTCTGCCATTCAAATAAGTATACCGGATTTGTTATGGTTGTATCTTCTGCAAGCGTTAAACCTACATTATCGTTAGTCGTTGCCTTCTGTAGATTCACTCTTTTTTTTCTTTGATTTAAAAACGTCTAATCCTAATTCTTTATAGAATTTAAATATCTTCTTATCGTTTACTATTGTCTGTGTGATAGTCATTCCGTTATCCGCTTTCGCTGTTACGATACTACCAATACATTCTTCTCTTAACTCCATAATGTAAATATACAAAAAAGGGGGTTTACTCCTAAGAATAAAGACCCCTTTGTTATTATGCTATTGTTAACCCTGATACAACTGTTGCATCAACAGTGTAAGGATAGTTCTTTTCTTGTGATGTGAATCCTAATTGGTAACCGTTTTGTTCACCAACTAAAACGCCTGTTTGAGCACCGTTAGTTCCTCCCATCTTTTCAGCTCCATTATCTAAGCCCATGATATGATAAATATCGTTTTGGTCTTGGTAGATAATAACTACTGGATTAGATGTAAGTAATTTAAGTTCTACATTCTTAGTGTTTGAAAGCTTATTCATCATAAAGCTCAATACAGTTTCTTCAAACGTAGTACCCAACAAAGGGTCATGGTTCTCAGTTGTAACCGCTCCAGCAATATTCTTTTTAATCTCATATCTGTAAAAGCTTGTTGCAGCTTCTTGAGTTAATGATGTTACTTCTCCTGCAACTACTGTATTAGCTGTAATATTTACCCAAGATGCTATCAAGATAGAACCTTGTTTAATACCTCCAATGCTATCGTCACACTCGTATAAAAACCCCTGAGTTAAAGGGCATGTTGCTACTGCCATAATTTTAAAGTTTTAAATAAGGGGGACTCGCACCCCCTAATATTATTAATTACGGTACTAGTGTAAACTCTACAATCTCGTTTCCGAATGCGTACTGAACACCTCTTTTGAAAGTGATATTCATTTTGTTTACTCTATCATCTTTAGAATACCATACATCTAAGTTGTCTTCATCTGAGTCTCCATCCATACCGATAGTGATGTTTGAATCTCTTGTAAGAATCATTCTTTCAGTTCCTGCTACTCCAGGGAAGCCAACAGAACTCTGTACTCTTACAGACGTACCATAAAGAACTTCAATTCCGTCTTCACCTTTAAAGTGGAATAAGTTTGCGTTTTTAAGTGCAATAACATATTTCTTGTATACTGAAGGCGGCATCCATAATGTTAAATCTGTTGCCTCTGAAATATTATCTGGGATAGAAGACCACATACCGTCTAGGATATCTAAAACGTTTGCAGTTGTAATTCCTGTTGCTACTGTTACCGCTCCAGTGTTACCATCTACAACCGTACCATCTGCATCAACGATAACTAAAAGCCCGTCATAGTAAGATAAGTTATTTGTAGCCGAAAGCAAATCACCTTGAACATCTGAGATAGTCAACTGGTTAGCCATTGCATTCATTTTCTTCTCCATCCAAACTCTTTCGATATCTCCTGGAATTACTTCTTCTCCTGCTGCACCTTTTTGAACCATTGTTTGAGTCCAGAACCCGTTAAGGTCTTTAGTACATAAGTCTTCGTTTACTTGGATAGCTCCAACTGTAATCGTTCTCTGTGTGAAAGTAGTCGTATCACTTCCTGTGCGAGAACAAGCATCCGCTTGAAACACTACATCAGTAGATAAAAACTGTAAGTTAGAAGAGCCTTTAATACCCGTTTGGATATTTGCTCTTTCTGCCAAACCTCCAACCGCTTGCATTTGCGCGATTAATGGGAAGTCTTGGTCTTCAATATAAGCCGCTAAGGCTGTTACATCAAATGCCATAATTTAATTTTTTGCTTTAATTTCTGTATGAAAATAATTCTTCGGCTTCTCTTGTCCGAATCTCTTCTGTTTGACCTCAGCAGGTTTTTCTTTAGGTTGCTCCCCTATCTTTTCAAATAGATTTAAAACCTCTTTCATGAAGTCTACCTTTTCAGCTTTCTCATCTGATAACGCTGTAGATAAGTCTTCAACTTGCTTACTGAATTTATCAGTTACCTTTTGTACTTCTTCAGCTACCGCCTCTTTAAATACTTTTTCAGTTACGATTGATTCAATAATTCTTTTTGCTTCTTTTACTTTATCATCCTCAGATAACTCTTCAGTAACTTCTTCCTCTTCTCCTTCTGGTGTATTTACAGCGGCGATTAAACCAGCTTCTTCAACTACGATAATTCTACCGTCTTGAAGTTCATATTCACCTACAGGTAAAGGTTGAGCTATTTCGTTATCCATTACAACAGCAGCAGCACCAACCTCAACAGATGGCTCTACCATAATCATTGTACCGTTTAATAATGCAATGTCTTCAAATTTTTCTCTATCAAATCCTACCTTTGATTCTGTTTTAACTTCTTCTTTTGTTACTGCTGCTTTTGCAATATCTTCAACCTGTGAATCTGTTAAATTGAATCTTTTGAATAGGCTTGATACTTCTTCTTTAAAACTCATAATTATTAATTTCTTTTGTTTATAATATTATACTAGATGTACTTTGTAACCTATTTAGAGTATTTTTTAAATATGGATTCTAATTGACTTACAAAATTTTCTTCAAATAATCCCTCTACTGAGAAGCCTTTAAACGTTCCATCTAATACAGACTTCCAAACCTTATCGTCTTCTACTTTCATAGAGATAAACCAAGAACCGTCTGCCTCTTGATTGAATTTATCTGGTGCTTTAATACCTCTCTCTGAGTCTATCATAAAGGATTCAAACACATAAACTCCTTGTTGAAATGCACCTGTTGAATGGTCTAAGTTTGTGTTCTTAGTTAAGCCATTACGCATAAAGTTTAAGGCTATCTTTTGAATTGCATCTTTTCTAAATACTACATGATACTCTCCGCGCTGTTTATCTCTTCTAAAGATTGGTAAGTCTGCAATCATAGCGTATCCGCTTACAATTCTTTTATCTTTTGATTCAACCTGAAAAGTTTGTTTAACCTTGTCAAATGCAATCCAATCGCTTTCAATCGCTGGTTGGTCTACTAACGCTACTTGAAAATCTAATTGCTCCCCGTCTGGTATGTTTAATTCTATTAATTCCATATCTTATAATATTAATTTTGTTTAATTCTGTAACCTACCCAAAAGTGGCCTGTGCCTCAATAACGCCTACGCTCTTGATTCCTTCTGTTATCGCTTCTACTACAACTACCTGTTGTGGCTGTTGGTTTAATAGAGTACTTCCTTCTTGAACTGTGCTTAATGGTGCTGCCTCTGTAGCTCCTCCGGCTGCATCTTCTATTGTTGCGGCGTCACTTCCTCCACCCGTGTCTATTGTAGAACCAGAGCCAAGTATTTGAGATGCTTGTGCTACTCCTGCTAATACAGCAGAAACCCCCGAAATAATAGCGGCTAAGTTGGCAGGGAATACTAACCCAGCACCAGCGGCAACCGCTGCCGATATACCTCTGGCCGTGTCTATTGCAACCTGAGCAAGTGCGAATGCTTTTTGTATCTTCTCTTCTTTCTGTAGTCTTCTAATCTCTGACTTAGTTAATTGTTCGCCTCTCTTTTGTTTCTCTTCTATTCGTTTAAGTTCTTTGCCGTGGAATATTGTATTAACACTCTCTGCTATTTTAACCAAGTTTTCAGCACTATCAATTGCAGATTGTACTTGCTCTTCTCTTTTCTCTTTTCTCTCCTGGTCTTCTTGTGCTTGTTTCTCTTTTGCTTCTTCTGCAAACCTGTCTCTTATCTCTTGTATTTGTGTTAATTGAGCCTCTTCTAGTATCGCAGTATCTTCTCCAAACTGTATTGCTTGCTCAATTAGGCTAAAGTATTTATCTCTAACTTTGTTTTCTTCTTGGTCTTGTTTGCTTAATTGAGAATCTAAGAAGTCGTTTTCTGCTTTTTCTTTGGCTGCTAAGAATTTGGCTAACTCATCTTTTTGTTTATCCTTAGATTCTTTGTCATTTTTAACTTCTGCATCTGCTACTTTCTTAGAACCTTTTAATCTAAAGTTGATTAGTTTAGCATCTGATAACTGGACTCTTTGATTAGCTTTCTCTTGTAAGTCTGTAGCTTCTTGAAGTAGAATATCTAAATCAATACCCTGCCCTCTCATTTGAGCTTTAAAGTCTTCTCTTGATTTACCAGAAAAAACAAACAAATCTTCATAGTACTTTGTCCAGCTTGCTATCTGTTCGGCTATTAATCGCTCTTGCTCTCTTGCAAAGTCTATGTTATTTTGTAGCTTCTCTTCGGTTAACGCTCTTGAACTTTTACCAAGTAGGTTGTTAATCTCTATCTGAAAGTTTAAATCTTCTTCAGCGTCTTTGTGTGCTTTCTCTAATGCTTTACGCTCTGCCTCAATCTCTGCAAGTCTTTTAGTGTTTCTTGCGCTTATCGCTTTGGCATCTGCTTTCCTTTGCTCTTCTAAAGCTTTCTCATTCTTTAGTGCGTTGGTTGCTCCCTCATCTAATATCCCAAAGAACTCTAAGATAGGGCCGAACAGAATCATTATGTCCCTGCCTAAATCGCTAAAGAATTTACCGATAGATTGAACACTATTACCTAAAACAACAAACAATGCAATCAAAGCCGTTATCCCTGTAATGATTAACCCAATCGGATTAGCCTTCATAACGGCATTCATTATCTTCTGCGCTACCGTGGCCTCTCCTGTAGCAACTGCTTGCGCTACTGTTGCCCTAGTAAATAGATTAGTTCTTATTGTTCTAATCTTTAAACCTATAGCACTTTCATCTGATAGTAAATTTGCAACAGATTGCAAACCATTCATAACACCCTGTACGGCTATCATCTTTTGAATAGTCTTTGTAACCTCTTCATTCTCAGTTCCCAACAAAGCTTGGACACTCATAGCAGTTTGAGCGGCTGCGCCCATTGCTTGAAGTGCCTGGACTCCTACTTGTAGTTTAGGAAAATCTGCCGACATTGCTTTAATCGCAGCGTTGGCATTATTCATCTGGTCTTTATACTTACCAGCTTCAGCGGCTAACTGTTGGAACTCAGCAGAACCTACGTCCCCAATCTCGGCCATTTGGTTCTGTAAGTCTCTTAACTTTTGTCTTACATCAAGGGTAACGCCTCCCGACTTCTTGATAGATTCGGACATTTTATCACCTGACTTAGCCGCCTTCTCTAAATCCTTGCTAACCTCTTTTACTGTTTGAGCACCTTTCCCGCCCTCAACATCAATTACTATTTTTACTTCTTCAGCCATTAATTTATAGTATAATTTCCGTTAAATAAAACATCACAACAATAATCACTAAGTTCTGTTAAGGTCATTGTCAGTGGTGTATAGCCTTTATCAATAAAGCCATTACCAGCAAAACTATTCAAGCCCTTTAGCCAATCATAAGCTCCATCACTTTGACTTAGTACGCTTCCATACCTTGCGAATTCAATGTAGGTCGTAAAACAATTATTATTTATGATGTCCGTTATAATCTCGTCTTTATCCGCGTTCTCTAGTTCTAAATAGAATTTAGAATAAATTACTTTCATTCTCATTTCGCGGGCTTCTTTGCTTTTTTGGTGTATAGTTTCAGAGTATTGCAACATTTTTTCTTCACCTAAAAAAGCCAATCTTACCGACTTTGAGCCTATGGAGTACTGAGAACAAATATCTTTTTCCTCATCATTTAAAGTTTGGAAACCTGCATCAACATCACCACCGCCTAAAACCGTTACGATTGATTGAATCTCAGTACCAACATAAATAAAATCAAATGAATTTACACCGTATTTATGCCATGTTTTTATATCATTAAAGTCTGTGAAGGGTTCGACATCATCTACCGTTAAACCTGAGTAATATGACTCTATTTCTGTTTTGTCAAGTTCATCAAGTTCAGAGTCAAAATAAATAATTATTTTAAGTCCTGACGTAAAACCTTTGAATACCTCTGAATAGTTAACCTCTAGCCATGCAGAGAAATATTTTAAATCTGCATTTTCGTTTTTTATTAATTCTAATTTATACATTCTTTTATTGATTTACATCTTAAACTATTCATTACATAATCTCTGCAAGGGGCTGGTCTGTTTTCATAAATAGTACAAAACCTAGTATCTTGATTTAATAATACACATGAACCCTCTTTATTCTTTTTTAATACCGCAAACATATCTTTGTGGATATAATCTAAATGCGCCCTTCTTTTTTCATATTGTGGATTTTCTTTAATAAAAGAATCAGTCTTTGTTTGCATTGCGTTTTTATATCCTAATTGTTTCAGTTCATTATATTCATCTATTGTTAAGTCAACTGTTAATTCGCAGCAACTCCCAACACAATCATGACAGCTTTTTACTTCCATGTTGCTATGAAAATTTCGCCCTCTGTCCATGTTGTAGAATCTGCAAGGGTGGATAAAAATAAATGCACTCTATCACCTGCTGTTAAAGATACGCCTCCCCATGTTCCACTAATTCCATTTGCTTTGTTCTTTTTCGCTTGTTGGTTTTGGGTGTAGGGTGGCGCCCCTGCTGTCGCTCCGGAACCTGTATCTATTCCGTAGATTAATTCTATGGCTCCATTATCCTTGTTTAAATCTGTCCCTATATTAATCCTACCAAATATAATATAATCACCCGTTTCGGCTACCGTTATCTCTAAAGTTCCCGAACTAGGGACGCACTCTAAAGGAGTCCCAAAAGCAGCGTTAACAGTGCCACCATTTAGATTTGTTGATTTTTGAGAGTAGTAAGTATCCCCGCCTACTGTTATAGTCGTTTTTCCAGCGCCTTCATCTGTTGCTGAAACGTTTCCTTCAAAGTTTAGGGTATCAGTTGTTGTCCCTACTGTTGAATCATCCTTTTCTATTATAATATTAGAACCTGCGCCTGTTGCACCTGTGTCTCCTTTAGTACCTTGTAGGTTAACCATTGAGAAACTAGAGCCTGTCCCTATAAAAGTTCCACTTATTGCCGTTGTTATTTGGCTTTCAATTTGAGCTTGAATTTCAATATATTGCCCTGTTGTTAGTTTTAAAGGTGGGGGGTTAACTACGCAAGTCCAAAAATCAGAAGAGTTGCCAGAGTTACGAATATAACTACTCCCGTAAGGCTGTGACTGCACAACACCATCAATAAGAATTTGAACAACAAATTGCGCCCTTTGTTCAGCAGACTCAATTCTGATATTAGCTTCTATTTCATAAGTACCATCAACATCAACTTCAATCCTTGAATTGTTTGTTATATTGCTATGTGTAAATCCTGTGTCCTTTTCCGTTTCAACATCCCAATCTAAAACGGTTGGAGTTGATTGTATAATTGAAGAACTTACATCTGTTGACGAGAGACTGATAATAGGTAGAGGCTCAACTGTTCCGCTGCCACCTATCTCAGATCCATTATACTCTAAATTTCCCGTTGTAGTATTATTATACAATCCCTCTTTATCAGACAGCGCATTAATTTCCGTCTGGTCAAGGTCTAAAAGTTTTAATATATCGTTTATCTCACTGCTCATGTTATCCTTTTATAATTATTCTAAATAATCCATCTGCAACCGTTCCCGCGCGGCTTGCTTCTATTGTGTTTACTGTTGGCGTCTCAATTCTCCAATCTACTATCCTTTCATTGCTTAATCTCTTTACTTGGCTTATAACATCCTTTGTACTTAATCCGTGAGTGATTGTAAATGTAGTACGTCCACCAGCAACGGCTCTACTTACTGAGACTATAGTGCTATCTAAATCAACGTTAAATGATGGCGCAACGCTTCCCCCTGTTCCATAAACAATATCTACCCCACTTGAATCTCTTCTAGTGAATTGAGCTTCGCCTGTTGGGTCTGGGTTATTGGAGTCATTAAAAAACCAGTAATCCGTTCCTGTTGGGTTTCCTATTGCAGAACCGTCTGCTATTCCTAATTGTATTAAAGCCATCTATTTTAAAATTAATTCTCCGTCTATAATTAAAGTCCCGTCTATCTCTAAACGATTCCAATTCGTCATCTGTTTATTCTCTTCAATTGTCACCGTGTCTGGTGATTCTATTTTATAATATCCTGAATGATGGTCTGTAAATGCGTCTACTTTAACCCCATCAATATAAGTTACATTTGATTCTTCAATTCTTAATCCGCTTGTATTGATTAGCACTACATCATGAATACCCGCCTCAATTATATTACTGTCTCCATGTATCTTGATATTCTCTGCACCTCCGTAGACTTGGTTTCTGTCTCCGTTTATCTCTATATAAAAAGCGTCTGTTGCTATAAAGTTTTCTTTACCCTCTATTTGTACCCCTCTTTCACCGCTGTTGTTTTGGTCTGGTTGGTAGGCTGCTTTGTTACCGCCTTTAGATGGTATGTCTTCTTCAAAGCCTCCACCTAATCCGGCTGGCACTTCTGGGTCATCTGAGCCTAGAACAACATAACCGCCACTCGTAAACCTTGGTACATCTGTTAAGAATAGGAAATCACATTTAGTGAAGTCTGAACTTGTAGGATTATAATTGTATATCTTCTGTAGTCTCCAATAAGCATTCTCAAACCAATACAATTTTCTAAAGTCCCAAGTTTTAAAGTCTGAAGGGTGTATATTAAACCAACCAGTTCCTATCTTAGAATCCTTGTCTGTATACTCTTGAATCATATTAGAGTAATACTTATTTACTAGGTTGTTATTAGTTACTGTGATAGGTTGGATATTATCATCATAAAAAACCTCTTTAACTAATCCGAAGTTAATATCTTCCGTAGGGTTGTAAGGGTCGTCAAAATGTCCAGCGTAAGGGTATTGAGTTCTTACTGTTGGTATGGCTAAATATGGCCATCCACTATCGAATCGGATATGGTTCCAAGGCTCACCAGTTTTTAAACCTCCGTAAAATAGTATTCTAATATTGTGGCCTATAGCTCTAGGAAATCCCAATCCTTCAGGGCCTACTATTGTACTTAGTATTCTTTCTTTATTCTCTGGTGCGCTTAATGGTGTTGGGCTAAATATAATATTTGTCTTCTCTACCTTTTGTACAAATTGATTATTATTTATCACTTGTCTATCTCCATAAACTCTCTGCCATTTAGTCTCGTATTTCTCGTTTAGATAATCCTTGTCAGGCTTGTAACTAAACTCATAATCTGACACATTTATTTTACCCATTGGGGTAGTGCTAAACGGTCTATCCTTATCTAGCTTGCATTGAATATCTAACTTGTCAGAAGTTAAAAAGCCCTCTCTAGGCTCAATGATATAGTTCTGCGAGTTGTCTGGGTCTATATCCATCCATAAGTTAAACATCTTTAAGACTGAGTTAAACAAGTCTTTTTGCTTAATGTTCTTAGGTATTGTCTTATTTATGTTTATAAAAGTTCCCTCTGCTGGGTAGGTGTTTACATACTTATTGTAAAAGGCTGCAACACTTACGTCTATAGTCGCACTACCTGGGTAACCCGTCCCTAAAATGTCTTCAAACTTATGATTATTAGCACCGTTTAAACCTTGGTATCTTGCTTTCCATTTAATCTCTATTTCATCACCGCTACTTAATTGCAGCCCATTAAGATTTAATAAATATCTGTTTGGTGTGTTCTGCCCTAGCCTTGGTATTAAATTGGCTGTTGCTGGATTACTAACACTTGAATAGAGAGTACTCGCAGGTTTTAAATAGTTTGAATCTGGATAAGTTGTTGGTGAGGCTGTTGTGCTTCTAGCTCCTGAAGTAAACGTACTAGGATAATCATCTATTGTTAAATAGAATGGGATAGCCATTATCTGAGTGCCGTTTAAGTATACTGAGAAAGAACCATCTATGTCGGAGGTTGTAACTACTGCCGCCCCTGTTGAAGGCGTGAATGTTGCCGTTAATTCTATTAAAGCGTTGATATTATAAAGCCCTGCATAAACAACACTCGGAACTGTAAACTTACCGTTACCGTTATTATAAAGTCCTGAAGGGTCTGTTATCTCATTAGTAAATATAATCGTATCTGGCGTGGAATAGTTAGACGGCAGGTTATTACTTGTTGTTGTTCCTGTGCTTGTTAATTGTATTGGCTGGTTGGCTGCGAACTCATTTAATAGTATCTCTGCATCTGATAAGTTTAAAGTCTCAGGGTCTGAGGGTATAATTAAACTCTTAAAATAAGTCGAATCAAAGAAGGCACT
>Ga0164320_10000785_pt1 | contig 10904 bp, 12 predicted proteins | sample GuaBasSediGuay11_FD_113736 | JGI IMG/M metagenome (GOLD analysis project Ga0164320, IMG submission 113736) | Subseafloor sediment microbial communities from Guaymas Basin, Gulf of California, Mexico - Guay11, Core 4567-28, 0-3 cm | ecosystem: Environmental > Aquatic > Marine > Hydrothermal...
CAACCCGTTCGAACGTGAGTTGCCGGTGTGGGTTAACTACATCCGTGTCGACGATCCGGCAGCGATTACCGCACGGGTCGAGGAACTTGGCGGCATTGTGATTATCGACGCCAGTGCGCGTGCGCTCGGCGGCGAAGTCGCTTTTGTTGCGGGACCATCCGGTGCGGGCGTTGCCTTGCAAACCTGGCCCCTGGCTGGTGAGGAGACCAAATAATGAAAAACAGAATCAGGCGGCTGATGACCCTGTTCCTTATGATCGCACTGGCGGGTGCTGTTGCGTCCTGCGAGCCCCCACAGGTATACGGCAGTGTCGGCTACAGTTCCTACGGCGGCGGTGGATATTATGGCGGCGGTGGCTACGGCGGCAGCGTCAGAGTTGGTGGGCGTATCTACTAGAGGAAACTCCTGCTATTTGGCCAGGGGGAAACCCGCGCGCCGCAACAGGCCGGCACTTCGCTCGAACTCATCCCGGTCAGCATAGACGAGGACGACGGTGAATTCGCCGGTGCCTTTGCGAAACCAGTCGAGGCGCAGACCGGCGGAGCGTTGTTCCAGGCCGGCAACAAATGCCGCGGCGCGATAGGGTTCGCCAAAACTGAGTAGTGTTGAGCGCCCGAATTCCGAGTACAGGTGATCCGTATCAGGTTCGCTGCCGCGGGAACTGCCTAGAACGAAGTCAAGATGTCGCAGGATGTAGCTGCTATACCAGCTTGCGCCCGACGGAATGTCAGCGCCGCTTCCCGATATGCGTTCCGGTCCGTAGTTGTACGCCGCAAGCGCAAGATGTATATCGCCATCGTAGCGCTTAATCATTTCCTTCAGGTAGCGTGCGCCCGCGTCGATGTTCGTGCATGGTTCGTATAATTCCGACAGGCGGTAAATGCCAAGATGTTGGGCGGTTACTGGCCAGAGAATCTGCATGACACCGTGGGCGCTGGCTTTCGATCGCGCCATCTCGTCAAAATCGCTTTCGCCTCTCGCGACAGCCAGCAGTAGCGTGTAGGGCAGGTCATACTCGAGCGCCGCGACGCGAAAACACGTCTCGTGTGGAAACCTGACTCTCGGTTCGGCCGCGAAACCCTGTTTCGCGTAGTGCTCCCAGGCAGCCGCGGGATCGACATCGCTGGATGCAATCGTATCTACCGTGAAAACGGCCAATGCTGCGACAAACAGTCTGAAAAGAGATTGCACGATCATGTTTCGGGCAGGTCGAGGCTGGCCGCGGAGGCGATCATCGACAACTTGTCGAGGCGCTCGGATTCATCCGTGTAAGCGAAAGCAACGTCATAAACACCGGTCCTGACTTTCACAACGCGGTAGTCAAAACCCGTGAGGGTTTCGAGGCGGCTAACGAATCCACTGGCTGCGATCTGACTGCTGAAGGGACTCCAGAATGAATGCCATTGCAGCGCAAGCGGGGCGACAGCCTGCTCGGCTTCCACGGGTGTAGCTGGCGGCGTTGGCCGACTGTTCGTGACAGCGGGTGGTTCCGGGATGATCGACTGCATGGGCTCTGGAGTCGGCTCGGGCACTTGTGCCATGTCCGGGCTGTCGGGTTCAAGTCGAATTTCCGGCACGCCAAGTAACAGGAGAATCGCGCCGATTGACACTGCCGAGCCCGTAAGAAATCCCAGGAATTTGATCATCGTTTGGTTCCTAGTAGACGTTACGGACCCGTATGGCCTGCCAGTCGATATGCGATCGCCACTGCGTCATCGTTTGGGCGAACACGCTCATCCAGTTCTCGAGTTTATCGCCTTCGAGCCCGAATCGAACTGCCGCACTGCAACGTTGCGGCAACTTCTGCAAATGCCGCGACAGGATATGCGCAGCCTTACTGTCATTGACTGCAATCGCGTAGTAGGTGTCCGCGTCCGGGCTCGCAGACCACTCAGTGGATCTCGATGCCGCGTCAGGCATCAGTGTAAAAAGAGGAAGCGGCTGGCTAATCGTCTCGTGAGCCCGAACAACTCGCGCGTCAGTCTGCGGCCTGCACCCGGGCCCGGACAAGCGTACAAGGCCGTGGTTGACCTGGTGATTGAGAAAGAAAACAACGACGTCCTCGCCGGTGCTGACCTGCATTGCGACGCACGTCCTGCGATCCGAAGTGCAGGCGCCTGCGTCATTGGTACCTGTCAGTCGCGTCGACGATAGCAGTACATTCTGTGGCTGGGGGATCCGCACACGATTTACTCTGGCAGTGCCGGTACGCACGTAGGTGCTGGCATTCAGCGCAGGCAACTCTGATCCAGGATCGAGTGGCGCCACAGTTGCCCAATATTGATGCAGGTCGGCGTCGATCGTATGCGCCTTGCCAGTAAGAACGGCATTCGCCCGGTCCGGGTCTGAAGTGAATTGCAGCGATTGGCCGGCGGCAAGATTATTACTGATGAGCTCCGCAATTCCGTCGAGTGGTGCGGCAAGGTCACTGTTGTCGTCAAGAAGTACAAGGTATTCGCCAGTCATCTGCCGCATTGACGCGCAGCCAAGTTCGCGTGCAAGTGATGCCGCGATCATGTCGGATTCGGACACGGAAAACGGTACGGATCGTTCACCAAGAAAAGAGGCGTCCGCGCCGGCCTGATCGAAAGCACGTTGTTGGTTGCGCGACAAAGAACCTTCCCAGAACGGATCGAAGCCCGCCACCCAGCCCTGGTCTTCGAGGTCGAGCGCGCGCAGGTCGATTCGAAAACGCTCTTTTCCCGTTCTTGAGATCTGCAAACCGACATAGTAATGCGCGTCATTTCGGGTGCAGTCGGTGCCGTTGTCTCTTGAAACAGGTGGTGAAATCCGAATGTCAGGCACGGCAATGATCGCATCGGCCAGCTGGTCTCGAAAGGAGATCGCCAACGCATTGCTGCGCGGCGCCGGTTTGCCGTCGACGAATACGACGACACGCACGGACTCTCCCTTGAATCGCGGGTGCGTCGACAGTTGTGCCGATATAGCGGGAACAGCAGTCTCCGAGATCCAGTCATCGGCATTCGTTTGTCGCGCGCAGGACGGGCGCGGTGCCGCGACAATCGACACGGCGACCAATATCAGGCTCGCGCAGCGTAAGCAGAACGTCACGTCATTGCTCCAGTTGCACATCGCCACGCGCGGTTATTACCAACGCGCCGCTCTCAGCGGTGTTCATGAAATGTGTCAGTTGATCCTGCATCTGCGGGGGCAGGGTAACTCCCCACTTCGTGGATTCGCTTTGGAGGCTCATTGAGCGTTGCAGGGCGAGTACGACGTCTTCAGGAACGGTCGTGGCGTCCATTTCGTGAAACTCATTCGGAATCGATGCGGGCCAGAAACTCAGGCGCCCACGATTAACGTTCATACGCAAGGACTTCTCGAGGCCAATGGCGTATAGCCCCACCTCGTTTCTAGCGACAAGCCGCGTAAGGGCCATGTCTGTTTCAAACTGTAATGTGAATCCCCTGGACGGCTCTGGCGTTGCCGGATTGGGCGGTGTTGCCATGACAGATTCAAGCACCTCAGGTTCGGATACAGGTACAGGTAAAGGTTCGGTTACAGGATCGGGGACTGGCACGGGTGCGGGTTCAGGGGTGAAAACTGGTGTTGAAATTTCTGCTGCGGGTATTTCCGGTGCGACCGTATTTACGGGAATGCTCTGCACGAGGGCGAATATTGCTACCAGGCACAGTGCGAGGATCGCCATGAACCGCATGACGTCGGTTTGCAGGTCGGCAATGCCGCCAGCTTCGGAGTCCATGCCGCGACTGAGTGGATAGAACAACGGCGAGCGAGTCATGTCGTTACCTCGTCGTTAAGGTCGGCTGGCCTGTACGGAACCTTGAGGTGCTGTTCTATGCGTTGCAGCGACGTTCGCATGCTGGATGTATCGGCACGTGCTGCTTGATCGTAGTAACGCTGCAGTAGCGTGCCGAGCGTAACGGCTTTGTACACCCGCATCAGGTAGCCGCCGATACCGCCAAAGATCGTCGTGGACAGGGCCAGCAGAATGCCACCCTCGACCATTCGTTCGAGAACGGCGAATGCACCGAGCTGCACGGTGGTCTCAGGACTGCCCAGTGCAAATATGAGGGCGCTGCGCATACCAATAGCGGTCCAGATTACACCGGTACCGAAGAACAGCGTCGTCCAGATATCGGTCAGATGATCGAGTTGTACGACGCGGCTTGCGGGCTGGTCGTCTTCGAGCAAACTACGTAGCCGGCTAAGGCTTGCAAAGAACGCCATCAGGAGCAAAGCAAACACGGGGATCGACGAACCGAGGTTCATATAGGCCCAATCGAGCCATCCGCCGAGGCTGGGGATGCGTTCAGATGTGAATGCTATGAACTCGTAGCGGCTTAGCAGGTAGAGTAGCGCGCTACCGCCGATAAAAGTGCCCGCTGCGCCTGTAGTGAGGCCGCGCAGAAATCGCCTTCCTTGACTGGCAGACATCGTGGCACGTCCGCCTACTGACCGGCGGAACAGGCTGTGCAGGTTGCCTCAAGGACGAGCTCTACTTCCTGGAACAGCTCGTCGGCGCGGTAGTAACCGTCGTTATCAAGACTGACCTTGAGCAGCCCGCGCTCCTTGTCGCTGAGTTCGCGCTCCATGTCCAGCATGATGCGGTCGCGGCGAGGGCAAGTGTGCGAACAGTTGTTGTAGTCGCTCTGCAATGTCATGAACTTCACATTGAAATATCGGTTGTAGTGGTCTTTGGCTTGCCGCTGACTGAGCAGTCCTTCGTCTGCAGACCAGACGAGAAACTCACTGAATACTCGTTTGTTGCCGGGCTTTGGATCGCCTTCGGCCGTGCGCAACAGGTCGTCGTAATAACGATCGAAGTGTGCGGCGCAGCCCGATGACAGCGAGTCTTTGACATGATCGATAGCAGCGCTGAGGTTGCGGGTTTGCGGGCTGTCACAAGGCGGCGGCGACGTCGCGCACGAAGCGAGAATCAGGGCCGAAAGTGCGACGAGCAGGCTCATGGTTTTCATGACTCGGTCTCCAGAAAATTGGGTTAGTTTTGCAGCGGGCTGCGATAGGCCTGCTCGACGCTGCCCGGTGGCGGGCCGGCAATCGGTGCAAAGCTCGTATCGTCACCAAACAGGATGGATTTCACGCCGCCGACAACTTCCATCATCTCTGGCGTGATAGTGCCGAACGACTGGTTGAGTTGTTCGATAAGCGTCGCGCGGGCGATTTCTTCCCGAGTACGTGCGATCAGCAGGCTCGTCTCTTCCATATCGAGATAGATATCGGATGCAAGAACGGCCAGTGACTGGTCGGTATGGCTGCTCGATGAGGCGACCAATTTGTAATACTGACTGAAACGTTCGCTGAGTCGCATGCCTGAGCGGCCGCGCAGGCTTGGTGCCGGTGCCGACGTGTCTTTGGGCGGATTGCCGCCGAGCAAAGTCTCCTGCAGCGTCCAGGAGGTCATTTTGTTACCTAACTCGCTGCGAAGGCGTTTCTCGAGACTCAGCCGGGTGTTGTTTACGGTGTGTTCCATATCCGGAAGTCGATCTTCCATGATGCCGAGCATGTCGAGGTAGGTTGCGCCAATCTGCTTGGCGAGGCGTTGGCACCCAGGGTCGTCCTCCGCACCGTCGCACTTACTCTCGTGGTACAGCTGTTGTTGCTGGTCAAGCTGACCGATGACTTCCTGCAGGCCGGTTTCCATTTCCTTTGCCACTGAACTTGTCTGTCGCAAGTCCTCGACGACCGTCGTCGGAAACAGGCGAATCGTCGGCGTAGTGGCATAAGACTCGCCAATAAGCAGCAGGGTGGCCATTGCCAGCAGTCCGTGCGACATCTGTCGCCGGGATAAGAGTTCCATTTCACGATCTCCCTTGTAATTGGATTGCGTTGGGGATCCGATAACGATCGGGAACCAAGCTACTTGGGTATGGCTGAACCAAACCTGAATAAGCTGAAGGAGACGGCTGTGTTGAGGTAGCATTGGCGGCTGCTCTCGGCCGTTCACAAACGCGACCAAAAACCACTATGAAGAACAAGATCTACGTCGCCCCGATGATGGACTGGACCGATCGTCATTGCCGTTTTTTTATGCGGCTGCTGAGCCCAGGCGTTTTCCTGTACACGGAAATGGTGACGGCAAATGCCTTGCATTTTGGTGATGCAGAGTCGCTGCTCCGATACGATGACTCTGAACATCCTATTGCCGTGCAGCTCGGTGGTAGCGACCCGGCGTTGATGGCGGAGGCTGCGGCTCGTGCGGCGGGTTCGGGTTACGACGAAGTCAATATCAATGTGGGTTGTCCGAGCGATCGCGTGCAGAGCGGCCAGTTTGGCGCCTGCCTGATGGCGCAGCCCGATATTGTTGCTGACTGTTATTCGGCCATGCAGTCAGACATCGACATTCCTGTGACAGTCAAGACGCGAATAGGAATCGACGATCACGATAGCGATGAGTTCCTGACGCGATTCGTCGATACCTTGTCGGCCGCCGGCTGCCAGAAATTCATCGTCCACGCCCGAATCGCGATTCTTGATGGATTGAGTCCCAAGGAAAATCGAACCGTGCCGCCGCTGAACTACGAGCGCGTCTATCGACTCAAAGAAGCCAATCCCGACCTCGAAATCGTCCTTAATGGAGGAATCTCGGAAATCGGTCACGTTGAGGACGTGCTCGGGCGCGTTGATGGCGTCATGGTCGGTCGACAGGCGTACCATCATCCGTATTTCCTGGCCGAGCTTGAACATCACATGAAACCTAAGGTGCCGTTACCTGATCGACATGATGTTGTTGAGCAAATGCTTCCCTACATCGAGCGTGAGCTCGAACAGGGTGAGCGGCTTGGCCGAATCACCCGGCATATGGTTGGGCTGTTTGCGGGCATGCCGGGTGCACGCGCCTGGCGTCGCTACATCAGCGAGAACGCCTACGCTGACGGAGCGGGCACAGAGGTTCTGCTCGCAGCGCTGGATGCCATGCCAGTTGCAGCATAGAATATCGGGTACACACCTAATGTCGGAGCGATAACCAATTCATGGGCGCAAAATCATCGAAGAAGAACAAAGGGCCTACGATGGCCGAAATGGCCGATATCCACGAGTTGTACGAGGAGTCGGTACAAAACGTCGAGAACGAAGTTAGTTTCCTGAGTACTACATTTCGCGAATTGTCCGGCAGAACGGCCTACACCTTTCGCGAGGATTTTTGTGGTACTGCCAGCCTGGCCTGCGAGTGGGTAGGGCAAGGTAACGAGTATTCGGCGGTTGGCGTCGATATCGACTCGTCCGTTCTTGAGTGGGGGCGGAAAAACCGCGTGAGCCGGCTAGACGTTGCGGATCAGGCGCGGGTCCGACTAATTGAATCTGACGTTCAGACAGTCGAGACACCCAAGGTCGATATCCTGGCGGCCTTCAATTTCAGTTACTGGATCTTCGAGGAGCGCACGCAAATGGTCGCCTATATGCGGCGATGCTACGAGGCGCTCAAGGATGACGGTATTCTGTTCATGGATATGTTCGGTGGTCCCGAATCATTTGAAGAAACCCGGGAAAAAACCAAGCACGATGGTTTCACTTATGTCTGGCACCAGGCCAAATTTCACCCGGTAACCAATCACATGCAGTGCTACATCCACTTCAAGTTTCCGGACGGCTCGAAGCTCAAGCGCGCATTCCGCTATGCCTGGCGCCTGTATACGGCTCCCGAATTACGTGACATGTTGCACGACGCCGGATTCGGCAATGTGACAGTCTATTGGGAGGGCGAAGACGAGGATGGTGAGGGCAACGGCGTATTCACTCCGAATGACAAGGGTGAGGCAGATCTCGCCTGGATAGCGTATATTGTTGCTGAAAAATGAAACCCATTTTGTTCAAAAATAGCTTCGTTATTAGGTAGTTACGGGCTCATTATGGCAAAGGATCTTGAAGTCGCGATTGTGTTTGCTGACGTTGTCGGCAGCACGCAGCTATACGATAAGTTTGGCGACACCAAAGCCAGCGAGACGGTCGCCCTGTGCCTCGACGTTATGAAAGACGCTACCCACCAGTACAACGGCACCGTGATCAAGACGATTGGTGACGAGGTCATGTCTACGTTTCCAACGGTTGAGGAAGCGATGGGTGCGGCCGTGATGATGCAGGCACGGATTTCGGCCGACACCAAGCAGGCAGACCGCATAACTGTATCGATTCGTATCGGTTGTCACTACGGTCCGGTCGTTCAGGAGCAAAACGACATTTTTGGCGCAGCCGTGCATACGGCAAATCGTATGACCTCGCAGGCGAAGGCTCGTCAGATTGTCATTTCCGGCGGCACAGTCGAACAAATGAGCCCCGAACTCAAAAAACAAACACGGCAGATCGACGTCGCGACAGTTCGCGGCAAACTGGATGAAGTCGCACTGTACGAGTTCCTGTGGAACCCCGAAGAAGCGACCAGCATGTTGCCGACCATCGAATGGGAAAATCAGGAACGCAAGGCGTCGAAACTCAAGTTATCGTTTCGCGACCAGACCATCGAAGTCAATGACAAGCGCAAGAGCGTCATTATGGGCCGCGCCGAAGACAACGATCTCGTGGTCAAGGGCAACCTTATCTCACGCATTCATGCCAAGGTCGAAATGCGCCGGGGCAAATTTATGCTTGTCGACCAGAGCACCAATGGCACCTTCGTGCTGAACTTGCTGGGCGAAGAGACCTTCGTACGCCGCGACTCGACGGAAATCAGCGGCGAAGGCACGATAGGCCTTGGCCGCGCCGAAGAACCCGGCGCGTCGCTGGCGATACACTTTAAGTCTGTAGAATAGTCGCGGCTAAAGCCGCTCCCACAGATTTTCGATAGCACTTGTAGGAGCGGCTTTAGCCGCGACGGTCGCGCTGACTACGTGCCCTCGGGGTACAAGCAGCGCTCCTACGAAGCTTTATCTAACTCTTCAGCCACTCTTCTTTGTTCGCCGCGCAGTGCCTCCGGCACGCGCTCGCCGAACGAGTCGAGATAGTCAGAAAAGTGCTGGTTTTCGACTTGCCAGTGCGCGACATCCAGAGAGGTCAGCGTTTGCATATCCTCCGCAGTGATATCGAGTTCTGATGTGTCGATATCGCCGTCTTCCGGAAAATAGCCAACAGGTGTGTTTTTCGCGCCGACACGATTTTCACAACGATCAATGATCCAGCGCAGAACACGCAGGTTCTCGCCGAAGCCAGGCCACAGGAAGCGGCCGTCGTCGTTCTGGCGGAACCAGTTGACGTGGAAAATTCTCGGTAATTTGTCGCTGCGTTCCTCTAACGACAACCAGTGTTGCCAGTAATCGGCAAAGTTATAGCCGCAAAATGGCTTCATCGCCATCGGGTCGCGGCGGATGACGCCGACTTCACCAATTGCGGCCGCGGTCGTCTCGGAGCCAACACTGGCGCCGACAAGTACGCCATGTTTCCAGTCCTTTGCTTCGTAAACCAGCGGTGCCAGGCGTTTGCGACGGCCGCCGAAGACGATGGCTGAAATAGGCACGCCTTCGGGCGCATCGGCGAGCCTGGAGTAGCTCGGGTTGTTCGTTGCAGCAACCGTGAACCTGGAATTCGGGTGTGCCGCTTTTCCGTTTGCACTTTCGTATTTCTGGCCTTTCCAATCCACCGCAGGTTCGCCAACTTCCTTGTCTTCCCACCACGGCTCGTTATTTTCGGTGCGCGCCACATTGGTGAAGATCGCGTCGTGCGTAATCATGTTGAACGCATTTTCGTTCGTTTTCTTATTGGTTCCGGGTACGACACCAAAATAGCCAGACTCGGGGTTGATCGCGCGCAGCTGACCTTCGTCATCGAAATGCAGCCAGGCTATATCGTCACCAAGCGTGTGGATCTTCCAGCCGGGCATTGAATGCGGCGGAATCAGCATGGCGAGGTTGGTCTTGCCGCATGCCGACGGGAACGCGCAGGCAATGTAATGCGTTTCCCCTTCGGGGCATTCCAATCCCATGATCATCATGTGCTCGGCGAGCCAGCCTTCTTCGCGAGCCTGGTAACTGGCGATGCGCAGCGCGTGGCATTTTTTGCCCAGTAAGGCATTGCCGCCATATCCTGACCCAATGCTTTTGATGGAAAGCTCGGCGGGAAAGTGCATGATAAAGCGACGCTCAGGATCGAGATCGCCGGTCGAGTGCAGGCCTTTGACAAACGTACCGTCGCGCTCGATGCGCTCAAGGGCTGCAGAACCCATACGCGTCATCAGCTTCATGTTGACGACGACATACGGGCTATCGGTGATCTCGACACCACAGCGCGAGTAGGGCGATGCAATCGGTCCCATGCAGTAAGGGATGATGTACATCGTGCGGCCCTTCATGGCGCCTTCGAACAGAGCATCGACCTTGGCATGTGCGTCGGCCGGGCTCATCCAGTTATTGTTGGGGCCTGCGTCATCCTCGTTCTCGGTGCACACAAACGTCAGGTGTTCGACGCGCGCAACATCACTCGGATCCGACAAGTGCAGGTAACAGTTGGGGTACTCGTCCTGGTTCAGCTCAGAGAGCGTCCCGTCCGCTGTCATCAATTGAATCAGTTGCTGGTATTCATCGTCGGAGCCGGTGCACCACTGAATCTGGTCGGGTTGAGTACGGGCCGCGACCTCGTCCACCCATTGCTGGAGGCTCGGTAATTGGGTTGTCATCGAAGGGTTCTCTGGGTAGCCGTGCGTAAGGCGCACTACATTCTTGTAGGGTGGGCAATTATACGGATTGCAAGCAAATATGCAGCCCGGATATGCGCAATTCGAGCCTGTGAAACACGACCTATCCATGTAACCATTGCCGGGTGACAGACCTTTCCGAGTTTTTTGGCGCGAACAGCCCCCTGAAGCAGCTGCTGCCCGGTTTTCAGCCGCGTGCCGGGCAGGCATGGATGGCCGAGGCCGTGGCTGAGACCATCGCGAACCTCGACAAACTCGTGGTCGAGGCCGGCACCGGAAC
>Ga0164320_10000786_pt1 | contig 10897 bp, 21 predicted proteins | sample GuaBasSediGuay11_FD_113736 | JGI IMG/M metagenome (GOLD analysis project Ga0164320, IMG submission 113736) | Subseafloor sediment microbial communities from Guaymas Basin, Gulf of California, Mexico - Guay11, Core 4567-28, 0-3 cm | ecosystem: Environmental > Aquatic > Marine > Hydrothermal...
CAAGATTTACCCAACCGTTTTTAGCATTAGCTTTCAAGAAAGCTATAGCCTCATCGACCTTAATTGATTGCTTCCCTACTACAAATTCAGGAGCATTGTCGTTTCTCTTAAATGAGAAACCATCTGCAAAGATTTTTTCTTCTGCCATATTACTTGATTTTAATTTGTTGCTCCAATTTATTAATTAAGTCTGAGATTAGTAAATCCTTTTCTCTGCGTGTGCTACAATTCATTGGAACTTGAAACCATAACACATCACGTTTTTTTATTTTAAAGAGTTTCTTCCACATAATATTCGTTTATATCAAACTGTGGATTCTCTCCGAAAAATTTTCTATGTACCTCAATCGCTTGTATAACTTTTTGTTCTCCACGTTCTACAAACTCTTGTGATGGTCTAAAGATACCTAGTTGTTTAGTTGTCTTGTCAACCACATAGAATACTAATGGCTTACCAAATAGTTGTTGGTATATATAACATTGACTATCATAGTTATACTTTCGTGCTGACCATTTAAAATCTGAAATTGAACTTGTCGTTTTCAAATCAATAAGTTTATCAGTACAAACAATATCTGCTTTACCTTTCCACTTCATACCCTTGATGTCAGCAATTGCAGGAACTTCATACTCATTACCTGCCTGACGAATGCCTTCACAGAATGTTAGCTTTTCCATCATTGCCTGAACACAATCACGAATTTCCTGACCTTCCTTCTCCAACATTACAATACCATTGGTAGCTTGTTCTTTGTATGCCTTCGTGTTTCTCGATGACACATCAATAAACTTTGTTACCTCTGCCTTTTCAGGTTCAAGTATTAGTTGATGAAAGTATCTTCCTTTATGAAAGTTTACATTGTCTTCTTGTGGTAACCCAAACTCTTTAGGATTCTTAAGTAGTGTGCCGATGTCTGAATTAGATAAGAACTGCTTACCGAACTCCCCATAGTATTGGGTGTCATCTTTTAGTTTTTCAATTACCTCTTTCATTTGATTAGGTTTTTGATTTCGTTCTTAACTCCTGCACTCAATGTGTACTTAGTACCAATCTTGTCACATAGTTTTTTGTAACCAAGTGATTTGTTTGCTACACAAAAGTTAGCCATAGCTTCCCACTTCTCATCGCCAACCTCTAGCTTTGGTTTACCACTAGCCGTTGGTGTCTTTGAAGACACAACCTTTTCCTCTGCTTCTTCCATTGGCATATCTTCTCCTGCATAGATATAAATACCTAACCCGAACATAGCCAAGTTCTTAGTCAAACATCTCATAATAGTTTTGTTGATGTCTGTTGTAGTGGCTTGTGCTACTTCCTTTTCTCCATACCTAGTTGTGTAACTGTACTTGTGCTTCTTCATTGATTGGTTCTTGCTATCCATAACGGGTAACCACATCCCTAAAGTTTCTCCCTCAATTGTAACTTGTGTGTGACACATAAAACCTAATGCATCATCATAAGTTGTTTCAAGGATTTCGTACTTAGCATCAGGACAATGCTTCTTTGTTTCTGCCCAAGCGTATGCCCAAGACAAATACGTTAGACCGTTCTTCTTCTCAACGTGCTTATTTACGTTGACCGAAGATAGCTTCTCAAATGTTGTCAGCTTCTTCTTCGTTGTTGTTGACTTTGTTGCCATAATTTAATTGATTTAATTTAAAATTGATTTCACTATACTTAGCCAAGATTCTTTCTCGACTAGCTTTTAATTGTAGTATCTGCTTCTCAGACTTTTTATCATTGATAAACTGTTTGATTCGTTGCTCAATGATGTCAAGCTTTGAACGATAGTTAGACAAAGATAAGACAAAAACTCCATACCTCCAACCTTTTTCTAAAAAATTATTTAGTTGTTCGGGTGTCAGGTGAGAATAATAATCACCTCCTCTTGCAGTATTTAGAATTTGTATGTCTCCATTAAGATGGTCTTTAATAATCTTAGTACCATAGACCATTCGAGAGTCATATCCATCTCCATCTAGAGCCAACGCATAATCATCTTGCAATGCTTGTGCGTATATATCTTTTAAACTATACTTCATCTACTACTTCGTTGATTGCATTAACATAATCAACATCACTTTCTAGTTTACTTTTTACTTGTGCTATTCCGTGATGGATTGATGAATGATTAATTACATATCCATTCTCTGCCATATACTCTTGTATATACACCAACCTCATTGGTCTTTGATGGCAAAGAAAATATAGCAGATGCCTAGCATCTACTACATCTCTGCGTTTTGTTTTAGTAAACAAAGTCTCCCTATCTATTCCAAATAGAAAGCAAACTCTGTCCACATACATATTAAAAATTTTTGTCTTCACTTGATTCTGATTTTTTAATCTCCTTGACTCCGAAGATTTCTCCCCACGATTCAAAGATTTCGTTTAACACTTTGCGTTGTCGGTCATTGACCTCACGCACTCGCTGAAAATACTCCTCATCCAACCACTCATCTTGGATTGCACGAGACTCTTGTTCCTCTTGGAACACTTGTTTCATTTTTGACATTTTGATTTGATTTTGATTTATAAATATTAGACTGCTAAGATAAGAAACTTTTATTTCTTTTCCAAATTTCGTCTAACTTTTTTGTTGTGTCTTTGAAGACACTTCTTCTTTCTTGCACTGCACTCGATACAGAATTAGATAACCAATCAAGTCGAGCAGGGTGTCTTCTGTTTTATCATTGATACCCACAGTTTTTATCCTGCTTAACTTGTCATCTATCCTTGCAAGTATTCCTTCCTTTGCTGAAAGTTTGCTGAAGATTTTTGGTGGCTGATTAGCAGTGTCGCCATAAGCTTTGTTCTTTTCAAGCAGTAGCATAACTACTTCTCTGCCAACTTCTTTAATAAGTTCTTCCGTCTTCGCCATAGAATAATTTGTAAATGTATTTCTCTACATTGACAAGAACCTTAGACCTCTTGCCTTGACCTTTACCTGATGGTCGGTATAAAAATTTACCATCACTCAGCATCTCAATGTAATGGTTGTGAGCATAAATAATTACATCTGTTGTTAAATGATGTAGGTTTTCTACGTTCTCTACTCCTTTTACATCTTGAATCTGACCTGAATTTTGAAATGATTTGAAATTGATTGTCATAATATTAATAAGATTTATCAAAGATTATATCACACATAGCTTTCTCTACGGTGTCTAGTTTCTTTGCAGTTTTTTGTTTGTCTTCGTTAGTCCAATAGTACTTGTACTCTTTCTTCTCTTTGTTAGGTTGTAACTTCTGAATGTAGTTAAGTCCTAAGTAAAGATAGACCTGAACACAATCATCTTCGATACTAGGTGGATTACCCCACAACTCTAGAAACTCTGATGGCTTGTAGGTTTTCTTGGTCAACTTAAATTCCTTATGACCATACTTACCCGTATCAATTGCTTGTTGTACTTTTTGGATTACTTTTTTATCTCCTCCGTCTAGCTTTAGATTTAGGAGATGCTCACGCTGAAGGTGAATCATATTTTTATTACCCATAATAAAATTAATTTAGTTCACTGACTCCACATTCAATAACATCACCCACGATTTGATGTCCATAGATTTCAGTGGCTTGTTTGTTTGGTGGGAGGTTCATAAGCAGTCCTTCTTCATTAACGATTAGTAGCTTGTCGCCTTTCATATAGACAAACTCTACATATCCCTGAACCAAGTCCTGCATTTTTTTTAAGGATGAGATGTCTACATTTGGTAACACCTCTCCACTTGCTTTAATTAATCTTGCCATTTGATTTGATTTTTATTTGTACTAAAGTACGAATTTATTTAGACTTAAGCAAATTTATATCTGCCATTTTTACATACCAATATCCATCCTTGAGAATTTTATCTGTATCTTTCCAAGTTTGTTTTGGTTTGTACTTGTCTGGTAAGTGTCCAACCTCGATACAAATCCTGCTACCTCTTGCGATAGCAGGTTTGATTAGTTCAGGGTCTTCGATTAAACTATCCCTTCCTTCTTCTGTAACTTCATAAAGTTCGTGTGTTGCAAAAAGTTCGTCTGCATAATTAAATGCATTCAGTCTTGCATTGCATTTGTTTGTCACATCTAGCCAAACAAAATGGTCTTCTGTTATATGTATCATTGGTCTGAGATTTTAGGTGCGAACATTCCACAAGCTACTTCATCTATAGTTCCAAATGTCATCTCGGTTAACCATTCGCTTGTCATCACTTTGTCTAGTAACTCTTGTGCATCTTCTGATTCGCAGTCATAAGTCTGCATCACATCATCAACGTGCCACAAGTTCTGAGTGTACCAACCTCTTAGTTCTAACTCTTGTCTCAAGTCTTCGCTTGATACTTCTTTAAGAGATGGAATAATTCTTTCGGGAAAAACCCTAATGATTTCTCCTTTAGAATTTTGTATCTCTACAAAGGTGGTTTCGTTTTCAAACCACCATTGATTAAATGTCATTGGACTCTCTATCTTCTCGATAGTTTCTTTGTCCAATCCCTCTGTACTAATTACTTCTACTTTCATTTTATTTTTATTTGATTGATTAATACTATAGATGTCCTCCACATCCTTTTACTTCATACCTCCATTCACAAGGTTGGTCTTCATCTGTCCAACCATCATCTGAATCCATACCGAATCCATATTCATACTCTGCCTCTGACATTTGTTTGTCAATCTTGTCAACCCACAAATGTTCATTGTCATTTATATAATCCTGAACATCAAATTCATCTATGTCATTTGGTATTTCTATTTCTACTTCTGTTGTTTTATGGTATACACTACGGTGTAAAATTTTTGCTTTCATTTGATTTGATTTTGTGAGGAGTGTCTTTGAAGACACCCCTCTGATTTATAATTATTATTCATTAAACTTTAATACTTCATCTTCCTTGAACCAACCACCACAAGATGAGCAGTAGTAGTTGTGAAATGCATCGTGTTCCAAGTCATTGAAACAATCTACACAAGTTGGTGTGATTTCAGTTGGAAAGTCATTGTCATCCCAACCAATGTCGATTGCCTCGTGATACTCTGTGGTATCATAAGTTGGCTCAACATCTGCAAAAGTAAATTGTTGAGGTCTGATTACTCTTTCAAAAGATTCGTGATACTCTTTACCCTCGATGTCTTTCGGATTGAAATACAACCAACAATTAAGTGTACGATTCTTTAGCTTGATTGGTATTTGCTTACGCTTGTACCATCGTGGATGCCCTTCAAGTTGGTCAATCTTTTTCAGTTGTGCATCCGATACTTTGAACACATCAACAACCACATTGTGACCGACTCCTTTCTTGTCTACCATATAAGGTAAACCCTCAACCAACAAAGGATACTTGTCTTGAGTCTTCCCTCTACCCAAATGCTTTGCATTGGTTAGGTAAGAGTAATAGTTTCCGAAACCTTTCTTTAGTGTACCATACACTGCAATAAGATTGTCTTGCAACACATTGGCTTTGGAATACCAAATGCCATCTCGATAAGTGTAGAGGTTTCTGTTATAGATTTGAAATGAACGAGTACGCACATTGATTGAAACAAATCGTGAGTCATACTGCTCCAATTCTTTTTTCCAATCTCTACGGTTGATGTTACCTAAGTGACAAGCTAACTCTTTGCTATCACAACATTCATCTGTACCCATACCTTTGATAGTACCGTTGTGCATTAGGTATTCATCTTTGTTGTTGCCACATACAAATGGATGCGTGTTGGCTCTGTTGATTTTACCCTTTGTTGCATAACGAAAGTGAGCAATGAATGGTCGCTTGGTTAGTAGCTTACGATAGTCTTTTGATTTGTGATACTCGACTTCAAAAGTATCTAGCCAAATGATTCCCAATCCGTGAGGATTGATTCGTGATGAGGTCTTGGCTACTTCCTCTGACATCACATTGTTTTTCTGCTTAATAATAATTACGCACATAATTTAATTGATTGTGAGCAGTGTCTTTGAAGACACAGAACTCTGATTAATAATTGATTTGAACAAAGATACGACAAAATTTAGACATATCCAAATCCTAGATAAGAATTTATTTTTCAAGTATCTCATTTAGATTCTGAATTGATAGCTGAACTCTCTGCCAATACACTTCGGTAGATTTTTTTCTATCTCCTCGTCTGCCACCATTCCAACATCTTGCTATGGTTTCATAGTTTGAGTCTTGGTGATGATAGTCTCGTATGATATTAAACATCTCGACTGACTTCGTTAAACTCCATCTGTCTTCCAATGTATATCTCTGTGGCTTGTCCATCTTCTTTAATACTCTATTAACTTCTCGTACCATTATTGGTCGGATTTGCAGGACACCTACGGCACTCTCATTTTTTGCGTATGCCGTTGAGTCAAACCTTGATTCAACCCACATCATTGCTATGAGTAAAGTGTCAATCGCCAATGGCTTGGGAGGAACTACTTCCTCCCTTACCACTAGAACAGAGTCTGTCTGTTGACTTATCTCTGTTTGGGTAGCTAGTGTCTTTGAAGACACATCACTACCCACATATCCAACCACAGATAATGCTGATATAATAATTAGTTTTTTCATTGCTTAAGATTTATGATTGTGACTTCATCACTATCAATCCACTCCATATATTCTTCTGCTCTTTTCTTGGTAGTGAAATATATTTTGTTCGGGTCAAACATTTTTTCTGATTCCTCATCCCAACAAGAATGAACTACCTCATTGCAATTTCTCAATGGTGTCTCTCCATTTAGTTTGACTTGTTCAATTGTCCAATAGTCATCGCCTTCCTGAAAAGGATAACCTGATTCATAGAACAACTCATCTAAGGTATAACCTTTCTTGTTCTCTATGTAGTTAATGAAATTGTTGCAGTGTCTTAGGTCATTGAACTCTTTTCTTACTGACCACTGACCCCTGCTTGAGCCATACGCAATTCTATTGGTATTGAACTGAAGAACTACGATATACTTATCTCTTGGTTCTGTCCAATCCTTTTTGAACTGCTCTAGTTTTTCTTCGGCTTTCTTGCCGACATACTTTGCGTATGAACATTGTGTGTGTGCTAGTAACTTAGATTCAAAGTTACCTGCATAAACTTGATTGAATGCTAAGACAGATTTGTCTGTCCATTTAAAATTGTTTTCCATTTTATTTATTATTTAGATTTAACTGCTGTAAATTTTTCTCTTACAATCCACTTGTATCTACCAATGTTTTCATTGTAAACTCTGTCGATTGCCTCAAATTTGGTATGTGCAGGGATGACTTTGATTAGTCTCCCTGCATACCTTACATTGAAATAGTGTTGTCTCTCTCTATGCATTGTGTCTCTCTTTTATGTCAGCAATGATTAGACTTATTGTTGCCCACATACAGAACAACAAGAATGCTGATACGATTAACATTGATACTGCACCACTAAACGATTGGAACAATTGTCTAGCATCGTTTAAAATGATGTGAGTAAATAACCTACCCACCATTGAGAACACACCTAGTGTTACGATTACATACAGAGTAGACTCTGCATAATTAAGAATTGATTTTTTCATCTTGATTGAATTTAAAATTTAATTGTTTCTGTTTCGTTCTTTTGAACTCATCAGTGAGGACACTCATCCTCAGACAGAGGAGTAGTGTCTTTGAAGACACTACCCCTTTGAGATTAGATTGCTCTGTACCCATTTCTGAGTAACTCTCTATCGTACCACTTCTGTGCATCGAGTCTTCGCATTGGGTCAACTAGGTCGATGACATTACGATTTACTTTGTTGGTCAGAACCATTTTTCTGAAATGCTTTGCCAACTCGAACTTCTCTGCAACCTTATCCATATCGCCATTGTACATAGACTTAACGATTGGTGTGATTCGCTTTAGGAACGTATTGAAATTGCCATTAGGATTGTTGATGCTAAAGTCAAGCAACTCATAGAACAACTCGTATCTTCTCATCATCTGCTTTACAGATTGGAAACGAGATACAACTCGGAACTCGATTACATTCCCTTTGACAAGACAGAATTGGTATCTACTATACGCATCACCCCACATCATCTGTGGAGCATCTGCAGGTAGCATTGTCATATTACCTTTGCAGTAGCTATTTCTTAGTCTCTTGTAGAACAGAGAATGCAAGATTGCAACATTCTTGCGAACTGCATTTGCTATCTGTTCGCCACTCATACCCTCAACTCCGATAGTAACGTGACCACCACATCTGATGTCACTAGGAGAGTATTGGTCTTCGATTACTTTTCTAGCTTCAAACATCATATTGAAAACTTTGTTTCTCCACTTACCACTAGGTAGTAATGGTAGAATGTTTGTAATAGCTTCATAGCCACAAGAGGAGTCTCTCTCAAATCCCTTGAACAGAGGATATTCTTTTACTGCTCCTCGTGAGAGTCTGTTCTTCTCGATTTCAATACCGATAGTAAACTTAGACTTAGTGTCTCCATTCTCATCTAGGAGAAGATTTCGCTTTTTGCTAGATTTCAAGTTAGCAATATCGCTAGTCTTAGCACCTTTGTGCATCTCTCTAGGATTTGGACTTCTGTGGTATCCTGACATAGAATTTCTTCCGTAGTCATTACTGATTGTGTATGTGATTTCGTTTGACATAATATCTGTGGTTTTTTGTGTCTTTGAAGACACTGATTATTGATTGATTGCGTTTTGTAAGAACTGAATTGCATTAGCAATTTCTTCTAGGTTATTACCTGAGACATTGTTTTGGTCATCAATTCTGATTGATAAATTACTTCCTTGAGGATTCTTAAAGGTCATCACAAAGAGATAGTTTGTTCTCTCTTGCTCTACTTCAGTAGACTCGATTACCTCTTGCTCTGCTTGAGCAATTTCTTCTTCTGTTGCATCCTCTGATACTTCGATAGCATCAAGGTCAATGTTTCTTGAGAACTCAAGTAACCCTGCAATAGAACGATTTGCATCTGTTCCGATTTCATCACATTTGCTATTGAAAGCATCTACTATCCTTTGGTCTAGGTTAGATACCTTGACTAGCTTGTAGAAGAAAGACTTCTGATAACCGAATACTTTTTGACCAAATTCGGCTTTGCTCCACTCGATACCCTCCTCTCGTAGTTTCTCTTTTCCATCTTCACTATCGAACCATTTGACTGCATCTCCGATGAGACTAGCCAATTTTGTGGTGTGGTTAAACTTGCTCTTGTGAGCATTGTTGATACTTCTTTGAACTCGTTTTACTTCGTTCAGTTTGAGAGCATTCTTAATCTCTGTGTTTGAAAGAAATGCTGACTCGATTGCTAATAATTCTGACATTTTATTTAATTTTAGTTATGTAACTCACTGACTTTCAGTGACTTAGGGTCGATTTCTCTTGTTTTTATCTCCCCCTTTGAGAACAAATATACAAAATTCTTTCTAATTCTCGTCTAATTCTAAGAAAAGTTTTTGTTCTCTCTGTTATTCGTTTAAATCTCGCACAATTACCCAATTTCGTTTATGGTCGTAAATCCTCGCACAGACATAACCTTGACTCTCTGAGAGTCTAAAAGGTTTTCTTTGATGTTCTCTTGTGTCTTTGAAGACACAGAGAGAGGAGAACGCAGTATATCGGGAGAGAGAATGCTAACGCAGAACGCAGAACAGAGAACGAGCATTGACTCGTTCCTGTTCCTGTACCTGTCGCACAGGTAGTCAGACTAAAAGCTAAAAAATCGAGATGCGACAAACGAAACGTGACCCCCACCCCTTTCAAAAAAATCGGTTTCGCTGAGGGGTCGGTTGCCGTAGAGTCATATATAACCTGTTGGTTCTATATATCTAAAATATTTTTGTATCTTTGTACAAAACGCATTAGATATGAAAATGAAATATCAAAGTATGGGAGGTCTAAGAGTCAAAGACGGTAGACTTATCAATGATAGACCCAACGGAATATCCGGAATAGAACAAGCAGCTATGCTACGCAAAGCATTTAAACGTGCAAAGAAAGTAGATATGTATGCTGATGGAATAGAACTTGCCGAAGGCAGAAAGAACTTCTACAGAATGTAGTTGATTTTGATTTGATTGATTGGAGAGAGAGGAACTTAGTGTTCCTCTTTTTTTTTGTATCGGGTATCGGACTCGAACCGATACGAGCATTACTGCTCAACAGATTTTAAGTCTGTCGTGTCTACCACTTTCACCAACCCGACAACTCCTCACTGTAGGATTTGAACCTACGACCTTCACCGTATAAGGGTGCTACTCTAACCAACTGAGTTAAGTGAGGTAGTTAGTACACCCTATAGGACTCGAACCTATAACCTATACATTAGAAGTGTATTGCTCTATCCAATTGAGCTAAGGGTGCATTATGTTTTTATTTCAACATAGCTATGTTGTTTTTATGTTGATTTACTTTTTCCTAACTTATTGATTCTTAGTTATTTATATTCTTTATGTTGATTATGTTAAAAAAAGTCTATCATAGATAGAGTATATAAAAGTTTCAGTACTACTACTACTACTATATAGAGAGCAAATTATTACCATATTGTAATTTAGACGAAAGTTATACAAGTTCGTATACCGGTAACAATATTCCTTTAGATGTATTATTATCTCCACCTACTACATCTCTTTTAGTTCCTAAATACTTTCTGCATTTATCTTTTAATGCCTCAGCCTTCATAATGTGAAATGATTCTCCAATAGCAATACAATAATAGTCAGCAATACTTGTACTGATACCACTTGCTTTACCTCTGCTTTCATATTCAATAAATACATTGCCTGTTTGCTTTGCTTGTAAATCATACTTGACTTCAATTTTTTTGTGAGAGAAAATTTGAGATAGTTCTTTCTCTTTTAGTTGACCAACCATTAAGTCGTATGCAAAGTCTGAGTTGAAGTCCATTGTGCTAAGATAAAATAAATTCGTATCTTTGAGCAAATTAAATTTA
>Ga0164320_10000787_pt1 | contig 10890 bp, 11 predicted proteins | sample GuaBasSediGuay11_FD_113736 | JGI IMG/M metagenome (GOLD analysis project Ga0164320, IMG submission 113736) | Subseafloor sediment microbial communities from Guaymas Basin, Gulf of California, Mexico - Guay11, Core 4567-28, 0-3 cm | ecosystem: Environmental > Aquatic > Marine > Hydrothermal...
CAGAGCCGAGGTGTGGGACATCTCGGTGGCCGCCGCATCATTAAAAAAAAAAGACGTCAAGAACACCAGAACGCCCAGGCGAGCCCAGTCCACGCCCACAGTCCGCTTCAGCAGCTCGTAGAGCGCCGGGACCGTTGCAGCCGAAACCAGGCAGTTGACGTAACCCGTTGCACCGAACGGGACGCCAATGGCCATGATCGCGGGCCAGCCGAGGAAGTACTGGGAGAACATGCGTCCATCATTGACCATGAACGCATGGTCGAAGAACAGCTTGAGAGGGTGCGACGGCGCTGTGAGTCGGCCCGACGCCACTAGCTCAGCAGAGAAACGGTAGACCGACTCGTCGTCGGCGACCGCTCCCCCCTGGAGAACCAACCAACGGATCGCTACCGGGACGATAACTCCGAGGCCCGTCGTGACAAGGAGGAACCAGCGCGTCTTACCAAAGGAGCGCTTCGATCTCCAACGAGTCATGCCGATCGCGAGGCAGATTGCCCCCACACCTCCGAGCAGCGCGTAGAACGTCGTGAAGACGACGAATCGGTAGCTCGGGAAGTCGGTATTGCCGAGCCCCAACGTATATCCATCGTGTGCGGGTGCCATGAACTGGAACGCCGCCCAGAACGAAAGCCCTAGAAGGATCCACAGGAGCGCCGAGGTGTTGCTTTGTGGGTTGGCCAAGTTCGGTTGATGCTAGCCCACCCTTTGTCACCACATAAAAAGAATGCCGACCCAGACGACTTCGGACGACCCGGCCCGGCAAGGACCCGTTCTTTGGTTGGAGAGGGGACTGTTGCTAGTATCGGACTTCGTTTCACATGAGCGGCCCCATCCAAGACTCCGAGCAAGCACCTTCCGACGAAACCCTCGTGGTGGTCGTGCCTTGTTACAACGAACAAGCCAACATCGAGCAGACGGTCCAATCGATTCGCTTGGTGGCTTCCGAGCTCCCGCTCCGCGTCGACGTGCTGCTGATCGACGATGGCTCATCCGACGGGACGAAAAGAGAAATCGCAGAGCTATGCGAACGATACGGTTACTCCGCGATGTACAACGAGCGGAACCGCGGGGTCGGACGGTCGCTCCTCGAGGCATACAAGCAGATCGACCCGGCGCATTGGGTGACGATCATGCCCGGGGACAACGAAATCGACTTCGCCTCGATCAAGGGCTTCGTCCAGGCGCGTCACAACTTCGATGTGATCCTCGGTTATCTTCAGAACCCCGTGATCCGCCCACTCAGGCGCCGACTATTTTCGGTCGCCTACATGCGCACGGTACAAATCCTCTACGGGTTTCCTTTCCGCTACCTCAACGGAATGAAGCTTTTCCGCGCCCATGTGTTTCAGGAAATCGATGTGGAGGCGTCCGGCCACGCGTTCAATTCCGAGCTGCTGGCCAAAGCAATCCTTCGCTGTCCCTCGCTTCGAGTCGGCGAGGCTCCCTTCGTCGCAAGAGGGCGCGCGACTGGAAGCTCCAAGGCGATCCGTCCATCGGCGGTCGCGCAGTCGGTGGTCGAAGTCGGTCGGGGGTGGCGCTCCGTCGCCCAGTTCCGCGACAAAGTCACTCGCGGTGACTAACACGCACTAGATTCACGAGGCAGGCAGCCACCCTGTCCACGTCCGCTAACCCATACCGCATGTCTATCGGGATCGAGAACGATCGCTGTGAGAGCCGAGCGTGCTCTTCTGGAACCCCGTCCAGGATCGGTTTGTCGAGAGGCCAGAGCCTAGAGGCGTAGATTTGGTTCGCGATGAGGGCCGCGCGAACCCGTTCGCACTCTTCGATTTGGTCGAAGACACAGAAGGCGGAGAAGGGCACGCTCGTGTTCGACGATGGCGCGAGAATCCGAAAGCCCTGGCCGCTTGGCACCTGTCGAAGCAGAGTCTTGAAGTTGCGTAGTTGGATGCCCTCCCAATGGGCCAACGGGAACGTGGCTAGGGTCGCCCGGGAAAGAGGCGTGATCGCCGAGATCTCCGGTCCGAGCAGACTCTCCTCGCCTGCCTCGAGCGTCGGGCGAAACGCCTCCTTGGCGATGGAATGCCCCTCCAGGTACGCGCGCTTGAGGAGCATGCCCGTCAACTTCTCGAATGCCGCCAGCTGGAGCGGCGACGTCACGGTGGGGGTGTCAGGCAAGCCGTGCCCACGGGGCGACCAGAGCGCTCCTCCGTCGGCGAGTGGATAGAGCTTACGTAGGGACGCGACGCAAAAATCCGCGTTGGACGCCCGCGCCCATGATGAGGTTGGCGCGTGCGTGTGGTCTTCGATGATCTCGGCGCTGAATCCCTCTGGGATCGAGATGTCAGCGGCCGTGCGCAAGCCGAAGTAGTTGACCACCAACACCGCGTCCCCTGGCCGTTCGTCGATGGTCGACAGATCCAATCCGGGGGAGAGCGGGCTGTCGGGATACACGAGCAGCTCGATTCCCATGTCCGTGACCGCGTCGATGACTTGCTGGCAGAAGTAACTCGGAATCCACCAACGCCGATGCCTAGCCAGGGTCCCGATCAGCCGGAGGGCGTCACGACCGCAACCTGTCAGAAGGCCGTCGTCCCAAGGCTCCGGACGAGATTCTGCATGGACCTCGAAGTCCGCCGCGTGAAAGAGGGAGCCGACCTCCCAGCGATCTGGGTCGATACTCATTGCAAAAATCGTGCGAGATCCGTGCCTTTGAGTTCCGAGAGTATGGCATCGCGGATCTCTGGTTGCAGCTCCGATTGCCAGCGGTCTTTGACCGCCGGTGACCGGAACACGGAATAATCGCCCGAGACGGACGAGTGCTGTGACGCCCGCAGAAACGCTGCGGTCTGCTCCGTATACTCGAGCCCGATCCAATCGAAGAGGACCCTGGTTTCAGCCTCCACGTCGTCGACGAATTTTTCGTAGCGTACCAAACGCATCTGTTCGGGGCGTTCGTGGGCCAGCCGCGCGTGAAGCCGAGTCACCCAGCACCAGTCTTCGAATCCGAAGAAGTCCCCATAGCCAGACTTCTTGGCCGCTCCGGAGCGCCAGTGCTCCAGCGGATCGGCATCAGGCGGAAATTCCTTGGGCGCGGTTAGCCATGAGTGCATGGCGCCACACGGATGGCGGACCACCGCAAGAAGCTTCATTTCAGGCAAGAGCTCCAACATTTCCTCAGTCAGATTTTGGAATCGATTGTACTTGATGACGAGCAAGCTGGGATTTGCCTGCTTGGTCCCGAAGGTCGGGTACTCACCGGCCTGTCGCCTCGTGGTTTGGTTCATGAAAGCGTTCTCGGAAGCATAAGCGCCGCGCAGGACCCTTTCCCAGTCGTCGCGGGTGGCTCGTTCTCGGATCTGATTCTTGAACTCGTACGAGAATAGCGGCGACATCCTGTATCGAACGTCGGGGCTGCTGTCGACGATCTGGCCTATCCAGCTGGTGCCAGACCTCGGCATTCCGGTGATTGCAGCGATCCGCGCGTACATTGGCCTATGCCCGCCTCAGCAGCACGTTGAAGCGATAGTGCGCAGTGTTGAGTCGCTCGTCCTGGGACGAGAACTCCGTCTCGTACCCGTGCTTGGTTGCGATCCGACCGATCTCAGACCGAGTCCACCACCGTCCCATGATCTCCGTTCCCTCCTTCTGTTGCTGTTCATATTCGGTTCGGCGTGCCGGTGTATCGAAGAAGTCCCACTTCGCTTCGTCGTCCAAGACCCCTGAGAACAAGATGGTCATGCGGGAGGCACCGCGCGTGGAGAGTCCGTCGAGGATCTGCGCCAAGTCGTCGGGGCCGAAATAGGCGAGGGACTCGACCATGCAGATCTTGTCGAACTTGCCGTCGACGCATCGGCCGAGGTCGAGCACCGATCCATCGACGTAGCGGACGTTGCCGCCTGTATGATGTTCGCGAGCAAGTCGGATCATCGGCTCGGAGAAATCGACGCCGACGGCCTCCGCGCAACGCTCTGCGAGTCGGACAGTCAGCAAGCCGTTCCCGCAGCAAAGGTCCAGCAGACGATCGCGCGGTCCCAGCGCCAAGGAGGATACGATCTCCTCGATGACGGCCTCGATCTCGAGCGCGGGCGTTGGTACTCCGCGGTGGGCGGTCCTCCCGACTTGCCGACGAAAATCACTGTCGTTGAACCGTCGCGGAAATTCATCCCAATATTCACGCCAGTCAATCATGAGTCAGAAACCTACTCCCCGACTACCCGCCAGTCAGGGCGCTCCTCAGCGCTTCGACGATCGACGGCATCTCGTCGCTTCCCACGTCCTGATGAATGGGGAGGTTCAGAATCTTTCGCGAGATGTCGTGAGATGTCGGAAAGACCTCGGGATCGATGGCATCAACCAGGGTGTGATAGAGCGCGACGACACCTACGCCGCGCGCTCGCATCCGTTTGTACACCTCGAATCGGTCTGCGTTCTCGATCAGAACCGGAAGGTTCAAAGGGGCAGTCCCTTCCTCGAGTTTCTCCCAGAACGGCACGATCCCGTCGACGTCCCGTAGTTTGGCGCTTAGCCGGCGGTAGTTGTCGACACGGCGCTCGGCGATTGCATCGAACGCGGCGTCACGCCAGAGGCGGCTCGGTAACGCCGAAGCGCGAAAGTGGGGTGGCAGGGGCCCCGGGTCGGGAGCATCAAGGTTGCGTTGCAAGATCCCGCCATCGTCGCAGGGAAGCACCTTGTGGATCGAGAAAAGGGCGTAGTCTCCCACGTCACCTATCCCCCGTCCCGGCAGGTCGACGCAGTGGCAGCAGTCTTCGATGAGCACCGCCCCCGCACGTTCACACAGGCGTTTGGCCTCCGGGAGCTCCGCCTGGAGACTGCCGAAGTAGTGGATAGCCAAGACCGAGAACACCTGGCCACGTGCCAACTCGTTCTCGAGACTCGACAAGTCGATGTTCAGGCGCTCGTCCACTCGATAGAACGAGTAAGGAATCCCCAACTCGGTCAGGGGATCCAAGATTCCTGATCCCTCCAAGGGCGAATGGCCGATGTACGCGGGAAGGACGATTCTTGCCGCGGCGCCCGAGCGGATGCGACACAGCAAGTGCCGGAACCCATCTCGAGCGCGGGAACCGTACTGCCGGTCGCGGATGAAGTTCCGCCGATCGATGGGCTCCTTTTCCACAGTCACCGCTCACCCTGTTCGAAGTCAGTGCGCGCGCGCGCGAGGTGCTCGTTGATCGTGGCCACCGAGTTCCACATCATGACATCGAAGATCGAAAGGGTGGGAATGAACTCGTAGCCGCGAGGTTCGTAGCGGAGGTCTTCGAACTTCCGGATGGTCAGCTTGATGTCCGCTTTGGCAAACGCGTCTTGGTCGAAGAGCTCGCGCCCGCCTGGCGGATTCACGTACTCCGTGGCTCCCGTCGCCTCACTAATCCGCAGCGCCCAGTCGCCCGGCCCTTCGATCGGACCAATCGGGAGGTCCATCTCGGAGAAGAACGTGTAGGAAAAAGGAATATCGAGGCGCTCGCAGACTTCGTGCAGGATTTGAACGGATAGCTTTCCCAACGAGTCCGTGTCGGTGTCGAGGCAGCGCTCCAAGAGTTGGAACGTGTCGTCGAAGAAAGGAGCCTTTCTCCGGTAGTGTTCCACCTGCCGGAGGATCAGGTCGCGCCAGTCGCGATCGGGCGCCAGACGCACATCGCCAATTGGTGTCCCACGATGCACCTTGCCGGTCTTCGCCTTGATGTGCTGCCAACCCGACGACGGATGGAGGATCCGATTCCTAACCATCCAGCTCTTGGGCCGAAAGTCCGCGACGTCGAAAACCACCCATTTGTCGCACACAGAGATGAGATCCAGGTAGCCAAGCGCCGGGGCGAAGTACGGCTGCATGATGCCTAGTTTCATGGTTCCTCTGGTCCCAGAAATCGCCTAAATCCCCGGCCGCAAACTCTAGCATGTAGATGACAGCGGCTGAGTTTTTTGGTAACACCAGCGCTCTTGACTCGTTCAAGGCACTACCTATGAATGGCCAGATGTCCCTGGATCGGCTTGCGCGTGATTTCGAGCGGGTGCGCGCATGCACCGAGACGCTTGCTGCGCCTCTCTCCGCGGAAGACCAAGCCGTTCAGAGTATGCCGGATGCGAGCCCCACGAAGTGGCACCGCGCACACACGACATGGTTCTTCGAGACGTTCGTGCTCGGTCCAGGGGGCGTTGAAGGCCTTTCCCCCGAGCCGTATGCCGTGCTGTTCAACAGCTACTACAACGCGGTTGGTGAGCAGTACCACCGCCCGTCACGCGGGCTTCTGACGAGGCCGGGTCACGACGAGGTCACCGAGTACCGTAAACGCGTAGACGCGGCCGTCCTCGATCTGCTCGGTTCCAACCTCGATGGGGAGTTCCTCAGCCGCATCGAGGTCGGCCTTCATCACGAGCAACAACACCAGGAGTTGCTCCTCACGGACATCAAGCATCTGTTGTCGTGCAACCCTCTCGACCCTGCCTATGCCGACGAGCGAACCCAGCCTGAGGATGCCGCTTCGGTTCCCGCGATGCGGTGGTTCGATCACGCAGGCGGTATCGTTCGAATCGGTTGCGACCCGGCGTTGTTCCACTTCGACAACGAAGGTCCCGTTCACGACGCCCTCGTTCACCCTTTTCAGCTTGCACGACGCCTCGTCACCAACAGCGAGTACCTTGCGTTCATCGACGACGGCGGCTACGGCCGCTCGGAGCTGTGGCTCAGCGAGGGCTGGCATGCAGTGCAGACCCATGGCTGGCGGGCCCCGCAGTATTGGCGCCAGGACCATGGAGGCTGGAGCGCGTTCACCCTTCACGGCCGGGAGGCAATTCGAGGCCGCGAGCCTCTGGCACACGTGAGCTATTACGAAGCCGACGCGTTCGCCCGCTGGGCCGGCGCCCGCTTGCCGACGGAGCAGGAATGGGAGGCAGCAACCGCCGAGCCGGAGCCCGCACCCCTGTGCGGCCGCGCGGTATCGATGCATCCTCTCGTTCCAAGCCCATACGGCGCAGCGTGGCAGTGGACGAGCTCCAGCTATTCGGCCTACCCGGGCTACCGGCCGGGGGACGGTGCGCTCGGAGAGTACAACGGCAAATTCATGTGCAACCAATACGTATTGCGAGGCAGCAGCTGCGCGACCCCCGCAGGGCACGCGCGCAAAACCTATCGAAATTTTTTCCCACCGGAAGCTCGTTGGCAGTTCAGCGGCATCCGGTTGGCGAGGGATGGCGGTTGAGTCGATGATTGCATTTGATCCATCGAGCGCTCCGGAGCGCGTTCGAATCGTAGACCTTCACCCGGACATGGGTGATCTCCGGGAGGAGGCGGTCGAGGGGCTCCGTCGTTCCGAGAAGGAGCTTCCGTGCAAGTATTTCTACGATGCGTTGGGCGCGCGGCTCTTCGAGGCGATCACTGAGCTTCCCGAGTCCTATCCGACGCGCACCGAGCTCGGAATCATGAGCCGGACCGTCCACGAGATGGCCGAAGCGATCGGCCCACACGCCACTCTTGTCGAGTTCGGTTCAGGCGTCGGGCTCAAGACCCAAAAGCTCTTCGATGCGTTGATCGACCCGAGTGGTTGCGTTCTCATTGACATCAGCAGGGCCGCACTCGAGGCGTCTGCGCATCAGTTGGCGGACCGATATGACGGCATCGAAGTAATTGCCGTGTGTGCGGACTACACTCAGCCGCTCCGGCTGCCGCGCCCGCACCGTCCGAGCTCTCGCACCGTTGCGTTCTTTCCTGGCAGCACGATCGGGAACTTCACTCACGATGAAGCGGTATCCTTCCTCGAGCGCGTCGCCGAGCTCGTAGGGCAGGGCGGCGGCCTGCTCGTCGGCATCGACCGCAAGAAGGACCCGAAAGTCGTCGAGGGCGCGTACAACGACCCGCTCGGGGTCACCGCGGCGTTCAACTTGAACATCTTGCGCCGGCTCAACCAATGTGGCGCCGACTTCGACCTGAGCACATTCCGTCATCACGCGCCGTACGTCGAGAGCGAAGGCAGAATCGAGATGCGGCTGGTGAGCGAGATCGACCAATCCATCCGGATCGGAGACGCCGAGGTCGCGCTGTCGGCCGGTGAGCACATCCTCACCGAACATTCTCACAAGTACGACTTGCAGCAGTTCGAAGACATGGCTCGGACCGCAGGATTTCGACTCACTCGACATTGGAGTGACGAGAACGACTGGTTCAGCGTCTGCTTTCTCGAGGTCGAAGACGAACCGGCCTAGACCGCTCTAGCGCCTGGAGAACTTCGCGACCAGGTCGAACTCCCCCGAGTACACGATCGCGTGGTGGCGAAAGCTCTTGTTCCCGTCGGTGAAAGTTACTTCGAAGCGGTAGGTTCCCGGGGTGGGGAGCTCCCCGGATAGCCCCCTGAAGGCCTTCAGGTTCGCGACGACGAACGGACGGCTCGACCGAGGAGCAATCTCCACGGCACCGACCCGGCATTTGACCGCATGGAACGGCTCGTACCCCTTTTCCCAGGCGTCTTCCTTTTTGCGCGCTCGGAAGAACGGCGTGCCACAAAGCGTCTTCAACCAAATCGGTCGTTTCGAGTTGTTGTGCACCCGCGTTTTGACCTCGTCGGAACTGGTAACCATCGAGGGACGCGTCTCGATTTGAATATCGCGCGCCTCGGTCTTGATGACGCGCCGGCAGCCTTGGTTGGTCCACCGATGACTGGACGGACACTCGCAGGGCAAGCACGACCCGCAGCGCTGGTTGGGTGGGCAATCGGGGCATCCTCGATAGTTGCCTCGTGAGCTCTCGCAGAGCGCCTGTATGCTTCGGCCCCGGCGAAAGAGCTCGGGTGGTTCCTCGGTCAGGACGCATGCACCCTTGAAGCACCTTCCGAACCGGGTCTCGCATTGGAAGTCACAGGTCGCGAGCTCGTTCTGCCCTCGGCATTCGGCGAGCTGTTGTTGGTAGTCGAGCAGGTGCGCCTCGTTGACCGCGACGCCGCACTCGCATCCTCGAGATTGGCAGCTGGTCTCGACGACCCCACAGGCGTCGTCCGTTTCACACGACCGATGTGCCGAGGCCACCTCGATGCGCTCCTGGCGAGACTCGGCCTCCTCGCACCCAGCGAGCGAGACACCGACCATCGCCATCAAGCAGAGTAGACCCCGCCTCCCCATGACATGGGTCCTACCGAACGTCGGCCGTCATGGCAAGAACCGGTGTTGTCGTGCGTAGGCTAGCGGGCCTGCAGACGGGCGATCCGCTCCTCGAGCGGAGGATGGGTCGCCATCAGTTTGCGCATGCCTCCGCCGCGGATGCCGAAGGCGTTCAGCTCCTTCGGAAGCTGCGATGGCGCGTCTCGCATAGCTCCCAGGCGGTTGAGCGCAGAAGCCATCGCCCCAGCGCTTTCGAGGTCGGCGCCGCCGGCGTCCGCGCGGAATTCCCGGCGCCTCGAGAACCAGGCCACGATCATGCTGGCAAGGACGCCGAATGCCATTTGCAGTGCTATGTAGATCATGAATCGGCCCCTCTGGAACTGGCTCGAGATGATGTGGGCAACGAAGATCACGAAGGTGTTGAGCACGCCTTGGATGAGCGTGAGTGTCACCATGTCGCCGTTTGCCACGTGTGAGATCTCGTGAGCCAGGACGGCTTCGACCTCCTGCTTGTTCATCAGGCGCAAGAGCCCGGTGCTCACCGCCACGAGCGCGCTGTTGCGGAACATCCCAGTCGCGAATGCGTTCGGGTCCGGCGAGTCGAAGACCGCGACCTCGGGCATCCCGATCCCAGCCTGCTCCGCCTGACGCGTGACCGTGGTGATGAGCCACTGCTCGGTGGGGTTCGAAGGGTTTTCGATGACGTGCGCCCGCGTGGACTTCTTCGCAACCCACTTGGAGATCGCCAAAGAGAAGATCGAGCCGCCGAACCCGAATAGCGCAGCCCAAATGAGCATGGTGACGTAGGGCGCGCCCGGAGGAATCACCCCAAACGCTGTGAGCGCCGCCATCGCGATGCCCGCCATGAACAGGACGGCGAGGTTTGTGCCCAAAAACAGCAGAATTCTCAGCATTCAAATACTCCTAAGCATCGAGCTTAAGACCGCTTGGCCCCTCCGACAACTACCCCCGGGCCCGTTTCCTCATTCCGTCACGACGGGCTAGTCCGAGCCGAGATCGGCTTGCAGCGCTTCTCCCTGGGCCTTCGAAAGCTCGGTTTCAGCCTCGATCCCAGCCATTTCGATGCCGATGGCGACCGGCGCCACGGGTCCCAGTGCGAACGACAGGTATTGCACCGACGACAGCCGCGTGTCGCCCACTTGGCGCGGATCCCAGGTCGGCCGTGCAAGACGCCCGTCCGGGAGCTTCGCGTAGATGTGATCGTTGAGTCCCATCCATTGCTGGAGCTTTTCGTCCCGCAGCGCCTCGTCGTCGATCCCGACCAGTAGCGTGCACCCGAGCGTACCGGCCGCATGAATGAGCTCGTTGTAGGTATCGAGCTCGTGCTGGATGTCGTCTTCTTTGACGATGTGCTCGATGCGCATCATTTCTTGAATCTGGTAGAGCACCGTCTCGTGGTTCTCGAAGAGAAACGTGAAGTGCTCACCCACGAGAACACGTCGCACGGATTTCGCCCGAAGCGCCGCGCCCCGGATGGTTTCGCGTTGCTCGGCATAGGTGACGTAGTCCAGTACCTCAGAGTGTTCGACGCGATTCACGTTGGGCCTCCTTGCGGTGTGTCGAATCCATCCTCGCGATACGCCCGCGCCAGAATCGACATGGGATGCAGGGGTTTGACGCCCGCGTGCTGTTGGAACTGGATCGCGGCGAGCGGGCAGTCGGTCGCCCAGATCTCCGCGGCTGCTTCCGCCATCCCGTCGAACGCCTTCTGCCCGACCCGAATCGAATATTCGAACCCTTCAACGGTCATCGCGTGCGTGCCATCGTGACCGCAGCACTCCATGACGGTGACCGGCGTAACCC
>Ga0164320_10000788_pt1 | contig 10889 bp, 4 predicted proteins | sample GuaBasSediGuay11_FD_113736 | JGI IMG/M metagenome (GOLD analysis project Ga0164320, IMG submission 113736) | Subseafloor sediment microbial communities from Guaymas Basin, Gulf of California, Mexico - Guay11, Core 4567-28, 0-3 cm | ecosystem: Environmental > Aquatic > Marine > Hydrothermal vents...
GTCGGAAATCAAAACCGATCTCAAGCTTTACATCGAGAATGACGACGCGGCCTTACTCGAGGCTGTCAAGCAGCGGCTAGGCCTGGTCAAGGGCGTCCTGGTGATGATCGAGCAGTACGGCGCGGCCATGCTGACCGAGGAAATGGTGGCGCTAGCGGATTTTATTGTCGCCGGTAAGCAGGAACAGGGTGAACAGGCTCTCGAAGTCTTGCTGCGCGCGGTTTTGCAATTGCCCGATTACCTCGAACATATCCAGTCGGGCAATCGCGACATTCCCATCGCTATACTGCCCCTGTTAAACGACATCCGCGCGGTTCGTAACCAGGATTTATTCTCTGAAAAATTGCTCTTTCTTCCCGACTTGTCGATGCACGAGGGCGAAGCGGAGATCGAAGCAATCGACAATAATCATAACCAGGCCTCCAGGTTGCTGGCAAAGAAGTTGCGCCCGATATACCAGTTGGCCCTGGTCAACGTGATCAGAGACAAGTCCATTGAAGAGAGCCTGAAGCGGCTCGAAAGGGTCTGTGAAACGCTGGAGGAGCGCTCGGTATCCGAGCAGATCGCGCGCATCTGGTGGATAGTCGGCGCGCTGATTGAATCGGTGTCGCGCCAACAGCTTGAACTCGGAGTGTCGATTAAGAGCCTGCTTGGCAAGGTAGATGCCATATTCCGGGTTATCCTCATCATCGGCGAGCGCGGCTTACTGAAACATCAGCCCATCGAGCTGATCAAGAATTTCCTCTACTACATCGCCCAGCCGGAATGTGACGGACCCAAGACCCAGGCCATAAAGACCGCCTATCGACTGGAGCATTTCCTGCCATCGGAGTCCGCGCGCAGCGAAGTGCTGGACAATATCGCGGGTCCGAACCAGGCCCTGTTAAAAACGGTCGCCGAGGCGATGAAGGCTGACATAGAGACGGTCAAGTCGACGCTCGAAGTATACGTCAACGGAGACCTGTCACAGGTTGACGCGCTCAAGGATCTCCCCCAGGAAATGCACATCATATCGGATACCCTGGCGATGATCGGACTCGGCTCTCAGCGTCAGCTGATCGAGGGTCAGATCGAGGTCGTCAAGGATATTCTCAACGGCAAGCGAACAGCCGATGAGGAGCAACTGCTGTCAATGGCCGCTGAACTCCTGCAGGTGGAGCAGGCGCTCGAACAGATGCAGAAACGCCAGCCAACCAATGCGCAACAACCCAGATCCGAATCCGATGTGTCGCGCGACTACGAAATGGATAGTGTCCTGGCAGCGGTCGTAACCGCGGCGCTGGACGATATTCAGAAAACCAAGAACGCTATTCTCGAATTCGTCAAGGATCCCGCGCGTAGTGCCAACATAAAACTCTGTATTGCGCTGATGAAGGAATCCCGCGGCGCCTTGCTGTTGCTCAACCAGCAGCGCGCGGTTGCGGTCGTCGATGGATTGTTAATCTATCTGAACGGATACGACGTCACGGAATTCATGGAGTCCAGTCGACTCGACGCCTTGTCGCAGGTTGTTGCCAGTCTCGAGTATTACCTCGAGGCGCTCGGTGAACATCGCAGCGATGCCAGCGGCATCCTCGATCTGGCTGATGTCCAGTTGCAGGAATTGCTGGCGAGCGTACATATCAGTCCCGACATCAAGGAGAGCGGTACCGCGCCAGACACGTCCGCAGCGCTTGAGCTGGTCGATGACGAGGTTGCCGAGCGGCCTGCACCAGAGCGGGAAACCGCGGCAGTGCAGGAATTGGAGCCGGAAGTCGAGCACCAAATTGGAATTGACACGGTAATACCGGTGCTCGGAGCCGCGACTCTCGAGGTCGCGGAAATCGACACCGATGAAGAGCAGGCGGGTGTCGATGCTGGTTTCCGGACGGAAGCCGAGAAGGCGAGTCCGCTGGTGTCGGAAAGGCTTGAAGTAGTACCGGTGGATGAAGACCTGGAAGTGCTCAAATCCGGCAGTGATGCGGAAATACTGGAGATTTACCGCGAGGAAGCCGAGGAAGAATCCGCCAATATCGCGCGCCTGCAAGAGGACTGGATGTTGCATCCGGAGGATGATAATGCGCTGAAAAATCTTCGTCGCGCCTTCCATACGATCAAGGGTAGTGGACGCCTGGTCGGGGCGACCAAGATTGGCGAATTCGCGTGGGACTACGAACAATTGCTGAACCAGGTCATCGACAGAACCGTTCCTCCCAGCAGGCAGGTGATCGATGCTATAGGCGATGCGGCCAGGGCGCTGCCGGAGCTGGTGAATGAACTGAAAACCTTCGAAGAACCCGAGGCCGACATCGCTTACCTGCGCGGCCTGGCGCGAGCCCTGGCCGAGTTCAAAACTGAAGAATTGCTTGCCGATCATACGCAAACACTATCGATGGTTGAATCTCCGTATGATCGCATCACCGACAACGATGAAGGCGCCGGGGATCAGGGCGAGGCAACCGATTCTGGATTTGGAGCGACCACCCAGGTACTTTCGCCCGACGATCTCGATGTTGCCCTGCTCGGTGATGTCGAGCCGGACACCATGCGTGTCGACCCGGATACGTTGGTATTGACCGGTTCCGAGGATAAAACGCAGAGCGATAATGAGGGAGGGCCCGATACTGATTTTGACGCGGATACCATGCTCGTAGAAGCTCCCCCGATTCCGCAAATCGATCCCGGTCGGCTCATCAATCCCGAGGCCGATCTGAGGGCTGCCGAGGCTGCCAGGGCCAGGGCTGAAACGGAGTACGAATCGGCCGTGGACTATTCGCAAAAATCGGATCGAGCCCAGGACGTCGATGCCGGCGCCGGCGAAGATCTACGCCCCGACGCCGACGAGCCACTTGCCAATACCGCGATTGAAATAGAATCCATGGGCGAGGATTTTATCAGTGATCCCTACGACATTGACGATATTGACTATACCGGCGAGTTTGGGGTGGTGTTGCCGCTGCAGACCGAAACGCAAGAAACCGAGATTGAATCATCTCCGCAACAGGAAGTAGCAGAAATCGAGGTGCAGGCGCCCGAATCAGGGATGGAAGAAATCGAGGTGCAGGAATTCGATGCCGAAACGGAAGAAATCGAGTTGTCTGCGCTCGAATCCGAGGCGGAAGAAATCGATATGCAGGCGTTCGAATCCAAAGCGGAAGAAATCGAGGCGCAGGCAATCGGCTTCGAGGCGGACGAAGTCGCCGCCGAATCTCCGCCATCACAGCCACAACGGGGGGCCCCCCCTGACCCTTTCTTGGTAACGACAGCGAGCCCGGCGCCTGGAGGCGAGGCAGGACCAGGCGAAATGAGGGACCCAGGGCGGCCCAAACCAATCGGCCTGTCGTTCGATCCGGAACTACTGATCATCTACCAACAAGAGGTAGAACAGCACCTCGGCATAGTAAGTTCCGCCCTTGACCATGCCGAAAAGATACGTGAGCTGATTCCGGGCGAAGAAATATATCGCGCGCTGCACACCATTCACGGCGCCTCGCGTACTGCGGACATCACCACCATTGGCGAGCTTGCCAGCTTACTGGAAAAACCGTTGAAAACGGCAATCGCGCAAGCTATGGCGCTGGACCACGAAATTGTGGCGCTGTATCGCGAAGGGCAGCGAGCGCTCCAGCAAATGACCTCGGAGCTGGTCGCAACCCGGGAAATGCCGGCCATCCCGGAAGATCTGAAGATCAGCCTGGAAGCCCTGGCCGAGGATTTCGAAGAATATACGATCGATCTCACAGAAGACGGAGCAGGTCATTCGGGTGGCTTCATCGATACCCTGACCATGATGAACGAAACCAGCGATGGCGAGCAGGATACCGAGCTGTTGACCATCTTCGTCGATGAAGCAAACGAATTGCTGGAAATGAGTGACAACACGCTGCACCAGTGGTCGCAGCAGACTTCAGATGAGCCCGCTGCCCATGACTACAACGCGGTCATGGAATTGCAGCGTTACCTGCACACCTTGAAGGGTGGTGCGCGTATGGCGGAGCTCAAGGAGATCAGCGATCTGTCACATGAGATGGAATCCATGTTCATTGCGGTAATCGATGGGCGTGTCGATAAGAATGACAATCTCGTAGAGTTGTTGAAAGACTGTTTCGACCTGTTGCATCAGCAGGTCGTCGAGGCCCAGGAGGAAAAAGAAATGAGTTCCTCGGCGTCCATGGTCGAGTTACTCAGGGATGTGCGCCTGGGTGAAGATGGCAAACACCGTTCCCGGGAGCAAGATGATTCGATGGGTCTCGACATGGATAGCGAAGACATCGACATCGTTAGTGAAAATCTCCCTGGCGTCCCGCATTCGGGAGCGGATCCTTCCGCGCAGGACGTTATCAAGGTGCGTGCGGACCTGCTCGATAACCTGGTGAGCTCGGCGGGCGAAGTCAGCATATACCGCGCGCGCATGGAGCAGCAGGTAGCAGGTCTCGGGTCGCATCTCGGTGAACTGGGACAAACCATCACCAGGCTCAAGGCGCAGTTGCGCCATCTCGAAGCAGAGACCGATGCCCAGATTCATTTCAGTCACCGCAGCGAAGCCGGTAAAACCGGTGAATTCGACCCGCTCGAAATGGATCGCTACACGATGATCCAGGAGCTGTCGCGTTCGCTGAGTGAGTCGGTCAATGATTTATCCAGCCTGCAAGGCATGCTCGGCGAGCAGGTCAAGGATTCGGAGACGCTGTTGTTACAGCAATCCAGGGTCAGCACGGACTTGCAGGATGGTTTGATCAAAAGCCGCATGGTCAAGTTTTCCGGCCTGCTGTCACGTTTGCGTCGACTGGTCAGACAGAGCAGCCAGGAACTTGGCAAGAAAGCCGAGCTGGTGGTGAGCGGTGAGCAAAATGAAGTTGACAACAAGGTGCTCGATCGCATGGTTGCGCCTCTCGAGCATATTATCCGTAATGCCCTGTCGCATGGCATCGAGACGCCTTTTGAACGGGTCAAGAAAGGCAAACCCGAAAGCGGCAGGATTGCGCTTGATATTACCCGTGATGGCTCTGATGTAGTCGTTCGTGTCAGTGATGACGGCGCCGGGGTCAACATAGAAAAAGTACGCAGTCGCGCGATTCAACTGGGCCTGCTGGAAAAAGGGTACGAAGCCAGCGACGCGGATCTGGTTCAGTATATTCTGGAACCCGGGTTCAGTACCGCCGATCACGTCACCCAGCTCTCTGGCCGTGGCGTCGGTATGGATGTGGTCGATATCGAAGTCAAGCAGCTTGGCGGAACCCTGCAGATTGAAACTACGCCGCAGGGGACCACTTTTGTAGCGCGACTACCTTTTACGCTTTCGATAAACCAGGCAATACTGGTGCGTACCGGCGACGAAACCTATGCCATCCCGCTACTCAATATCGAGGGCATTACGCGTATCGATGCCCAGCAAATGAACGCCTACTACCGCGAGGAGAATCCCGAGCTGGAGTATGCCGGGCAAAGCTTTGTCCTGCATAACCTGGGGAAACTGGTGGGCGCCGAACCCCATTTCAGGATCGGTGCCGATGAAGAAAAGCAGGCTGTCATTTTAAGCCGTGCCGGTGATACTCGAATCGCCTTGCATGTCGACGAAATCATCGGCAACCGGGAAATCGTGGTCAAAACCCTGGGCAAACAGCTCAGCCAGGTGAAGAGCCTGGCCGGCGCGAGCATTCTTGCCGACGGTAGCATGGTGCTGATTCTCGATGTCGGCGGCCTGATACGCCACAACGTCGGCAGCGCGGTCAAAATCATCTACCAGGCAGCGCAAGAAGAAACCACCAAGCTGCGCGATACCGTCATGGTGGTCGACGATTCGATCACCATGCGCCGGGTCGCGAGCAAACTGCTCGAGCGTCATAACTACGAAGTGATCACCGCCAAGGACGGTGTGGATGCACTGGCGCAACTGCAGGACGTTCAGCCGGATGTGATGTTGCTCGACATCGAGATGCCGCGCATGGATGGTTTCGAACTGGCGACGCACATGCGTAACGCAACCAGTTTCTCCAATATCCCGATTATCATGATTACTTCCCGCACGGGCGAAAAACACCGTGATCGAGCCTTCGAAATTGGCGTCACCAATTACATGGGTAAGCCCTACCAGGAAGATGAGCTGATCCAGAATATTCAATCCGCACTGGGAGGCCGGTAACGGGTTCGGGCATGAGTGACAAGTCCACATCGGTACGCTGCATGCTGTTACCCTTGAGCTCGCTCAACCTGTTGATTCCGAACTCCGCGGTTGCCGAAATCATCGGATACTCCGAGCCGCGTCCGTTAACCGGCAGCAGTGACTGGTTTGGCGGGGTTGTGCTGTGGCGGGGCGTATATGTGCCGGTGGTCGCGGTCGAACAGATGTGCAATGTCGATCGCGCCGGGACCGGGCCGCGCGCGCGTATCGCGATCGTGTACAACCCGGAAAAGGATCCGGATTTGCCTTACATCGGGATACACATGCAGGATATACCGCGCGCATACCTTGCCGAGTCCGATAGCACCGAATCGGGCAGTAGCGAGGGTTTGAGCGAGTACCTGCTAACGCGGGTCGACGATGAACAGCTGGCGCGAGCCATCCCGTATCTCGATAAAATCATTGCCGACCTCAGGCTCGCGTACAATCCCGCGCGCCTCGAAGACCTCACAACCTGACACCATCTGATAATATTCCTGGGCAATCAGGAATCTTATAAATCACCAAAATTAACATATTCACTTCGAACGGCGCGGCCGTCGGGAATTCTTTTGCGGCGGTCCGACGTATCGGGAAGCCGAAGGCCAACCGGCCCGTCGCGAGGGGATTCTTCGGTTGCCTCGGATCGAAGGCACTTCCTGGAAACTCTGTGGTTAAGAATACGGCGTCTTTGAAAGATACCTGCTTGCGCTGGTCCGACACATCGGGGAATGACAGGTTTTCGGGTTGTGATTTGTACTCAGGCGATGTCACCGATGAGAGATTGTACGATGGCGAGCGCGCTGGTTGCGGCGGTCTCGGTGCGCAGTACGCGCGGGCCCAGGCTGACCGGCTCGAAGCCCATCGTTTTGGCGAGGTCGATTTCCGCGGGGTTGAGGCCGCCCTCGGGGCCCAGCAGGATGGAAACCGCTGTACGCGGGCGATCCAGCGCCGAGGCCAGCGAGACCCCGCCAAAATCGAGCAGCAATTTGCATTCGGCTGTCGACGCGGCCAATGCCTGTGGCAGGTTGGTATGAAACGTGATTTCGGGTAACAGGGCGCGCCCGCTTTGCTCGCAGGCGCTGATGGCGACGCCGCGCCAGTGGTTCATTTTCTTTTGTAAATTCGCCGGCTTCAGCGGCGTCTGCGTACGTTCGGCATTGAACAGGGTGATTCTGCTAACACCGAGCTCGGTCGTCTTCTGGATCATCCAGTCGATGTGATCGGCGCGCGCCAGTCCCTGAACGACTTCACAGGCGAGTTCAGACTCGGTGCCAAGCGCTATCGCGGCCTCGATGCGGGCGCCCAGTTGCTTGCCATTAGCAACAAGTACGGCGCGGTAGTCGAGCGCCTCTCGGCCGTTGAACAAAAGCAGTGCTGCGCCCGGTTGCAGGCGCAGCACATGCTTGAGGTAATGACTTTGAGCCTGGGCGAGAGCGATTTCCGCGCCCACCTCAAGCTCTTCTTCGACATGGACACGGACAATGCGCATGTCTGCCAGGATCGCTAGTAGCGGTAATGCTCAGGTTTGTAAGGACCTTCGACATCGACACCAATGTAGTCGGCCTGCTCCGGGGTGAGTTGGGTCAACTTTGCGCCGATCTTGTCGAGATGCAGTCTTGCGACTTCTTCGTCGAGGTGCTTCGGCAGCACGTAAACTTCGTTCTGATACTTACCCGGGTTGCAGTAAATCTCCATCTGCGCCAGTACCTGGTTGGTGAATGAATTCGACATCACGAAGCTGGGATGCCCGGTCGCGCAACCCAGATTGACCAGTCGTCCTTCGGCCAGCAGGATAATACGACGTCCGTCGGGGAAGATGATGTGATCGACCTGGGGCTTGATGTTCTCCCATTCGTAGGCTTTCATCTCCGCGACCTGAATTTCGTTGTCGAAATGACCGATGTTGCAGACAATGGTCTGGTTCTTCATTTGATCCATGTGGTCTTTACGGATGACGTTGAAGTTGCCGGTGGTGGTGACGAATATATCCGCCTGGCTACAGACATCATCCATGGTGACGACGCGAAATCCTTCCATCGAGGCCTGCAAGGCACAGATCGGATCGATTTCGGTGACCATTACCGTGGCGCCGAGACCCTTTAATGATTGCGCACAGCCCTTGCCGACATCGCCGTAACCGAGCACGACCGCAACCTTGCCGGCGATCATGACGTCGGTTGCACGCTTGATGCCGTCGACCAGCGATTCACGGCAGCCATAGAGGTTGTCGAACTTGGATTTGGTGACCGAGTCGTTGACGTTGAACGCGGGAAAGGGCAATTCACCTCTGGCCTGCATCTGCACCAGGCGATGCACACCCGTGGTGGTTTCTTCGGTCACGCCCTTGATGTTTTTCTGGATCGTGGAATAGAAGTTGGGTGATTCAGCGAGTCTTGCCTTGATCGATGCGAAGGCGATCACTTCTTCTTCGGTACCCGGATTGTCCAGTACCGAAATATCTTTCTCGGCCTTGGCGCCGAGGTTGACCAGCATGGTGGCATCACCGCCGTCATCGAGAATCATGTTGGGCGTACCGCCATCATGCCATTCCATGATGCGGTGCGAGTATTGCCAGTAATCCTCGAGCGATTCGCCCTTGATGGCGAATACCGGTACACCCGAGTCCGCGATGGCGGCGGCGGCGTGGTCCTGGGTCGAGAAGATATTACAGGATGCCCAGCGCACTTCGGCGCCGAGCGCGACCAGGGTTTCGATGAGCACGGCGGTTTGAATCGTCATGTGCAGGGAGCCGGCGATGCGGGCCCCCTTCAGGGGTTGCTCGGCGCCATACTTGCCGCGCAGGGATACCAGGCCGGGCATCTCGGTTTCGGCGATCGCAATCTCCTTGCGGCCCCACGAAGCGAGGTCGAGATCGGCAACTTTAAAGCCTTGTTTTACAACGTTTTCGGCGTTAGCACTCATAAATATTCTCCAGACTATTTATGAGCGCAGTTACATTGATCAGTTGGGCGAGCCTGGCAGTAAAGCTGTCGCAGCGCTCCTCGCACAAAAGCCCCGTGGCGGGGAACCGGGTATTTTAGTCAAAAACCCGTAACTGTCAAACAACCGGGCGCTCGCGGCAGGTGCAACATGCAGGCTAGAGGCCGGCGTCAGCCTTCAGTGCTTCCGCCCTGTCGGTTTTTTCCCAGCTCAGGTCGAGATCTTCGCGACCGAAATGACCGTAAGCGGCGGTTGGCTGATAAATCGGGCGCAGCAGATCCAGCATCGCGATCAGGCCCTTGGGCCGCAGGTCGAAGTGCTCGCGAATCAACGTGATGATGCGATTGTCGTCGATTTTACCGGTGCCGAAGGTGTCGACGCTGATGGAAGTCGGCTCGGCGACGCCGATGGCATAGGATACCTGGATTTCACAGCGCTCGGCGATACCCGCGGCGACGATGTTCTTGGCCACGTAGCGCGCCGCGTAGGTCGCCGAACGGTCGACCTTGGACGGATCCTTGCCGGAGAAAGCGCCGCCGCCGTGACGCGCCATGCCGCCGTAAGTGTCGACGATGATCTTGCGGCCGGTCAAACCCGCATCGCCGACCGGACCACCGATGACGAAGCGACCGGTCGGGTTGACGTGGATGTTTTCGCTCTTGCATTGCGCCAGCCACTCCGCCGGTAACACCGGTTTCAGAATGGTTTCAATCACGGCCTCACGCAGCGTTTTCAGGTCTACCGACTCCTTGTGCTGGGTCGACAGGACGACCGCTTCGATACCGACCGGCTGGTGATTCTCGTATCGCAGGGTCACCTGGCTCTTGGCGTCGGGCAGCAGCCAGTCGAGCTCGCCGGCCTTCAATAGTTCGAATTGTTTGCGCACCAGTCGATGCGCATAGGTAATCGGCGCCGGCATCAAAACGTCGGTTTCGTCACAGGCATAGCCGAACATCAGGCCCTGGTCGCCGGCGCCCTGTTCCTTGTCGCCACCTTCGTCGACACCCATGGCAATATCGCCAGACTGTTTGCCGAGGCCGGTGAGGACCGCACAGGTCTTGCCGTCGAAACCGCATTCCGGGTTATCATAGCCGATGTCGCAGACCGTCTTGCGTACCAGCGCCTCCATGTCCACTTCGGCATTGGTGGTGATTTCACCGGCGAGCAAAACCATGCCGGTTTTTACCAGGGTTTCGCAGGCGACACGGGAGCGGTGGTCCTGTTCCAGCAATGCATCCAGCACGGCATCGGAAATCTGGTCCGCCAATTTATCGGGATGACCCCCGGATACCGACTCGGAGGTGAATATGTATGAACCTGACATTAAACGCGTCCCCATGACTACTGTGAAAAAAAGGCATTATATGTAAGACATTTGAAAATAACAGCACTTGATGTCGGCGTTATAGAAATGCTTCACGGTCTTTAAAGATTTTATAAGTTGCCGTCAATTTGCATTTACGAGAGAATATCGCGCCTTGTCGGAAGAGCGCGGGCAGTGACGGAACGCAAGCGCCGGCTCAGAGGGACGGAAAAAGCTATTATGTTCAGTAAAAACCCGTTTTTAATCAATAGCTTATGCTGAATAAAACAATTCCAGGGGCAAACAATGGCAGCACGTAAGAAACTGGCGAACGCGATTCGAGCGCTTACCATGGATGCGGTTCAAAGAGCTAATTCCGGGCATCCGGGCGCACCCATGGGGATGGCCGATATCGCCGAAGTTCTCTACAACGACTTCATGAGCCACAACCCGGCCAACCCCGAGTGGTGCGATCGCGACCGCTTCGTCATGTCGAACGGACAC
>Ga0164320_10000789_pt1 | contig 10885 bp, 5 predicted proteins | sample GuaBasSediGuay11_FD_113736 | JGI IMG/M metagenome (GOLD analysis project Ga0164320, IMG submission 113736) | Subseafloor sediment microbial communities from Guaymas Basin, Gulf of California, Mexico - Guay11, Core 4567-28, 0-3 cm | ecosystem: Environmental > Aquatic > Marine > Hydrothermal vents...
CGATGACGAGCGTGACAACGACCAGGCGACGGCGATCCTGGGGGCCGTAGACGAGCTGGCCGGCGAGGATCCCAACGGCGACATCCTGGTCTTCCTGCCGGGCGAGCGCGACATCCGCGACACGGCCGAGGCGCTGCGCAAACACCATCCACCGGGCCTCGAGATCCTGCCGCTCTACGCCCGCCTCGGCAGTGCCGAGCAGGCACGCATCTTCCACCCGGGCGCGGCACGGCGCGTGGTGCTGGCCACCAATGTCGCCGAGACCTCGCTGACCGTGCCCGGTATCCGCCACGTGATCGACACCGGCCGGGCGCGCATCAGTCGCTACGGCCCACACGGCAACGTCCAGAAGCTGCCGATCGAGCCCGTATCGCGCGCCAGCGCCGACCAGCGGCAAGGGCGCTGCGGCCGCCTCAGCCCGGGAATCTGCATCCGTCTCTACAGTGAAGAGGATTACCTCGCCCGGCCGGAGTTCACCGAGCCCGAGATCCTGCGCACGCCGCTGGCCGCGGTGATCCTGCAGATGATTGCCCACGGACTCGGCCACATCGACCGCTTCCCGTTCCTCGACCCGCCCGACCCGCGCCGGGTTCGCGACGGCTACCGCCAGCTGGCTTCGCTCGGTGCCCTCGACCACGACCACCGACTGACCCCGCTTGGCCGCCGCCTGGCCCGTTTCCCGCTCGACCCGCGCCTCGGGCGCATGTTGCTGGCCGCGGCCGAGGGCGACTGCCTGCGCGAACTCCTGGTAATCGTCGCCGTGCTGGCGGTCCAGGACCCGCGGGAACGCCCACATCAGAAGGCCGCGGCAGCCGACACGGCGCACGCCGGCTTCGCCGACCAGCGCTCGGACTTCCTCGGCTTCCAGCGCCTCTGGGACGCCTGGCAGGAGCAGCGCAAGCACCTGTCGCGCAACCAGCTGCGCCAGTGGTGCCGGGCAAGCCACCTCGGTTACATGCGCCTGCGTGAGTGGCAGGAGACCCACCAGCAACTCGACCGCCTGGTACGTGACATGGGCCTACATCCCAATGCGGCGCCGGCCGCGGCCGACAACATCCACCGCGCCGTGCTAGCCGGCCTGCTCGACCAGGTCGCCCGGCGCGAGGGGCGGAACGTCTACCGGGGCGCCCGCGACCGGCAGATGCAGCTCTTCCCCGGGTCCGTGCTGGCCACGCAACCGCCGCCATGGATTGTCGCCGCCGAGCTGGTCGAGACCCGGCGACTCTACGCGCGCACCGCGGCACCGGTCCGCCCGCGCTGGATCGAGCAGCGGGCCGGTGACCTGGTGCGCCGTGAACAGTTCGAGCCACGCTGGGTACGCCGCCGCGGCCAGGTGGTCGCCTACGAGCGGGTCACCTTTCACGGCCTGTTGCTGGTCGCCCGGCGACGCGTCAACTTCGGCCCCATCGACCCGGCCTCGGCGCGCGCCATCTTCATCCGGGCGGCCCTGCTCGACGGTGCGCTGGAGACCCGTGGCCACTTCCTGCGCCACAACCTCGAACTGGTTGCCGAAATCGAGGCGCTCGAGGCGCGTACCCGGCGCCGCGACCTGCTGGTCGACGAGGAGAGCCGCTACCGCTTCTACGATCAGCGGCTGCCGGAGTCAGTCTACGATCGCGGCACGTTCGAGGCGTGGCGCCAGCGGGCCGAACGTGACCATCCCCAACTGCTGTACATGCAGCGCGAGGCCCTGCTGCGCGACCGGATCGATCCCGAGGTCACGGTGCGCTACCCGGAGACCCTGCCGCTGGGCCGCCTGAACCTGCCGCTCGGCTACCGTTTCGCGCCCGGGGCCGAGGACGATGGCGTCACCGTGACCGTGCCGCTGGCGGCGCTCGAGCAGCTGGACCCGGCCCACCTCGACTGTCTGGTACCGGGCCTGGCCGAGGAGAAGGTCACCGCCCTGTTGCGGGCGCTGCCGAAGGCGCTGCGGCGCCACTGCGTACCGATCCCCGATACGGCGACGGCCTGCCTGGCCGAACTGCACCCGGAAGGTGCGCCGCTGCGCGCCCAGTTGATCGCGATCCTGCGCCGGCGCCACGGCATCGTCATCGAGGCCGACGCCTGGGACGGTGTGGTGTTGCCGGCCTACCTGACCATGCACCTGCGGGTCGTCGACGACCATGGCCAAGAAATCGCCACCGGCCACGATCTCGCCGATCTCAAGCGGGAACTCGCCGCGGCGGCCCGGGCCAGCCGCGCCGCGCAACGTCCCGACGGTCTCGAGCCGGGCCGGGTGATGACCGCCTGGGACGGGCCGGCCCTGCCGGTGCGCACCACCTTCGAGCAGGGTGGCGTCGCCGTCGATGCCTGGCCAGCGCTGGTGCCACACGACCACGGGGTGACCATCGAGCTGCTCGGCGACCCCGAATCGGCACGCCGCGTCCATCGTCGCGGGCTGCGGACGCTCTACCTGCTGCAGCTTGGCCGCCAGGAGGTACGCGACCTCTGGCGCCAGCTACCGGGCGCCGAGCGGCTGGCACTGCAGTTCGTCACCGTCGGCGACGCCACCGCGCTGCGTGATGATCTCCTCGCTGCCTGCATCGATCGCCTGTTCGTCGCCGACGAGGTGCGTGACGCCGGGCGTTTTACCGGGCGACTCGAGGAATACCGGTCGCGACTGCCGGCGACCGCCGCCGCCCTGGCCGAAGCGGTGGATGCCATCCTGGCCGCCTACCGTGCCGGGGCGGTGCTGCGCAATGAACTCGATGCTCGTGACCGAACCGACATCGACCTGCGCCAGCAGCTCGACGGCCTGGTCTATCCCGGTTTTATCGCGGCCACCCCGGAGTCCCGTCTCGAACACCTGCCGCGCTTTCTCGAAGCGGCACGGCGACGACTGGAACGGCTGGGACCGGAACCCGGGCGTGAACGGACGCGCGCGGCCGCACTGGCGCCGTGGCTTGAACAGTGGCGCCAGATCCAGGACCGCGCCGAATCTATCGGCCCCGAAGCAGAGGCCTACCGCTGGTTGCTCGAGGAGTTCCGGGTGTCGTTGTTCGCCCAGGAGCTGGGCACGGCACAGCCGGTATCGGCGATCCGCCTGGAACGGCAGTGGGCGCGGGTGTGCGGGCGCGGCGTCGGCTAACCGACGTCGAGTTTCGAGGCCTGGGGGGAACTTTCGCGTTCGACCACGCCCAACACGCGTGGGTCGGTCACCACCTCGTAGTAAAGCTCGCCGGTCGGATCGCCCTCGCCGTCAATACCGAAAAGCTGCACCCGCGATTCGCGCAGCACCAGGTTCTGCATCGCGCCATGAATGTCCGGGGCCTTGCCGACGTGGAACACCGACGAGGTGCTGCTGCCGGGCTGGCTGATCTCGACCCGGCGCAGATCGATCTCGGTTTTCAGCTTCTCGAACCCCGCCCCCTCGAGCTCCACCCCGGCCACGTTGTAGCGCAGGTGGTTCTCGCCCTTTTCACCACGCAACGGGTGGTCCGAGGCAAGTTCGTAGACGCGCACCCGGCGGGCGTCATTCTGTCGGCCCTCGGCCAGTTCGCGCAGCCGCCAGGACGATGAAGAGAGGCGGTCGGCACGACCGATCGCCGAGGAGATCATGATCTGCTGCTCGCCGTCGAACAGGTAGGTCGGCGACTCGTTGGTGAAAGCGACGCCAATACCTACCTGGAGCTGTGGCAGGCCGACCGTTTCGAGGATCCGGTTGTGCGCCTCGGCGATACCGATCATGCGCTGGGCCAGCGCACTGGCACGGGCGGCCGGCAGGTGGGTGTCGACGTCGTCGGCATACTCAAGAACGGCGGCGATAATGGCGTCGCCCTCGACGAACACCTTCTCGGCACCAAAGTTGTGTAGCACGTCGCGGATCGGGGCAAAAAAATTGTGGTCGAAGTGGGTCGCCGGGTTGAGCCCCTGCTCGAGCAGCTGGCGCGTGATGGTGGTTGAACCGCGCAGGTCGGCCTTGACCACCGCATGGCAACGGATCCGCTCATGCTTCGGCTCGTCCTCACTGCCCGAAAGCAGCTCGTGCAGGCAGTTGTTGACCCGCGACAGGCGGATGTCGTCCGCCTCCTCGAGCAGCCGTATCTGCTCGAACAGCCCCTGCATCTGATAGTAGTTGCGCAGGTCGCGCCGGTAGGCAAGGAAATCACGGATGAAGCTGCTGACATGCTGCAGGACCAGGCGCTCGTTGAGCCGCTGCAGCCTGCTGTCCAGCTGCTGCAGTGGACGCAGCGAACCGTCCTTGCGCAGCGCTTTGCGCAATTGCCGCGCCGCGCCGCGCCGTTCGCGACCGCTGGTGGCGAGATACTGCACCAGTAGCAATGGGTTCAGCGTCGGGTAGTGCTCGCGGTAGACGGGCACAATTTCGTAGGCGGCGACGATCCAGCGCAGCAGCCCTTCACGATCGACAAAGCGATGCACCCGGGCCAGCGCCAGGCGCTGCAACCGATGCTGGGCGCGCAAGCGCTGCTCGGTGTCGGCCACGCCCTCGCGCCGCACTTCGTCGAGCCAGGCGTCGAGGAAACTCTCGTTGAACAGGATGTCGGCATTGACCGGGTCGTCGGTCAGCGGATTGTGGTCACCCTCTTCGATCTTTTCCGCACCGAGACCGATCCGCTCGGCACGCGCCGCCCAGTCGGAGCCCGCCAGCCAGGAGCCATCACTTTCCTTGCGGCGCTCCTCCTGCTGCGCCCGTTCCGGTACCGCACGCGTGAACAGCCGCTCGATATAGGACTCGAAACGGTGCAACGCATCCCAATCCGCGGTCCGCTTGCCCAGCAGCACATAGTGGCGCATGACCACCTGTGGGTCCTGCGGGTCGGCCGCCGTCAGCAAGGGGTTGAACAGCAGCGCCTGGTCGATGAGCCACGACTGGCCAAGCAGTGACTCGCGCAACTTGACGCCCGGCCCGGTCTCGACCTGCTTGACCTCGCTGATCAGCTGCTGCCGCGCCTGCTGTTCGATATCCTTGCGGCGCTGCGCCAGCGTGGTGATGTGTTCGTGCAGCAGCATCTTGCGCCCGCCCTTGGAGTCGCTGCCGCCCCCGGCGAGGATGCCACGCAGGTGACCGATCTGGGTATCGAACTCGCGCATGACCACTTCGCCGACCAGCTTGAGCACCGACAGCTGCATCAGCACCACCGGGTAGGGGCGCTGCTCCTGTTTCGCCAACCGCACCATGGCGCCGAGCAGGGCCGCGTAGGCGGTACGAAAATCCTTGAACTCCTGGCGCGAGGGAGGGACCGGCTTGGCCCCGTAGCGCTCGTGACCAATGTGCTGGTAGAGCAGGCTGCTGGTCAGGCGGCGGAGAGTGCTCAGGAACTGCGGGCTGATGCGAACGTCGATGCGGACGTTGTCGATACCGCGGGGCATGCTGGAGAGATCCGGCAACGGCTCCGGCGGTGCATTCAGGCGCACCTGGGTGTAGCGTGGCGTCGACATGCGCACGACGGTATCGCGCAGCAACAACAGCAGGCCGACGACCAGGACCAGGTCGGCAATGTTCAGCGACAGGGTCCACTCGACGACATGCAGGTGGACGATCTCGACCACGCCACCGTGCCAGATGCGGTCGACCAGGTTGCCGGCGACACCCGCCGCGGCCAGCCACCAGCCGCGGCCCTCGGCCCCCTCGCTGGCCCGGGCCGAGCGTCCGCCCCACCAGAGCAGCGCCAGCAGTGTCAGCCCGATACCGACGGCGACCCAGCGGAAATGTGGGTCCAGCGACGCGCCGAGACCGAACAGCGTGCCACGGTTGATTTCGGCAACCAGGGAGATGAACGGCAGGCTGGCGAGCGGGTTGCCCACGCCGAGGATTGAGAAAGCCGCGAGCTTGGCCAGCTGGTCGACCAGCAGCAGGACTACGAACAGCGTTGTCCCTCGGGCGAAACGGGCCATCGATCTCAACCGTCCGGCCGGCGACCAAGCGACGCCGATTGAATTCTAACCCATTGACCGGGGTGAACTCCCACCACCCCGAACACGTGCCTGTTCAGCCCAGCAGCTCATTGATGAGCTTGATCAACTCGGCCTCGTCCGGCGGCTTGACCAGGTAGCCCCTGGCGCCCTGGCGCAAACCCCAGATCCGGTCGGTCTCCTGGTCCTTGGTCGAGACCAGGATGATCGGGATATCCTCCGTCTCCGGATCCCGGCTCAGCTTGCGCGTGGCCTGGAAGCCGTTGAGCCCGGGCATCACCACATCCATCAGGATCAGGTCGGGATTCTGCGCCCGCGCGGCGGCGATGCCCTCTTCACCGTTGGTGGCGACATTGATCTTGTGACCCTTCGGCTCGAGGATCTTGCTCAGGTTTGCGACCTGAGTCGGCGAGTCGTCGACGATCAGGATATTGGCCATGTGGAGGTCTCTCGGGTTTGTACCTGTTTATGGGCCGATTCTAGGTCATCCAGGGTGCGTGAGCATCACAGGGGGTGCTTGCGACCCCGCCAGACTTCAGCGCATCACGAGGCCTGGGGGTGATCAGGGATGAGCCTAGCGGTCACCGAGCTTGGCATGAACGCTGTCGAGCTTGTCCTGCATGGTCTGGATGCGATCGGTCCGGGTACCCACCTTGAGTGTCGTGGTGATCCGCGGCGCCCCCATGGCATGAACCACTTCGTGGCAGCGCTTGACCGCGGCGAAAACCGCGTCCCACTCGCCCTCGACGTTGGTCCCGTAGGCGTGCAGCGTATGCTCGAGGCCAGCCTCCTCAAGCACCCGCTCGCAGGCGGCGACATGCTCGGACACCGACACCCCGACCCCGATCGGCACCACGCACAGGTCGATCATCACCTGCATGACGAAGGCCTCAGCCGCACTTGGAATCACCGCAGTTGAGGCAGGTCAGGCAGCCGTCCATCTGGATCATCGCCTTGGTCTGGCACTTGCCGCAAAGTGTCGCGCCGTCGGGGAAATCGCTCTCCTCGGCCTCTTCGGACGACGCCTTCTCCCGGGATTCCTCGAACTCGGCGCGCTTCTCGGCAATCAGCTTCTGCTGGTGCTCATCGAGTTCGTCACTCTTCATCAGGCCGATGGTCTTCAGGTGCGTCTCGATGACGTCACCGATTTCGCCAACCAGCGACGGCATGTACTTGCCACCCTTCTTGAAGTAGCCGCCGCGCGGGTCAAACACCGCCTTCAGTTCCTCGACCAGGAAAGTGACGTCACCGCCCTTGCGGAACACCGCCGAGATGATCCGGGTCAGCGCCACGATCCACTGGAAGTGGTCCATGTTCTTCGAGTTGATGAAGATCTCGAACGGCCGGCGCAGTTCGTGCTCGGTGCCTTCGTTGAGGATGATGTCGTTGATGGTCAGGTAGAGCGCGTGCTCGGAAAGCGGCGTCTTCACCTTGTAGGTCGAGCCGCGCAGCGTCTCCGGCCGCTCGACCTTCTCGTGCATGTGAATGACCTTGGCGCTGGCGCGCCCGGTCTCGCTGGCCGCCGTGGTGGCCTGGTCCTGCTCGGCCTGCTCATCGACCACTTCGTAGTCGACGATCTGTTTTTCGATCTTGATGCTCATGTTCGTATCCCGCTGGTGGCGACGGCGTCAGAATTTGCCGTAGTAGCCCTCCTTGAGGGCGTCGTAGAGGTTAGCGGCGGTGTGCATCTCGCCGTCGTACTCGATCTCCTCGTTACCCTTGACCTCAACCACGGCACCGTCATCGAGAACGAAGCGGTAGGTGGTGGCGGCCAGGTCCTGCTCCTTGACCAGTACGCCCTGGAACGCGGCCGGGTTGAAGCGAAACGTCGTGCACCCCTTCAGGTCGCGCTCGTAGGCGTAGAAATAGATCTCCTTGAACTCCTCGTACGGGTAGTCGGTGGGCACGTTGGCGGTCTTGGAGATCGACGAGTCGATCCACTTCTGGGCCGCGGCCTGGACGTCGACATGCTGGCGCGGCGATATTTCATCGGCGGCAACGAAGTAGTCCGGCAGCGCATCCTCGGCACTGGCATCGTGATCGACCAGCGCACGATAGGCGAGCAGTTCGTAGGAGAACACGTCGATCTTCTCCTTGCTCTTCTTGCCCTCACGAATGACGTTGCGCGAGTACTGGTGGGCAAAACTCGGCTCGATGCCGTTGGAGGCGTTGTTGGCCAGCGACAACGAGATGGTGCCGGTCGGCGCGATCGAGCTGTGGTGGGTAAAGCGCGCCCCGACCTCGGCCAGACGCTCGACCAGCTCCGGCGCAACGCTGGCGATGCGCTGCATGTAGCGGCTGTAGCGGGCATGCAGCACACGCCCCTCGAGCTTGTCGCCAACCTTGATGCCGTCGGCGGCCATCTCCGGGCGCTTGCGCAGCATCTCGGCGGTGACCTCGAACTCCTCGTTCATGATCGGTGCCGGACCCTTCTCCTCGGCCAGTTCCAGCGCCGTCTTCCAGCCGATCAGGGCCATTTCACGCGTGACCCGCTCGGTGAACTCCAGCGATTCGTCGGAGCCGTAACCGAGACGCAGCATGGTCAGGGTCGAACCGAGACCGAGGTAGCCCATGCCGTGCCGGCGCTTGCGCTCGATTTCGCGACGCTGCCCCTCGAGGGGCAGGCCGTTGATCTCGACCACGTTGTCGAGCATCCGGGTGAAGGCGGCGACCACCTCGTCGAAGGTCTCCCAGTCGAAACGCGCCTCGTCGGTGAACGGGTCGCGGACGAACCGGGTCAGGTTGATCGAGCCGAGCAGGCAGGAGCCGTAGGGTGGCAGGCCTTGTTCGCCGCATGGATTGGTGGCGCGAATGTTCTCGCAAAACCAATTGTTGTTCATATCGTTGTAGGCATCGATCAGGATGAAGCCCGGCTCGGCGAAATCGTAGGTCGAGGTCATGATCAGGTCCCACAAGCGGCGCGCACGCAATCGCTTGTAGACCTTGCACGCCACCTGGCCGGTGGCATCGGTGACATAACCCTGCTGCACCGGCCAGTCACGCCAGATCACCTGCTCGCCGTCGTCGAGATCGATACCGTCGGCCTCGACCTCCTTACGTGAGATCGGGAACGCCAACGCCCACATGGCGTCCTCGCGTACCGCCTCCATGAACTCCCTGGTTACCAGCAGCGACAGGTTGAACTGGCGTAGCCGGCCGTCCTCGCGCTTGGCACGAATGAAGTCGATGACGTCCGGATGGCCAACATCGAAGGTCGCCATCTGGGCTCCACGGCGACCGCCGGCGGAGGAGACGGTAAAACACATCTTGTCGTAGATATCCATGAACGACAGCGGACCCGAGGTGTAGGCCCCGGCCCCGGCAACGAACGCCCCCTTCGGCCGCAGGGTCGAGAACTCGTAGCCAATGCCGCAGCCGGCGCGCAGCGTCAGGCCGGCCTCGTGCACCTTGCCGAGAATGTCGTCCATCGAATCGCGGACCGTGCCCGACACGGTGCAGTTGATGGTCGATGTCGCCGGCTTGTGCTCCTGGGCACCGGCGTTGGAGACAATACGCCCGGCCGGTATGGCGCCCTGGCGCAACGCCCAGACGAAACGTTCGTACCAGCTCTCGCGCAGTTCGGGAGTCGCCTCGACATCGGCCAGCGCGCGCGCAATGCGGCGGTACGTGTCGTCGATGGTCTGGTCGATGACCTCTCCGTCCTTGCTCTTCAGACGGTATTTCTTGTCCCAGATGTCGAGTGATGCCTCTTGCAGAGAAATCATGGTGACATCGTCCGATACGAGTTTAAGGCGAGCCGGCTTCATGACAGGCTTCTTCCTCCAGATTATTGATTATTATCGGTCTTGGCCTAGGGGCCGCTGATGGATGGGAACACAACATCTTGTGTTACCGCAAATGAGATTAGGCCCCGTCGAAGCCCATTGTCAAGCCGTTTTTCCATATCAAATATGTATTAATTTCATGATGTTATGAAATACTTTTACAATTCAAAAACATACATGACGGATTTTGCATCGCAACAGGAAAACACAACATCTTGTGCCCGGTGCACAACAAAGCTATATCCACGCCCGGCGATGCCAGATAATGGCCTGCAGGCCATTGCAATCACAGTTTGGCATCCAGATATCTGGATACGGGATGCCGTTACACGGGGCGACGGCGACCAGAGGGTCGGGCATGATCACGGCTGCTGTCGGCAGCCAGGCACCCTTTCCATCCAGCATGGCGCTATCGTAGCGCCATGAACAACCGAGGTACCGCATGAAGCCGAACCTGCATCGAACCCTGGCCGCGCTGGCCCTGGGTCTCGCCGCACTCCATGCCGAGGCCGCCCTGCCGGTCGTGGTCGACGGCCAGCCGCTACCGACACTGGCCCCGATGCTCGAGCGGGTCACCCCGGCAGTGGTCAATATCGCCACCCGGGGACGCGTGCAACAGCGCGAGAACCCGCTGCTCCGCGACCCGTTTTTCCGCCGTTTTTTCGACCTGCCCGCACCGCGTCGCAACCGTCCGAGTCAGAGCCTCGGCTCGGGGGTCATCATCGATGCCGACCAGGGTTACGTGATCACCAACCACCACGTCGTCTCCAAGGCGGATGCGATCATGGTGACCCTCCGCGACGGCCGCGAACTGCCGGCAACGCTGGTCGGCTCGGACCCCGAGGCCGATGTCGCCGTGGTCCAGATCGAGGCCGACGGTCTGACCGCCGTTTCACTGGCCGATTCAGACCGGCTCAGAGTCGGCGATTTCGTGGTCGCCATCGGCAACCCGTTCGGCCTGGGTCAGACGGTCACCTCGGGCATCGTCAGCGCACTCGGCCGCAGCGGTCTCGGCATTGAAGGTTACGAGGACTTCATCCAGACCGACGCTTCGATCAATCCCGGCAACTCCGGCGGGGCGCTGGTCAACCTGCACGGCGAGTTGATCGGCATCAACACCGCGATCCTGGCCCCCTCGGGCGGCAACGTCGGTATCGGCTTCGCCATCCCGGCGAACATGGTCAGCGAACTGGTGCAACAGCTGGTGCAGCATGGCGAGGTACGCC
>Ga0164320_10000790_pt1 | contig 10877 bp, 10 predicted proteins | sample GuaBasSediGuay11_FD_113736 | JGI IMG/M metagenome (GOLD analysis project Ga0164320, IMG submission 113736) | Subseafloor sediment microbial communities from Guaymas Basin, Gulf of California, Mexico - Guay11, Core 4567-28, 0-3 cm | ecosystem: Environmental > Aquatic > Marine > Hydrothermal...
GGGGTAGGATTCGAACCTACGTAGGCATAGCCAGCAGATTTACAGTCTGCCCTCGTTGACCGCTTGAGTACCCCTCCGCGGACACAAGCCGGCTATTGTCTAATCGTCCCAACCAACTGTCAACAACTTAGACGCGAAAATTTGCGCTTTTTTTCGCCTGAATCCCCAGTAGGAGGGGCTTTAGCCCCGAATCGCGGCTAAAGCCGCTCCTACCCTCATTTTATGGACCAATGCCACGGCTCAAACGCGATTCCCCAGGGATTATCGCGTGGATAAGTCATCGAAAAGCCGAACTCGATCGCCCTCGATTCGAGCCAACGGAACGCGTCGGTATCCTCGAATTCCTCGGTCAGCGGCCGCGAGCCCGGGGTCGCAATGTCCACCGCCTGCCCTGTGTGGTGTTCACTGTGGCCAGGTGCCGTATTCACCCTCAGAATGTCCGTGATCGCCTGCCCTGCCTCGATTTTCTTGCGAATCAGACCGGCCTGGTACCCCACACCGCGAAAACCCGACACAATCAGCAATTGAATACCGACCGTATCTGCGGCGCTGACCATCGCCTGCCATTGCCGTGCAGCAACGGGTGTCAGACGCTGCATGCGACAAACAAGATTCGGTCCAACATCAACTAGCTCGTCGGGTTCGACGAAAACGGGCAGCCCGGTATCCAGACCGTAGGAAACCGGAATTCCGAGCTCTCTGTGCAGTTCGCGTAACATTAGCGGCACGATTATGAACGAAGACAAAATCTATATCGACGAAAAGCTCGGTAACGAGCCGTTCCGGTTCGACAACTCGGTCGCGAAGGTGTTTCCGGACATGCTCAAGCGGTCGATTCCTGGCTACGCCGCATCAATCGAGGCAATAGGCTCACTCGCCGCTCGCTATGTCAGGTCGGACACCAATTGTTATGACCTCGGATGCTCGCTGGGCGCTGCAACGCTCGCTATGCACCAGGGCATTCGAGCCGAGGGCTGTCGCATCATTGCCGTCGACAGTTCCGAGGCCATGATTGAGAAGTGCAGGACCGTGTTGGCAGGCAAAAACGAAGTCGAGGTCCGACTGGCCGATATTCGGGACGTCGCCATCGAGAACGCATCGATGGTCGTGATGAACTATACGCTGCAGTTTCTCGACCCCGGCGCGCGAGATGCCATGCTGCGACGTATAGCGGACGGTATGGTCGAAGGTGGGCTGTTTCTTCTCTCGGAGAAAGTCGTCGATGAGAACGCGCATATGGAAGACCTGCTCGTGGACCTGCACCACGAACACAAGCGTCGCAATGACTACAGCGAACTCGAGATCAGCCGCAAGCGCGCCGCGCTCGAAAACGTACTAATCCCGGAAACCGTCGCACAACACCGTGAGCGGTTGGCGACTGCCGGCTTTTCGCATAGCGCCGTCTGGTTGCGCTACTTCAATTTCGTCTCGATCGTCGCTATCCGATGAATTTGTTCGATTACCCCTCCCTTTGGCGCTGCCTCGCAGACCTCGGACTCAGCAACTGGCAGGAAACACTCGAACCCCTGGTCCGCAGCCGACTGTCCGACGATGGACACGGCGATTTTGCACGTTGGAGAGCGGCGCTGGATCGGCTACGCGCTGAACCAGGAAATGAGGGGAGCAGAAGAGATCTACTTGCCTCCCTGTCACCCTGGCGCAAGGGGCCGTTCGAGCTGGACGGTATTACGATCGACAGCGAATGGCGCAGCGACCTCAAATGGGCCCGCCTGAAAGACGCAATCGAACCGCTGGCTGGGCGTGCTGTTCTTGATGTCGGTTGCGGCAACGGCTACTACGCAGTGCAGATGAGTGACGCCGGGGCGCGCGCCGTTATCGGTGTCGACCCAACGATTCTTTACGTTATGCAGTTTCTCGCGGTCGCGCACGTCCTGCGACCGGGCTGCGTTTTTGCGTTACCCCTGCGTCTCGACGAGTTGCCGCAGAATTCGCGCAAGTTCGATACGGCATTTTCAATGGGCGTCCTGTATCACCAGCGCTCACCGATCGACCACCTGCTGCAACTTAAAAGCATGTTGCGGCAGGGCGGCCAGCTGGTCCTGGAGACGATCTACGTGCCAGGCGAAAAGCCCTGGGCCAGCACACCGCCGGGACGTTACGCCCGCATGAGAAACGTCTGGCTGCTACCAACGGTTGCCGAACTGGCAACCTGGCTATCGCGGACCGGCTTCGTCGAAATCAATGTTATCGACAAGTCACGGACGACGACCTTTGAGCAGCGCAGCACCGAGTGGATGAGCTTCGAATCACTGCGCGAGGCCCTGAATCCGGATGACCCGGAATGGACGGTGGAGGGCTTGCCAGCACCGCGACGGGTTATCGTGGTTGCGAACGCGCCGTAGTTTCCATAAATTCTGTTATGACAGAAATAAATGAAACGTAAAGGCATCTCAATGAAGCTTTCACCGGCGGTAGAAAAATACGTGCTCCACTGGGGCGAGATGGGCACGCGATGGGGCACCAATCGAACCGTCGCCCAAATCCAGGCCCTGCTGTACCTGTCTCCTGAGCCCTTGCGTGCCGACCAGATCGTCGACGCCCTGTCGGTGGCACGCTCCAACGTCAGCACCAGCATTCGCGAATTGCAGAGCTATGGCATGGTGCGCATGACGCACGTACTTGGCGACCGCCGCGATTACTTCGAGTCGCTGCACGATGTCTGGGAGCTGTTCCGCGTTATCATCGACCAGCGCAAGCAGCGCGAACTCAACCCAACCCTTTCGATGCTACGTACGGCTGCCGAAGAAGTGGATGGTGAATCTGACACTCACCCGGTCACGAAGAAGCGCATTCACAACATGCTCGAATTTGTCGAGACAACAAGTGACTGGTACGAACAGATCAACGACATCCCGACGTCGACACTGACGAAGCTGATGAAACTCGGGAAGAAAATTACGAAGCTGGCGAAGTAGCGCTGCACTCTTCGGCGAGTCGTTCTGCGCCGTCGCTGCGCTCGCGCAGGACCCAGACAGACTCCGTTATCGCTTTCGCCTCGGGCCCGCCATTGACTGCGTTGGCTGGCCGCAAGAAGTAGCCGCCCGGCGTGTAGGTCCAGGTACGGACCTCACCCACAACACACTCACTGTGCTGGTAGTTACCGCTGGCAAGGTAGCCTTCCCGAATCACAGACGAGGACTCCCACGGCATGACGGCATCGGGACTGATGCGCATTAGCCAGGTACGGGCACCATTGCCGGGGTCGGATCGCAGTTCTTTGATGGTGACGCCTTCCCGATCGGTCGGCTTCCAGTCGACGAGGCGGGCATCGAGGATAACCGGCGTCTGGATCATGGCGAGCGGATCCACTATGTCACGGTAGTAAAGAATTTGCGCACCGTTGCCCGTGGTAATGTTGTACGCGAACGTGCCGGGAGGAATATACGCATACCCGCCCGAACCCAGTTTGACGTCGCCGACTGTGACGTCACCTTTAAGGACAACGATTTCGAGCAGCATCCCGGGAGCGCCGCCCGTCGTTCCCTCCCACCCTGCAGGCAGTTCTATTCGGTTGGTCGTGCGACGCGTCTGCGGATCGCCCGAAAATTGCTTGGCTGTTGTTCCGGGCACGCTCGCCAGGTAAGCATTTTCGAGTTCGTCTGACTGCAGGAAGGCCGGGTACGGCATTTTCGGCGGACCCGATGCACAGCCTGCAATAATCGATGCGAAAAAAGCCGCCCAGAATCTGGGCGGCATAGCAAGCAGAAGATGTAATTGGCCAGTTACGTTACGCATGAAAGTCGGAACCTCCGTGTTGCGATATTTTTCAGCGTCATTCGAAAACATGCAGACAAGTCGCTTCTCTGACAGCTGCGACGGTTGCGCAGGCAACCTTCACAAAAGCCACGCGTTGAGAGGAAGCACGTGATGCCTGCCGTCGGATCATGCATCCGGCATGGCGTCCCGCCCGCACTGCCTTTTACATCCCATCTCCGTGCGTACCGAGTTGGTACGCACAGAATGCTACTACATCTTGTATAGGAGAGCTAGTTATGCACAAGATGTAGATCAAAGTCGGAAAAACGGCAGGAAAACCGCTTGGAAACAGAAAAATTGCTCGACGGGCGCTCGACCCACCAGAGAATCGGACTGATTCTCGGCCCGTTGCTGGCCATTCTGATGCTGCTCAGCGATGCGCCCGACGGGTTAACCGATGCCGGCTGGTCGACCGCGGCCGTCGCTGTATTGATGGCTGTCTGGTGGGCAACCGAAGCGATCCCAATGGCCGCAACAGCGTTACTTCCTCTCGCTTGTTTTCCGCTTCTCGGTGCGGTCAACATGGCCGATGCAGCAGCACCGTATGCGAACAAGGTCATCTACCTGTTCCTCGGTGGTTTCGTCGTGGCCTTTGCCATGCAACGCTGGAATCTGCACCGTCGCATCGCGCTCAATATTTTGCAGCATGCTGGCGGCAGCGGACGCTTGCTGGTAGGCGGCTTCCTCCTCACCAGTGCCCTGATCAGCATGTGGGTCATGAACACGTCGACGGCCATGATGCTGACGCCGGTCGCCGTGTCCGTAATTACCGTGATTCACGCTTCGATTCGGGGCCTGGACTCGCGGGCGCGCGAAGACTTTCAGTACGCACTCCTGCTCGCTGTTGCCTACGGTGCGACGATCGGCGGCCTGACCACACTCGTCGGCACGCTGCCGACGGCAATGCTTGCTGCGTTCATGCTCAGTAGCTATGGGACCGAAATAAACTTTGCCGATTGGATGATGGTCGGCGTACCGCTGGCCACCTTAATGCTGCCGTTGTGCTGGTTTGTCCTGACGCGTTGGGCATTCGATGTCAGCTTCAAGACGTCCGGTGAGGGCAAAGCCGAACTCACGAGACTCAGAGATGAACTCGGCAAAATCGGTCGCCCCGAAATTCGCATTGCGATCGTTGCGGCGGTCATGATCGTTGCCTGGGTCGGACGGCCGCTATGGATACAATTTCCCGGCCTGGCCGGCCTCGACGATACCGGCATTGCGATCGTTGGTGCGATCGCAATGTTCGTCATACCAAGCGGTGACAAAGATGATCCTGTGCTTTTGCGCTGGCAGTACGCTGAGCAGCTTCCTTGGGGTGTGATTCTGTTATTTGGCGGTGGCCTGTCGCTGGCGGATGCATTCATCAACACGGGGCTGGCCGCCTGGCTCGGCATGATGCTGCAGTCCATTGGTACGTTGCCGATACTTGCGGTCGTCGCGGCAATTGCAACAATGATTATTTTCCTGACTGAACTGACCAGCAACACTGCAACCGTTGCGACATTCCTGCCCATCACCGGCGCCGTCGCGATCGAGTTGGGTCTGGACCCAATTGTTCTCGCCGTACCGGTAACACTGGCCGCGAGTTGTGCCTTCATGCTGCCGGTGGCAACGCCGCCCAACGCGATCGTGTTTGGTTCGGGTTTATTGACCATTCCAAAAATGATGCGCGCCGGACTTGCCATTAATATTGTCGGCATCGCAATCGTCACATTTGCTGCCATGGTGCTGGCACCGCGCTTCCTTAGCTGAGATTCCGAATGTCGAAGAATTACGAAATTAGCAAAGTGAACAAGGTTCGCCAGCTGCGAGAAAAGGCGGCATACGACAAAAACACAGTACACGCGATACTCGACTCCGCGCTTGTTGTCAGTGCCGGGTTTGTACAGGACGGTCAGCCGGTCGTTGTGCCTATGATCTTCGGCCGTGAGGGCGAGACGATATACCTGCACGGCGCGCGCAAAGCTCGCATCATCAGGCTACTCGAGCAGACAGAACGGGTGTGTCTCAACGTAACCCTTGTTGACGGCATCGTGTTCGCACGCTCGACATTCAACTCGTCCATGAACTACCGCTCGGCGACACTTTTCGGAACGCCGCGACTTGTTGATGATCGTGACGACAAGCTACGCGGCATGCGCATCATCAGCGAACACACGATGCCAGGCCGTTGGGACGAGGTACGCGATTCGCTCGAGAAGGAGATCAAGATGACGGGTGTCATCGCAGTCGAAATTGACACGGCGTCGGCAAAAATTTCCAGCGGCATGCCTGAGGACGAAGATGAGGACTACGACATTCCGATTTGGGCCGGCGTACTTCCGCTGCAGTCGGCACTGACCTCTTTGCAGGACGACGAGCGACTTATTGAGGGTGTGGAACCGTCTGCTGCCGTTCGTGCCCTCGAAGGAAAGGTACTGTAGGAGCGGCTTTGCCCAATGGGGCCACACCGTGAGCCGCGACATGTCGCGCTGACAAGCAGCGCTCCTACAGCAGTACGTCGCTGTGCTCTGCCTCAAGGCGTAAGAGCGCCGCCTTGGTATCGAGGCCACCGCCGAATCCCGTCAGATCCCCACTACTGCCAATGACACGGTGACACGGCACGATAATTGGTATTGGATTGCGACCATTGGCGGCTCCAACGGCACGCATGGCTTTCGGGCGACCAATTCGTTCCGCAATATCACCATAGGACGTCGTCTCGCCGTAAGGAATGCGCTGCAATTCTCGCAGAACCTGTACCTGGAAATCCGTGCCCGAAAGATGCAACGGCAGGTCAAAGTCTTTGCGCTCACCTGCGAAGTACTCTTCGAGTTGCTGCCGGGCAGCCGTAAACGGATTTTCGTTGAATATCCAGTCAGGCTCGGGGTCGTGCCGCATCTTGCCTTGCGGGAAACCGATCAGGCTGAGTCCATCGTCGTCTCCGGCCAGCAGCAAGTCTCCTATCGGCGAGTTCAGGTAGCAGTAGTACATCTCTTATCCTCCGGAGCCCGGCAACGAGCCCCATAGCAATAGTGCAGCGTAGGAGCGCCATGGACGCCATGACTCTGCACGGTGTTTCAGTTGGGTAGGGCTGATGACCTCAGCGCCACCCATCGCCTTGATCAGGCCGAGATCGGACGCCGGGAAAGCGTCGGGGTATTTCAGCGCCCTCATCGCGACGTATTCTGCGGTCCACTCGCCTATGCCACGAATTGTGATCAGCCGTTGACAAAAGTCCCGGGGGTCCTGAGCAGTGTCGAAATTGATCTCACCATTCACGACGGCGCGCGCGACACGCCGAATCGTTTCCGCGCGACTCGTCACCAGACCCATGTCATTGAGGCGCGCCCGTGCGAGTTTCTCTGGCATCGGAAACAGGTAGCCCAGATCCAGGGCATCCGCCCTCGAAACAAGTGAGGCCGGAAGCTCGACTCTTTCGCCGTATCGTGCAGCAATCCGTCCTGCCAGGGTTGTCGCCGCCTTGACGGATACCTGCTGGCCAAGAATCGCGCGTACGATCAATTCAAACCCGTCCCAGGCACCGGGCACGCGAATACCCGGGGAACGTCGCACCCTGTTTTTCAGTTTCTTGTCGACCGCAAGCACACCATTAATCTCGGCGACTGGCGCGTCCAGATCGAGCATCTCCCGCGAGCGCTGCACCACCTGGAAGATCTCAGCCGTCTCGATGCCATGCAGCGATAACGACACGTTGTCTCGTTTGCTGTCGTGCCCACACTCAATCACACCGGGCTGCCCATTGATGACAACCGTGCGCAAATAGGTGTTATCGATGACCTGCTCGACGCCGAGTGTCGCACGCCCCGCGAAAAAGTCCAGCATCGCCTGCCAGTCAAAAGGTTTGCTGTAGCCCAGTCGCACAGCCAAAGCCGTGTTGCTGTCGAACGCGTCATCACTGGTCCGCCGCAGCTCACGCGGAGTGCGGCCGTAGGTCTGCCTGAACGCATCATTGAATCGACGCACACTACCGTATCCGGCTGCCGTCGCGATATGCGCCATTGGCAACCTGGTCTGGTCGATCAGGCGTTTCGCGAAGTGCAGCCGCTGCGTATGTGCGACCGCAAGCGGTGATGCGCCGAGATGCGTGGTGAACAAACGACGCAGATGACGGCTGGTTACGCCGAGGCGATCGGCCAGTTGCTCGATTGACCCGTCGTCGAGCGCGCCATTGGAAATCAGTCGAAGGCCTCTTTGGACCGTTGTGGACGTGCCGTTCCAAGCCGGTGTGCCGGGTGCACATTCAGGTCTGCAGCGCAGGCACGGGCGATACCCAGCTTCGCTCGCGGCTGCGGCACTCGGATAGAACGTGACGTTTTCGGTTTTAGGAGCAACCGCAGGACAAATCGGGCGGCAATAAATGCCGGTCGTTTTGACGCCCACGAAGAAACGGCCGTCGAAGCGTGCATCGCGCGACAGTCGCGCGCGTTCATAGATATCGTGTTGTAGCATGCGGCCGACGTCTGACATGCGAACGAGTATACGCTCTCGTTAGATGACAATTAGCCACTTTCGGACATCAATCTAAGACTGTAGGAGCGGCTTTAGCCGCGACCGGTCGCGGCTAAAGCCGCTCCTACACCAGCCCTCCTACATATCAATACCGCCCATGCACAGGTACTTGATCTCAAGGTAATCATCGAGACCGTACTTCGATCCCTCGCGGCCTTGCCCCGACTCCTTGACGCCGCCAAACGGAGCTGCCTCATTTGAGATAATACCGTCGTTGATTCCAACCATGCCATATTCCAGCGCCTCGCCAACACGCCAAACACGACCGATATCGCGAGTGTAGAAATAGCATGCGAGGCCATACTCGGTATCATTCGCCATTGCGATCGCTTCTTCTTCAGTTTTGAATTTGAAGATTGGTGCGATCGGGCCAAAGATCTCCTCGCGAAAAACGCGCATGTCGTCGCTGACATTCGTCAAGACGGTCGGCTCGAGGAAACAAGGACCGAGATCCGACGCCTTGCCACCAGCCGCTACGGTAGCGCCTTTGTCAACGGCATCTGAAACGAAGTCCAGGACATCACTGGCAGCTCCCTTGTTGATCAGCGGCCCGACGGTGACGCCTTCATCTGCGCCATTACCCATCTTCAGGTTTGCCATCGCGGCAACAAGTCTCTCCGTAAATTCGTCGTAGACCTTTTCCTGGACCAGGATCCGGTTAGTGCATACGCACGTCTGCCCGGCATTGCGAAACTTGCTCATCATTGCGCCATACACAGCCGAATCGATATCCGCATCGTCAAATACGATGAAGGGTGCATTGCCACCGAGCTCCATCGATGTCCGCTTCACTGTGGCCGCGCATTGCTCTATGAGCAGCTTGCCAACCTGTGTGGACCCGGTGAATGACAATTTGCGAACCGTTGGGTTGCTCGTCATCTCTGCGCCGATTTCCCGGGTAACGCCGGCAACAATATTGATGACGCCAGCCGGCACGCCAGCACGGGTCGCGAGTTCGATGAATGCAAACGCAGAAAGAGGCGTTTCATTTGCCGGCTTGCAAACCACCGTACACCCTGATGCGAGAGCCGGTGCAACCTTGCGAATCAGCATCGCATTCGGCCAGTTCCATGGACTTATACAAGCCACAACGCCGACAGGTTGTTTGACAACGACGACGCGCTTGTCATTCGACGCCTGCGGTATCGTGTCGCCATAGGCGCGCTTGCCTTCCTCGGCATACCACTCGACGTAGCTGGCGCCATAGGCAATTTCACCGCGCGCCTCGGCCAGCGGCTTGCCCATTTCTGCTGTGAGAATCTGCGCCAGGTCTTCCTGGTGCTCCATCAGCAAATTGAACCAGGTACGCAGAATAACGGAGCGCTCCTTCGCCGTTTTTGCACTCCAGCTGACCATTGCCCTTTCCGCCGCTTCAATCGCTCGCTGCGTTTCCGCGGTACCGCATCTGGCGACGTCCACCAGGACCTCGCCCGTTGCTGGATTAAAAATCGGGAATGTCTCGCCGCCGTCAGCGTCGATCCATTGGCCGTCAACGTAAGCCTGTGTCTTAAGCAGGCCCTGGTCTGAAATCTGCATGTTGCTCGTAGCTCCGAGTAATCACCAAAGGAAAACGGGCCGGTAGTATGGATTCTGCGATGCGCACGTGCAATGGCATCTGCGGCCATTTTGGGGGTCGACCGTCTCGTCTGGAAGAACGCTTGTATCAGGCGTCGGAGCCGCGCCGCGACATCGCTTTGATCAGCGGTAGCTCTACGCCGGACAGGTACCGGATCAGCGCCCCGCCGGCCGTTGACACGTAGTTCAGCTTCGACATGTCGACGTAGCGAGCGAATGACATTACCGAGTCGCCACCACCGATGACCGAGAAACCGTCGGAGTCCACAACAGCGTTCCACAGCGACTGCGTACCCTTTTCGAATAACGCGTTCTCGTAGATGCCCGGCGGCCCATTGACCAGGATCGTCTTCGCCGCTGCAATCGCTTCGCTGTAGTCGGCAATTGTCTGGTCGCCGACATCGGAGATCATCATGTCATCATCGATCGCAGTGATATCAACGTTGAGCCGAACACCATCCGCTTCGATTGCGACATCGCCCGGGTAGGAAATGGCATCACGATGTTGTTCCAGGAATTGCCTGGCTTGCCCGATATACGGTTCGAAGCCCTTGGCCAGAATGAACTGGCGTGTTGTTTCGCCGATATCGACGCCGTCGGCAAGCATGAATATTTCACCGACCAGCCCGCTCAGCAGAAGCTTGTCAGCAGAGCCGTCGCTCAACACCTGTTCGATCATGCCGAATGCATCTCCCGCGCGGCTGCCTCCCAGCATGTAGATACACGGTCTGGCAGGGCTCTCCGTGATGGCCTGCAACGCAGACAGTTCCTGCATAAGCAATCGGCCGGCGTACGACGGCATCAGGGTCTGGAATGCCACCATCGAAGGAGAGTTGCGGTGCGCAGCGGCAAACGCGTCGTTGACATAGCAATCAAATACCAGTGCCAGTCGACGCACCAGGTAACAGCTGGCCATGTCGTCTGGTTCCTGCGTAACGCTGTCTTCAAATGTCGAGACTTCTTCGGTCAGATAACGAATATTGTCGAGGAGCAGCGCCTCGCCGTCCGCCAGA
>Ga0164320_10000791_pt1 | contig 10877 bp, 13 predicted proteins | sample GuaBasSediGuay11_FD_113736 | JGI IMG/M metagenome (GOLD analysis project Ga0164320, IMG submission 113736) | Subseafloor sediment microbial communities from Guaymas Basin, Gulf of California, Mexico - Guay11, Core 4567-28, 0-3 cm | ecosystem: Environmental > Aquatic > Marine > Hydrothermal...
CGCACGGGTAATTATTCTTGCCTGCGAAAATGACGGTGCCACGCTGCTCGCCGCCTCTGTGGTGCGTGATTATGCCCCCGATGTGCCAATCCTCGCCTGCGCGGCCCTGGAAGACAATGTCGGACGTATTCAACAGGCGGGTGCCGACTTCGCACTTTCGGTAAGCCAGGTGGCCGGGCAACTCCTCACCCACCACATCCTCGGTGAAATAGTCTCGCAACAGGCCCACATCAAACTCGTCAAGCGTGGCGCCAGTAAGCTGGTCGGTCGCCATCCACTTGAATCCAGTATTCGTGAACGAACCGGGTGTACTATCGTCGCAGTTGAGCGCGACGGCGAAGTCATCATGGACATCCCCTCGGCATTCGCGCTCGCCGCAGAGGACGAGCTCTATATTTGCGGCACGGTCGAAGCCCTCAACCGCTTTTATCAGGCGTTCACAGAATCGCAAGGGTAATTTGTACTCCTACCCCGGTTGAAACTATAATTTGCGAGCAGGAAATATGCTAAGTTGCATGCCCCGCTCGCCACCACCACCGACTCGCAATCCCAATTACCCTGATTAGTAACAACATTATAATTGCTACCATCGGCGGTTAACTAAAATACACCCGATTGGTAAAAATACAGTAATACGGGAATAGTCAGCAGTGAGAATACGGTAGACAAAAATACCGTCGTAGTCGCCAGTGCCTGCGCCGTCCCATAACGTTCGGCGAAAATATAGGCGTTCACCCCGGTGGGTTGCGCCGCCATTAATACCGCGATAAATGTCCAGTGTGCCGACAACAGGAACAACTGGCTGCAGGCGATATAAACACAGACCGGAAATGCAATATTTTTCGCCAGCACGGCGATGATCGACTGCTTGAGCTGGCCCGCGATGCGGTATTTCGTCATCGATACACCAAGCGCGAATAGCGAGCAGGCGGCAACCGTGTTTTGCAGGTAACCAGCCGTGGTATCGAGCGCACCGGTCAACGGCAGGCCAAGCCGGTTCAGGGTGATACCGGCGACTATACCCACCAGGATTGGATTTTTGAGCAAGCCGAGGAATACCTTACCAAACATATTCAACGGACTCGCGTCGCGATGCCGATTCCATTCCAACATCGCGGTGGTAACAGTGAACAGTGACAGCGCATGCATCGATAACAGGATAAAGTACGGCAACGAAGCCTCATCGCCCAGTGTCAACAACACCAGCGGTAACCCCAGTAATACCGCATTACCGTAGGAAAAGGAAAAACCGGTAATCACCTGTCCATCGAACGAGCGAGCGAATAACAGCTTGGCGATCAACATGCCTAACAGGTAAAAAGCCACAACCGGCAGGTAATAACTGCCAATCAGGTCAAGCGGCATATCTTCGGGTAAATCGGCATTTGCAAAAGTGCGCAGCAATAAGGCTGGAATGGCAAAGTCGAATACAAACCGCGCCAACCCCTCACCCGCCTGCGCGGAAAACCAGCCTAAGCGGGTGGCGAGATAACCGAGCAAACCGATGCCGAATACCGGCACCGTAATTTCGACAACGCTATTCAAAACTGGCTGGGGAAAACAATTTGAGAATTGACACTCACGGCCGCGCCGGAGGAAATGGGCCAATACCCTTCTTATGCGCGTAGCACCAACCCCAGTCGTCTCCTGGCTCGAACGATTGCATGGTGGCATGCCCGGTTTGATTAAAATGGGTGGTAGCGTGTTGACCCGGCGTGCTGTCACAACATCCGACATGTCCACAGGTTCGGCATATGCGCAACTCCACCCATGCCTGCTCGATTTTAATACATTCCTCGCAGCCTTCGGATTGTGGCTCGGGAATAGCTCCTTCGCTTAAATGTTCACAGCTTTTTTCATACATGTTTGAATACTCTCTGGTATTTCCATGAACTCGACGAGCTACTGATTATATCCACTGTCAAATGTTCAACAAAGATCTAAATCTGGCATTATAACCTACTCCGTCATACCGACTTTAATCCACACATCAAAAAGAGCACAATAGTCACACGTAAGTGAATTGGTACAGGCCAGACGCATGGCACACTATTCGGTAATCGGGTGGTCAGGGGCAGAGAAGCCGAGTGTTACGAATTCTACGAATCAAATTAAAGCAAAACAAACATCTGCAACCCCATCGTGCCTGCCCCAGCATGACGAGGTTTTTTAAATACCCATAGCCTTCCTGAGAAACTGTTCAAAAAGATCCCCGACAACTTCTATCGAACCATTTAACGAATGGTCCCCGCTAATCAAATGCAGCGTACAGTCGGCATCCTTTGCATATTTAATCGAATGCTCTGCCAGAATTACCTCGTCAGACCATCCGTGCACAATTTCAATATGGGATGAATTCGAGTGATATTGCTGTTTTTTAAAGGTTGGCATATACAGAGCTGGCGCCATCAGAAATACCGCCTTTGCATCGACCGATTGCGATGCGACCAACGAAACATAACCCCCCATGCTTGAGCCCGCCAAAACAAAGCTATCCTCTTCTTTGCTTAATGCAGTCAGCAGGCGTTCGACTCGAAGGTCTGGATCCATGGTATCGGTATAATCAATACTATCGACATCGCATCCCAGTTGTTTGGCAATGGCCGCAAGTCTTTTTATTTTAGTGCCCCAGGGGCCACTTTCCTTACCATGCGAAAAATATACTTTCATGTTGAACCCGGATTTCTACGGTGTTTGTACTGCGTATTTGCCGATGCATTCGGCTATCGCTCACTCCACGCTGTGAGCGTGTAGCATGTCATACAGCAAATGCGCATGCTCGGCGGCCTCGCTGCCGGGCGGGGTTAGATAACCACCATCTGCCCGGGTAATAAAACCTTCCTCAAACAGGCGTTTCGCCGCCGCGATCAACGAGGGCTCAGCAGTTTTATGGATCTTGATACCTTCCAGACTGGTGGAAGATTTAAAAAGCATCAGCACATCTAACTCGGCGTGGTTATCTGCGGTATATAACATTCGGGTTCCTGGGTTTACTGTTTGTTGATAACGCTATCTACGGGTAATTGTTACATTAAAACGAAATTTTTAAAACGCTGCTTCAACCCTTAAAGCAATCTTCAAGCTCATTTTCTGTGCCGACAATAAAAAGCTTGGGTCTGCTGAGTACCTGTTTGACAAACGATTCGTTCATTTCACACATATGCACCCATTCCTCCCAGCTAAAATTTTTCGGATTTACTTCGCGCCTAAAAATAACCTGTGCGCCAGACAGGGCTTCCACTACTTCAGAAAAACTCACATTACCGACTATCAATACATCTACATATCTACCTGCAGTTTCGCTTCCATTCGCCATGGATCCAAATACAAAGGCAAAATTAATCTTCTCAGATAACGGTAATAATGCATCAGCGAGTACATCTACAATGCCAGACGTTTTGCGCAAAATGCTGGTCAATTCATCCATAATCGGGCAATCGGGATTCGCGCTATATCGAATCTGATTCCCGACATTTTTTTTAACCAAAACACCCGCATCGGCCAGTTTCACAAGCTCCCTGTTTAATGTTCCTGCTACTGTACCGGTCAAGCGAGCAATTTCGCGCACATGAAAAGACTCGCCGGTATGCATCAACAGCAAACCCAGCACCCGGCGACGGTAATCTTTAAACAAAAGTGACGATAATGCAGACAAGGGTTCGATTTTTGTTGCTATTTAAGCTACACATGTAGCCTTTTTCGCTACACTAGTCAACTGAAATTTAATTCTCGTCGTCGTTCCGGCTATCGGCTCGAGCCGGGAACCGTAGAAAACCACGATTGCTGCTTCTACGATCCCCTCGCCTAATATAATATCCGTCCGGCGTATCTGACACACGAGTCTCACCCATGTCCACCTATCAAAGCCTGCTGCTCGGCATTCGTTCGTCCGGGGATTATTTTATATCGACATTCATGTTCGGTGTAATGTTTGGCATTGCCGCATCTGCCGCCGGTCTCAGCCAGTGGCAAGCGCTTCTCATGAGCGCTTCGAGTTTCACCGCCTCGGGTCAGTTTGCCGCGCTCGAATTCTGGCAGTCACCGCTGCCTTACGGCACTATCGCCCTGTCTGTCGCGCTGGTCAGTTCGCGTAATATTCTGCTCGGCATGGCAATGACGCATCGCTTCGATGGTCATAGTCTGAAACGACGCATCGTCTGGCTATTCCTGCTCAACGATCCGGGCGTAGTGACCAGTTACCGACTCGAACAAAATGTCGACCGCCTTGGTTATATCACCGGCTATGGCATAGCGATAATGGCGAGCTGGCTATCGTCCACCTGGCTGGGACTGAGCGTTGCAGATATTTTTACCACGCTGGACCTCGGTGCTATCGACTTTGCCGGCCCGCTGGTGATAGCAACCATGATGATGCTGTTTATCAAAGGCTCGAAGACCCAATCAACCCCCTGGATAGTATCGAGTATCACCGCATTGATCTTATTCGAACTGGAGACAGTGAATTACCTGGTCCTGTTACTTTCCGTAGCGGCTGGCATAACGGCAGCGGTGATCCAGGAGCGACAGCTACGTGGTTGACCAGCAATCGACACTGATCGCGATCGCCCTGATGGCCTCAGTGGTTTACCTGACCCGAGTTGGTGGATACTTCATCGGCTTACAACTGCGCCACATCGCAGGCATAAAACCGGTACTCGAAGCCCTGCCGGGTTGCGCTTTCATGGCTATACTCGCGCCCGCGATCAGGCAGGGTAGTGTCAGTGAAATCCTCGCCATGTCATGCGTCGTATTAATCATGTGGAAAAGCAATAACGTCGTATTCGCCACCGGTACCGGCATGGCAGTTTTACTGTTGGCCGGGCCCTATCTCGATGGCATTTAAATCAGAATGCGTTTTGCCACACTGTGAAACCGTCATTCCCACCTGATACGCACCGTCGTTCCGGCCACCGGGTCAGAGCCCATTACAACTAACCATGGAAAATCGGATTAGTACCCCTTAAAAAAACAACTACGAAACCCTCGCCATTGCCTCTTTCACCGGAATTCCACGACTAATAATTCAGATGGCCTAATACAGCAATTGCCCACCACCATGGCAGGCAATTGTGTATTGATAATGGCAAGTGGTTACCTGGCGAAACGATTCATGCCGTGCCTTAGCCCATTATCCTTGTCTACTTCGATTTGACGCACCAGGGAATCATCGACCGTGACAATATCAACCAGATAGGTCTGATCATCCTTTTGGCTAACCTTGCCAACCTTCAAACGGTCATTACCATGCATGATCATTCTGGCTTCGATCAGGGTTTTCACTTCGTCAGCGGAAAGATCGAGCTTACGATCCATGTTGTATCCCATGCCGAATCCCATATGCTTACCCATGCCAGACCCCATGTGGTTACCCATACCGCCACCCATACCCTGTCCCATCATCTGGGCATGTTGGCCCCAATTGCCCTCACCATGCTCTCCCCGGCTTGCAACCGCAGCCAACGAGGCCATGCCAAGCACAGCGGTAGTGATTACTACAGCACTAATTTTTGTAACCTTGTTCATTGTATTGTTCCTCATGTAAGTAATAAATGTGTCTTTAGACGCTGCCTATTTAACCCCTGTTGTGTGTCTAACAATTGTCAAAAATAGCGAGAATTGCATCATTCCATGGCATCTGCGAGGTTTGTCACAAACTGTCACAATTTAATTTTTTGATCCTCCACCGCTTCAAGTAGACTAAGCGCATGGAAACTCAGACCCATATTCTTGTGGTTGACGATCACGCCGAAATTCGTGAACTGGTGCAGCGTTTTCTCACCGAACACGGTTACCGTGTCAGCACCGCGCCGGACGGCAACGGTATGAAAAAAGTATTACGCGATGCGGCCATCGACCTCATCGTTCTCGATTTGATGATGCCCGGCGAAGACGGCCTGACCCTGTGCCGCAATCTACGTGCCGAATCTGATATCCCGGTGATCATGATCACCGCTATGGGTGAAGAGACCGACCGTATCATTGGCCTGGAAATGGGCGCAGACGATTACCTGGCAAAACCGTTCAACCCGCGGGAACTGTTGGCACGTGTAAAAGCAGTTTTACGCCGCACCCATTCGTTTCAGCATCGGACCACAGAAAGCCTGCCGGAACGGCTGGTGTTTGAAGGCTGGACGCTGTTCCCTGCCAGCCGGGAATTGATCGACCCACAACAGGTTTTGGTACCGTTAAGCACTGCGGAATTCGCCCTGTTAATGGCCCTGGTAACCCACCCCGGACGAATCCTGAACCGCGACCAGTTGCTCGACCTGGCACGCGGGCGTGATAGCCGCGCCTTCGACCGTGCGATTGATACGCTGGTCAGCCGCCTGCGCCGTAAACTCGGTGATGCGCCGCGCAACCCTCAAATTATCAAGACCATTCATGGCGACGGTTACCTGTTCGCCCCGAAGGTGGAACACCATGATGCGAATCTGGCCTGATTCGCTGGCCGGCCGCACGCTGGCAATCCTGCTTGGTATCACATTGTTACTCATCGCGGGCAGCGCCATCCTGCTACAGGAAGAGCGCAACACACGCTTCGAAGAGCAAAACCAGTTTCGCCTGCTGAACGACATCAGTACCCTGGTGCGCCTGGTCGAAGACGCCGAACCGCGAGGACGCCAGCGGATTGTCAATCGCATCAGCAATGAAAATTTTCATGCCAGCATCGCCGCAGCTCCGCTGGTAGCAGGACCACCCATGCACCGAATCGAGAACTTTCTTGCGCGTAATTTACGTAGGCATCTGGACATGCCAGCGCGCGAGATCAATGTGCGCATTCGCATGGATCACGACGATGATAACGATGATGGTAGGCACATGATGCAGCGGAGCCAAATTCGCTCAATGATGCATGAATGGGGAGAAATGGATTTTTCGATTCGCCTCGGCGATGGCAGCTGGCTGAACATCCAGATCGACAAGGCCGATGCCCCGCCCCCCTGGGCCAACAAGACGTTAAGTCTGCTTGTCTTGCTGCTGATCGCATTAATCACGGGCGGCATGTTCCTGTCGCAGCGCATGGCCCGCCCCATGGCGCAGTTGGCAAAAGCGGCCGATCGTCTCGGCCTCGGCCAGGCAAGCTCGCTACTTGCAGAAGACGGCCCGCGCGAGGTCCGTCATACCATTCGCGCCTTCAACCGCATGCAGGAACGCATGCAAAAACACATCAAGGATCGTACCTTGATGCTGGCCGCCATATCGCATGACCTGCGCACCCCCATCACCACCCTACGTCTGCGTGCCGAGTACATAGAAGACAAAGAAATGCGCGATAAAACCCTGGCCACGCTAACCGAAATGGAGGCCATCCTGTCTGCCACCCTGGGTTTTGCACGGGATGATGCCGCAGACGAATCCGCAAGACCCACCGATATTCCCGCACTGCTGCAAAGCCTGATAGATGATCATGTGGACCTGGGCTGTTCAGTCACTTACCACGGACCGGAAAAACTGCCCTTCACCTGCCGTCCGGTGTCATTGCGCCGTGCACTGAATAACCTCATCGAAAATGCCTTAAAATACGGCGGTACTGCCGAGGTTCATTTAACCGAGCAAAACACCGGTATCGAAATTTGCATTGACGACAACGGACCGGGCATACCCGAAGATAAATTGACGGAGGTATTCACTCCCTTCTTCCGGCTGGATAAATCCCGCAGCGGCAATATCGGTGGCACTGGCCTGGGCCTCTCGGTTGCACTCACCATCGCCCATGCACATGGTGGCGAACTCACACTGATCAATCGTCCGGGTTGTGGTCTACGCGCCCGTCTCGTCTTGCCACGCTAGCACGGTAGTCTTTAAAATTCTTTACTAACCCTGTACATTTTGTTCCAGGTACCTGATTAAGCTGTTTTCAATAAAATCAAAAAGCCTTTCTCGACTTGCCCTGTTTGTTTCTTTAATCTCGCTAATAGATGTAATCGCGACAACCGTCTTTAACGCCGGCAGCATCAGTATGTATTGACCCCCATTACCCCAGGCAAATAACACGGTGTAACCATTCAACTCTCGTCGCCACCAGAGATAGCCATAATCATAGGGATTGAAATGACTACGGGTATAAATCTGCATCGATTCAACAATCCAGTCCCGCGGCACAACCTGTTTTTGCTCGTAAACGCCCATGTTCATCACCATGGCCCCTATCTTTAGCAGGGCCGAGGGTGACAGCGCGATATTATTACCGCCCATGTAGTAACCCTGAGGGTCGCGGTCCCAGCCACCGATCGAAATATGAAGCGGTCCGAATAAGTATCTTTTGGCAAACTCACGAGTGCTCATGCCGGTGGCCCGGGTCAAAATAACCGAGAGCAAATGCGTCGACCCGGTGCTGTAAACCATCTCTCCACCGGGCTTTTCTACCAGTGGCCGACTGAGAACATACTCTACCCAGTTGTCGCTCAGCACCCAGGGTCCATATTTGGCATGACTGGTCGATGCCAGGCCCGCTCGCATGGTAAGCAAATCCTGAACTGTAATTGACTGTTTTACGGGGTCAGGGTGGGCTTTGAAATAATCCGGGAAAAAATCACCTATGTTTTGATCCACCCCGTGCAGATGTCCCTGCTCGATCGCGATACCAACCAGAAGCGACATGATACTTTTAGACGCGGACTTAATATTAATAGCCCGGGCGGCGTGCATACCTCTGCGATACTCCTCGATTAACAGCTCCCCGTCTTGCTGCACCACAAAACTTTTAATCGTACCAAGGTGAAATACCTCGTGAACCAGGGTAGCGGCGTTTATCTGGTTCAGCCCGATGCTCACAGCCCCCGGCGACAGGGTTGCGAAAAAAACAGCAAGAGCAGGAAGCCGAAAAATCATTAAGTAATACTTCCAACGGGCAAATCCAGGTAATGGGATTCCAGGGACAATCACTATTTAAAACCTCTATTATTCATTGAGTCACCATGACACATTCCACTTGATAAAAATAATTTGAATTATGGGCGTTCACAATTATTACCTCTGTATTGAGTTTTCCTGGCTGCCAGCGACCCGATTTCCCCTGCACTATCACCCTTTCTGGCTAACCCATTCGCGTTAACGGATCCTGCCGATAATACTGTCGCAGCTGCCCATAAACCTTGGCATAGTGCTGCTGCAGCACATCGGGTCTTTCAAAGAACACCTCACTCAACACTGCAAAATACTCTGCCGGTGAACTCGCCGCGTAACAATCGATGCCGATGTACTCTCCAGCACTGCATTTGTACTGTAAATCCTCAAACCCGGTGCGAAAGGCCTCAGTCCATACAGTTATATCCATCTCCGCATGCAAGGGCGGGAAACCATTGGCGTGCCCATTTTGCATATCGAGTTTGTGGGCAAACTCGTGGATCACCAGATTATGACCATCGATAAAACCGGCGCGTGCGGTTTCATCCCAGGCTAACACCACCGGTCCGCGTTGCCAGGCTTCACCGGCCAAATTCGATTGCACATGATGTTCGACGCCGTATTCATCCCTGATAACACGCTTTGGTGCAAACCCGGACGGATAAACCACCACCGAAACCCAACCCTCGTATCCACCCAAACCCAGCTTTAAAACCGGCAAGCAGGCTTGCAGGGCAATAATTAATGCCATCGGCTTAGTGACGACAAGACCATGGGCGCCTTCGAACACCTTGCGATGAATAAACAAAATGGCCAGCTCCTGCAACCTGCGCTTTTCATCGCTGGTTAAGCCTTGCAGTAATGGCAGTGAGGCAAACGCTGTTGCCCACTGCGTCGATGTGATGGACGAGCGTCGGAGTATGCGTCGATCCAGCCAGTTGCGGATGAAATTAAACATTGAATTAAGGAGATCGTCCGCCTTTAATCAATACATTAACCACGATTTTGCAAATTATTCATATTTCACTGATTTATAGCATCAATTCAGGAACATAAGGATGAAGCAAAAACGGCTGAGGTTTGCTACGCCAACCACGGCGTAACATTTACCATGGTTTCTAGCGAAGTCATGAATTACCCAATTGAGCAGGCCAGGAACTTCGGCCGGTTAAATGTAAAATAGCAGTATATACATCGCCGCCCCCGGGTGTATACAGCAATGCCCAAACCGTCGTCCCGGATCGCCACACCGACTCCGACCAGGAGCCTGAATCTATCGCCTCATTCCCGCTAATTTCCCCGTGGGCCGCCGTATACGCCGTCTATACCCGACTAGCGGCCTCGCCGATAATCTCAATACCGCGCGCGGTCGCCCGTAACAGAATACGATCGGCAAGAAATGCAGCCAAATCATGACCTTTCAACTTGGCCCTGCAGTCTTAGAAATTTACTGTTATTATTTTTCAAATCCAATTTAGTGGAACCCATGGTGATGCATGATGAGTGATTTAAATAGCGGACCTTACCAGGGTCAATGCCTGTGTGGTTTGATTAAATATGAAGTAGAAGAAATAGAACAGCGGATGGCTCATTGTCACTGCTCAATGTGCCGTAAATTCCATGGCGCGGCATTTGCTACACTGGGGGAAGCCAAAAGCGATAATTTTCACTGGGTAGCAGGTGAGGCACACCTCAAAACATATCTGGCGCCAAATGGGACAAAACGACAATTTTGCGATAATTGCGGGTCCAGTCTAATTTTTCTGTCCTCATATGATACAGTTGAATTGATAGAATTTTCATTGGTTACGTTAGATACCAAAATTGAAGTTAAACTCGATGCAAATATTTTCACAAATTACGCGGCTAGTTGGTACGAGGTTAGTGATGAGTTGCCGCAGTTTACAGAAGGCAGAGATAACCCGGAAAAATCATAACAGGCGCTTGCTGGTACCTTCGTTCCGCTGCGCTCCACTACGGCCCCATATGTGTACGTCAGGCGACACATGATCTCGAAGCTACTCGACAAA
>Ga0164320_10000792_pt1 | contig 10875 bp, 8 predicted proteins | sample GuaBasSediGuay11_FD_113736 | JGI IMG/M metagenome (GOLD analysis project Ga0164320, IMG submission 113736) | Subseafloor sediment microbial communities from Guaymas Basin, Gulf of California, Mexico - Guay11, Core 4567-28, 0-3 cm | ecosystem: Environmental > Aquatic > Marine > Hydrothermal vents...
GGCCTGCTCCTTTAATTGCGTGCCAAGCTCACGATTTGCGAGTATCGACTCGACCACATACTCAGCTTCTGCATCACCGTCTTCAACGGTGACGTAGCGTGGCTTGCCGCCATCTTTGCGCTCAGAGAAAAGATTCTTTCGGTATTGCCGTTCGCTCTGTGCGATGAGGCAATTTGCGCTATCGAGAATGGGCTGAGTTGAACGATAATTTTGTTCCAACGTAATGACCTGTGCCGCAGGCATGAACCGCTCGGGAAAACAAAGAATATTCTCTACGTCAGCTGCGCGAAAAGAATAAATGGATTGTGCGTCATCACCAACTACCGTAATACCGCTGCCATCGGGCTTTATTGCATTCAGGATTTTTGCCTGCACAAGATTCGTATCCTGATACTCATCCACCAGTACATGATCAAATGATGATCCGATCTGCTCCGCAAATTCCTGCTCCGCGACAAGATGGCTCCAGTACAAAAGCAGGTCATCGTAATCGAGTGTCTGCGTTTGCTGCTTGCGCAACACGTAATGCCGGAACAACTCGGCTAACTCATCCGACCAATCGGAGCACCATGGATAGGTGGTGTCTAATGTCTCCGCCAACGGTCGCTCTGTATTGACGCAACGCGAGTAAATCGCCAAACAGGTATCTTTTTTTGGAAAGCGGCGCGATGTCCGCGTCAGCTTCTGCTCGTGACGTACTACATCCAGGATGTCCGCGGCATCACCCCGATCAAGTACAGAAAATCCTGGGTCCAGTCCCAGGTTGTGTGCAAATCGACGCAATAAACGGTTGGCTATCGAGTGAAACGTCCCCGACCAGGGCAAACCACCGGCGGGTAGCGGCGCCGTGCCCAGTTCCTTTGTGGCCGAACGCAGAATGGACTCCACGCGACGAGTCATCTCCTGCGACGCCCGGCGTGTAAATGTCAGCAACAATATGCGCTCCGGACGCACACCAGAAATCACCAAATGCGCGACGCGGTGCGCCAGAGTCATGGTCTTTCCTGTACCGGCTCCGGCGATAACCAGCAATGGCCCTGATGAAAATGCCTTGCCAGCCGCAGTGTCACCGTACTCGACGGCTTGGCGCTGTGCAGAATTCAACATCCCCAGGTGGTCGTAAGTTTCCTTTGCAACCTGCACGGCAGCTCCTCGTAAAAGTCTGTATTTTTATACAGTACTGTATGTATTTACAAGTATTACTGCAGGAATGTCTCGATCTGCTCCGCGAGGCGTTTCGGAGCCTCAAAATGAATCATATGCCCGACCCCGGCAATGGTGCAGGACTGGCTCACGGGGAACAGCAATGTATCCACACCACCGGTCTGCCCTGCGAACGGACTGGTTTCGCCACTCACGAGCAGCATCGCAGCGCTGATATTCCGCCAGCAAGCCTCCGCCTCGGCCCGACGGTACAACACGGCATTGGGCAGCTTGTGATTCGGGTCCGCACGCAAGCGAACCACCCCATCGTTTTCCTCTGCCCATTCACGAGCCACAAAATCGGCCTGTGCATTACTCAGACCCGGACTTCGTTTTTGTATCCTGCTCGCCAGATTTTCGAAGTCCGGATAGTCTGAGAAGCTCGGCCGCGACTGACCGGCCTCAAGCCAGTCCCGATACCTTCCTGGCGCTTCGTTCGGGTCAGAGTCAGTAAGTCCGAATCCCTCGATATTAACGATCGCGCTAACGCGCTCCGGCATCACGCCGCCGTACAGAGAACAGATATTGCCGCCCATGCTGTGACCAACCAGATTGACGGGATCATCCGGTGAATAGCTCTCCAACAATTCGTGCAGGTCGGCCAGGTAATCGGGAAACCAGTAGGCATGACTGCGATGCAATGTACGTCCGAAACCCCGCCAGTCAGGTGCGATAACCCGCCAGTCGGATTTGAACGAGTCGATCACAAACTGAAAAGTTGAACCGGAATCGGCCCAGCCGTGAAGATAGAAAATGAGCGGCGCCTCTTCGTTACCCCACTCATTAACGCAATAGTCGACCCCCCGGACCGGCACCAGGCGAGTCTGTCGGGCCACGAGGGGTTCGTATTTGTCTTTGCCTGCCATGGCTCACTACGCAACGCTGACTTTGCAGCACTCGTACCTATGTTACGTCAGGTCGTGTATAAACAGTGTGAATCCTCCTTCTGAATCGGCAATACACTGAAGAATAAGCGCATGACATTCGAGATCGCCCTGATCTTGGGCATTCTGGTTATCTCACTGATACTTTTTATCAGTGAAGTCATCGCTATGGACGTAGTTGCACTTCTCGTTCTCGGCTCACTGGCCGTCACCGGCCTGGTCGATACAAACCAGGCATTCGCGGGCTTCAGCAACAGCGCCGTAATTACTGTCTGGGCCATGTTCATCCTTAGCGAGGGGCTTACGCGCACCGGTATCGCGGACATCATTGGCCGGCAGGTCATGCGCGTCGGTGGCAGCCGCGAGGTCACCTTAATTTTTGTCATCATGATCACCGGCGCAGTTTTGTCCGCCTTCATGAACAACATTGGCGTTGCAGCACTGATGCTTCCCGTGGTCGTCGACGTTGCGCGAAGAACCGGCATCGCCGCTTCCCGCCTGTTGATGCCTCTGGCGTATTCGACGTTGCTGGGCGGCCTCATGACCCTGATCGGTACGCCCCCGAACCTGTTGATCAGCGAGTCGATGGTGCTTGGTGGCTACAAACCTTTCGCACTCTTTGACTTCACACCGCTGGGTGGCGTGGTCATGGTGGTCGGCGTACTGTTTGTAGTTAATGGTGGTCGTTTCCTGCTACCCAAAATCAGCGCCAAGCGCGGCAAGCATGTCAGCCAGCGCAGCTTGCGCGCGTTGTACAAGTTACAAGAGCGCACGTTCATGGTGCACGTGCCGAAAGACTCTGTTCTTGTCGGCAAGACGCTGGCCGAAACTCGCATCGGGGCGTCGACGGGACTGATCATCCTGTCGCTGCTGCGTAACGGCCGAAATGAACCGCTACCCGGACGCCAAACCATAATTCGCGGTGGTGACGGTTTACTCGTGCAGGGCCGCATCGATCAATTTCGCGAACTGCGCCGCTGGAGCGATCTCGTTATCGAGCGCGAATCGTCAGTCCTCAAATCCATGGTGGCCTCCAAAGTTGTATACGCCTCCGTTGTAATTGCGGAAGGATCATCGGTCGTTTCCGAGCTAATCCGTGACGCAACATTCAGAACCCGGTTCGATGTGGCTGTTGTCGGCATCCTGCGCAAAGATGGATACCGCCTGACAAACCTCGCGTACGTGCCCATCAGGGCAGGTGACCGGATTCTCGTCCAGGGCGAAGTTGATGCTATTGAGCAACTCGAGAAATTCTCGGATTTAGAAGACATCAAAATCTACACACCCGAGCAACTTCGAGACACTTACCAGACAGACGAACGCATGTTCGTTGTCCGAGTACCGAAAGACAGCGACCTCGCGGAAGAGACACTGAAGAAGAGTCGCCTTGCAGACGTTTTTGATTTCCGTGTCCTCGCTATCTTTCGTGACGGAGAACTGAATGTAATGCCGCACGGCGATGAGGTTTTGCGCGGCGGCGACTTGTTGCTCATCGAAGGACAACAAAGTGACCTCGACGTATTGCGTGGCATGCAGGAACTTGAGATAGATACGAAAGTGCCCGGCAATCTCGGCTCCCTCGAAACCGAGCGCCTGACATTGATGGATGCCACGCTGGACCCACGATCATCACTGGCCGGCATGACAGTTGGCGAATTGAATTTTCGGGAACGCTACGGCATCGAACTCGCTGGTATCTGGCGTGAAGGTACGACGGTGGGCACGGAACTCGCTGACGAACGATTACAAGTCGGCGATGCACTGCTGCTGCTGGGTCCTCGCGACCGTCTGCAACTGCTGTCTTCTGACTCAGATTTTTTGATCCTCACACCACTCGGCCAGGAACCACCTGATACGCGCAGGGCGCCGTTGGCGGCGTTCATCATGATGGCAGTCATCGGCGTGGTAATGGCCGGGTACGCACCAATCTCAATTGCCGCGGTCATCGGCGGCACGATCATGGTGCTGACAGGGTGCTTGAATATGGAACAAGCCTACCGGTCGATCGACTGGCGGGCCATATTCCTGATAGCCGGAATGCTGCCGCTCGGAACAGCAATGCAGGAGAGCGGCGCCGCAACCTATCTCGCCAACCAGGTGATGGCCCTGCTTGGCGACGCAGGACCGTGGCCAGTCATTATGGGTCTTTATATCCTGACGGCGATGGCGACCATGATCATCCCAACTGCCGCTCTCGTCGTTCTTATGTCGCCGATCGTTTTGTCCGCAATGTCGGATATGGGGGTACAGCCTGAAACTGCGATGATGGCGGTTGCCATGGCCGCTTCCGCAAGTTTCACCAGTCCGATATCACACCCGGCCAATATTCTCGTAATGGGTCCGGGTGGCTATCGGTTTGTTGATTACCTGAAGGTTGGTGTGCCATTAACCATCGTCGTGTTTATCACGGTGATGGTAATGCTACCAATTCTCTGGCCGCTGGTACCCGCATAAGCAGCCGCTACCTTGTGAATTCTGGAGAGAGTACGTGACTGAAAAAGTCGTTATCGCGGGCGCCGGGCATGCCGCCGGTCAACTAGTAGCATCGCTCAAGCAACAGAAGTTTGCCGGACAAATTGTTCTTGTCGGCGACGAGGCGTACCTGCCATACCAACGGCCGCCATTGTCAAAAAAGTTTCTGTCCGGGGATATGCCAGCAGAACGTCTGTATGTAAGACCAACAAGCTTTTACGACGATCCGCAAATAGAGCTGCGCCTTGAAACGCCGATCACCAAAATCGACCGCGGCAACAAGACGCTAAAGACAGATGGCGGCGACATTGCCTACGACAAGCTGATCCTCGCACTTGGTTCGAGGGTTCGCCGCCTGACTATCGAGGGTGCTGATCTCGACGGTGTGCACTATTTACGAAGCATTGCCGATGTCGACGCTATTCACGCAGAACTGCAGCACAAGAAGAATGCCGTTATCGTCGGTGCTGGCTACATCGGCCTCGAAGTTGCCGCAGTGATTCGTCAGCTGGGCCTCGACGTTACGGTCGTGGAAATGGCCGACCGCGTTATGAGCCGTGTCGTTTCTCCGGAAATATCAGACTTCTACCAGATCGAACACACCACACAGGGTGTGAAGCTGCGCCTCTCAACAAGTATCACCGCGTTCCGTGGTGACGGGCAAGTTAGCGCCGTCGAGACCGCAGACGGCGAATTGATTCCTGCCGACTTCGTAGTGGTAGGTATCGGTATTGTCCCAAATGTAGAGCTGGCATCCGACGCCGGCCTCGACGTCGAAGATGGAATCGTCGTCAACGATCAATGCCAGACCAGCGATCCGAATATTTATGCTGTTGGTGACTGCACAACACACCCGAACTCGATCTACGATCGCCGCTTACGACTGGAGTCCGTTCATAACGCACTGGAACAGGCAAAAACCGCCGTAAGTAATATTTGCGGTAAGGAGAAGCATTACTCACAGGTACCGTGGTTCTGGTCTGATCAATACGACCTCAAATTGCAGATCGCGGGTCTGTCCACGGGTTACGATGATATCGTCATACGAGGTAACCCGGCTGATCGATCGTTTGCCTGCCTTTACTTAAGAGACGGCAAACTCATCGCAACCGATGCCATTAACTCGCCGAAAGAATTTGTGCAGTCGAAAGCTTTGATTGCGGCGTGCAAAATCGTCGATCGCGAAAAACTGGAAGACATTGAGGTACCACTAAAGGATCTGTAAATGCCGGAAGAACTACTCGTCTTCGACGAAAGCCTCATCAACAGGTGACTCGTAAACAGCTTCTGGCGGCAACTCGATTAGCAACTGCCCTTCTGCAGCAAGTGGACCACCATCAGCACGCCACGCGCGAACGCTCAGAGATTCTACGGCCAGCATCTCCAGACCGCTAAATTCGCCTGAGCTACCGCTAACCCTGGCGGTGCCTAGTGCACCGGGGCCGGCGGTCAGATTGCCGAGCCAGCTGCCCTGCCAGGTGTTCGCTGAATTGCGATATGCCGGAAGTACAATGCCACGCAGATAGTCCCAGTAGTTCTCGGTCTGCTCAATAAACATGCTGCCCCTGCCGGGTAAATAGACATACCAGACACTGTCGACTATCGCCTTCCCTGCGAACAGTCGGGTCGTTTCTGATAGCGAGGATATCTTGATTCCCAGGCCGGCAACCTGTCCGCGCCCGTCCCGTAATTCCTTCACAGATGCCGACGTCTGCCGAATAGCCGCTTCCCAGAGCTGCAATACTTTTTCGGGATAAGGGCTGACCCACGATTCGCCATCATTAGTAAATACAATCCCGTCGGAAGCGACCCCGGAATAGGTGAGTGTCACGGTCTGCGAATCCGTCACTGCCAACGGCGACAGACGCTGCATGCTAACAAACGGGTTGAAGGCAACTCCGGCGGCAAACACGACCACGCCCGTCATTAGCCCGACAATCAACACGATTAAATATTTCATTCAAGCGGCTCCGCTGTACCGACGTAAGTCGCCAGCAGTTCAATCCGGCCTACGGGCGCATCTTCTTCGCCAGACGTATCGGCTACCCAGCGTTCGGTGACGAAGCCTTGCAACTGCGCGAACTCATTGGACCCGGTTCGAAGCCGACCGATCCGTTGGCCTCCTTCTTGTGCATCAGGTGCCATATTGCCAAAAAATGTCCCGCGAGCTGGAAGATGCAATACCCAGTCGATCACATCCGACTCTTCTTCTTTAGCTACCGTGCGCGCAGCAACACCAACGACAACATCGCGCGCGTTTCGAATTTTGAATAGTTCCGCGCTGATGCCCGCCAACACATCATCCTGTGGCCAATTTAGTCCAGCCGGCAACCCTGATTTCTGCCCCGCTGTACCGACCATGATCCGATCCATTGGAATGTTGACGTGAAAAGACTCCTGGTTGCCACCATTGGGCGCTACTGTAACGAGCGACACCTCACGATGCTGATCTACCGCCGGCAGCGAATACAACGCGCCGGCCGCTGCTGCGATACCCAGTAATACTCCGATTAAGAATGTCTTTAGCAAAACGTTTCCACCACTCAAAAATCCATGCGCCAATAGAGGCTCAAGCAGCAAGTTTAGTTAAATTGGACCGGTGGCAACAATGACAGCAGGCTAATTTGTGACAGACCGCACACGAAACAGCGGCCGAACACGTTGATTTACCAGCAAATCAGCCTGAGAAGAGCATTTGCCACAATCGTCGAGCCCGGTACAATTTGGCAGCCACCCGGAATCGCACAGGATTCGCTCGATAATGACAAAGCCAATCTGCCTATGGTCAGGCCCCAGAAATGTTTCGACTGCTCTGATGTACAGCTTTGCAGAACTTCCGGGAGTACGGGTTGTCGATGAACCCCTGTACGGGCATTACCTGCGTGTCAGTGGTGCCAATCACCCCGGACGTAATGAAATAATGGCCGCAATGAACTGCGATGGTGACGCTGTCATGCGGGGCCTGTTGCTGCAGCAAGTCGAAGACCCATCCAATGTGCTATTCGTGAAGCATATGGCTCACCATTTGACCGAACTGGATGCTGATTTTCTGCGCGCTACAAACAATGTATTTCTGATTCGTGATCCGCGCGAGATGCTGCCATCGCGCACGATTCAGTTGCCGCATGCCACACTCGCCGATACGGGATTGCGGCGGCAATGGGAGTTGTACACTGAACTGACTGATTCCGGTCAGCGCCCCATTGTTCTGGATTCACGCGAGCTGCTGCTCAACCCTGAAACTGTGTTGCGCCAGTTGACTCTACACCTCAACATTGAATTCACCGCCGACATGCTAACGTGGAGAGCCGGTGCGCGAGATGAAGATGGTATCTGGGCCTCGTATTGGTATCACGCGGTGCACAAAAGCACCGGCTTCGCGCCCTATGAGGCCAAGACCGCTTTTCCCGATCATTTGCAGCCGCTGTTGGATGACTGCAATCCCTGGTACGAAAAACTGTACGAACAAGCGCTGCGAAACAATGCAGGGACGCTGAATAAGTAATCATCATATGGACAAAACACAATGAATCTACCGGATCCACGTAATGCCGACATTCTCATTCACGTTGGCGGCCAGCTGAAGCCGCGAGCGGCAGCGACCGTCTCTGTTTTTGACAGCGTCGTTCAAGGTGGCGATGCCGTGTGGGAGGGGCTGCGCGTTTACGACGGCCGCATTGCCGAGCTGGACGGCCACCTCGACCGACTGCAAAACTCTGCCAAGACACTGGCGTTTGCCGATGTGCCGTCATCTGACGAAATCCGGACCGCGATTTTCGAAACTCTCGCGGCAAACGGCATGCGCGACAACGCACATATTCGGCTTACATTGACACGCGGCGAAAAAGTGACCTCCGGAATGAATCCGCGCTTCAACCAGTCTGGCTGTACCCTGATTGTGCTTGCGGAATGGAAACCACCGGTTTACTCGGACGCCGGAATTCGAGTCATCACCGCGTCGACCCGCCGCAATACTCCAGAGTGTCTGGACTCGAAGATTCACCACAACAATCTGCTTAATAATATCCTCGCCGCAATAGAAGCCAATGTCGCCGGCGCGGATGCTGCCGTCATGCTTGATGTTAACGGCTTCATATCAGAAACCAACGACACCAACATTTTTCTCGTGAAGAGCGGCCAGGTGCTTACGCCGCACGCGGACAGCTGCCTGCCAGGACTCACACGGCAGATGATATTGAAGATTTGTGGCGACGAGGGAATTCCGGCACTCGAACGTAATTTGTCGTTAACAGAGCTTTACACCGCCGATGAGGCCTTTACGTCCGGAACCATGGGAGAGTTAACCCCGATTCTCGAGGCCGACGGACGATTGATTGGTGACGGTTCCGCCGGACCAATAAGCGGACGTTTACAGGACCTGCACCGGAGCTTTGCGTACGACCACGGTGCGCCAATACCGCCTTAGGCGAAATACTGCGCCAGGTATTCATCCAGATCGATCGAGTCCGCCGCTTCAATTTCATGCTGCCGTTGCAGCGACTCCTCTGCCTCTTGTCGAAACCTCTCACTAACCGCATCGTCCGGTTGGACAGTCGCGGCAAAATAGTCACGGTGGCTTTCGGCCAACGCCAATGCGAATCGGAAAAAGCCTGTATTCGCTTCTTCAAGCCCGGCAATAATTAGCGCCGATGGCGTCAAATTGGAATCCTCGACCAACGCTTGCTTCAAGCGAACTGCAGCAGAATAACTGTCATTGTCATCATGTCGATCCAGCTCGGCTGCGACGGCCAGTACCCCTGTTATGATTTCATCGGCCCACTGATTGATCGCGACCGGTTGGCCGTGTCGATGCAAGTGCAAATCGGGGTCGCGACCATTTTTCGCGGTTTGTGCCTGATTTTGAGTGATTTCCCGGAGCTCCTCATCGTCCAGCTTCGGACTCTCGAGCAGTAAACAGTAGAGTAGCAACGCCTCCATAAAACGCATGGTGTTTTGATTGATGCCGCAAGGATCGAACAAGTTGATATCCAACGATCGAATTTCAACGTACTCAATGCCTCCACGTTGCAACGCAGCCGTTGGCCTTTCACCTGACTCAGCGACTCGTTTCGGTCGGACAGGTGAATAAAACTCGTTCTCGATCTGCAGCAAATTAGCGTTCAGCTGCCGGTAACGGCCATCAACTTTTACGCCGATCAATTCATACGAAGGTTCCTGGGTCGCTATCGCTTTTCCCAGGTCGCGCACGTATTCGTCAAGACTGTTGAGCGAGATATGGATGCGTGACTGATTCTGATTACTGTAGCCGAGGTCGCTCATTCTCAGGGACGTGCCGAAAGCTTCGAAATAGGTTTCGTCATCGAATGATTTCATCGCAGCGGCGTTGCCACCCACAAATGACTTACACAGCGCCGGCGACGCGCCGAACAAGTACAGCACCAGCCAACCCATGCGCTTAAAGTTCCGGATCAGCCCGAGGTACTGATCGGATCGGAAATCGTCAGCGCTGGAGTCATCTCCGAGAATATCCTGATAGGTTTCCCAGAATTGCTGTGGCACAGAATAGTTGAAATGCACTCCGGCAATAGTTTGCATTTGCCGGCCGTAGCGGTAGCCGAGCCCACGCCGATAAATCGTCTTCATTTGACCGACGTTTGATGAGCCGTATCTTGCCAGTGGAATCTGGCCATCCTCCGGGATCCGGCACGGCATGCTGGCCGGCCACAACATCTCGTCGTCAAGTTGCGAATACGTAAACTGGTGAATATCGCAGACACAATGCAATGCCTCCCAGGTTGTCTCGAATGCAGGCGTAACGAATTCCAGTAACGCCTCGGAGAAATCAGTTGTGATGTAGCGGTTAGTCAATGCGGAACCGAGACCCTGCGGGTGCTTGCGCATTGAAAGGCTGCCATCAGCCGCAATCCGCAACGACTCCTTTTCGATGCCTTTCAATCCGCCATACAAGAGGTCGCCGCCGGCAGCAGAAACAGCATGAAGTCGCTTGTCGAATTCGTTTGTCAATTGATATTCCTGAGTACTGCCGCCAGATTCGCGCTCAGTTTTACCATAACTGCGCTGTACACGTGCATTTTCGCCACTTTGGCCCACCTGAACCACGCTGCCATGATTTAGTCTAGACTGACAGCGAGATATTACACATGACTAGACTAAGCGGACAAAACTTTCTCATAGCAACGACTACCCTGGTACTACTATTGACCAGTACCTCGGCATTCGGCTTTCGTTGCGGTAGAAAACTTGTCATCGAAAACATGCACGAGGCGCAAGTACGAAGAGCTTGCGGTGCTCCGACAAGCTCACGCCATCTCGGCTATGCGACGCGAGGCAGCTA
>Ga0164320_10000793_pt1 | contig 10873 bp, 10 predicted proteins | sample GuaBasSediGuay11_FD_113736 | JGI IMG/M metagenome (GOLD analysis project Ga0164320, IMG submission 113736) | Subseafloor sediment microbial communities from Guaymas Basin, Gulf of California, Mexico - Guay11, Core 4567-28, 0-3 cm | ecosystem: Environmental > Aquatic > Marine > Hydrothermal...
GAAGGCTCCTGCGAAGAAGGCTCCTGCGAAGAAGGCTCCTGCGAAGAAGGCTCCTGCGAAGAAGAAGGCAAAGGCACCGTTCAAGGTCCGCGACAAGGTGGTGTATCCGCATCATGGTGCTGCAACCATCGTCAAGCGCGAGAAGATCGACTTCGCCGGCGAGAAGCAGGAGTACTACGTGTTGCAGGTCGCAACCGATCAGCTCACGCTTCGCGTTCCCGTTGAGAGTGCGATCGAGCGGGGTGTTCGCCCCGTCATATCCAAGAACAAGGCACGCCAGGTATTCGCCACATTCAAGGATGATCCCCAGGAAGCCGGCGCAAACTGGAGCCGGTGGTACAAGCTCCTTACCGAGAAGATCAACTCCGGTGACATCTTCCAGGTTGCTGAAGTCGTTCGTGACCTCACGTACGCACAGCAGGTGAAGGGCATTTCGCCTGCGCTCAAGCGGATGCTTGCCAAGGCAAGGCTCATCATCGTGTCCGAGCTCCAATTCAGTCTCGGACTCTCTGAAGAGGACACCGTCGAGAAGCTCGACCGAGCGCTCCCGGTGGTCGATTTGCCAGACGACGTCTGATGCCCGAGCGGGTTGCCAACAGATGACCACCTGGACGATCGTGGTCGCTGGTGGATCCGGAACCCGATTCGGCGGTCCAAAGCACAGGCAAATGCTCGACGGTGTCGAACTCTGGCAACGCTCGGTCGATGCGTTCGATGCTGCAGGGATTGAACATATCGTGGTGGTCGGCGACGTTCCCGGTGGAATCCCCGGCGGATCGAGGCGGAGGGACTCGGTTGCCTGCGGATTGGGTGCGGTACCGGACATTGCAGACTGGGTGCTGATCCACGACGCTGCCAGACCCCTCGTGACCCCACAGCTCATCGAACGAGTCCTTGCCAGGGCTTCGATGGGTGACGTCGATGGGGTGATTCCGGCCGTCCCCGTGACCGATACGCTGAAGCGCGTGCAGGATGAGGCAGTCCTCGCCACGGTCGATAGGAATGGTCTGTCCACCGTGCAGACTCCTCAGGCGTTTCGCGTCCCCGTGCTCAGGGCTGCCCACGACAGCGATATCACCGATGCGACCGACGATGCGGGTCTCGTGGAACGTGCAGACGGTACGGTGGTGGCTGTGATGGGCGATCCGATGAACATCAAGATCACGAACCCCGGGGATCTGGAGATCGCTCGCGTCTATCTGGAAGTGCTTCGCGGCCATGGCTGATGTACGGACAGGCATCGGCTACGACGCCCATCGATTCGGTGGGGATGGCCCTGTCGTGCTCGCCGGTGTGGTCATCGACCACCCTGTTGGGGTCATCGCCACATCCGACGGTGACGTCGCCGCCCACGCCGTATGTGACGCCCTCCTCGGTGCGGTGGCTGCCGGGGACCTTGGCACGTTCTTCCCGAGTTCTGACCCACAGTGGGAGGGCGCTGACTCACTGGAGCTACTGCGATCAAGCGCGGCCACAGTCACCGAGGCGGGGTATGCGATCGGTTCGATCGATGTCACGATCATTGTCCAAAGCGTACGTGTTGCACCTCATCGGGATCAGATGCGCCGCCGTCTGGCGGGTGCGATGGGTATTGATGTCGATCGCGTCTCTGTCAAGGCGACATCGACTGACGGACTCGGCCGGATCGGCGCGGAGGCCGGGCTGGCCGCGCAGGCCGTCGCCACCGTTCACATGTGATCGAGGGTCGCTCTCGCCATGGTCGGATCGTCTGTGATCAAGACATCCGCCCCTGCCTCAGCGATCGACGAGACTTCCTCTGGGGTATTCACGTCCCAAACCACGGCGCGGAGATTCGCATTTCTTATCTCTGCCATTGGGTTGGCCGTGTCGTCCCTCATGTGAGCGTATTGGGCATGGATGGCGTCCATTCCAAACTCCGCCGCAAATGCAAGACCGAAGTCGAGCGGTACAGGGGCTGCCACGAGTTGGCCACGCAGGAAGTCCGGCCCGACCTCACCCGCGCGTCGCATCGACATCGGATCGAACGATGACAGAAGGATGCGTGCTGGATCGTCGTAACCACGTAGCTCCGTGATCAACTCGTCGACGATCGTGCGATCTGCGTCGAATCCGGCGTCACCCGAGTCGTTCTTGATCTCCACGTTGACGAACACACGTCGCGGAATCGCCTCCATCGCCTCTCTGAGAGTTGGCACGTGTGGTGCCATACGACGCAAGATGCTGAAGTCGATGGAGGAGAAGACCCCGATCTCTGGATCCCTGTCGTCGTGGTGCACGATGAGCACACCGTCTCGCGTTCGTCGTACATCGAGTTCGATACCGTCAGCGCGGGCATCAACCGCGAGCAGATACGCTTCGATCGTGTTGTCCTGCGCCCTTGAACGATCACCCCGGTGGGCGTATACCAATGGGCCAGGACCAAGCGGGCCTCTCTTCATGGGACTGAGGCTACTCTTGAACTCAGTCGGCAACGGTCTCCCGGTAGCATGTCCCGGATGCAGCTGTACAACACGCTTGAACGCGCCACGGTTCCGTTCACGCCTTCCGACCCGGATCGGGTGACGGTCTATCTGTGCGGGCCAACGGTGCAGTCCGCACCTCACCTGGGACATGGCCGATCCGCCGTTGTCTTCGATGTTCTGTGTCGATATCTCCGATGGGTCGGGTACGAGGTCGACTTCGTACGGAACATCACGGATATCGATGACAAGATCATCAGCAGGGCCAAGGAACTCGGAATCACTCCGAAACAGGTCGCGGCGCAAGCAGCAGAGGAGTTCAGCATCGCATTCGACAAGCTCGGCAACCTCCCGCCGTCCAGCGAGCCGAAGGCAACTGATCACATCGAAGAGATGATCCAAATGATCGCCGCACTCATCGATTCGAACCACGCATACGAATCCGATGGGGATGTGTACTTTGTCGTACGCTCCTTCCCTGAATATGGGAAGCTGTCGCGTCAAAACGTGTCCGATCTCAGATCGGGAGAGCGGGTCGAGATCGATGACCGCAAGCACGACCCGCTCGACTTTGCGTTGTGGAAGGCAGGAAAGCCGGGAGAGCCGTCTTGGGAGTCTCCTTGGGGCGCCGGCAGGCCCGGTTGGCACATCGAATGCTCGGTCATGGCGCGGGAGTACCTCGGTGATGGGTTCGACATCCACTGTGGTGGGACCGACCTCATCTTCCCGCACCACGAGAACGAGATCGCACAGTCAGAAGCAGCAACCGGAAAGACCTTCGCCCGATACTGGATGCATAACGGGATGCTGAACCTCTCAGGCGAGAAGATGGCGAAATCGACAGGGCATGTTGTCACTCTCCAGGGCGCGCTCGATGAGTGGGACCCCGTTGCAGTGCGACTCTTCTATCTGCGCACCCACTATCGGAAACCTCTCGACTACTCGGAAGCGGCGCTTGGGGATGCCGAGGCGAGCCTGGGGAGGCTCCGAACTTTCAGGCGCAGGGTCGTTGACCCGATCGAGGCCTCCCCGCGTCGCGACGTCCTTGACCGATTCAAGACGGCAATGGACGACGACCTTGACGTTGCCGCTGCACTCGCCGTGCTGTTCGATGCCGTGAGGGAGGGCAATTCGGCGCTCGACTCGGGACAGGATGTGGACTCCCTTGCTGCGGCCTTCGATGAGATGATGGCTGTTCTCGGACTCACTGTTCCTGAGACCCTCGACGCAGACGACGGGTCTGTCGCGGAATTCGCTACCACGTTCGGTATCGACAGCGGCGGCATGGACGACTTGCTTGAGCTCAGGGACAGGGCAAGACACGAGAAGGATTGGGCCAGGGCGGACGCGATTCGTGACGGACTTGCGGCCCTGGGTATCACAATCGAGGACACGGCAGATGGCGCTCGCTGGCATCGGAACTGAACTCGAGGGCATCCACGCCGTTGAGGCGGCGCTGACGCATCGGCGAGTCACGGCCCTCTCTGTGGAACGACGCCGAATGGGAAAGCCGGATCTCACCAGGATTGTCAGGCTCGCAAGATCACAAGGTGTTCCTGTCAATGTTGTCGAGGACGTGAGAACCTTGGCGACCACCGGTTCCCCTCAGGGTGTGTTCGCCAGGGCGCGCCCTGTCGTACCCATCTCGCTGAAGGACGCCATCGACCTGTCCGAGAACCCCGCGCTGCTCGTTCTCGACCATGTCGAGGATCCACGCAATATCGGTGCTGCAGCGCGTTCTGCTGTAGCGGCAGGCATGACAGCACTTGTCGTGCCACAACGCCGCAGCGCTCCGATCGGCGCAACTGCGTTCAAGGCTGCCGCCGGAGCCCTCGAGGAGATGCCACTCGTGGTTGTGTCGTCTGTCGCCGATGCCCTGAAGCGGCTCGATCAAATGGGAGTTTGGAGAGTTGGCCTTGACGGAAGTGGTGACCGTTCGCTGCTCGGGCTTGACCTCTTGGGCCAGGCGGTTGCCGTGTGTATCGGGTCCGAAGGGGAGGGCCTGTCGAAACTGGTTGCGGAACGCTGCGATGTTCTCGCCTACATCCCCATGGTCGGTGGGACCGAGAGCCTCAACGCATCCGTGGCTGCTGCGCTCGCAAGTTACGAAGTCGCTCGAGTGCGGGGTTGGGTATCCTGACGGTTCTGCTGGCGTAGCTCAGTTCGGCCAGAGCAGCCGCCTTGTAAGCGGCAGGTCATGGGTTCGAGTCCCATCGCCAGCTCAGCAACGATTGGCGATGTAGGACAAGCGACCGACAACTGTTCGTCGTCCATCGTGGGCGAGCGTAGCAAGCGGTCGTAGGTCGTGAATCGTACTTCCCGTTACACTCGGCATTGATGGGGGAAAGCGACTTTGGATCCATCGTTCGCCGAGTAGGGATCTTCTCGTGGTCAATGCTCGGCCTGATGCTGCTGATCGTGGCGGCCTTCTACGTGCTGGTCAAGGGCAGGGTGATTCTTGCTCCTCTCCTCCTTGCGGTGGTGATCCTCTACGTCCTGAATCCTCTTGTCAGCTGGCTGGCCGGCCGCGGAGTGCCAAGGGTTATTGGGGCGATGATCGGTTTCCTCGTCTTCTTCTCCGCGGTGTCACTTCTGGCCGTGGTCATATTTCCCGACATCAGGTCCCAGGCCGAGGCGTTCATTGCGAAATTCCCCACTCTCTATGACCAATCTGTGGCCGACCTCGAGGGCCTGCTGTCTTCCGCTGGTTTCGACAGTGTCGCGATCATCAACTACGACCAGCTCCTTGAGTACATCAACGATCCAGAGAATCGAAGCACGCTCATTTCGATACTGTTCGATCAGCTGGGCACGGTCACGTCGGGTATCTTCGAGTTCATCCTTGTGTTCCTCGTCGGTCCCGTGGTGGCGTTCTACTTCCTGATCGACCTGCCTGTGGTCCAGCAACGGCTCGTCGATGCATTCCCCGAAGACCGCAGGGCCGAGGCCTCGCATGTCGGGCGGCAGCTCAACACCGCTATCGGAGGCTTTCTCCGCGGCCAGCTTGTCGTCGCGGTCATCGTGGGTGTGATGCTCTCGTTCGGGTATTGGGTCATCGGGCTCGAGTTCTGGCTGCTGATCGGATTGGTCGGTGGCGTACTCAATATCGTGCCCTTCCTCGGTCCCTGGGTCGGTGGCTTCCTCGGCGTGCTCGTGGCGATAACCACAGCAGATGTCTCCACGGCGATGTGGGCAATAGTGGTCGCAGTCATCGTCCAACAGATCGACAACAATTTCGTGTCCCCCTCAGTCCTGAAGGCCACAGTGCGGCTGCATCCCGCCGTCACCCTGCTCTCCCTCATTCTCGGTGGTGCCCTTGCGGGCTTGTGGGGCGTCGTCATTGCGGTGCCGCTTGCTGCTGCGATCAAGATTGTTCTCGGTCACTGGTGGGGGACCCGGGTTCTCGGCCAAACCTGGGAGGAGGCGTCTGAGGCGATGTTCGATGAGCCCGAACCGCCACGCCTGAGGAAGACGGGCGAGATGCCGATCGTCGAAGTGCCGGTCGAGGGCTCGTCGGAGGATGAGTTCGACTGACGTGCAGATCTACGACCTGATCGTGGTGGCCATCGTCGTAGCGTTCGTAGCGCGCGGTGCAACGCGCGGCTTGCTCCGCGAGGCGCTCGAGATCGCAGTACTGCTTGTTGGGGTGTTCCTCGTGTTCCGCCTCTCTCCTGCCATCGGATCGATCATCTCAGGGATGGCGAACGTCCCGTTCGAAGCCGCCCGTATCGCGGCGGGGGTCGTGTTGTTCTTCGTACTTGTCATCGGTGGTGCATTCGTGGCTCGGATACTGTCCGGGATGCTGGGAGTCATTCCCGGTGCCACCTTGCTCAACCGGACCGGTGGCGCGGTCGTTGGGGCGGGATACGGTGTGCTGAGCGTCATTCTCTCCACAGCGCTGGTATCGGTGGCCCCCATTCCGACCGGCTTCCGGGGGACTGTGGTCGGGTCGATCGACGCATCTCCGGTTGGCAGACGAATCCTCGAGCCGACCGGCCTGATCCAGCGAACCGTCTCATCTGTGAGTGGCGAGGAGGTGTTCTCCACCGTGATCGCGCTTCAGGACGCAGTGGGTGCCCGCCTCGTAGCAGGCACAATTCCCATTCCACTCCCGGACATCGGCGACTCCCCGCTACCGCCTTCCCAGCTTGCTGCCCAGCAGGTGTTCGATTCGCTGAACCGAACAAGGATTGCCGAAGGCCTCGACCCTCTCGGATGGTCTGGCGACCTAGCGGTCGTCGCCGTCACTCGGGCTGGCGCTGTCTATCGGTCGGGATGGTTGGCACTCGATAGCCATCTTGCGGATTCCCTCGCGGCACGAGGCGTGCCAGGCACGATCAATACGGAGATGGTCGTACTCGCTGCGTCACCGGAAGGCGTGGTGGAGGCCTTCACGGGAGCTTCGGCTTATCGAGACGCCATCGTCGCGAGACAGTATCACAAGGCTGGCATCGGCATCGTCGAAGGACCGTATGGCTATCTGGCCGTACAGGTCCTTTCAGGTTGATACACGACACCTCGATGACTCACGGTGAACGGTTCACGAGCCGGAATCACTCCTCGCCGCGATCCTCGCTGGCTGAAGAATCATCTCCCTCTGACTGATCAGCCTCTTCTGACTGATCAGGGATGGCCGACTGTTCTTCTTCCGCCTCATGGGCTGCCGCAGCATCTGCTACTGCCTTTCCTGAGTCCTTCCTGGAGGCCAACACTGCAGCAGTGGTGGCAATGACTCCGACGAGCAGTATTCCGCCGAGGAGGAACAACGTCCAGTTTCCACCAGATTCGTCGAAGGTCGACGTAGCAAAGATGTCCATCTTGCCGGTGAATGGGAGCCAATACACGAGGGACCCGTCCGACCTCTCTTCGTCTGCGTTGTGTTCGGTTACTTCTCCCGGCATCATCACAATCACATTGGCTGAGAAGATGTCGCCCGTGATCTGTGATGAATCGAGCCCCAGGCCCTCTCCATCAATGTCGCTGACTGATGTCGCATCCACTTCTGCAGTCAAGGTGGCGGTCGAATCGTCGAATTCGTATGAGAACTCCGAGAAGGTTTCGTTCTCAGAACCTCCGAAGTCATATGTCGAAAGGTCATCGACAAAGGTCTCGGCACCGAAATACGTCATGTCGCCCTCGACACGCTCGATGGGTTCACCACCCTCACCCCCGAGGTCGGGGAGCTCCCCGAGGATATCGCTCGGATCCCCGCCTCCCTGGCTCACGAGATCGAGCATCTCCTCATCAAATCCGACCTCAAAACCCACGGTTGCCGATCCGTCGTCGTTGATGTTGAGCAGGATGTTGGACTCGATTCGACACGCAGACAGCAGCAATGCAAGAGCGAAGAAGGCGAGTGTGTACCTACGCATGATCTCTCCCGGATCGATGTTTCTCTGATGGTAGACGCAGACCGCCTACGCGTGGGTGCGATATCGTTCCCTCATGACTGATCCAGCTCCCAACATCCGCGCTTCATTTGTTGCTGCTTATCCCGAGTACGTGGCGAGGGTGCTTGCAGATCGCGGGATCGAGATCGGGCCTTCGATAGCGGACGCCATAGTTGTCGGAACCGGCGTTCTCGAAGGACTGCTCGCGGCGCTGGAACGTACGCCGGCCGGCCTTCAGCGCCACACCCCACTTGAGATCTTCGGGGAGTCTCTCCGTCCCGTGGACAATGCTCTTGGTATCGCCGGAATCAAGGCCCAACCGTCGGATGATCAGCAGCGAGCCCTCGTGCCCTGGGACAGCCATGGCTTGTCCCCCGGATCGTCACAGCAACTTGGCGCCGACGCTCACGAGGCACACCTGCGGTGGGGCGCATGGAAAGCCCGGGCACATGCTGTCCGTCCGCGCGCGGGATTGCTCTGTATCGAGTCTGATGCACCGGTGCTTCTCGAGCAACTGAATGAACTCGGATACGAGGTGCAGAATCTGCCCTCTGCGGACTCGCTCGCGCTCGGTCTCGTTGATATCTCGGTCGCTGGAGCTGACCAGATCATCGCTGACGTGTCGAGTGCCGGCACTCTCGTTGTCGCCTTCGGTCCTGATCCCGATGACATGGTCCGGATTCGCACGAAGGCATTGGGCGCGAGTGTTGTCGCAACGCGTGTCGAGCTGTTGGACGATCTGGGTTCGTACCTGCCGATGATCGTCTAGTGCCTGACGTGGTACTAGGTCGCCTTCCGTGACCTGTCAACGGGCGACGATCGCTTCATTCGCCCCCAGCAAGATCGCCGTGAATGCTTCCGTTCGTTCCGCTGAGGTCGACAGCACTTGGCGTACTTCTGTTGGGAATTCTACCGGCCGGTCCTCGTTTGTGAAGTTCACAGCAACATAGGTGGTCTCACCGTCGAGACTTCGCTTGTACGCAAGCACATCGTTGGCGTTCCCCTCGAACATATCGATATCGCCGAGGGCGAGCTCTGCGATCTCATGCCGAAGCCTCAGCAGGTTTCGATAGAGCGAAAGCACTGATGTGGGGTCGTCGAGCTGGGAGGCGACACTGGTGTTCGGATCAGCAAACGGAAGCCATGGCTCGACACCAGCCGATGTGAAGCCCATACCGTCATCGAGTGTCCATTGCATGGGTGTACGGCAGGCGTCCCTATTCAGCTCTGGATATCGTCTTCCCCACGGATCCTGCTCGTTGCCCGGAGGGATCACCCCGTCAATGAGGCCGAGTTCGTCGCCGTAGTACATCGTCGGTGTCCCGCGCAACGTCAGGAGCAGCACTGCTGCAGCTCGGACTCGCTCTGTTCCGAAGCGTGTGGAGAGTCTTGGCTCGTCATGGTTCCCCAGCACGTGATTCGGCCACGCCCCCCGGGGCAATGCACGCTCCTGGGCGATGATCCGATCTCGAAAGTCCGTGGCGTTCCAATCCGTCCAGAGCATGGTGAAGTTGTACGGCATGTGCAGTTGGTCAAGGTTCTTGCCGAAGTACTTCGCCCACTCAACCCAGTCGAACTCATGGATCTCGCCGACAGAGAAGCGGTCCCCGTATTCATCGAGAACGTCTCGAATCCTGCCATGGATCCTGTGGATATCCGGATGTGCCTTGTCATACAGGTGTTCCTGTGTGGCGTATTCGTGGTAGTCCTTTACAGCGTCGGGAGTCGAAGTTGAAGAGGGGTTGCTCCTGAACTCCGGATCCTTTGCAAGGTAATGGGCGACGTCGATCCTGAAACCGTCCACGCCCCTGTCGAGCCAGAACCGTAGCGAGTCGAGCATGGCGGCTTCGACCTCCGGGTTCCGCCAATTCAGCTCAGGCTGCTCCTTGAGAAACGTGTGGAGGTAGTACTGGCCTGTTGTCTCGTCGAGTTCCCATGCGAGTCCGCCGAATATCGACAGCCAGTTGTTCGGAGGGCCACCGCCGGGCGCAGGGTCCTTCCAAACGTACCAATCCCGCTTCGGGTTTGTCCTGGAGGATCGGGACTCAACGAACCACGGATGCTGGTCAGAGCTATGGTTTGGAACCCAGTCGAAAATGACCTTGAGATCGAGTCGGTGGGCCTCGGTTATGAGCTCAGCCGAATCCTCGAGCGTGCCGAAGATCGGGTCGACATCCGTGTAATCAGACACGTCGTATCCGAAGTCAGCCATGGGGGAGCGGAAGAACGGCGAAATCCAGATCGCATCGACACCTAGCGTGTTCTTGAGGTAGTCGAGTCTCGACGTGATGCCGGGAAGATCCCCGATACCACCGCCAGTGGCATCCTGGAAGGACCGCGGGTAGATCTGGTAGATGACGCCCGTCCACCATGCAGCCCTGCCATCTCTTCCGAGGGGGACCCCGTTGTTGTCTACTTCGTATGCCATGATGGTGCGAGACTAGACGGCACGGCGCGTTCTTCGGATCGAGGCAATGTTCCCGGATTGAAGAGTGAGCAGGTCGATCTCCCGTCATGTCTCGGAAGGGTTCTCTCGCATGAGAACCTCCGTCGGATGTGTCACGAGGAGTACGTCTGGAATGGGACAGCCCAGGATGCGCAGAACTGAGTCATGATGACCCCGGACGCCCTCGTTGCTGCTGTCGAGCGCCATCCCCGTGTCGCCGTTGCGCACGTACCGACGCGCATCGAGGCGCTCGACAACCTGGGTGCTGATCTGGGCATTTCGCTCTGCGTCAAGCGTGACGATTGCACCGGGATCGGTTTCGGTGGCAACAAGGTGAGGCAGTTGGAGTTCTACTTCGGTGCGGCCCTGCAGGAGGGGGCAGATACCGTTCTCATCACGGGGGCAGTTCAGTCGAACTTCGCCCGGGCCGCGGCCGCGATCGCTGGGAAACTCGACATGGAGTGCCATATCCAGCTGGAGGAGCGTGTCCCCCAAACCAGCAGCTTGTATCGCAACAACGGAAATGTGCTGCTCGATCGCCTTCTGGGTGCGAACATTCACCGGTTTCCTGAAGGTGAGAACGAGACGGCCGCGGA
>Ga0164320_10000795_pt1 | contig 10865 bp, 8 predicted proteins | sample GuaBasSediGuay11_FD_113736 | JGI IMG/M metagenome (GOLD analysis project Ga0164320, IMG submission 113736) | Subseafloor sediment microbial communities from Guaymas Basin, Gulf of California, Mexico - Guay11, Core 4567-28, 0-3 cm | ecosystem: Environmental > Aquatic > Marine > Hydrothermal vents...
AGAATGGTCTCCGGCATACACCGGGGGCCACCACCCAAGGAGGTGGGAATTTCCCGTAGGCGTGTCCGTAAAGGGCAATCGACTATTGGGATGTTCCACTTCCTTACTGGGACAGGGGTCAATCCCTTGGCTCAGTTAGCCAGGGAACTGATGGCTATGGCCCTCCTCAAGGAGTTGGCAAAGGTCGTTCTGTGTCTTGCGACCCTGGTAGCCATTGCCTGCATTAGCGGACACGCTAGTGCTGGTGAAACCACTGCCATGGTTGCAACCTACACCGTCAACGCCGTCAAGTACGGACAAGGCGAACTGGAGGGCAAGACAGCCAGAATCCGGCTGAAAGGCTTCTCCCTCTTGGCAGCCAAGGTCGCAATCGCAATTGCAACCCTCCTGGGATATACAATCGTCCCAGATCGGTACACCCGTGAACAAATCTCGGTGGGCACCTGTCCACCAAGGATGGCTGACACCATAGGACTCAAGCGTGAATTCTTGTCGGTGAGATTCTCAGGTAACCTCCACGACGGGTTGAGGTTGACAGCGGCAGAACTTCAATCTGTCCTTGATACCTTCCCCGACCCCTTCCTCGTTGAAGTGGGACCAAAGGTCGAGGATCAGTTTCAGATCCGCGACAAGCAGTGGCCTGAGGCGCTTGAAGAAGCTGGACTGTCGATAACAGACAGTTCGAAAGTACTCAAGCGACTCGGAACACTGAACGCGACACCCACGGCAATCTTGGATAGCAACATCCAAATTGAGTGGGACGCTGACGGTGACGGGTGTGAGGATGACGGTGACGCTGTCCGATATGATCCGACACTCAAGCCTGGGCAATGTTACTTTGCTCAGGGTCGCACCTACAATCATGACGGCATGGGCAAGTCTCTTTGGATGGTAGTTCATGGAACAGTCGCCAAGATTGTTTCAGGGATAGCCAATCTGAAGAAGGGCTTGTACTCAAGCAGCCCCCACATCTTCGAGATGGACCGAATCGTTGCTCCACGAGAAGAGCAGATCCAGGGAAAGAACCCTGGAAAGGGGAACGCAACGTGCAGTTGGATGCTTCTGAACCAGTTCGTCTGGACGCCAGAAATGATCAGCTATATCAAAGAGCTGATCAAGTGGACGGCCGACGCTGCTTACTGGCGTATGAAGTATGCGATAAGGCACGGCGACCTGCTCCTTCTGATGGGATCTTCGGAAGACCCAGATGAGGATGAGCAGTACGAAGAGTCTGGGCCTGGCCAAACCAGAATCGATCGCGATGTTGCAATAAGGCGGCTGAAAGAAGCTGCAGTGTCTACCACCGGATTCCTGTGTTTGATGACTCTCATCAAGAATATGGTGGAGTCGTGGCAGAAGCCGAATTGGGAAGGTGTGGATGTCTCGAAAGGCATCTTCACCTTGAAAGCCGCCCTGAAGAAGGTTGGGGCAGTCTTCTCCTACTCGTGTCGCGGCAAGTTTTTCTCCATGCGAAAGTTCGTAAAAGAGCATGGCACTGATGCGATCGAAGCAGCCATTCGAGAGGCATGGCCTGCGATTGAGAAGGTTGAGTACAACCAGAAGTTGAACTTCTTCCGGGTTGCATCGTTGAACAAGAAGGAGAACAAGCTCCACTGGTGGGGCATCCACAAGGTCCAGACTGATATGTTGCCAGGCTTCCCAAGGGGAGTAAAGCTGGTATCTGATTCGTACATCCGCTACATCCTCAAAGAAGAGGGTGGTGCAGACCTTGACGGAGATGAAGAATCTTCTGTCAGGACGCTGGGTGAAGGCTTCGGCTGGAAGGCCATGAAGGATGGCAGTTTCCAGCGGGCGAAGCTGACGAACCCCACGTTATGCTTCAGGCATCCAATTGGCCCCGGTGAAGGTATTCTCATCGAAGCTCGCTGTATGTTGGTTCGCTACAAGCCGTTGAAAAGGACGGTAGGAATCAACAAGAATGGTAAGCGGGATCGTAAGAACATTCCGCCAATGCCAACTCCGACATTCCGCGAGTTCTCAATTATTGACGTGCCAGAAGGTCTGCAGGAGGTCTATAACGATCTCCCGTGGGTCAGCGAGAGAGGGCTTAATCCAAAGAGCGCATCTGAATGTCTGGCTGATAAAAGAGAGTTGATGGACGAGCTTGGTGAAAAGTTCCATTCTAACATGGGACAATTCATGTTCGGTTTGAATCCACGTATGCTCGGAGCCGAGATCACTGTTGATGTATACCAACAGGAGATCGGAAAGGCAGAGTTCTTTGCTTGGGCAGCTGCGATGGCAGCCGAGCTCAAGGCAACGATCCAGCAGCAGGGTATTTCGCCTGCAGGTATTGTCTTGTTTGGCTGGGATCCAAAAGACTGCCCTAACATCATCGATGGCCATTGGTTTGACGAGATCAACGCCTACAAGGCGGGGGTCTATCTGGAATACAGAGACAAGCTCTGTAAGTCTTTTGTTTCTTATGAAGGTTTGATTGAAGGCAGGCTTGAGGAGTTTGAAAGACTTCTTAAGCAGTCCAAAACCTTGGCCTACTTGACAGGCTTATTCGACACCGTGATGCTCGAGAAGGCGGAGAAGCTGAAAGAGGATCTTGTGGCGGACAAAGGCTGGAGAGCCCTCGCCACCTTTATGGACGCTGCAAAGCGCTTCGTGGCGAACTACTTGCCGGGGCATATCGATGCTATCGGCAAGGAGTTCAGGCCCGAAATGGGTACTGTTTCACTGTGGATCGCTCTCAATAAGGCCGCTCTCATCGCAAAGGCGGTGGGGAAGCAGGACGTTGCCTACGGCAATGCGATGCAGGTCTTGAATGACTTGCACCTACCTAACCCGCCAGCAAGTGGAGGCTTCGATGATACGCATCCACTGCCGGGTGCGTTCGAGTGGCTCATGAGTGCAGATGTCGATCCTGAGGATCCGAATCCCGAAGGGGATGGACCTCAGGATGAACCTGACACTGACGACAGTGCTCCGGAGGGACCTGTTGAAGATCTGCCCCAGGAGCAGGAACCTGACACTGACGACAGTGCGTGTCCGACCGTTGAAGACACCACTGGAGAGAGCTTCAAGCCCCCAGTAGTGAAGGTCGTATCTGTTCGAGGAAACCCTGGCTTCGGCTCCAAGGAGCATGAAGTATACATCGGAAGAGAGCAGAGGAACGGCCTCTACGATTTCGAGGCATCGACTCTTGCAAATACGTTTAGGACCTGCGCCAAGCACCGAAGCATTGAGATTTTCGATACGATGTTGACGGAATGCTTGAAGAAGCATCCGGATGCGCCTGTATCCAAAGAAATTGAGAGGCTGGCGCAGTTCGCAGTACTACATGGTGAGTTGCACCTCGGTTGCTGGTGCGCCCCAGAGGCGTGCCATGGAAACGTGGTGCGGGCAGCAATTCTGGCTGTCTGTGAGGGACATGTCAACTTCCCTCCACCCACCAGGGTAGTAGAGGACACGAATCCTGAAGAGGATGTGTCTGAAGCTGTGTCTGAAGCTCAAGATGCAGCACTGCGAGTGCAGGAGGAGTACGACGAAAGAACTGCTCCACCTGAGGCAACTGCAGAGGAGCTCATCGAAGAGTTCTTCCAAGAGGCCCTGCTCATGCAGAAAGCCCAAGGGCTGGGAATTCCCAAGGACCAGTATGATGCCTTGACAGGTATTGTGTTAGGTTTTCTTGCGGGGAAGACGGAGTTGATTCTAAATGGTGCCGCTGGTTGTGGCAAAACGTTTCTGGTGAAGTTAATCGTTGATTGTCTGAAGCATGTCGCAAAGGGAGGGCATCGAGTCTTCAACTCAGTTGACCTCTGTTCATTCACTGGTACGGCACAGCTAAACTTGCGGAAGGCCACAGGAATGGATGCCTGCACCATTCACACCTTGATCGGTGTGGAAGATGTGCAGGGACATCTCTGCCTTAAAAAGCAGGTTGAGCCGGCGTACCGCGCCTTAATCATCAACGACGAGGCGACGATGACTTCTCCTCTACTGGGCCAGAAGCTTCGGAAACTGGCAAGCGGGCATGGTTCCGCTATCTTATGGGTCGGTGATATGGCCCAGTTGCCACCGGTGTTGCCTGAGTTCAAGGGCAAGGAGATCACCCGCTGGCTTCATGATCGGGAAGTGGGTCCAGAAGGTCCTGCTCCAATCATGGAGAGTGGGATTGAGCGGTTTCATTTGACCACGAACTTCCGTCAGACAAACGGAGGAACAATTCTGGCTATTGCCAATATATTCCGGTCGATATTCATGGCCGGATGGGACGATAATGATGGGTCTAAGAATGGCCGAACATCGTGGGTCATTCAAGGAGACGATGAGGCAGGTCGAGTGATCACCAATCTGATCAATGGATCAGATCAAGTTGAACGTGGAACAATTGACATTGAACGCCTGGTAAAAGATCCAGGTAACAATGCAGCAATTTTCCCAACAAACAGAGCCGCAATTGCGACAAATGATCAGTGCGTGAATCACCTCGGATGCAAGAGCACTGCTCAAGATCCGATTCCGGTTGGTGCTACCATGATGGTCAGCACAAACAAAACGGCGTTCTGTGAGTACATTGAGGATGGTGCCGTGGCCGGAGTTGATTCACTCTACCTGGCTAACGGGTCAAGGGTGAAGGTGGTTGGAATCAAGAACCACGGTCCACTCAATACCGTTGAAGAGTCAAAAGACGCGTGGAGAATATATAACTGCTTCGAGATGGACATCGTTGAGATCAACGGTGATGGCCGGGTGTGGCGGATATACACCGACGTCGACTTTGGGGACAGATTTGGGGAATTCTTCCAGTCCGTCAATCCTCTCGTGCTGACGTCGTTCTCCGATTTCTACAACTGGAGTGCTAGCCTCTCCGAAGAGCAGATCGAGAAGCGCGTCAACTGTAGCTTCAAGATGAAGTTCGGCTGGGCAATGACCATCCACAAGTCCCAGGGGCTTGGTTTCGACCGCGTGTACACAACTGCTGACGTACTGTATGGCAGGCACAGTCAGGCGCAGATGGGGAACAATGTGAATCTTAGCTACACCGCCATCACTCGTGCCAAGGCCAAGATCATCTTGGTTGCCGGCATGCTCCTGATGGGGCTGGTAACTATGTTCGCTTTCGAAGGAATGGAGGGGGTCGCTTATGCGGCCTCCTCCATCGTTCTGCCTGCTCCTGTTCAGGGGTTGGTAGAAAAGTTGAAGTCTGCCGGCGCCAAAGCCTATTTGGTGGGCGGCGCTGTCATCGACGTGGACAGTGGCAGAGAACCCAAGGATTGGGATATCGAGGTGCATGGCATCTCAATGTCTCATCTTGAGGAAGTACTTCGAGTCTATGACCCCAAAGCTTGTGGCAAGACATTCGGGATCTTCAAGCTTCCAGCTGCCAACTGTGAGGGAATTGACATTGACGTTAGTATCCCCCGAACTGACAGCTCGATAGGCCTAGGCCACAAAGACTTTGAGATGTCTTTCGATCCGGACATGACGCCGGAGGAAGCAGCATTGAGGAGAGATTTCACCATTAACTCCATGTTCTATGATATGGACAGTGGTGAGATCATTGACCCATACAATGGTCTTCAGGATCTTCGTGATGGCATCCTTCGCATGACCTGTGAACGAAAGTTCGTTGAGGACGCGTTGAGGCCTATGCGTGCCATGCAACTGCTAGCTCGGAAATGCAAGACTATTGACATCGATACACTGATAGTTATTATGAGGATGAGGGACCAGTTCTCTTCATTAGCTCCCGAAAGAGTTTATGAGGAATTCAAGAAACTTCTGCTGATGGCTGACAAGCCCTCAGTGGGTCTGAAATTCTTACGGGACTCGGGATGGCTGGCCTGTTTTCCTCAACTACATGATCTGGCTTACTGGCCAGGCTGGGATGAGGAGAGTAACGAGAGTTACTTTGACCAGTTTGATGATGCAGGGTGTCCGCACAATCCGGAGTGGCACCCGGAGGGAAATGTATGGGTGCACACCCTCATGGTCGTAGATAATGCGGCCAGCGTGCGTCACCTCCTCCCGGAAGAGGATCGCATGTCATTTATGTTAGGGGCGCTGTGCCATGACCTCGGTAAGGCAGTCACTACTGTATTGCCGGAGTGCCGTGCTCATGGCCACGAGGAGGAGGGTGTGGCCCTTACGGAAGACTTCTTGTCATTAATGACGAATGAGAAGAAAGTTATCAAAACAGTGTCTAATCTAGTACGATGGCATATGACCCCCTTCAGTCTGATAGAGGCAGGGGATGGAGCTTGGAAGCGGCTCCATGGTGAGAAGAGAATGGATGGGAGGCTTGACTTGCTGGGCTGGCTCAGTCGCTGTGATTGGGCGGGCAGACCAAACAGAACTCCATGGCCCACCACGATCGAGGGAGTCGACTTCGATCATGTCCCCTCCAAGCTCTGCCTGCAATGGCATGAGGACTTGGGTGTGGAGCAGATCAAGCCCATCATTGGCGGACAAGATCTGCTTAATGAAGGTATCCCAGAGGGACCCTGGATAGGAGAGGGCCTCGCGGCCGCTTTTGCAGCACAGGTTGAGGACGCGGAATTGACAGACAGTGGACTATTGGATATTGCCAGAAAGACCGCAGGTTTTGCCTGGGGCATGGCATTGGCAGAAAAAGAAAAGGAGAAAAGTATGGGAATCATTAACTGGGTCACTGGAATGCTCAACTGCGTAATCGCAGGAGCATTAGAGAAGTTCGTTAAGTCTTTCCCCAGTGGGAAGCCGGAGATCGAACTCCATAGGGGCAACATTCGAGAATTTGAGGGTGTACTGTTCTGCCATCTGGAGATCGCAAAACATGACTACAGTCAGGTTGAGCATGAGATCGAGACTCTGCTCCAGGAGCGGAGTCACGGCGGCTCGTATCGCTTAGAGGAAGAATGCATTGAACTATACTCTTTCTGGGCATCGAATCTGCCAAAGGACAATCCTCACTACTCCAATGATGACAAAGTGGTATACATTGGACTGATGCACCTGGGAGACTGCGGAATGCACCAGGGACTTGGCTGTGAAGCAGAAGTGGCCGCAATTCTGGTTCTCAAGTACGAGGACTTTGCGGATATGGATCACAAGTGGTCTGACACTCCTCGTCCCCCAGTGCGTGGCCTCCCAAGTCCTCACTGCTTTAACTAGTTGCTTAGTGTCCTGAGCAGGACGTTAAAAGGCTCCGTCTTGAGCAGGACGTTAAGCTGCTCGACCAGCGCCTTGGGTAAGGGCGCTATACAAATACTTACCTCAAACCCCATATACGTATGTCACTATGGCTACCACGTGACCCCGAGGTAGACATCCTCGTTTAAGGCCTCACGGCCTGTTAGAGGGTGTTTGCCTCAGAGATAGACATCCTCGTTTAAGGCCTCACGGCCTGTTAGAGGGTGTTTGTCTCATCTGGGTCATGTGAATCGTCATCGGAGATATAGGGCCGCCCAGGTCTTGGGGGGCTTCGCCCCTTGACAACACACGACTCCCGTAACGACACAGGTATAGGGCCGTACCAAATAGGTATAGGAAAGACAAAGTCGTTTTCTGTGCTTAGGAGCGCTACGTAGCTCCAAATAGGTATAGGAAAGACTTCGGTCTATCTAGTGCCTAGGGGTGTCGCCACTCCAAATAGGTATAGGAAGAATCTCTTCCGCCCCGTGCTTGGGTTATGCACACGGAAACTCGTGAAAGGAGTCCGATATGTCGGATGCCACGACTTTGAGCCCGGAGATGCTTGCTGCGATTGAGTTGGCAGCACAGTCTGTCGTCACTGCTCCCGCACCTGCGACGAACGTCCCCGAGGATGTGCAGACTTGCTCGTTCGGTGGTGCGACTGCCAAGCGGACCATTTGGCCTGCCAAGACGCAGAAGAACGGCGTGCCCTCCAAGGGTGAGTCGATCGCCTTCACCACGAAGGGTGCCGATGGCAAGTTCGTAGACTTGACCTTCGAGGACCTGTCCGTGGGTCAACAGGCCGTCTTCCTCGCCTGGATCACCAGGGGTTAGTCCCGGCTCGAACCCTACCTCTCTCTCTGCTTCGGCAGGGGGAGAGGCCTTCTCTTTTTTTGATTGTATAACGCCGGACCCCATGAGGGTTTTTGGCTAGAAGGAGTTGTTATGCCGTACTTCGACCAGAGTGGGGTTCTGATCTCTGACGCAGACCTGCCCCAGGCTTTCCAGGAGAGAACGACTGCTAATCGTAGCGATACGATTGAGCAGATCAATCTCTTGCAGTCAGACATTGAGGGACCTCAGAACTGTCAGCAGCACGACGCTGACTGATAGTTCGATACGCTATCTATATCTAGAAATAGGTATAGGTAGCGTATTTTTTTTACTTCAGAACGAACGGAGTGTTGCATGCACGACCTTGGAACGATCATTGCCTTGAATAAGAAGGCACAGGATAAGTTTGACGGAAAGCGTAAGGACGACGATAAGCCGCAAGGCGGTACTGGTGGTATTACGCTGCACCTGGCTGACGGTCGGAGTCAGAGGATTTCGGCGATTCGTCTGTCTGGACTGACAGATCAGGATCGTGAGAAGCAAGGCCTCATGCCGATTGAGCGCGAGGGTCCGATCTCAGTGAGGATTCCGCAGTGAATGGTGGACAGATGTATACCTGGGGTGATCAGTTTAACAACGGTGTTACCGGTGATATGCTGTTCACCCCAGCAGGAATGATGGTATGTACCTTGGTTATCTTGGTACTTATCGCCGGAAGAGCATTACAGCGTTCTACGGCAAGATCAATCGACGATTTCATAGATACTTTACCCTAACGAAAGGATCCCTGTCATGGGTTTTCTAGTAAAGAGTGCGGAACTGGTTGAGAAAGGTGTGACAGCCGGCCAAGAATCCGGTATTGTCAGCAAGACAAGAGACTTCATTGGTGGGGCTCTCAACATGGTTGGGAACTTCATACAAACAACCCCAGAACCAACAGAAGAGGACCAAGATGTCACATGAACAGTTACAGTGGGTATTCCTCGGAGTACTCAGCATGATCACATGGTTCTCAGCCTCTCTGGTACTTCAGTATCAGGAAGAGAAGGAGTCATGGACGCGCCGTTGTGGAGCGACCATGCAGAAGTTAGGGACAGCGGCCATGTCGCTACCTGGTGTCGTTCTTTTGGCTTTCATATCGGCCATTGTATCATTTTTCTCTACAAGCGTAGAGGCAGTAGAAAGTAGACTATAATGAGTATCATACTTGGTATTGCGGCAATCGTTGCTTCTTTCGGCGTTTTGCTCTTAGGAGTAAGTGCCGCTAGGTTCATTAGTGCTTACAGTACCCTGGTCGAACAAGTCCAGGAAATGCTGAAAGGCGCTGTCCAGGAAATGACAAAGACCAAAGGACAGGTCCCAGACTTCTTGCCGGATTGGCTCAAGGAGTAAAATAGGTAACGGAATCTATACTGCTGTAGTTCAATAGGACTGGCCCAACGCTTGCAGGCGGAGGCTGGGGTCTAGTAGGTCTTCTCCTGCAAGAGGAGACCGAACGGCTAGAATGTCGTCTTTAAGGGCGAAGATCCTGGTTCGAATCCAGGCGGCGGTACCTAAATATAATGATATATGTCTAGGCGAGTCAGATCGCGACTTTGCAGAAGGGCTCGGGCCCAAATGCATAACGGTTAGTGGGGCTCAAGCGTCCCGACCGAGATCCCTCCCGAGAGGAGTATCGGTCCTCTGACTTTTAGGAGAATACCTTGGGAGGAAATGCCCGTGGTCAGCAGGTTCGAGTCCTGCCCTAGTCACTAAGTATAGGTCAGGGGGGGGCTGTGAGGCTATTCGCCTCTAACCCTCTCCTGGCTTTTTAGATAAATCCTTATGGCATTGGTTGTGCTGTAAGGTCGAAGGATATCGGCGGTCCGTACAGGCCGTGGACCCGCGAAAGCGTGTCGGTGTCCGGGATAATATAGTACAGGACGAGACATTAGTCTTGGGCCTGGAATCGGCCTAGCATGCGAGTCTCCAGGAGGACCTAACCAGTCTTCCTGGAGATCTTTTTTATCTTCTTTTTTGTATTGTATAACGCGGGGGGCCCCAGGGGGGGGGCGCAGCCCCTAATACAAGCGGGGTAGGGGCCCCGCAATAAGGTGCGTAGCACCAAATAAATATAATACATATGTAAATATAATAATAGAATCGTAGATTCAAATAGTAATAATATCAAAAACAAAGGTGTTTTACCCCTACTGAGAAAAACACTTTTAGGCCGTTTACGGCCAGTAATCGAAGATATACACAACGATACAAATAGGTAAAGGGGGGTAGGGGCCCCCACGAGGTATATATTTGCCACTCAAATAAAAAAAACTAAATCACGCTACAGGTCGAGTAACTGTAGGTGGAGAGGTTTAGAGTGCATATACAGAGAGGTTTAGAGTGTATGTACAGAGAGGTTTAGAATGTCTATGAAAGGACAATACCATGTCAGAACAGATAGATCATACACCTAAGAAGGAAGATGATAACTTCGTAGATGGTCATATACATGACCAAGTGATTTCATTGCTATCTAAGACAAGGGTTCAGCTTGAATGGGTAGAGAGTCTAGTAAATAAGGATACATCAGTTATAGATCTTTCGGATTCTGTAGATGATCAGGATAACGAGGCGGATTGTATTAAGTGGATTGAATACTTGGAGAGAGTAGAGATTGCTTTGGCCGAAATAGTGAGCGAGGGATTCCCTCGTACTATAATAATGATGGCAGATAAAGATATCTAGGAGGTAGATATGAGTCAAATGACATTTGATGTGAATAATGATTTGCATCTATACACCTTAGGCCAAGCATGGCAGGTGTATTCTGGCCAGGATGTGACTTATAGTCCTTTTGAAGAGCTTATTGCAAGTGTGTTAGGCCGCGTATTAGGCACTAATCT
>Ga0164320_10000796_pt1 | contig 10841 bp, 10 predicted proteins | sample GuaBasSediGuay11_FD_113736 | JGI IMG/M metagenome (GOLD analysis project Ga0164320, IMG submission 113736) | Subseafloor sediment microbial communities from Guaymas Basin, Gulf of California, Mexico - Guay11, Core 4567-28, 0-3 cm | ecosystem: Environmental > Aquatic > Marine > Hydrothermal...
AGCTGTGGTCAGCCTGGGCCGGCAACCAGGCCGACAAACACATCTACCGAATCGCGACCCAGTGTTCCGACCAGGTAGGCGCCAAGATCGATGACCTGATCGGCCCCAAGCGCAGCAACGTCGGCAGCCTTGGCGGCCGAGGCAACCCCGATTACACTGGCGCCTCGTCTTTTGGCCAGTTGCACTGCGGCTGAACCGACGCCACCGGAGGCGCCGGTAATCAATACCCTGTCCGCACCGACGCCGGCGCGCTGCAGCATCCCCTCGGCAGTAGAACAGGCACAGGGAAAAGAGGCCAGTTCAATATCACTTAATTCGCTTTCAATTTTGATAGCCTGCACCGACCAGGTTTTGGCATACTGCGCAAAGCCGCCATCGAATTCCGAGCCGAAGGTTTGACAGACAAAATCTCCCTCGGCTGCGGTGGCCTGAATCGAGCGTACCAGTACCCGCTCACCGATACGTGAGGGGTCAACCTTATCGCCCACCGCGACAATTCGCCCACAGCAATCGGCGCCCTGAATCCTGGGAAAATGAAGCGCTTCACCGGACCAGCTGCCATCAGCATCGGCGGCACTGTCGAAACCCCCTGCGCCCCCGGCACTGGTGTCGCTGGTAACCGATTTCGAATACCAGGCGATGCGGGTATTGATATCGGTATTGTTAACCCCGGCGGCGCCAACTCTAATCAGAACCTCGTCGGACTGCACCTTCGGTACCGGGACATCCTCGCGGTAATCGAGGGCTTCGAAACCGCCATGACCGGTTAGCAAAACAGCCGTCATGAATTCAGGAATATCGCTTCGCATTTCTTTTTTCTCTTATTCAAAATTGCCAGAGAATAATACAGGCAAGCGACAATAAAGCGATATTTTTTGGGGAATGGTGACGGATCGGCGCCACTGGCGTATTCTTGTTGCAGTAGCAATTAATCATGAGGTGAATTTATGAACCTGGAAAGGGTCGTTTTTGGGTTTGTTACTATTCTGGCGTTAACCTTTACCTTCGCTTTCGTGTCGGGAGACATTGACAATGCCAGTCACCATAACGTGTGGGTGCTGACGATCGCGATATTAATCAATCTGATTGCGACCGGGTTGAAACTGGGCGACCGCTCCCAGGTCGGGGCGCTGTTACTGGCGAGTAGCCTGGTGGTTAACGTCATGTTGATCAGCGCACGAATCATCTGGATCATCAAAGAAAGCCATACGCCGACTGGTCCAGGTGCGGAATCTTTAGCGACTATCATATCCCTGGCAGGCGGCGCCCTGGTCGCCAGCTTCGTTACCGTTGCAATCCTTGTAGGTGATACGCTTATTTCTCGCAGATAATGGCCACCACCTCAGAACTTGACCGCGTCTCAATGGTGGTCCTGCGCTATATGCGCGGGCCGGTTTTCGTGCTGATCATAGTGTATGCGATAGGGATCACCGGCATGGCGCTGATTCCGGGCCAGGATGCCGACGGTAACGTCGAATACATGAACCTGTTCCACGCTTTTTACTTTTTCACCTATACCGCAACAACAACAGGGTTTGGCGAAATTCCATTTGTTTTCACCGACGAACAGCGATTATGGGCTATTTTATGCGTATATATGGGTGTGGTCGCCTGGTTGTATGCGATTGGTTCGATCTTCCGCCTGGCACAAAACCCGCATTTCCTGCTGGCCCTGAACGAGCACCGATTCGCCAAACGGGTGCAACGTATCACACACCCCTTCTTCATTATCTGTGGATTCGGGGATACCGGCAGCCTGCTGGCCCGGGGTCTCAACGAACATACGCTCAGCGCGGTCATACTGGACACCGACCTGGAACGCATCAAGGCCCTGGTCCTGCGTGATTACCGCGTGAGCATGCCTGGATTATCCGCTGACTCATCGGTTCCGAAGCATCTTATCGATGCAGGTGTGCAAATGGCCAACTGCAAGGGGGTTGTGATACTCACGAATAATGACGAGATGAATGTCCGTATCGCGGTGATGTCGAGGTTATTGAATTCTGATATCCGTATCTTCTGCCGATCCAGTAGTAAAAGGCAAATTGAACATCTTCGTACGCTGGGAAATGTCATCGTCATCAACCCGTTTGAAATTTTTTCGCAATTGCTCGGCATGGCGATCACCGCACCTCGTTTGCATAACCTGAACTCCTGCCTGGTAGGGAACCGCAAGGCAAAACTGGGGCGCCCATTGCAGGTACCGACCGGTGACTGGATTATTTGCGGTTATGGCCGTATGGGCCAATGGCTGTACAAACAATTCATTCTACATGGCATAAAACCCGTCATTATCGATCCGAAGGCGGGTGAGATTGAGGGCGCCGCGAGGATTATCAACAATCACGCGGATGGCGATACCCTGGACGAAGCCGGCCTGGATCATGCAGCAGGCGTGGTTGCCGGTACAGATAACGACCATGACAACCTGAGCATATTGATGTGCGTGCAATCGAAAAAACCCGACGCATTTACTATCGTGCGTCAAAACAGGCACGAGAACCAGATTGCTTTTGACGCTACCAACGCAACCCTGGTATTGCAGTCCAGCCTGACCACGGCAAGGCGGGTCCTCAAGCACCTGATCTCACCGCAGATCCAGGTTTTTATCGATTACCTGAGGGAACAGGGTGAAGATATTTGTGACCAGACGGTGCAGCGTCTGCGGGCGGCCATAGGTGACAATCGCCCCCATCTCTGGCATGTGAAACTTTGCCAGGATGAGGCCGAAGCCGTCGTCGAACACCTGCGCAGCGGAAAACCCCTGTCGCTGAGCGAGCTCAGTAGAGACCCACATGATCTTGACGCTTCCCTGGCATGCATGCCCCTGGTAATCGAGCGGGGGCAGAATCGTATAATGCTTCCCCACCATAACGAATCACTCGTGCTCGGCGACGATATCTTATTTTGCGGCACCGAATTTGGCGAAACCCTGTTATCGGCGACTATGAACAACAGCTATACGCTGGACTATCTGATCAGCGGTGACGATAAACCGCGCGGCTACTTTTTTCGCTGGCTCGCAGGCCAACAGCTTGACGATAGCGCTCATTCGTCATCAACCTGAAGTCAAAGTGGTTTATAGGCAACACATTCGATTTCGACGAGAATATCGATCAGAAAATCACTCACCAGCGCGGACCGGGCGGGCGCTTCCTGTGGAAAATACTCGGCATAGACCCTGTTGAATCCGGGGAAATCTTCACGACTTTTGAGCCAGACCATCGACTTGACCACATCGCCGAGTCCACAGCCCGCCTGTTGGAGAATCTCCCGCAGGCTATCGAGGCAGGCACGCGTCTGCTCTTCAATAGTCCCATCGATCATAGGTTCACCATCGCGCATCGGCACCTGGCCGGTGACAAACACGAAGTCACCGGCCCGAATCGCCCGCGACAGGGATAGTTCGCGTCCATTGATCACCAAAGGCTCCCCGATTACCTGTTTTTCTGACATATGCTGACCTCCTCTAGCCGAAGCGTTATATTTTGCACTCAATCTATGGGAAACTGATACCCTTCTTTATCGGCTAGCATATTCAAATTTCAATGAGCCTGACACAAGAATTAATCGGCCTGGTAAGAAAAAAACCGATTTCAATGGAAGATCTCAACACCACCGCATTGTTTACCCTCGACGCGGTCGCCTGCGCCTATGCCGGCAGCGCTACAGCGGTCGGCGATATCCTGTGTAAATGGGCGGGGGCTACCGAGATGGATGACAAGCGCAGGGCGCTGCTAATGGGCGCACTCACCCATATTACCGAAACCGATGACCTGCACCGTGCTTCGGTAACTCATCCAGGCTGCGTGGTGGTTCCAGCGGCTTTATCACTGGGTGAAAAACTGGGCACCAGTAACGATCAGATTCTACGTGCAATCCTGCAGGGATTCGAAGCCATGTGCCGTATCGGAGCCTCGGTCGGACCCGGCCATTACAAGGTCTGGCATAACACCGCCACCTGTGGACCCTTCGGTTCAGCTATGGCCGCGGCATCACTACTAAACCTCAACGACGAACAGACCCTGGACGCGCTTGGCAATGCCGGCACCCAGTCTTCGGGCTTCTGGCAATTCATGGAAACCGGGGCAATGAGCAAGCACCTGCACGCCGGTCGGGCTTGCGAAGCGGGATTGCTTGCGGCGGAACTGGCAAAGCAGGGTTTCACCGGCCCGGCTGAAATACTCGAAGGTAAAAAAGGCTTATTCACGGCCATGTGTGACGATCCGGTTCCTGAAAATATTCTGTTCGAGCCCGATGCGCCCTGGCAACTGTGCCTGACATCGATTAAACCCTGGCCCTGCTGCAGGCACACACATCCGCTCATCGACTGTGCTCTCGAATTACATCAACCGCTAGCCGACGAACCGATCAAACAGATCGATATCAAAACCTACCAGGCGGCGCTCGACGTTTGTGATCGGCCCGAGCCAGAAAGCGAGTACCAGGCCAAATTTTCGCTTTATCATTGTGTATCAATCGCACTGCTTGACGGTAAGGTGGAGCTGGGTTCATTCGATGAAGATGCGCGTCGCCGCAGCAAGGAATTACGACTCGCCACCAGGGTAGAGATCGTCGACCCCTATGCCTCGAGCTACCCGGATTCCTGGGGCGCCGAGGTGAGAGTTATTACCGAATCAGGACAGGCGTTCAAGGTATCGCGCAAGGACTGCAAGGGAGATCCGGAGCTAGCGCTCGACGATGATGAAGTGCGTGTCAAGGCGATGGGGTTAATGCACTACGGTGGCCTGGAGAAAGCACAGGCCGATTCCCTTTGCGACAGTGTATTGGCGATGCCGGGGTCGGTGGACAGGTCCACAATATTCAGCGATTTTATTTATCAGGTAATCTAAATTCATCTATGTCATACCCGAATCAGATGATGAAAGATTCCGGGTATTTTGGTATTTGTTGGGGTTCGTGCCTCACCCCAACCTACGCAAATATTTCGGGCATCTGTCATTCTAGTTGGTTCTAATGACGCAGGAACCCCAACACATGCACCTAAATATCTTGATCCTCCAACATGTTATTTCGATAATTCTAGTAATATGGTTGACAACCGATCTCGCAAAGCCTATGCTGCCCCGCATGAAACTTGAAACCGCTGCCAATATTCTAGCTAAAATAGGTAATCCAACCCGTTTGCAAATCGTGCGCCTGCTGGTGCGTGCGGGAGACGAAGGCCTGCCGGTGGGAACTATTCAGAAACAACTCAAGATTCCGGGCTCGACCCTGACGCATCATATTGGTCATTTGAAATCGGCGGGCGTTATCCACCAGCAACGACAACAGGCAACGCTGATCTGCAAGATGGAATACAAGGTATTAAGCGACCTGGTTGCATACCTGACCGAAGAATGCTGTGTGGATACGGAGATCCACGAATCAGCCGCTTGATTTTGCTCATTTTATTTCGATATTTCTAGAATTATGAATACATGTACATTAACTGAAAAACAAAACGACTCTTCAAAATTTTCACAGACTTTGAAAGCGATCGCTAAAGACCCGGTGACCAGAGCGATGGCTGTGATCCTGCTGTTGCTTTTACTGTTCGACTCGCCGCAACTGCTGACAAGCACCCTTTCCACGCTGGACTCACTCTGGCAGATGCTACCCTATTTCGCGCTTGCTATCGGCTTTGCCGCCTATGCAAAAGCCAGCCAGGCCGATGCCCTGATCGCAAAGGCATTCAGCGGCAACCCGGTTCGCGCCATCATGCTCGCCGCCATGGTCGGGGCCATTTCCCCGTTTTGCTCCTGTGGCGTTATCCCGCTGATCGCCGCGATGCTTGGCGCCGGTGTGCCGCTGGCGCCGGTCATGGCTTTCTGGATCGCATCGCCAATTATGGATCCCGAAATGTTTATTCTGACAGCAGCCGGGATCGGGGTAAATTTTGCAATCGCCAAGACCCTGGCCGCGATAACAATGGGCCTGATGTCGGGGTTCGCGATACTGGCGATTCAACGCTACGGCGGGCTGAAAAATCCGCTGCAGGCAAATATCTCCGCGGGATGTGGCACTAGTTGTGACGCCGCTGGCAGACCCCTGGTGAAATGGAAGTTCTGGCAGGATCAGGATCGCATCGAAGCCTTCAAAAAAGAAAGCAGTTCGATCGGCGTTTACCTGGGTAAATGGCTGGGGCTGGCATTTTTGCTCGAAAGCCTGATGATCGCCTATGTGTCTTCCGCCTGGATCGTCAGCTATGTCGGTGCAGACAATCCCTTCGCCATTCCGCTGGCAGCAGTCGTCGGGGCACCGTCTTACCTGAACGGCTACGCGGCAATCCCGCTGGTTTCGGGGTTGATCGAAATCGGTATGACCCCGGGCGCGGCCATGGCCTTTATCACCGCGGGTGCGGTCTCCTCTGTTCCGGCGGCTATCGCGGTTTACGCGCTAGTGAAGAAACCGGTGTTTGCATTGTACCTTTTGCTCGGTCTGAGTGGCGCAATGATCACCGGCTGGATTTACCAGGTCAGTGGCGGGCTAATTTAGACCTGAATCCACGGATTCAGGTTTAACTCAAGATCTATAACCGCATCACCACCTTGCAGGCTTCACCCGCATTGAGACGTTTGAAGCCGGTTTCGAAGTCTTCGAATTTGATCTGATCGCTGATCACCGCGCTCACATCGAGGCCACTGCCGAGCATGGCGATCATCTTGTGCCAGGTTTCAAACATTTCACGCCCGTAAATCCCCTTGAGGCTGAGACCTTTGAATATTGCCTGGTTTAAATTCACCCTGGGGATATTGGGGTAGATCCCCAGTAGCGCGATCTTGCCGCCGTGATTGATGATATCGATCAAATCGGCCAGCGCGGTTTCGTTACCCGACATTTCCAGGCCGACGTCGAAACCCTCGAGCATGCCGAGATCGTCCATGACATCATGCAAATCTTCCTGGTCCGCCCTGACGGTACGGCTGGCGCCGAATTGCTCGGCCATGTCAAGCCGCTTCTGGTTTACATCGGTTATCACCACATGCCTGGCGCCGACATGCCGCGCCACCGCTGTCGCCATCAAACCGATCGGTCCGGCGCCGGTGATGAGCACGTCCTCGCCAACCAGGTCGAAGGAGAGCGCGGTATGCACCGCGTTACCGAGCGGGTCCAGAATCGATGCGATCTCATCGCTGATTTCATCAGGAATCTTGTAGGCATTCTGGGCGGGAATACTGAGGTATTCGGCGAATGCCCCGGGTCGGTTGACGCCCACACCACGGGTGTCGCGACATAAATGACCACGGCCGGCGCGGCAATTACGGCAGGTACCGCACATGATATGACCCTCGCCAGACACCCGGTCCCCCACCTCGACCGAGGTAACCAGCTCACCAATTTCATCGACAATACCTATATATTCATGACCCACCGTCATCGGCACCGGCACATGCTCCTGCGCCCATGAATCCCAATTGTAGATATGCAGGTCGGTACCACATATAGCAACCTCGGTAATCTTGATGAGCACGTCTTCGGGACCAATCCCGGGCTTGTCGACATCCTCCAACCACAGGCCGGGCTTGTCGTATGCTTTTACCAGTGCTTTCATTCTAAAATCCTCATGATATTAAACCGAGCTGTTTGCCTACGGTGATAAACGCGTCGATTGCGTGATCAAGCTGTTCACGGCTATGCGCGGCACTCATTTGTGTACGTACGCGCGCCATCCCCTGTGGTACCACCGGAAAGGAAAACGCGGTGACATAGACACCCTGCTTCATCATCTCGCTGGCAAGCGACTGTGCGAGCCTCGCATCACCGGTCATGATGGGCGCAATAGGATGCTCTCCTGCAATCACATCAAATCCGGCAGTGCTCATACGCTGGCGAAACCAGGCGGTATTTTCCTTCAGTTTCTGCCGCAGCGAATCACTGTTTTGCAGCAGATCCAGCGCACAAAGCGTGGCTGTGACGATACTCGGAGCGAGGCTGTTGGAAAAGAGGTATGGTCGTGCGCGTTGGCGCAGTAAGTCGATGACAGCCTGCGGCCCGGCGATATAACCGCCGCTGGCTCCGCCGAGCGCTTTACCAAAGGTGCCACTATTGATCTGTACCCGACCCTCGACCGAAGAATGATCCGGGGTACCCGCGCCACGCTGGCCGACAACACCGACCGCGTGACTGTCGTCAACCATGACCAGCGCATCGTATTGCTCGGCCAGGTCGCAGATTGCCGGCAAATTGGCAAAGGTACCATCCATCGAAAATACGCCATCGGTGACGACCAGGCGAAATCGGGACTGTTGTGCATCTTTCAGCTTCGCTTCCAGGTCATGCATATCATTGTTGGCATAACGAAGACGCTTCGCCTTGCACAGGCGAATACCATCGATAATCGAGGCGTGGTTGAGGCTATCGGAAATCACCGCGTCCTCTTCACCGAGCAATACCTCGAAAACACCACCGTTGGCATCAAAGCAGGAAGAGAAAAGGATGGCATCGTCCATCTTCAAAAATTCAGCCAGCTTCGCTTCCAGCGTTTTGTGAATATCCTGGGTGCCACAGATAAAACGTACCGAGGCCATGCCGAAACCATGACTATCGAGCCCGGCATGCGCCGCCGCTACCAGGTCGGGATGATTGGCAAAACCCAGGTAGTTGTTAGCGCAGAGGTTTATCAGATCAGCTTCGCCGGACTGCGCCTGTATGGTGGCGCCCTGTGGAGACTCCAGCGGACGCTCCTGTTTGAACAGACCCTGCTTTTTTATGGAGTCGAGACTAGCTTGCGCGTGGGCAATAAGCTGCACTGACATGGTTGACACCTGGTTTTGGAATTAACCTGTACATATTAAACCCTTGTCTAATTCAGGGACAGTTAGAGTTTCGTTGGGGTTCGTTCCTCACCCTAACCTACAAAGAGGCGCCTGGTCCGTAATTTCACGTAGGTTGGGGTGAGGAACGAACCCCAACAATATCGAATCAGGACAATTTCTGGGCCAGTAGATAAAGGCATAAGCCCGCAATCGCGAGCAATACCAGTCCGGGTAGCACCAGGTCATAGCCGCCCCAGGACCAGAGCAACGAACCGAGGAAGGGCGCCGAGGCTGAACCGGTCAGGTAAACCATCGCAAGCGTGCCTGCCTTGGCGCCATATTGATGTTCACCGAGCAGATCGCGGGCGATTACCGGACGTACAATACTGACAATGCCGTATGAACCACCGAATAGAATGACGAAAGCGATCAGCAGTACCGGCGTGGTACCGGCTCCGATCAGCAATAGTATCGACATGCCCATCAGGACGAAGCAGGAGATCGCGATACCATGATCCGACACATGGCGTTCGGCCGCCATCATCGCGAGGCGACCGGCAACCTGCATCGGACCGATGAAAGAAATCACCACCACCGCTACTTCCGGGTGGATATCGCGTTCATCCAGAATCGGCAACAGGTGATGCAGGGTGATGCCGTGTAATAGCGCTGCGAGCGCGAAACCACTGGCCAGGCACCAGAATGCCGGTGATTTGAGGAAAGAACGATACGTCAGCGAGGCACCCTGTTCTGGTAGTGATCTGCCCCTGCCGGCCTGTTCGACCACATTAGCGCCCAACCACATCAGTGGTGCGACAATCAGTATCGCTACCAGGCCGAACACCAGCACGGCGCTTCGCCAGTCAAATGCCGCGACCAGGCTATGCGCTACCGGAAAGCTTATGGTGCCGGCAAACCCCGCCACCAGGGTGACAAATATAATGGATCGCTTCGCTTCGACACCACGCGCGCGCGTTATCAACGCAAAGCAGGGCTCGTAAAGGCCACCGGCCATGCACAGGCCGATTACCCCCCAGACCAGGTAAAACTGCCAGAGCTGTTCGACCAGGGACAGTAGCATCAGGCAGACGCCTCCGAGCACAGCCGCGGCTGTCATCATCTGGGGGCCCTTCCCCGCATCGATCAGGCGGCCGCCAAGTGGTGAGGAAAACGCCGATATGAATACCGCCAGGGTTATCGCCGCGGTCAGGTCGGCCCGGCTCCAGCCAAACGATTGCTCCCAATGTAGCAACAGCGCTGGGAAGCTGTAATAGATGCAGGCCCAGATCAGGGTCTGGGCTATGGCAAGCAACAGGATGGGCCGATCTTTCATATCAAGACTATCGCCGGTTCATAGATGTGACCAGGGTCTCGCCACTTCAGACTCGAAATCTAATATTTCTACTATACTGAATAATTCCAACGATAATCCTTATAACCTAAGGTCTGGCAGGCGATAAACATAGCATGATTTCCTCCCCCGATCCCTATATCGGGCGACAACTTCACCAAGTTATCCGTCGCCGACTGAGCTTTCCGGCTTCATTTTGGAAAATGGTGACTTACACCAACTTTCCCCGGGAAAACGGACCTGCGTTTAGCTATGCCAAAGCATCGCTAATTTCACCACTGCCACGGAAAAATCTACCCGACCATATCGATGCAAAATTCATCATGGGCCAGGGATGGCGAGTCGATGGATAGCAGGTTCTCGCAAATATGGCTGGACACCTCATGCAAAATGATCCCGGACGTTCACTCGGCAATCTTTGTGATGCCCGATGGCGTCAACAAGCAGATGCGGCTGATGGCCAGGTGGCCGACCGAACTGGAAGAGCATGATGACCTGCTCGAGATCGTCAAGTATTGCCTGAAAAAATCCGAACCGGTATGCATGCCCGATTCTGAAGATATCAATAATCAGTCATATGATTTTTACGCCTTACCTATTCAGATTCGGTCCACCTCTCACGGCGCCATTGTTGTCAGGATCAAGCATCTGCCGGAGTCACAACAGAATACGGTCTTCAACAGCTTGAAACGCAGTGTCCAGTGGCTGGGCCTGGCCGATGTCAGCAAGAA
>Ga0164320_10000797_pt1 | contig 10841 bp, 11 predicted proteins | sample GuaBasSediGuay11_FD_113736 | JGI IMG/M metagenome (GOLD analysis project Ga0164320, IMG submission 113736) | Subseafloor sediment microbial communities from Guaymas Basin, Gulf of California, Mexico - Guay11, Core 4567-28, 0-3 cm | ecosystem: Environmental > Aquatic > Marine > Hydrothermal...
ATCGCCTGCAACGCCGACATCCCCTGAAAATTCTACGTCGAGAGTTCCTGTTGGGATTGCTATTACTATCGCAGCAGTGTCATTCAATATGGTTACATCTTTGGCACTACCCTGACCAATCAACCTCAGACCATTAGTGGCCGAGTATCCCATCGCAGCAGTGTCTCCGGCTGAGACATCACCCACTAATGCAATGAATGTTTCGAGGGTTCTTACGTCACGAACAAAACTGGCTACCTGTGACGCATTTATTGTGAAGGCATTGGTCTTTCCCCCTACGCCTGTGTTGATGTTGATTATGCCAAGGGTTTCATTCCATGTTAGGAAAGCGTTAGCCCCACCGCGTAAGTCCATATTGTTTGGGGTAGCGTGTGCAGCTCCGTAGAGCAGTATATTTGCACCACTGCTAACGTCAGTGCCTCCAGAAATAGCGAGAAATTGATCACCAGTAGCATCGGCATGATTAATAATAAAGGTTGCGCCATCAGCGCCTACTTCAAGAGCGGCACCTCCAACTAGGAGAATCGAACCGTCCCATGTGAACTGAGAGTCGCCTTCCAGCAAAGTAGCCCCAGTCCAGACACCTATTTGGTTATCTACTGGAGTGCCAGCCGCTGGGTTATAGTCCAGCGATGTCCACGCAGTCACACCGTCACCGATCTTGATCCGGCGCGTATCGGTTTCCATGCACCATTCGCCGTCAGCCGGGGTCGGGTTAGTAGAAGTCCACAAAGCTGCGGTATCTCGGCGCATCTGTAATTGGATGATTTTAGCCATCAGCTTAGACCGTTAGTTGATCTGATGATTTGACCGTTACTTGCACCGACAACAAACATTCCATCATCTTCACTGAACGCCGCACATAAGGCATGAGCCAAAGGGTTCAGCCCATTATTAACAGACGTAAATTCTCCATCACCGAGTAACGTAACTAATCCCCCTCCGCCATCATTTATGTATCCCATAAGAGCGTTGTCACCGACAGCAATAGTCCTCTCATGCAGTACTGAATGTGCAAAATCCCTTATCGCGCTACTGAATGTGGTGGTGTCCAGTGTCCCAGCCACCAATCCTCTTGAAGACACTATAGTGCCATTTGCAAAACCGGCGAGAAAATAAGTATTTCCCGCATCACTAGGCACTTCAAATATCCTAATTGCCGTACCGGTTCCCTGAGCTGTCCAGCCACTAAAACTTTGTTGGGTTGTATCGGTAAAATTACTATACCCTGAGAAGACATTAGTTATTGGGGCCATGTGGTGATTCAAAGCGCCCGTTTCGGCTACCCTAACAATATTGGTAACGCCAGCGTTGTAAACCCTATTAGCAGCCAAGGCAACAAGATCAGTATCCTGCACACCGACTACCGCGTGATCAGCAGAAGATGTATCATGATAAGTGCAATAAAATACGGCTTGACCAGACCCCCAAGTAGCAGTTAAAAAATGATCATCTGCGGCTGGGATAACAGTACTCCAATCCAAGGTAGTAATAGATGTACCATTAACAGATCGAAGGGCTGTACGGTCATTCCCGACAAGCAAAAACTCTTCAGTGTTTGGACTGTATGCCACACCGTTTAAATTCTTAGTCGTGCTTGTGGTTATGGCCGTCCATGTCAGGCCCGAATCTGTGGACTGAAAAGCCTTCCCGCCATCACCAACAGCTATCCAGTAAGAAGTGGCTCCAATCATCCCGGTGGCTATGCCATTAATCGAGCTTCCTGCAAATGGGTCAGTCGCTATTGGACTCCACCCGGCTTCTCCCGTCATCATGCACACGGTATATGCCACGTTGGCTAGAACGCCACTTTCCATCGTCACATCAATTCTGGTGTTGGAAGTGAATGTACTGGCAGTGATCTCACCAAATAAATCAACACCGCCTATTGAAAACCTTATTCGCCTTCCAACTGAAAACAGGTTTACTACATTGACTCCAAGGATATCGAATGTATCTGTATCCACAAATGTGAATGTATATCCGGGGCAATACTCCGAGCTTGCACCCGCAGGCGAAGCTGTAATCGTAATTTGATTTGCTACTGGCTCGGTGACGGTAAATCCAACAAAGTTGAGCAGGGTTGCCGCAATACTGAGCGATACCCCGGTGTCCTGTACAACCAGATCACTGCCACCGCCACCCAGAACGCCGTATGGCCCTTCAGTTGAAGGCGGGAAGGTTTCAGCGGCGTCACCCCCGTCAATACACACCACGTTTGGCAGGTTAATAATGGTGGGCATGGTAATCGGGTCATTACCGTCAGCCAGTGTTGTAGGCCCGCCCACAATATCGCCAGAAAGAATAAAGTCGAACTGGGATGTCGGCGGGATAATAACAATAGGTTGCTCAACCGCTCCCTCGGTTAACGTACCGAAATCGATCAAGTCCTGATAGGTGGCCCAGCGTTGATTGACATCAAACTTGCCCTGCCGGATATCGATGATCCGCTTGAGGGGTTCCAGTATCGTATAGATGTCGTGTTCGGTTAGGTGAACCGGGACATCTGGTACAGCCGGTATCCGAATGTCTCCAGCCATGGTTAATCCACCAATTCAGTAATCGATGACGCGATTGTTATCTGGTTAACATCCGTAAAGGTTTCGATCTCAACTTCGTACTGTCGAAACTGACCGCCACTGGGGAAACGAAATGGTGTAGCATCGACACTGGTTGCAGTACCGATCAGGTCACCGTCACCGTACAACTTAATGACCACGTTCTGGGTAATCGGCACCGAAGGTGGGGTTAGCAAAACACTGGCATTAATTGCAAATTCATTAACCTGATTGCCATTCAATTCACCACGGATGGTCAAACCCCCCAGCAGTATGCCGTTAGCCGCAATAATATTTGCGATCAGGGTGGTCAGTGCCACTAATTCCGCGTTGGTCAGTAACTCACCATACTGGGCCAGAATCTTGCCACAGGTAATAGTTGCTAATGATCCCAGTGAAAATGTCTTCGACTTCCACATATAAGCCAGTCGTTGCCCAGCCGCATTAAACTCGCTGATTATATTCACATTCAAGGCGCTGGTTTCACTGATGTATAGCCGATCATTCTCCGGGTCGGTGTATACCGCATCAACGTCAATATTAAAGTCACTGGCCGATATCTGATTATTGGCTGTCTCGATAACCAACCCAGCATCGTCGGTGAAGGCAATATACCGGGTATCCCAGTAGCTTGCCCGTATCTGAGAGGGGTTTCGTTCCTGCCAAGTGTCCCTGTCATACAGCGGCTCAGTAAGCAATGAGTAACCACCATAACCAATCGAGTACAGGCCGTCCGGGGATGGGTAAATTACCCGGCCCTTCAGGGACACAATGCCCTGTTTGCTGACACACGCCTGATGATCAGGAAGAACTGTCATTGTCATGGTAGAAGGATGGTTGCCAACCAACAACAAGGGTCTATCCAAGGTCGTCACGACAATGGTATTACCGAACAGGCCACCCCCTACAATCGTGTCGAAAGTCGCCAGTCGGTACTTGATGGGCCATGCGTGGGGCTGGTATGGCTCACTGAATAAAATCTCAAATAAAGTGAACGCAACCATGATGCCGTTGCCTGCGTCAATCAGACCAAATATATTAGCAGGCGGTAAATCAAAATCAGTTGACGCAACAACTTCACCCAGCAATGCGTCAATTACATTGTCTGTAAAGGTAGCTGTAGGGCTAATCTCGGCAACGAACCTGTATGCTGTTTGGTTAACACCGACACTGGATCGATAAATCCGAACAAACTGTATTGTATTACGAGTAGTCCCTGCACCCGGATAAGTAATCTCCAAAGCTGACAGGTCAACATTACCGTCAGTATGATCAACATTGATAATAGCCGATGCCGGACTGAGGGCGCTTTCCTCCCCCCAAACAGACACGAAGGTATACACATACAACGTAGGAACCACGGTAGTGCCAGCACCTGCACTGCCAAGAGCGACCGAAGGGGCTAGTGTAGGGGCTGGTATGCCGACTAAAATACTGTTCTCGGGGAAGATATTCGATCCACCGTTATCGACGCCTGTGAGGTTGTCAGCGGCGTTATCGGACGCCTGTAGCGTGCCAGCCTCGGTGTAGTAAATTCTGGAAGTCGTGTCGTTGGCTATAGGCGCTTTAACAACATCGACATCGGTTGTCCACGTCAGGAATAAATCAGTACCCGTCCCTTTGTACAGGTAGATGGTTTCCAGTTTCGGAGTCGAGAGGGCGGGAATAGTATTCAGCACCTGACCACGCCATGATTGCAGTGCTTTTGATGTCAGCTTCAGGTTCTCGGCAACTTGCCCCTGCTGACCGCCCAGCAGCCTTGAATCAATCCTCGGAGCGATTCCTTGAAACTCTGATATTTGTATTCTAGCCATTGCCTTAATTATTAGACATCATAAATTTGAAATCATTAATATTGGAATTTTTTGCCCCACCAACACATATTTTGCCTGAAGGGTGATAATCTATACAATCAAATCTACGGTCGTCAACCCCGAAGAAAGGATGGGTAGTTACTTCTGACCAAGTAATCCCGTTATCGAGCGAGTTAAAAATTACAGCTTTATTGTCGAAGGTGCCACAAGCCATCCAACCGCCCGGAAATCCGCAAACATCAAGGAAGAAGCCCGTACCCGCTGCACCCGGAACCAAGGGTGAGCGGTTTGTCCAAGTGCCTTCAGGGTCAGAGGCTGTCATTATCAATCCTCTATTGGGGCTTTGCCCTGTTGGAAGGCCGACAGTACACCAAGTTTCTGTGAATGGATTGTAACGAGAAGAGGTTGGGTTTTTACTTACTGGGGTGTCGCGAAGAGTCCAAGTGATGCCATCAGGACTCGTTGCGATTGTCATTGACGTATCGCCGGGAATCGCACCAGCACGAAAGACTGGTATCACCGCCATACCACTGCCAGCAGCTACATCTCCCTTACCATTGGCTGTTGACACACCAAACTCTGATAGATAGTCATTGCGTCTAGTCCAAACAGCGCCATTGGGGCTGGTCATTCCCATCACGGCTCCGAAGTCGTCATCACCACCAGCAATCAGTAGAGCGCCATCGAATCCAGCCAAACTAATTTGTTGATCGGCGGTAAAACCAATACTGTCAGTCCAATTAGCTTCGCCAGCTTGAGTGACAGTTTTGTTACCGAAGGCATCGGAGTAGTTGCCTACAAATCTATTTTCAACAGAGTCCCAAGCCAATCCATGGAAGCGTTCACGATTTGCCGACCCGCCCGTGCTGGTCATAAAGTTTGTTCGCTCTGTCCAGATAGTACCATCGGGGGAGGTGTGGGATGACGCATCTGAGCCTGCGTTATTGTTCCAGCCGAACACACTCCAGATACCTGCGGGGTTTACCCGCATGTGAGTGAATATACCGCCTAAACCACTAACAGTGCGTTCAGTAAATACGAATTGAGGGGTTCCTGTTCCCGCTAACAAGGCCCGGAGTGCGGAGAAAGCTGGCATTACGACATATCCAAGCCAGCGGCAAATCCATACCAAGTAGTACCCCCATCCCTAGTAAAGAAAGTTGCATAGTCGATCCCGCTTGTCCATATCGGCTCAAAGCCACCAATCCACTTAACGCCAGCAGGCCAAGGGGTGGGATTTGTATTAGCGGTCATATTGCTCAACTCTAAGGTGAAACTGGTAACACGCCCGGTAGCAGCGGGGTTACTGAAAACAAAGGTGTAAGAAACAGCGGTCATAGGCCCGGTGGGATGGAAAACAGTCGCCAGTGCCAAGTTGAGGGTTTTTGTGCCGGTGGTTACCGTATAACTCTCGGAGTCTTCGCTGTATCCAGATTGAAGTATCAGTTCGCCGTTAAGCGTGAAATCACCCTGTATCTCCAAATTGCCATTGGCGATATCAAGAGTCATCTGATTGGCATTGCCGCTATTGCCATCACGAAACGCTATGATGCCGTCATTGTTTAGGTCGAAGTTCCACTGGGTGCCGTCGAAATAAACCTCGGCATCTATACCAGTGCCGAAGTTAAGCTGAATACTGTCATTGAACGTCAGGGCACCAAGCGACTTGATCGCGGCAACTGCTTTCAGAACCGCGTCAGCGTTCTGGGCAAACTCGGCCAGTGTATCCCTAGTTAATCGCAGCCCCACGTTGTCGGCGGAAAGGTAAGCCTTGGCAATCGATCCTTCCTGCCCACGCACAATAGTAAACACGTCACCGGTTCTTGCCGTGACATCTACAATCTCGATGTTATTCGAAGCATCGGTCAGGGTAGCCCGGAAGGTATCTCCACCACTTGGGTTGGGGAATAAGGCACCATCGCCAGACTGAACCGTCAGGGATGTCGCTACATTCGTAATCCCTGCCGCAAGTGTTGATTCCGCATTATTTTCAAACAGGAACGTCATTAGTAGTATCTCCGGGTACGATAGTTACCAAACCCGAATGGCGACAAGCCCGTGCTGGAATTAACTGTATTGGCCTTAACGTCACGGGTTCGTGCTTCCATCCAGCCATTAATAAACTCACCACGGTGGAACCTGAACATTTGAGGATTGCTCCACACTCTATTAGACATCACCTGTAGCCGCGCTATTGCGCCATGGGCTATCGGTTCCAGCCAATCATTGAACAGGAAGTCCGGCCCATCCAGTGCTGCCTTGGTAGGCTTCAGCACCGCCCAGAGCTGGTAGTTATAAACCAGATCAGGGGTCGGTAACAACGTGATGGTCTGTGGGGTATTTTGGTAGAAGTACCGAGGGTGATCGCTTTCTTGCTGCTCCCGAAACCGGTCATAGTGGTTCCATGGAATAGCTGGAAGCGGGCGATGACTCGCACCTTGCCCGGTAGTCACTTCCTGAATCTTGTGCAGGGCTACCATTTCCGAGCCAGCCGGAACCACAAGCGTGTACTCGGACTGATCGATAACAGAATCAAGGTCAGCCAGCCGTAGCCGGTAGACTCTGGACTGGTTGCAAAACTCGATAGCTGACAACCGTATTGCGCTCTCGACCTGTGAGATAGGACAACCAGCCACATCCGGCATGACGTTGAATAGGTAATCTTCCCAATTAACCGCCACTTGCGTTCTCCTGTGTCTCCACGCTCGGGGTAAATAGAACATCGCGCTGAAACTTCTGACCCATCATTTGATAGAATGATGCCTCATGTATCGCCGCCCTGTTCTGACTGGTACGCGAATCAAATTCAATAGCATACGCCCTGTACATGCACCACTGAACAATATGGCTTTTGTAGATATCGCGTAGATCGAGCGTATTGCCGGGAGCGGTTATTGCGGTTGGCACAATCGATATCTTAACCTCAAGATAACCCGTGCCATCCGAAGGTGGATCGACGTAAAAGGTGCGCGGTGCGCGGTCGTCGTAGGTGAAATTCTTTACAGCCGCTACCTGTGCAGCGGTAGTGTAATTGAATGAGAACAAGTCAAGTGCTTCTTCCGTACAGGCAAGCACTTGACGACCCGCTGTCAGGCCATCACTTCCCATGTTCCGCGTTACATCAAGCAGCCTGATGGAATTTGCCGGGGCCGACTGCAAGGCACCAGCAACCATCTGCATGACGGTGACTTGTGAGTTAGCATCCGGCCTGATCGATACAATCATCTGCTGTGCAGAATCAATGTAATTAAACAGCGATGCTTCGTCCCAAGTTACCTGTCCGACATCGTTTAGCTGTTTGTTAACTTCGGATATAATGTCCGATGCTAACATCAGGTTTCCTTAACAGCCTTTTTCTTTTTCGTCACAGCCGCTTTCTTGGCCTGCCGTGCAGTACCCTTTTCCTTCGCTTTTTCAAGTACATCAGGGGTATCTGCCGGGGCTGGCTTGTCTAACCGAATATACCTGCACGAATCACGATAATCATACTGCACGTCAGCAGTAACCAAGATTTCATTGCCGGAATGGCGGTCTAACACATAAAACGACTCACCCGCTGGGCTTCTTAAACTCATGTCACTCTCCAGTAGTAAAAAAACCCCGACCGTAAAGCTAGGCCGGGGCCATCATTTTACACTTTTTTGACAACACCTGTTGTCAGGTAAGCGCCCTGAATTACCTTGTAGCCGTACACGTTCAAACCACGAATTAACTGGCCGAAAGTGTCCGGGTTGGGCAAGGTTTCCATCTTGGTCATCTGCGCAGCAAATGTCAGGCCAGCGTTGTGACCCCCAATAGGCTTATACAGAGTTGCCGTACCCTCGGTGATACCGACGATGTTGTTCGACAGATAGATGTAAAACCGGTCTATCATACCAACCAGCCCGTTACGGGCAATCGACGTGCTATCACCTGCCAGCGATGCGTCTTTCAGATCAGACTTCTTGATCCGTCCGATCATCCATGCGGGCATAACCAGCCAGCGGCCAGTCTCAGGGACGTTCTGCTCATCCAGAACAGTACCCATATCGATGATGTAATCAAGGATATTGGTAGCATCAACCAGAACGGCATTGGCACCATTGGTACCGGTAGCGCCCAGATCGATATCGCCGGAGATTGCACCAGCAGTTTGGCCTTTATTGGCCGCAACAACATCGGTGATAATGTTGGTCAGAACATCAAGGTCAACCGCGATTTTCATCTGTTCCGAAGCGTCCTCGGCCCAGTCGTCCATCAGGTTGATATCGGCCTGCATCGCATCCACGTCATCGAGAGTGAACGCAAAGTACTTGCCTTTGTTGATGTCGAGCGAGGTGTTAGCCTGCTCAGGGGTTTCGTAAGAAAGCGCTTGACCGATCTGGTAGTTGTTGATCAGCAATGTCGGGGTGTTACGAATGATAACTGTATCACCGTAATCGCTGATTTCACCTTCGTAGTCGGTGTTCGCAATAGCCCCGAAAACGGTCGCTGTGTAGAATTTCTCTACCAGCTTGCCTGACCATACTTCAGGGATAAACTTGGATGTGGAATCGGACGCCAGCGATGGATACGCTGCGGCGTTCTGCCAGTCCGATGCCGATCTTGTAATACCAGCCATGATTGACTCCTATTCGCAGGAGCCACAAATTGGTTACCGCACGCGGCCCTCACTTGTCGCTCGGAAGATTTTCATTTCGATCTGGCGTTTGAGTTCATCCTGACCCTTATACTTTCCAAGCTTGCAATCATCATAAAACTGCGTGACTGCCGATCTGGAAAGGATCACTTTATCACCCCCTTCACCATCATCCGGCAACACATTAGATGTTGTCGTGGTGTCGGGGTAATGACTCGCATCACCTGATCTACCTTTCCAAGAGATAAAGAAACTTGCGACAGTTTTGGCATCGAACTTTTTTTGAGCATCGGTCAAAAAGACTTGTCTTTGCCTGCCGGTCAGCGGCATGTCATCTGCCAACCAAGCATGAAAATTCTCATCTTCATTGATGTCTTCCCAATCCGGTACTGCTTTGTTCAGGTAATCGTAGAACTCTTCTTCTCTACTCCTAACCTGTGACTGGGTAATGTCATCAAATTTGCCCTGTAACTCCTTCAATTCGCTTGCAACAGTTGAGGTACCTGCTGACTTCGCTTCGGCTACCCTTGTCACCATGTCCAGAAATTCCTGACCATACTCTTCGATCTCAGCCTGAGTGAAGGTAGGTGCCTGCGCCGCAGGCGGGTCGGGTACTTCCGGCTTGGATTCAAGTGCTTCAATCCGGGCCAGTAATTCCTCTTTGTCGTTGCGCAACTCAGTGACGGTTTTATCATGGGCCTTTTTCATCCCCTTAAACCGTTTTTCCCAATCCACCTGATCAGAGGCTGGAGCTGGATTATTATCGTCGGGTACCGCCACTACGGGTGGGTTGCCTGCGATCCGGTTCTGAATTGCTGCTGCCTTATCTGCCTGTTCCTGTACCGCCTTGGGTAGTGCCATCAGTTGCTCCAATAATGATCGGCTATGCCGGACTATGAAAATCCCCCTGCGGGGAGTTATGCCAAACTCTCAAGATGTGGTCGTATTACGGACACCCATCGAGTGATCGGCTACAAGCGCTTTGATTCCTCGGCAATCTTCAGGATTTCGTTCAAATCCCGAGACTGGCCTTGACACCAACGCACCATGTATTCTTCTTTCGCCGTACTACCATCTTCATAGGTTCGGGCTAAACAATCTGCTAACCATAGCAAGATCATTTTAAAATTCTGGTTGCCTTTTAAATTGGCAAATGCCTGCATTGTTTTCTGATCGGGCTTATAAATCATCAGTCGCGATCAGAATAGCAATAATCTCATCATCGTCATTGAACACCGATTCCTTGATTTTTTCAACCTTTTTCCGTTCTTTAAGCACTCTATTAAACAGCTCCCTGCGGGCTTTTCGCTCAGTTATACCCAGTTTTTCCACAGCCTGCTTGATTGCAGCCTCTACTCCCGGCGCTGCATCAATAAACTCAGTAGGTGTTTGATACGGCTTGAGGGCGTAGGATTGGCCGTCAATTTCCAGCTCAACGTCTTCCACTCCCCGGTCTGCGTCTTCAGGCAGATACAAGGTCTGCGCAACAGGTTTGACGATTTCATCGAATAGCTCACTGATTGGTACTAACCGCTGGAACTGGCTACCCCCAAAATCATCTTCCTCAAGGGGGATAACCGGGAATCTTGTACCAAGCCCATCGGTTGCCAAAAATCCGGTAATCTTACCCAGACCATCGGTAGCAAGCAGCATCGGCATTACGACATCCTGTCTTTTCGATCTACGCCTGTGCTGATAGCACTGTAGGGGATGGTGCCCGCAATGTCTTCGAAGATATCACCCTCGACCAGGACGGTCGTATCGTCAACCTCTTCGAACAGGGTATGCTTACCAGTCGATGGATTGGTATGCCGCTTGTTGATTATCAACTGCTTGATGTAATTTTCCATC